>Ga0068714_10001926_pt1 | contig 28239 bp, 26 predicted proteins | sample MTBNYHSulfiMetaG_FD_62988 | JGI IMG/M metagenome (GOLD analysis project Ga0068714, IMG submission 62988) | Enrichment culture microbial communities from rom New York Harbor, USA that are MTBE-degrading - MTBE-NYH (New York Harbor Sulfidogenic)... | ecosystem: Environmental > Aquatic > Marine >... | reverse complement strand
CCACTCGATGAGCACGGCTTCCTGGAATTGGCGGCGCGGGTCGGCTTGCGAACACCTGATGTGCTGGCTAGAATCCCTACAAGCTATCTGGAGCAATTCTACGCCGGGATCGGATTTGCCGCCTAGCTCGTCGTTGAAAGCCCGGCCTCTGTGAAAGAGGTGGATGATGAAATCAAATACCGTGCCCACGATCGTGATCGCCGCGTTGCTGGCTGCCGTCCTCTTGGCTTCGTGCAATTTTCCAACTGCGGGTGTGCCCTCCGAAGGATCGCCGCCCAGCGAAACCCAGTCAAGCGCTGTTGAACAGCCAGTAGACGGCGCGCCAGCCGACCAGTATGCCATGCGCTTTGGGGTCGGCGGCGGGCTGTATCCCAGTATCGACGAAGGGGAGATGCGCATATACGCCGCTACCAGAGAATTGGATAAGCTGGGCATGGTCTGGTTGCGCCATCCTGGCACCGGCATCGCCTGGCACGAAGTCCAGCCCACCCGAGATAGCTGGGATTTCGCCAAGCTGGACGCCGTCTTGCAGGATAACGATCACCCCTGGCTCTTCCCTACCTATGGCATGGTGGGCAATCCTTATCCTTTCGGTGCTGATTTTTCCCGTGAGTACCTGCAATCGCTGGGGGATAAGGCCGACATCATGAGTTACATCCAGGCCAATTCGGTCGACATGGATGACCCGGTGCAGCGTGCTGATGCCGAGGTGTACATCAAGACGCTTGTGGAGCGATACAAGGATCAGGTGCGCTACTGGGAGATCGGCGGGAACGAGGGCATCGCCTCATCACAGCGCTTCGGCATCATCTATTACACCTACCAGTGGATCAAGGAAGTGCAGCCGGATGCGGTGGTGGTGGTGACGGCGGTGGGCGGCGATGACGACGACCAGTTCTACACTGGCCTGGCGGCCTTTGATGATCTGCTGGCTCAGGGCATGGGGGCGTACTTCGATGTCGCCAATTTCCATTACTACGGCCGCGTGGAGGGCGATCTCGAGCCGCGCTGGGAGCAGCGCTACGATGAATATAAGGCCATCATGGATAAGTACGGGGTGGATAAGCCCATCTGGGTGACGGAAACCTCCACTTGCAGTTCCAATCCTTCCCCCGTCTCCGGGGCGGGGAGCGAGCAGCTCCAGGCGCGCCACATGGTGCAGAGACTGGTGGTCTTCGCCGCCAAGGGGGCTGAGAAGGTCTTCTGGTACGACTTCGGCGAACTCACCCCAGGGGATAAGTTCTACGGCTGTAATCTGTATGACAGCGTGCAGGGGCCTAAGCCGGCTTACTACACCTTCCAGCTTCTGGTCGACAAATTAGGCTTTTACGAGCAGGTGGATACCTTGCGGAGCGATGAGGTCAGGCTATACCGTTTCGTTACCCTCGATGGTGAACCGATCTTCGTCGCCTGGAGCGAAGCCCCGCGCACTATCGACCTGAGCGGTTTCTTCGGCCAAGGGCAGGTGTCCGTCACCCACATCGTCGAGGACGACAACCTCACCCCGCAGACCGAGTCGGTGGCCAGCAATGCCGTGCCGGTCTCGCCTAGCCCGATCTTTATTGAGGCTGTGATATCTGAATGAAGGGGCCGATTAGCGCAGAGCCTGGCTGCTGGTAGAACCTATATCTCGCCCTCGGCCGGTGGACGGGCGGCGTGGGTGCTACGGCGCAGGTAGTCGCCGACGTGTTTATGCGGGTCTTGCTGATAGGCTTCGATCTCCCCGATATAGGTAGCGTAGCACTGGTTGCATTCCCAGGTGCGCCCGCTTTGCTCGTCCGGGATGGGGCGCTCGAAGGCGGTGAGCGGCTTATACTGTCGGCAGGTCTGGCATTGGCGCATCTGCAGCCCGTCGTAATAGCCGGGATTGCCCTTGGCAGCCTCTAGTTCGATGGGTTTGGCTGGTTTGGGTATCCCTTCTACGGCGTACCAGCCGTCCTTTTGAAAGAAGGTCCTGCTGCTGACCAGGCGATCCCCAGCCTGCCATTGGCCGTCGATCTGATTCAAGCCCCGCGCCTGCACCTCCCCATCCTTCACCCGGTACGCCAGCGCCCACACCTCGCTGACGCGGTAGACGCGGATCGCGCCCTGTGCCACCATCGAATCCAGGATTTCGTCAAAGGTCATGCTTCCGGCTCCTCGCTTCCTCTATGCTATGCAGAGTATACATCACCAAACTGGCCTGGTGCGTTCAGCTTTTGCGGCCCCAGCTTGTTACGGCTAGCCGCGCCAGGCCGTATAGCGCCAGGGCGATCGAGCTGGCGCCCAGCAGCCATTTTGTGGTCGTGAAGCTGCTGGCCAGGCGGGCCAAGCCGTTCAGTTCAGTGGGATAGCTGGCCAGCAGGATCGCCACGCAGGCGTTCTCCAGATAATCGAAGACCGCCATCCCGAAAGGCAGCAGGTGCAAACGCTGGACGAGTGACTGGAGGGGGAAGGCGCGCGGCAGTAGGTAGGTCAGGGACATCGCCAGGAAGAGCGAATAAATCACCGGGAACAGCAGGTCGGCGGTCAGGGCGCTAACCAGGTAAAGCTGCCGTCCACTCTCGCCGAAAGCGTCCAACGCTTCGTGAGCCTGAGCGGGTGTGTAGCTGAAACGCGTGTCGAGCATAGCCGCCTGTGCGGGCAGTCCGGCGAACTGGGCCTGAATAAGTGGGAAGATCACCACACCGAAGAGCAGTGTGAGGGCAAAGAGCGCCAGCATGTTGCGCGGCGTGCTGTGCTGGTTGAGCCAGCGTGAGAGCTTGCTGGTCATGGCAGCGCCTCCGCCAGGTTCTGTAGGTCCGGCTTGGCGGTCGGCTTGTAATAATTGGTCACCCGTGCTCGGCAGAGCAGTTGTCCGCTCTCCTGGTGGATGATGTCGACCTCGTGAAAGATCAGTGTGTGGGTGCGCCTGAGCGGCCGGGCGACGGCGCGCACGTGCCCCTCACGCGCCGAGCGCAGGTGGGAGCCGCTGATTTCGATGCCCACCGGCACGTGCTCGGAGAGGTCCAATCCCCAGCTGGCGTGCATGCTGGCGGCCGATTCGGCCAGCAACATGCTCACGCCGCCATGGAGCGCCCCGAGCGGCTGGCGGACGGCGTCGTTGATGGGCATGCGCAGCTCGATGTGCTCGTCGTCGATGTCGACGAGTTCGACCTTGAGGGGATGCAATGCGGTGTGCTGGATGAAGTTGCTCCAGTTCGATAGCCAGAGCTGCTTGTCCTTAGGCCATTCCATGATTTACCCTCGTTTCTTTTCGGGTAGATGAGAGGGGCTGCTAGGCCATTATACAAGGCTTTGGATGCAAAGCGCAAAACGCCCCACCGTTCGGCAGGGCGTTTACCAGAGATGTCGTTCAAGCGACTTTGAGGAGGTCAAACCGCTTGCCGACAAGGAGGGGGGAATTCTGGTGCCCTTACTATAGCGCGTTTCTGGCGTGGGGGGGATTAGGGGAGTATAAGACCTCACTCAGCCGGGTCTAACATTTTACGTAAAGCTTTGGCCTGGCTATAACACCTTGTCGTTGGTGCCCGCCAACTGGCGCAGCAAGTCGGTCTGGCCGGTGTGGTAGGTATCGTGGAAGTACAGGCCGAAGATGCGCTCGCCGACGGTGGTCTTGTGTTCGCCGATCATCAACTCCTTAGCCAGCTTTTCGCCAGAGGCCCCTTGCAAGCCCTGGCTGATGCGTTGCTGGCCGGTCTCCAACTTGTCGAGTTGTTCTGCAAGGGTGAGAGCGGCGTCTTCCAGTTTGGTGACCGGTGGTGAGCCATCTTCGTAGCGCTGGCGCTGCTCATCAGAGAGCACAGGCTCTTGGTCGAGCAGCTTGAGGACGCGGTCGCGGCCGACCAGGATGTGCCCCAGCACCCAGTTGAGGCAATTGCTGTTGAAGGGTGGCTGCAGCACGCTATCCTCGTGACTGAGGCCGTCGGTCTGCCGTTTGATGATGTTGAGGTTGAGGGCGAAGCCATCGGCGACTTGCTGTGGTCCAATCATTTTGCACCTCTAGGATGGGCGGTTTGCCGAAATCGATAACGGGCCTATTCTACCCGCGAAACCCTGTCGGTGGAGTGCTAGTCCAGACCGAAGAGGTTCCGGAGTAGGGGGAAGGCCGCCCGGACGGCACGGGCGCGATGACTGATCTGGTTCTTCTCTTCGGCATCCAGCTCGGCCATGGTTTGCTTACTCCCAGCCACTAGGAAGATTGGGTCGTAGCCGAATCCGCCCTGGCCGCGCTCCTCGGGGATGATCTGGCCCTCGCAAGCCCCCTCGGCGAACTGCACTTCGCTATCCCACAAATGCTCTCCGGCGGCCAGCGCAGCCCGTGGCGAGGCCGGCTCGGCGATGGCCACCGTGCAGCGAAAACGCGCCCTCCAAGGCCGCGGTTTCCCGGCCAGCCGCTCGAGCAGATAGGCGCGCCGGTCGGCGTCGGTGGCGTCGGGTTGGGGGAGGTAGCGCGCCGAGTGCAAACCAGGCTCGCCATCGAGCAGTTCGACCTCCAGGCCGCTGTCGTCCGCCAGGGTAGTCATGCCGCTGGCCTGAGCGAAGGCGCGCGCCTTGATGGCGGCGTTCTCGGCATAGCTTTTTCCCACTTCGGCCACCTTGATCTTCAGGCCCAAATCCTGTGGAGTGAACAATTTCAGCTGCGGCAGCTCGGACAGAATGGCCCGCATTTCTGACACTTTACCGGGGTTATTGGTTGCTAATAACAGCTTTTTTTGCAATGCATTTTGCATTTGTTCCTCACTTGTGCGATACATTGGTGTTTTGTCGCTAGAACGAAAACAGTATATGTGTGGGTATCATTTCTAAATACCAGTATATGTGGCGGTCGCTGTCGTGTTGATACACTTCCGTAATTGATCGGTAAGTAAAATTGCTAATTGACCCAAATTGCAATTTTTGTTATACTTTCTATAACTTATATAGGATTCTTTGCAAAAACGACTGTCTTCGAGATTCTCAAGGATCCACTAATTACACCGTCATGCCATCTCATCCGCTCCGACTTAACGTCGGATTTATCTTACACGAAGGCGTCGGTTTTAGCCGGGAATTCAGCTTTGAATTCGAGCGGCTCGCTCTGGCGGATGACCTGACGATTAACAATCTAGCTTTGAAGGTGCGCTTCAGCCGTACGCCGCAAGGTCTGCTGGCTGAAGCCCGGGCGGAGGCCACAGCCACGGCAAATTGTGTGCGCTGCTTGGATGACTTTGAACAGCAGCTTGAGATCCAGTTTACCGAGCTGTATGCCTTTGACGAACGTTCAACAACTGACTCAGAACTGATCGTTCCCGAGGACGGCTACATTGACCTGGCACCACTATTACGCGAATTCTTGCTACTCGAGATGCCGATCAAACCGCTGTGCAAAGCAGATTGCGCCGGACTGTGCCCGATTTGCGGCGCGAACCTGAATCACGAGCAGTGCGGCCACGACCTGGAAGAGACCGATCCGCGCTTTGCAGTCTTGGGAGACCTGTTGGAGGATGACGACCGACCCGAAGACCAGTAGCTGGAAAGCAACCACGCCTCGGCATACTGGGCTTTGCTAGGAGAGAAGGAGGAGCCATGGCCTACCCCGCAACGGAAGTTGAGAACGTCGATAGCATTGCGGCACTTTTCGGTGACGAAGCCACTGTCGATCTGATCAGCAAGCGTGAGCTGGCTGAGATCTTTTCGGGGGATAACGTCGATTTCCAGCGGCTGCGGCGGCACTATTTCGAAGTGGCCAATGGGGATGAAGAGGAGCTAACGGCCGAGCCTATTGCAGTCGAGACATCCAAAGAGAAGAAAAACGGTAAGGCTAACGGCGCTGTCCCCGTTCGGGTGAGCGCTGATTATGGCGAGGGGATCGATGCGGTCGGCTTGTACCTGCGTGAGATGTCGCGCGTGCCCCTGTTGAACACCGAGGAAGAGATCGACCTCGCCAAGCGGCTCGAGCGCGCTCGCAAAGCCAAGCGCAAGTTGGGCAAGCTGAATGGCAACGGCACCGCCGAGCAGCGAGCGGAACTCAAGACGATGATCGGCGACGGCAAGCTGGCCCGCCAGCATCTCATCGAGGCCAACACCCGCCTGGTGGTCAGCATCGCCAAGCGCTACGTCGGCCGCGGCGTGCCCTTCCTTGATCTGATCCAGGAGGGCAATCTGGGCTTGATGAAGGCGGTGCAGAAGTACGATTACAAGCGCGGCTTTCGCTTCTCGACCTACGCTACCTGGTGGATCCGCCAGACGATCACTCGCTCGATCGCCGACCAGGGCCGCACCATTCGCGTGCCGGTGCACATGATCGACCGTATTCGCCAGCTTTACAAGACCGCCCAGGGGCTGGAGCAGCGCTTGGGCCGTCCTCCTCAGGTGGAGGAGCTGGCCGAGGCCTTGGAGACCTCGCCGCGCAAGGTGCAGTGGATGCTGAAGGTATCCTGGCTGCCGCTCTCGCTGGAAAGCCCGGTGGGCAGCGATGACGATTCCGAATTGGGCATGTTCGTCGAGGACCAGCACACCCCCTCGCCTGGTCAGGCGGCCTTCAATAACATGCTGAGCGAGAAGGTCAACGAGGTGCTGGCTACGCTCTCGCCGCGTGAGGCGCGCATCCTGCGGTTGCGCTTCGGCTTGGAAGATGGCCGCACTTACACGCTGGAAGAGGTGGGCGAGAAGTTCGGCCTCACTCGCGAGCGCATCCGGCAGATCGAGGGCAAGGCGCTTCGGCGCCTGCGCCACCCGGTTCGCTCACGCCAGTTGCGCGATTACCTGTAAAGTTTTACTTTGGCTGATTGAGATTTAGAGAAACCCCGGTGCTCAGGCGCCGGGGTTTTGCTTTGCTTGGCTTGAGTTCCCTTTAGCCAGGCGCCTGCTCTTGCGCCAGGTGATCAGGCCGGAGATCATGGCCCCTAGCAGCAAGACCAGGATGTCGTCCTGCGGCCCGGCGAACACGTCGGGTAACACAGTGTAGGCGCCGCCCAGGATGGCCGGGATAGTGGTGGTCAGCCAGGAGTAATCCTTCATGGAGATGAACATCAGCCCGGCGAGCACGAAGAAGACCGAGAAGGTGACGAGCCCGAGGATCACGCCGACTTTGAACTCCCAGCCCAGCCAGCCGCCGGCAAAGGCCGCTATGGCCAACACCACGGCGGCAAATAAGAACAGCACGCCCAGACAACCCCTCGCGCCATCACTCATGGTCTTCTCCTGCATTCACGCTAAATAAGTTTGTCTCAGCTGAGCGGCGAGGTCGCGCCGCCCGTAGCGGCCTTGTAGTATGGGTTAGTGCCCTGCTCGTGCTGGGTGGTATCGACCACCTTCTTGATCTCAGGCACGGCGCTCATGATGGCTTGTTCGATGCCCTGCTTGAGTGTCAGGTAAGACATGGCGCAGCCCTGGCAGCCGCCGCCCATCTCGATGTAAGCCGTGTCATCCTTGACGTCCAGCAGCAGCACCCAGCCGCCGTGCGAGGCGATGGCCGGGTTGATGTAGGTGTCGATGATCCTCTGGACGGCGCTTGCAGTGGGATCGTCCCATTCCTTGCTGGGTGGTATGGAGCCAGCTGGCGAGTTGTGCTGGATGTGGAAGCCGCCGGGGTAGCGGGTGGCGTCGTAATCGACCATGGCGCCGTCGAGCTGGGCGGCGCTTTGCGGGTCGAAGTGCACCTCGAAGAGCCCGACGTCTTGCACGACATCGTCATCGGCGCGAGTGGTGCGGTCGACGAATTTGAACTCGGTTTGCAGGCCGCCGCTGGGGTGCCCGCCGAGAATGGTCACCCGCACGGCCTGGTCGTCCCGCTCTCTGGCTTTCATCAGTTCGGCGATCTTTTCCTTGGCCGAATCTGTGATCTGGAGGACTTCTTGGGTGGTTGGGGCTTTCGCCATAGATGCCTCATCTGTATCGTTGCTGGTTGCTAATGCTGTACGATTATACCCTCTACGGTGCGCCCTTTGAGGGCTGGGGGATGATAATTGTGTAAGAATTGTGGCTGAGCGACCGAGAACTGAGGGGAAGTGAGCGTTATAATAGCTGCGTTGTGAAATCCGTAACGAAGCGTCTTGCATTTATCGAGCAGAAAGGTAGCGTCCATGAAAACTAAGTGCCTTCAGCGTCGAGCGGCGCTTTTCCTGATTGCCATACTGGCCTCCTCCCTGGCGGCTGGCTGCGATTTGGCGCAGGGCTTGTTAAGTTCCGCGCCCACGGCCACGCCTAAGCCCACCCAGACGCTCACCCCCACGGTGACGAGCACCCCCACGATCACACCCACGGCGACAGCAGTGCCGGAAGAGCTGCTTCAATACTTGGATGAGCTGTTTTCCTCCGATCCGGTGGAGCGTGCCAATGCCGCCCGTTATCTGGGCGGGCTTGAAGCGCAAGCCGAGTTTGCTCTGGATTCTCTGGCAGGGTTGCTGTGGACTGATTTCACTTCTCTGGTTTGGCAATATAGCGGTGACCCCACCAGCCCTAGCATGGAAGCGGCTATCGCCATCGCCCGAATCGGCACCTCAGAGGCGCTCGATATCCTGTTGACGGCGGTCAACTATTCGGATTACCAGGTGCAGTGGAGCGGCGCCGTCGGGCTATCCTTCGTGGATAGCCCTCATCAGTATCCCCAATTGGCCGATGCCGTTCCGTCCCTGATCGCCATCTTGCAGGGTGACATCGTTTTGCCGGGTGCCACCGACGGTTACTACGTGCAGACCCGTGCGGCCTTTGCCCTCGGGCATCTGCGCGATCCGCGCGGCTATGCCCCCCTCGCCGCGGTGCTCGCCGATTCGGATGCCTGGTGGGAGATACGCTGGGCGGCCGCCCGCGTGCTGTGGGAGTTTGGCGATCAGGCGCTGGAACCTCTGCTGGCTGCTATGCGTGGGGATATCAGCTCCAATGTCAGGGGGTCGGCGGCTTGGGCACTGGGGGAACTGGGGAATGAAGCTGCCATCGAGCCTTTGATTGCCGCGCTTCGCGATAGGGATGAATTCGTCAAGGCCCAAGCTGCCCAGGCGCTCGAGACGCTCACCGGCGAATCCTTCGGGCAGGATTATACCCAATGGATGCAGTGGTGGCAGGAAAGCGGCCAGGATTGAGCCATCTGGCGGTGGGGCGCACCAGCCTCTTGACAAATCCCTCCCCCACCCGTAGACTAGGGGCATGATGAACGCTTGGCAGATTGCTTGGATGACCCTGGCTTTGATCTCCATGATGATGATGTCGATGATGGAGGTAAGACCACGCGCCTGGGCAGTTGCCAGAGCATGAAGGCTTAGCCCGCCTTCCGAGATGGATGCATGAACTGCCCGCCGGGCAGTTTTTGTTTTGTCTGGGCGGCGCGTTGGCGGAACTGGCGCTACAATAACGGGCAACTATACGGAGAACTTATATGTCCAAGCACAAACCTGAAAACATCCTGGTGGCGGTGGCCTGGCCTTACGCCAGCGCCGACATCCACGTGGGCAACCTGACCGGCTCCTACCTGCCGGCGGACATCTTCGCCCGCTATCACCGGCTGGTGGGGAACAACGTCTTGATGGTCTCTGGCTCGGATTCCCACGGCACGCCGGTGACGGTCAAGTCGGACGCTGAGGGCCTGACCCCCTACGAGGTCTACCAGCGCTACCACGCCGATTTCCTGGAGCTCTTCCAGCAGCTTGGCCTGACCTACGATCTCTTCACCAGCACCCACACCCAGAACCATTTCAAGGTGGCGCAATCGATCTTCCTGGCCTTGAAGGAGAATGGCTACCTTTACACCGAGGTGCAGGAGCAGTGGTACTCCGAATCGGAGGGGCGCTTCCTCCCCGACCGCTACGTGGAGGGTACCTGCTACGTGTGCGGCTTCGAACGCGCTCGAGGCGACCAGTGCGATAACTGTGGCACGCTGTTGGAGGCCCAGCAGTTGATCGACCCGCGCTCGAAGAATGATGGCTCCACGCCGGTGCTGCGAGAGACCGAGCACTATTTCTTCGATCTGAGCAAGCTCCAGCCGGCGGTGGTCGAATTCCTCAAGGCCCGCCAGGACTACTGGAGGCCCAACGTGGTGCGGCGCTCGCTGGGCTGGATCGAGGCCGAGGGGCTGCGCGGTCGCCCGATCACCCGCGACCTTGATTGGGGCATTCCAGTGCCGGTGGAGGGCTGGAAGGGCAAATGCCTGTACGTGTGGTTCGAGGCGGTGATCGGCTATCTGTCGGCCGCCATCGAGTGGGCGCGGCTAACTGGCGAGAACGATGCCTGGCACCAGTGGTGGATCCAGCCTGAAGCCAAGGCTTTCTATTTCATCGGCAAGGACAACATCGACTTCCACGCCATCATGTGGCCGGCGCAGCTTGCCGGCGCCGGGGAGGCCTTTGGCAGGATCTTCGAGGAGCGTGACGGGGAGCAGCTCATCTTGCCCTTCGACGTGCCGGCTAACGAGTTCATGAACATGGAGGATCGCAAGATCTCCGGCAGCGCCAACTGGGGGGTGTGGGGGCTGGATTTCCTCTCCCGCTACGACCCCGACCCGCTGCGCTTCTACCTGACGATCAACATGCCCGAGTCGCGCGATTCCAACTGGGATTGGGACGATTTCGTGCGCCGCAACAACGACGTGCTGGTGGCCAATTGGGGCAACCTGGCTAACCGGGTGCTCTCCTTCGCCTACCGCAATTGGGACGGGCACGTGCCCGATCCCGGCGAACTGCGCCCCGCCGACCAAGCCGTTCTGAAGACCGTGGAAGACGGCTTCGAGAGCGTTGGCGAGCTGCTCGAAAAGGTGCGCTTGCGGGCGGCGCTGCTCGAAGCCTTTCGGCTGGCCTCCGAAGTGAACAAATACCTCGACGAGGCCGCGCCTTGGATACAGATTAAGAGCGATAAGGACGCCGCTGCCAGGACGGTCTACACGGCGCTGAAGGCCGTGGACAACCTCAAAGTGCTGTTCGCGCCCTTCCTGCCGCACACCTCCCAGCGCCTGCACGAGTACCTGGGCTACGAGGGGGCGCTGTTCGGCGAGCAGTACACGGGGACCCAAAAGGACAACCTTGGCGAGCACACCGTGTTGGGCTATAAGCGAGGGGAGGGAAGCGGTGAATGGAAGCCCAGTCAGCTAGCCCCAGGCCAGGCCTTGAGGCAGCCCGAGCCGCTTTACCGCAAGCTCGACCCGGAGATCGCCGAGCAGGAGCGCGCCAGGCTGGGCCAATAAGGGGAACTATTCTGGTGGGGGGTAATGGGGGTGCTGGGGCAGACGTTTGGGCTTCTCGTCGTCGGCCGCCAGGCGGGCCTCCAGAGCGTCGAAGAAGGCGTCGTGATCCCCGTCCAGCAACCCCTCTCGAGGCACGTAGAGCATGTTGTCCGGCTCGATCAGGATCCAGCTGCTGTCTTCCCGCCGTTGAACGGATGTAATCTGGTCGTAGCTGACCTCGAAATGCTCCTCGCCCTGTTCGATGCGCAGGTCGTCGTCCAGCAGTTCGAGCGCCACCACGTCTCCCTCCTTCCCCAGGAACTGCTCACGGCGCAGCCACACCAAAAAGATGCTGAGCAGCGGCCGGGCCAGGTCAAAAGCACCGTACAGGATCGCCATCCCTCCCAAGACGATCAGCAAAACTTTGAGCAGGCCGCCCCGCTCGGGCGCCGCTCCCACGATCATCAGGATGGCGCCCAGGGCGATCAGGGCCGGCCCCGCAATCAGGCGGCGCAGCGAGTTCCCCCCGGCCACGTAGTAGGTCAGCAGGTAGTTTTCGACGAATTGGGCGAAGGTGAGGCGGTAGGCGATGCGCATGTTTGGCGGCTTATTCTCTGGTTCCTAATTGGTTCTCGGCAATTTGATCCCGAAGTAAGAAAGATGTGGGCCAATTCGTCAAAATAATGCACCTTTGTGCTTGGCCGCTGCCCGACCTCCTCCGGGTGGCGGCCGCTCTTTTAATCGGCCGTGCTGGGCGGCTCGGCGATGCGAATTCCTAACACCTCACCGCGGGCGGTTTCCTGGCCTTCGGCGTACAGCGAGCAGGTCATGCGCGTCTTGCGCCCCGAGCTTTCCAGCACGTGAGCGCGCAGCTGCACGGGCTTATCGGTGAGCGGGGTGGGCTTGAGGTACTCCACGTGCAGGGAGGCGGTCACGTAGGTGATCAGCGGGCGGGTGCCGATCTCACGGCCCTCGGCGCGGTGGGCGGCGGCCATCGCCAGGCCCATGCAGTGGCAATCTATCAATGTGGCGATGATCCCGCCGTTGAGCACGCCTTTGTGGCCGGTGAAATAAGGGCGGGGCAGGAAATCACAGACTGCCTCCTCGCCCTCCCAATGGCCCTTGATCTGCAATCCGTCGGCGTTGTTGTAGCCGCAGCCCCAGCAATCAGCGCGTTCTTCCAGGTATTGGTCTTGAAATGGGATTTCGCTCATTCAGGCCCTCGCGTGTGTTGACTCTGGGCCTATTTTACTGGATGAGCGCGCTTTTCAGGGGGAGCAATCCCTAGACTTGATACCAGTTAAGTACATTGCTTGGCGCGCATATTCTCCAAAGCGCGCTGACCGATGGCCGTGGCTGGCCGGAAGCGTCCCGGCAGCAGCACGGCGAGCATATCGTGGGCGAAATCGCGCTGCCAGCCATTAGGAGCGTTGTTGGCGATCTGGATCAGGGGAAAGGTCTTGGGCAGGTGGGCGCCGTCGGCCCAGTTCTTCACTGACTGGTGGGAGATCGCCCCTCCCATCGGCGTCAAGGTCTCGCATAGGGCGGCGGCGAAGCCACGCAGCGGCGCCGGGCGGCCATGCACCTCTTGCATTTCCCTGTAATCTTCCACGATTTTGGCGACAGCTTTTCGGGTATCCAGCAGAGAGTCGATCATCGCTAACTCCCCTCACACGGGAACAAAGCAACAATAATAGAACTTTAGTTCTATTATACTCGATGGGCAGGGCCTTTTCAAGCGATTGCCCGGCTTTGTCAAAGTTTTGAAATTTAGGGCTGGTTCCCCCACTTTTGGGGCGGATCATGTATACTGACCGGGCGAGTGATGGCAAAGGTAAGATTGAGATTTTGGCTCTTTAACCTGGCTGGCGGGGCGGTCTTTTTGCTGCTCCTGGTTGGATGCGCCTCCCCCCAAGATGCTGAGCCGACCGCCAGTCCAACGAGCGAGCGTTACCAGCAAGTGCCTACCTTGGTGGAAGGGGTTGTCGAAGGCGATCCCCAGCTCACTGCCCCCAAGGGGGACGGTGCCTACCTGGTAGGCGTCGAGATCGCCCCTGGCCTGTGGCGCTCCGAAGCGGGACAGGAGGAGGGCTGCTACTGGGTGCGGCGCAAGTACGACGGCATCATCCAGGAGCAATACCTGGGGCCATCGGGCGTGACCGTGCAGGTGAGGCCCGACGATTACGAGATCGAGTTCAGTGGCTGCGGCACCTGGGAGTATCAAGGGTCAGAGTAAGGCCTGGCGGTAATGGGGGAGCGAATTCTAGTTCAGCGTAATTGACAATCAAACCATCAGGAGGGATAGATATGGATGGCTATTCAGATTCGGCGCGCGGCATTGACGTCAGCCATTGGGAGGGGCAGGTCGATTGGGCGCGCGTGAAAGAGGAGGGCTTCAGTTTCGGGATCGTCAAGGCCACGGAGGGCAGCGGTTTCATCGATGCTACCTTCGATCCCAACTGGCTTGCCATGCGGCGCGTTGGCCTGGTGCGCGGCGTTTATCACTTCTACCGGCCGGGGATCGATCCCATTGAGCAGGCCGAGCATTTCCTGGAGATGGTGGGCGGCATCCTGCATTCCACCGACCTGCCGCCCATCCTGGACGTGGAGGCTTATCCGGCCTACGTGCGCGAGGAGTTCGCTGCCCAGTCGCTATCGGAGCGCATCCGCCGCCTGAGAGTTTGGCTGGAGGCCGTTGAGCGCGCTTTAGAGCGCCTGCCGATGATCTACACCAACCACAGCACCTGGCGGGAGTGGCTGGGCGACAGCAAGGATTTCCAACGCTACCCGCTGTGGATCGCCAACTTCGGCGTGCGCGCCCCCAAGGTGCCAGCCGCCGACTGGGGAGGCCAGGGCTGGACTTTTTGGCAATACAGCGAGAAGGGCGCCTGTGCTGGCGTCGCCGATGGCCGCACGGAGGTCGATCTCGACCTCTACAAAGGGTCGGAGGCTGAGTTGTTTGAGTGGCTGGGCTGGGGAGGTCCGCGGCCGCAGCCTCTGGCGCTCACCAATGCTCTGGTGCACACCGCTTTGGGCCGCGCCGCCGGGGCCTTGGGGCTGGATGCCGATGGTTTTCTCTCTCGGCTGGGGCTGGCTTATCTCATTCAGCCGGAGCGCAACCGTCACCGCCCCTATGATGGCCCGGCGGTGGAAGAAATGGAATTGAGCGACGCTGAGGCCGCCGCCGTCCGGGGGGCGCTGGAAGGCCTGTTTGCCGAGGGCGGGAGGGAGTACCTGTCGGGGATGACCAACCAGGCGGTGATCAACGCCTTCTACCGGGTGGCCGAGGAGCTTGGCCTGAATGGCTGGGCGCTGATCGAGCGCGCTGGGGTGGCCTGGCTGGTGGATGACCGGGGGGCGAGTTATGCTGGCCCGGTGCCGCGTGACCTGCCCGGCCTGACCTTGATCGAGCGCCGTGCCTTGTGCGCTGCCTTGGGGATCCCCAAATCGGCCTGTGGCTTGGGGGATGGCGAGGGGGCATCCCAGGCCCCGCTGACCAATCAAGACGTGATCAACGCTTTCTATCGCGTTGCTGATGAATTGGGCGTTTCAGGCTGGGGCTTGCTCAAGCAGGCGGGGCTGACCTCCCTGGTCGAGCAGCGCTACGTACCTTATAGCGGGCCATCGCTCGAGGGCCTCTCAGGCCTGACCGAGGCGCAAAGGCGGGCTTTGCGAGCAGCGCTGGGGGGCTTTGTGGCGGTTGAAACTCAAGAAAGCCCTTACCCGGGCCTGCTTAACCAGGAGATGCTCGCCGTGTTCTATCACGCCGCCTGGGGGCTGCGCCTGGATGCCTGGGCGCTGATTGAGCGCGCCGGCCTGAGCGGGTTGGCGGCTTCACGGGAAGCGCGCTGTCGGCCCTATCAGGGGCCGCCCCTCGCCGACATCTCGGCGTTGGAACCGGCTGAAGTCGAGGCCCTTCAGGCGGCCTTGGCGGAGTGGCGTCAGCGGCAGGAGGACGAGGCCTAGCCTGTCTGATGGGCGAGTTTTGCCGGGTTCGAGGCCATTTGCACCACGAAAAAGGGGGCATTCGTCCCTTTTGGCGCGCCGGTGCGTTTGCTAAACTTGGCTACCTTTCACGGCGTTGTTCAGACAACTCTTCGTCCTGTGATAGGCGGTAGGCGATGATTAAATCGACTTGGGATTCAGAGTATCCTGAAGAAATTCCAGAGAAGGCCACGGTGGACCTGTCTCAGTTTCTCGACCTTGGCTTGAGGGTGCTCGCCTTGGCGGTCTCGTTGGCCGGTGTAGCGCTGGGCTTGTTGAAGGTCATCAGCCTGGAGAGCGCCGTGCTTTTGCTGGGCATTGGGGTTATCGCCCTGGCCCTGGAAAGGTTGTGGGAGAAGTAACCCCTGTTCCTTCATTAACGCTGCGTCTGCACACTGCAGGCGCATTTCGCTTAAGAGATCATTTCAAGCCCTAAACCTGACTAAGGCAGCGGTTGCGCGTAATGCTGAGTTCTTGTATAGTTGGTGACACAAATTCCAGTAGAGAGAACTGGAGGGGTACGTGATGAATAAGCCTAAAAAACTAGCAATATTGGGGCTGTTGATGCTCTTGCCCTTGATCGCTGCTTGTGGCGGTATACAACTGGTTCCCACGGAGACAGCAGCCGAGCACGGAGACGCCGAGATCGGCGGATTGGAAACCGCTCTGCAAGCCACCCTTGATGCCTTGCCCAGCGCCACGCCCATCGTGGTCACGCAGGACGTGGAGGAGACCGCCACAGCGACACTCGAACCGACCGTGGCGGCATCCGACACCCCCCAGCCGACCGCCGACGTGCAGCTGACCAATCTGGCGAGCACCTTGACGGCCATCGCCCAGCCCACCTCCACCGGCACCTCGCAGGTGACCCCAACGGCCACCGAGACGCTCTGTAACGCTATGCGCTACGTTGCCGACGTTACTTACCCCGATGGCAGTGAGGTGGCTGCTGGAGCGACCTTCGTGAAGACCTGGCGCATCCAGAACATGGGAACCTGCACCTGGGTGGGCGGCTACGCTATGGTGTTCCACAGCGGTGAGCGCATGGGCGGCCAGTCCCCGGTGACGATCCAGCAGGCTGTGCCGCCGGGCGGGTACACCAACATCTCCGTGACCTTGACCGCCCCCACGCAGGCTGGCACCTATCGCGGCAACTGGATCTTGCAAGCCCCGGATGGAGAGCTCTTCGGCTGGGATCCCAACCCCGACCTGCCCTTCTGGGTCGAGATCGTGGTGAAATAGTCGTTCCCCTCGTCGAATTAAAATCAAAAAGCTATGGGCAGCGCTCTGGCCCGTAGCTTTTTTGTTGTAAGCGGCAGGTTAAGGCCCTGGCGTCACCAGGTATAGGGTGGTGTGGGCGTTGTGGTAGATGGCTTGCGCGTTTTGATAGTCGCTGAAATCGGCCAGATCGGGCTTGGCCAGCACACTTTCCAGGGTTTGATCGTACTTCTCGCTCACCACGGCGATCAGGCTCTGGAACTGGCCCTCGCTTGGGTAGATGTACTGCGTCGATAGTCCGTGGCGCATGAAGTAGTACAGCATCTGGGGGCGCGTGGGGGGCTCGACGACCACCAATTGGCCGGGCTGCAGGTAATCCTTCAGGAACAGGGCGGCGTCTTCTTCTACCCCAACGTAGTCAAAGCCGAAAGAGGGATCGCGGCTGGCGTTGTAAAGGCTTAGCGAGGGGAGCAGCAGCGCGACGGCGATCAGAATAATCATGCCCACCCTGGTGGAAGACGGCCAGCGGATCAATTTGAAGGTGCCGGTCAGCCCGGCGGCGGCCGGGATCAGGTAGAGCGGCAGCAGGAAGAGCCAGAATCGGGCGATTGGCACCACCCGGTAGACCACCAGCACAGCCCCGACCCATCCGAAAGCCGCCAGTGCCAGGAGTGGGCGGTGTTTGGCGATGCGTCGGTGCAGGATGAAGGAAAGGGCGAAACCGGCCAAGGTGGCGGCGCTGATCACCACCGGCACGTCCTGCGCCCACTGGCTGGCGGCGCTGCCCAGGCGGGCGAAGATCTCCTCCCCCAGCGTGGCCCAGCTCGAGCGGTTTAGGTAAGTGTCCGTGAACAGCGCCTCGGCCCCCGAATAGACCAGCACGGGGGTGTAGAGCAGGAAGGTCAGCGCCACGACCAGCAATCCGGCGGCGAGCAGGTGGAGGAGAAATGACTTGCCGTACTCCCCAGCCACGTCTTTCAGCAGCCAGGCCAGGGCGAGCCAGGTGAGCACGATGCCGAAGGGGTAGAACATCACCGGGTTGGTGTGGAAGCCCAGGGCGCTCAGCACCACCAGAAGCAGCCAGGCGAACAGGTTGCGATGGCGGATGAGGTAGGCAGCCAGCGCCAGGATGAGCAGGGTGAACAGGCAGATCAAGGTGTAGCCACGCGCGTTGGTGGAATAATCCACCAGCGCTGGCGAGGCGGCGAGCAGGGTGGCGCTCAACAGGGCGGTTGAGCGGCCATACAGCGCTCTGCCCGCCAAGTAGCCGGCCGGAATGGTCAGCACGCCCGCCAAGTAAGCTGGCAGGCGCACCACCCAGGGGGCATTCCCCAGCAGGCTGGTAGTCAGGTGCACCAGCAGAGTGTGGAAAACGTGGTTGTTGGGCAGATGGTAATCGCCGAGCACGTGAAGCAGCGAACGGGAGGCAAAAGCCGTGAAGGTGTAGGCCTCGTCGTGCAGCATGGGGCGCATCAGGAAGAAGGCGCGCAATAGGGCGCCAAGCGCCGTGATCGCCAGCAAAGCGTACAGGTACTTCCTCTCGTCCCTATCAGGCTTGAGCGCCCCCCATAGTTGCTTGCCATCGTCGCGCAGGCGCTGGAAGACCCGGGCAGGGGCGAATTTCTCGATCCAGGCCCGTGTCCGCGATTGGGTGGCGACCATCAAAGCGCCGAGCAGCAGAAGCGCTAGCCCTGCCCAACGCGCTATCGTTCCCCAGGCTGTGTAGGCGGTGGTGGTGAAGGCTTCCAGATCCCCATCAGGGGCCAGCGCGTCGAGAAATCCCTTTAGGGTTGGATAGCTGAGGAAGGAGGTCAGTAAGAACGCTCCCCCGAGGATCAAAATGCAGGCGAGCAAAAACGGCCAGAATTTGCCGGACGATGACGGCGATTTTGCAGTCAACGAAGATTCCTTATTGAAACGGTGTTAGGAACGATTATATATTGAAAAACCGAAACTCAATCTGGGTGTTGAAATGAACTCTGCGATTGGGGCCGGAGGGATCAGGTGGATTCGCCGATGGTGTGCAGCAGGGCGAGGTTGGGCAGGCGGATTTCGCCCACCGGGAAGCCGAAGATCATGACCACTTTTTGCCCCGGCTTGAAGGGCGTGGTGGCGATCATGGAGGCCTCAACATGGCTGAGCATCTCCTGGATGGAGTGCGCCTCGGGCACCAGATGGGGGAACACGCCCCAATAGAGCGCCAGCCGGCGGTAGGTGCGCGGGTTGGGGGTGAAGCCCAGGATGGGCACGCGTGGCGAAGCCTTGGACATCAGGCGAGCGGTGCGCCCGGTCTGGGTGAAGACGGCGATGGCGGCGACGTCCACGTTGTGGGCCAGCTCGCGGGCCGCCAGGGTAATTGATAGCGCATCCCCCTCGCCTCGATCCGAGGCCGTGCCGCGCCAGCGCCCCCACTCCTTGAGGTGCTCCTCGGCCTCTCGGATGATGGCGTCCATCATCTTCACCACCCGCACGGGGTGCTTCCCGGCGGCGGTCTCACCCGAAAGCATCAGGGCGTCGGTGCCGTCGAAGATGGCGTTAGCTACGTCGGTGGCCTCGGCGCGTGTGGGTCGGGGGTTCTCGACCATCGATTCCAGCATCTGGGTGGCGGTGATCACCAGCTTGCCGTGCAGGTTGGCCGCCTGGATGATGGTTTTCTGGGCGATGGGCACCGCCTCGGGGGACATCTCCACGCCCAGGTCGCCGCGCGCCACCATCACGCCGTCGGCGAGATCGATGATCTCCTCTAGGTTGTCGAGCGCGTCGGGGCGCTCGAGCTTGGCGATCACCGGTGTATCCGTGCGTTCTGGCGCCAGGCGCTCGATGGCCTGACGCACGCTGGCCACATCGTTTGCATTGCGCACGAAGGAGATGGCGACCATATCGACGTCGTTCTCGAGGCCGAATTTGAGATCAGCCTCGTCCTTGGCGGTGAAGCCGGGGATATCCAAGTGGGCGTCAGGTAGGTTGATGCCCTTGTTGGCCCTGAGGATGCCGCCCAGCACCACTTTGGCCTGGATAGTCTCTTTGCCGACTGCCTTGACGGCCAACTCCATCCGGCCATCATCTAGCAGGATGCGGTTTCCCTTTTTTACGTAGCGGGGCAGGTCGGGGAAATCGACCGGGATGATCTCCGGGTCGCTGGGCTGTAGCTCGGTGGTGAGAGTGACGGTGCGGCCCTCTTTGAGGGGGATGCCCTCGGTCTGGAGTTCAGCGGTGCGGATCTTGGGGCCTTGCAGGTCTTGCAGGATACAGACCGGCTGCCCCAGGCGCTCGGCAATGCTCCGCAGCCTGGCGATCAATTCACGGTAGCCTTTGTGGGTACCGTAGGAAAAATTCAGGCGGTAAACGTTGGCGCCTGCCAGGATGAGCTGCTCGAGGGTGGCATCATCCTCGCTGCTGGGGCCTAATGTGGCGATGATCTTGGCTCGGCGTTCCATGAATTCAATGCAAAGGTGAATGTGGTGGGTGGTTAGGTCAATCGAACAGCACTAGAGGTAGTGCAGTTCCTTGGCGGCCTTCTCCAGTTCGGGGCGGAATTTGGGGTGGGCGATGTCGATCAGGGCACGGGCGCGCTGGCGAATGGTCTTGCCGTACAAGTCGGCGACGCCGTACTCGGTGACTATGAAGTGTACGTGGTTGCGGGTGGTGACCACCCCAGCTCCCTGATTCAGCATGGGGACGATGCGCGAGATCTCATCCCCTTTGGCGGTGCTGGGCAGGGCGATGATGGGCACCCCGCCCTCCGAACGCGAGGCGCCGTAGACGAAGTCGAGTTGGCCGCCCACCCCGCTGAACAGCTTGGGGCCGATGCTGTCGGCGCACACCTGGCCGGTGAGGTCGATCTCGATGGCGGCGTTGATGGCCACCTGCCGGGCGTTCTGGGCGATCACGAAGGGGTCGTTGACGTATTCGGTGGGGTGGAACTCGCACAAGGGGTTGTCGTCCACCCAATCGTAAAGGCGCTGGGTACCGAGGATGAAGCCTGCCACGATCTTGCCTGGGTGTAGGGTCTTGTGGGCGTTGGTCAGCACCCCGGCGTTCACCAGGTCGATGACCCCATCGGAGAACAGCTCGGTGTGCACGCCCAAGTCCTTCTTATCGAACAGGAACTTGAGCACGGCGTCGGGGATGGCGCCGATGCCCATCTGCATGGTGGCCCCATCGGGGATCAGTTCGGCGCAATAGGCGGCGATCTTGTTGACCACCTCGGAAGGCTCGCCATCGCCCATGGGCAGCTCGGGCAGCGGGTAATCGACGGGCACCAGGTTGTCGATCTTGCTGACGTGGATGAAGGAATCCCCCAGCGTGCGCGGCATCTGCTGGTTGACCTCGGCGATGGTTAGCTTGGCGGCGCTGGCGACGCTTTTGGTCAGTCCGACCTCGACGCCCAGGCTGCAAAAGCCGTGCTCGTCGGGAGGCGAAACATGGATCAAGGCCACGTCGACCGGCAAGACATCGTTCTTGAACAGCAGGGGGAATTCCGACAGCAGCACGGGGGTGAAATCGGCTTTGCCGGACTGCACGGCCTGGCGCACGTTGTGCCCGATGAACAGGGTGTTCACGCGCAGGTGGCCCTCCATCTCCGGGCCGACGTAATCGGCCGAGCCTACCGTGAGGGCGTGGCAGATCTCCACGTCCTTGAGCTTAGGGGCGTAATCCACCAGGGCGGCGAGCAGTTTGCTGGGGATCGAGACGTTGCCGGTGAGGAAGATGCGATCTCCGCTCTTGACCTTGCGAATGGCCTCTTCGGCAGTGGCGATGCGCGGCTGGTAAAGGTTGGTCCAGTCCATCGTCAATCCATGAGCGGCGTTTGGTGGAGGCGGGATAGATTGACCAGTTCCCCATTGTGGGTGTTGACCGCCTTGGCAAGGGCGGGATTGCCCTCAATGGCAGCCTCCACGCCCTGTTCGACGATCTCGAGGATATAGGGCTTGGCGGCATTGAAGAAGGCGTGGGTGGCAGTGCGGGCCACCACGCTGGGGATATTAGGCACGCAATAATGGATCACGTTCTCCTCGATAAAGGTGGGATCGGCGTGGGTGGTGGGCCGCGAGGTCTCGGAGCAGCCCCCCATGTCGATGCTCAGGTCCATGAGCACGGCGCGGGCTTTCATGTACTGCACCATCTCCCGGCTGATGAGTACGGGGGCCCTCTGGCCGGGGATCATGGCGGCGGCGATGAGCACGTCGGCGTAGCTGCACACCCGCTTGAGGTTGGCGGTGGTGCTGAACATGGTGACGATCTCGGGATGCTGCTCGTGGATGCTCTGCAGGGCGGCGGCGTTGCTATCCAGCATGGTCAGTTGGGCGCCCATCCCCAGCAGGGTCTTGGCAGCGTAGGTGCCCACGATGCCAGCCCCCAGGATGACGACCTCGGCAGGGGGAACGCCGGGCATGCCGCTGAGCAGTATCCCCTTGCCCCCGGCGTTGTTTTGCAGCAGCCAGGCGGCGATCTGGGCGGCAATGCGCCCGCCGATTTCGCTGAGCGGCCGCATGACCGGCAGGCTGCCATCCGGCAGCTGGATCTGCTCGTAGGTCAGGGCGGTGATCTTCTTCCTCAGCAGGGCGTCGATCTTGGATTGGCGGGCGGAGGGGAGTTGCAGCCACCCTAGCAGGGTGCACCCCTCGCGCATCAATCCCAGCTCTTCCTCCAGTGGACGGGCGAATTTCAGCACCAGATCGGCGCGGCCGTAGGCCTCCAGGGCGGAATAGACGATCTGCCCCCCGGCCTGCTGGTACTCCTGGTCGGTGAAGCCGGCCCCCAGCCCGGCCTGGTGCTCGACGTAGCAGGTATGGCCGCGATGGACGAGCATCTCCACCCCGGCGGGCGGCAGCCCGACACGGTACTCGTTGGGGCGGATTTCCTTGGGTATTCCGATATTCATGTGGGGTCCCCGCGTTTGAGCGCTGATTGAACGGGAATTCACGAAACGCGCTCAGTATAACATAGGTGGGCTCATCGCAGATCGGCGGTGGAGGCGCAAGCCTGCTTGTTGGCAACAGCCTCGAAATGCACTACAATGATAAGGCGATACACTTTCACTCGGAGGCAAAAATGGAGGCCCCTCAAAGCCCATCCCAACCTGATGTTCCCACCAATCCACTGGCTATCGTCAGCCTGGTGGTCGGGATCCTATCCTGGTGCATGCTCCCGGTCTTGGGCTGCGTGGCGGCGATCATCACCGGCCACATCGCTCACAAGCAGATTAGGGACAGCAACGGCCAGATGACCGGCAGCGTCCTGGCGACCATCGGCCTGGTGCTTGGTTATCTGCAAGTCCTGGCGATCATCGCCACCATCGTGATCGTCATCCTCTCGCTGCTCACCGCATCCGGCCCGGCCATCGACGACATATTCAACAACATCATCCAGAGCCTGTAGTACGCTAGCCGATCTCAATCAAGCGAACAGATAAATCCCCATTGAGAAGTGAGTGGGGCGTCTTCCTGCCCTTAAACGCAAAAGGCCGCTGACGGCCTTTTTGCTTTAGAGCGGGTGACGGGACTCGAACCCGTGAATGGTAGCTTGGGAAGCTACTGCCTTACCACTTGGCTACACCCGCGAGTAGCTAGTAATCGATTATAACGCATTTGCTATGAGGGAAAGCAGTTTTTCTACCTTACGCGAATTACAAATGCAAAGAGAGGTCTACAATTCATTATTTCCACATTTCCATTTAGTCGGTATCACCTGCACGAAAGAACCTTCTGCGGGGATTTAGACGGCATACACACTAAGAGTGACTGGCAGCATTTTCATGGGTGGAAATATAAACTTGTATGTACACTAGCGGGCTACAAGAAAGGGAATTTTACTCCAACGAGATCGATGCGCACACATTCCAAAGGTTAATCAACACCATTCTTGATGAAAGATTTGGTGAAGCTTCGAGACTTATGCCCTTATTTGGCCCTGATGGCGGGAGAGAGTGGAACAGCGGCACGATTCATCTCGTGCTACTGGGAGGAATTCGTCCTTTGTATGTTAGCTCCCCAAGTCGTATGAGAATACCTTCCAAAAATTCCTTACCTTTGGCGACTTGATCATCTGCTCCAAGGGCCTCATAGATCTTCCACACTTCCGTTAGTGATTTTTGGATATGATCGCCTGTGAAAGCGCTGAGATCTATCTTCTGAATGTCGGTTGGCTTGGGTGGATTTCTATTCAAGAGCAGCCATGCGGCAAACATGGAAACATGGAATTTGATATTGTTGATATCCTTCCTTGATATATCCACTTGTCCTGATTTTAGAAAGTCGTCAACTAGCCTTTGAGTAAGTGTAAGTTTCAAGTATATATCGAGAGCATAATTCTGGTTGAATACTTGTTGGTAATCTTCATCGTCTTTGAGAAGAGTCGATGGGCGAGCCCGTGCATCGTTAGGATGTCCTAGCAATTGAGACATAACAGCTTGAGCTACAAAGCCTATACTGACAATACGATCTAAAGGTTTGCCTTCATTCTTATATTGGTTCTTTCGCCTATCGTAATATAGGCCTTCTCCCTTAAAATAATCCTCTATATCGCGGTGAATTTTGTCAGTCGACCGAAGCGATGCTATTGGAATAGATGTTTGGCTGTTCGTTGCAAAAATTATTCGATCATTGCTATCCAATTCACCCGGAACGATGACACGGACCAAAAGACTTCTGCTTTCGTCCTCATTCTCCCTCTCAGACATGTACTTATAGATTTCTACTGATGTTTGAAGGCCGTTCACGACACGTGGGTTTTCTAGGGTCAATGTTTTTGCACTAAGATTAGCTCTGGACGCTAATATCGTGATCCCATTATTTAGCCACCAGAAATCTTCATCTTGCGGATTGGCCAATGTATTCCTAATTCCTTTATTTACTTGAACATTTCCTTGATGGTCACGTACGTTGGCGTCAAATAATGCTCGAATATAGGTGCCTTCGTCGTCCGTAATAAACTTGTAATAATCGGTGATACCAACCAAACATACATATGCGTTTGACTCTGTCGAGATCGGAGAGTCGGAGAGCTTCAACTCATACGCGGTTCTTGGCCTTTTACGATAAAGTTCGAGGAGTTTTCTGGCGTCGAGAAAATCAAAAGTGAAGATAGCTGAACTAAATAGTTTTGAAATAGACTCTCCCAGGGAACTGACTTGGCGCTCTACGCTCGGGTGTACTTCTTCCCCAAGCGAAGTGAAATAGAATGCAATACTCAGTTCAGGTATTCTTGATGCATAATGTTGAAATGCTTCTCGGAATCTCTTCGCAGAGGAAATGAGTTCATCATTGTATGTTCCCGACAATGATGAGATTTCCATGGATAAGTCAAGAAGGTCTTCGGCTGTTGACCTGAATTTTTGAATGACTTCTCCGGAGAACCCCGATTCTCTCTTGGCCTGCATTATGTGTAGCTCAAGTTTGATATCCCCCCTGAAATCGGCTATATTCGTGTCCTCGTGTACAAGCTCTCCATTAATAAAAGTATAAAAACCATCAATGCCACCGTCTCCACCATTTGCCACGATTCCCGATTCGAGTTCGGCCCAAGAAAGGTCATAGTCTTTTAGAATTTGTTCAGCAGAAAAGAGCTCAAAGAAAGTGGAATCAGAGATGGGGGCAGTAAGCTCATCTTGCTTTTCCCGAAGGATTCTTCCCAGAATTACCTGATCGTTAGTAGGCATTCACATGACCTCCCAATAAGCATAGAAAAATCATAATAACCTGATTGTCTCACTGGCTAATGAATGTTGCCTCTGTAGTTATTCTACCCCAGTTGGCTTTGAGCGGGTGATTTCTTTTGGCGTGTAACCTAGGTAGTCTGGTTAAGGCTATTATCTGAATTGGTAATAGCCCTATATCCCCAGCCACTGCGCGGCGGCTTTAGGCAGCTCGTCCAGGCGGCCCTGGCGGATCGTGCAGCGCGGCAATGAATCGATGAACAGCCGTCCACATAGACGTGTCCTGTTTCGCGGTTGAAGAAAGTGTAGACGGCGGCAGCGATTGATACTGATGGTAGGAGTCAGTAGCATTATGAGACTGCGCGCCACCTTCTTTCTTGCCTGTGTTTTTCTCCTTGCCGCCTGCCCCTCTTTGGGCCCAAGTATTGATTGAAGTGCATGCGATGATTGCTTTGCAGAAATTTCCGCACCCGGTCGATTTCGGAGCGGACCCTTCGCGCGTCCCAATTCAAGGCCGAGGCAGTGATAGTCGCCAATTCGTTCAGCCCTGGTTCGGTGATTCTGCCCAACATGCCCAGCGTCGAGCGCCGGAAGACCAGGTCGTCCAGATGGACGACATCTTCCTGGTTGATGAGAAATTTGATTTCTTCGATACTGAAATCAGGATATTCAAGCATCGGGGTTTCCCTTGCGGTGCCGTTGGCCCGCAGGATTTCGGTGGCCTTAGTACCATAGCGTGACAGCAAGGTTTCGCCGCGTTTAACAGGCAGGTCATAGCCCAACTGCCATGTGGTCAGCAGTTTCTCCTTTGCCTCCGGACTTTCAGGGAAATGACGACCTCCGCCGATTCGTAGATCGGCAGTTCCCGTTCGGCGTGTGCAGCCCAAACGTTGCAGCACGAGTAGGCTGGCTTGCTTAGCAAGGGCACGAAAGGTAGTCCATTTGCCGCCGACCAGCGAATAGATCGGGAAGGAGCGCTGATCGTTAGGTTCGACGACCTCGATCTTGTGGTCGCGACTGATCATGTCGGTGTTGTCAGACTCATCCTTCGGCAGAGGCCGCACGCCGCAAAACGTGAACACTATCTGGTTGCGATTCAATTCAATGGTGGGAAAGACCCGCTTAACCATCTCAAAGAAGTAGTCGATCTCTTCTTCTGTGATTACGGCATTGTCGGGATTTTCGACGCGGATATCTGAAGTGCCTATTATGACCCGATCGAAGAGCGGGAAGATCAAGACGAGGCGCCCGTCCTCATTTTCGAAGAAGATTTCATGGTCGCCAATGGTGGCACGCAGTTCTGGGTTATTCAGAACCAAGTGAGATCCCTTGGTGCCGCCAATGTAGTGGCTGGGCTGCCCCATTGCCTGGTTTACCACGTCAATCCAGGGCCCGGCGGCGTTGACCACGACTTTGGGCCTGATTCTGATCAGCTCGCCGGTCTGTTCATCCTGCAAGATGGTCTCAGCCCCTTGCGTGGACTTCAGGCTCACATAGTTGAGCGCTACTGAAGTTGATGCTACCTGCTGAGCATCCATCAACACCTCGAGCGCCAGGCGCTCTGGCGAGGGCATAGCGGCGTCATAATAGGTGGCTGTATAAAGAACCTCCGGGTTCAGGGCTGGAAACAATTTCAGAGACTGATCATGACTTCGAAAGATGTGATGCGGCACCACTTTACGGTTTCGGGCGAACCAATCGTAGAGCAGAAGGCCGATCTTGATGACCAATGCGCCGCGTTCGCCTGGGCGAACGCGCAGCCCCAGAAATTTGAGGGGGGCATTCAGCAAGCCGGAAAAGCGCTTGAAAATGGGGAAGGTAGTAGGGAGCGGCTTGACCAGATGAGGTGCATTCTGTAGCAGCAAACCACGCTCCTGCACAGCCTCATTCACTAGGCGAAATTCACCATTTTCCAGGTAACGGAGCCCTCCGTGGATCATGTGCGAGGACGCAGCGCTGGCACCGCTACAGTAGTCGTTGCGGTCAACGAGCACCACGTTCAAGCCTTGTAACACGAGATCGTGATAAGTGCCAATGCCATTGATGCCCGCGCCCACGATGAGGACATCGCAGGTTTCCATTTGGCGAAGTTTCTGGACGCGGTCTGCTCTGCTGCGCATATAATCAGTTCTCCCAGTCAAAGGTTCGGGTGACAGCTTTTTTCCATTGGGCATACAATTCATCTCGCGCCGGACTCTTGAGATCGGGCTGCCAGGTCTTATCCACTTTCCAATTGCGACGCATTGCTTCCTTGTTATCCCAGAAGCCGACCGCGTAGCCGGCTGCATAAGCAGCGCCCAATGCAGTTGTCTCAGTCACTTTGGGGCGGATTACTGGAACACCGAGCACATCTGCCTGAAATTGCATGAGTAATTCGTTTTGCACCATGCCGCCATCTACCCGCAGACTCTTGAGCTCTACGCCCGAATCGGCATTCATTGCTTCCAGCACTTCGCGGGTCTGGAAGGCGGTAGCCTCCAAGGCGGCACGGGCAATGTGGCCACGGTTAGCGTAGCGGGTGAGACCGGCAATAACACCTCGGGCGTCCGAGCGCCAGTAGGGCGCAAAGAGCCCCGAGAAAGCGGGAACGAAATACACGCCGCCGTTGTCTTGCACCGTGTTGGCGAGATACTCGATCTCAGCGGATGAATCGATCAGCTCAAGGTTATCCCGGAGCCATTGGACTAATGCACCGGTGATGGCGATTGAACCCTCCAAGGCGTAGGCAGGCTTCTCTTCACCGAGGCGATAGGCAAGCGTGGTAATCAGTCCGTTCTTGGAATGCACGATTTGCTCGCCGGTGTTAAGGAGCATGAAACAGCCTGTGCCGTAGGTATTTTTGGCCTCGCCAGTCTCGAAGCACACCTGGCCCACTGTAGCCGCCTGCTGGTCGCCCAGATCACCGGCCACGCGGATGGCTCCGTCCAATACCCCGGCCCCCTTGGTATGGCCATAAACCTCAGCGGATGAGGCAATGCGAGGCAGCACATTCATTGGAATATCCAAAGCCTCACACAATTCCTGATCCCAACTCAGCGTTTCTAGATTCATCAATAGCGTGCGGCTGGCGTTGGTTACATCAGTGACATGCTTGCCACCCTCCGGGCCGCCAGTCAGATTCCAGATCAGCCAGGTATCAATGTTGCCAAAGATGGCCCGTCCCTTCTGGGCTGCCTGGCAAAGGCCCTCAACGTTATCGAGCAACCATTTAATCTTGGGGCCAGAGAAATACGTGGACAGCGGCAAGCCGGTTTGTTGGCGGAAGCGATCC
>Ga0068714_10001925_pt1 | contig 28242 bp, 18 predicted proteins | sample MTBNYHSulfiMetaG_FD_62988 | JGI IMG/M metagenome (GOLD analysis project Ga0068714, IMG submission 62988) | Enrichment culture microbial communities from rom New York Harbor, USA that are MTBE-degrading - MTBE-NYH (New York Harbor Sulfidogenic)... | ecosystem: Environmental > Aquatic > Marine >... | reverse complement strand
GAATCATCGTCGAAACACTATGGGAGCTCTCGAGCTGCGTTGCCTGTTAAATAAATTAACACATGTTATGGACCATCCTGTCGAAACAAGCACACAGTCCATGAATCTGAGGGCGGTGAGCGGTTTGATGAGAATTGATATCGTCAATTTGACGCCTTCGATCCACAGCGGGACACATCCCTCTGATTTCTTATCAAACCTTGCATTAAGCTACTCTCGGCTTTTTTTGTGGGCTCTCAACAAGGCCGCCTGTTAAACTAACAGATGTTTAAACAGTTTAACCCTCACCCTCAAATCTTGTGATGCAGCACGTGTTTTAATGGATGCGGGTTGTGCAGTGTCGGCACGTTGTGGTCGACTGTGCCGCCGCACTTCCTGAGGCCTCGGTTTGACGAAGCAAGTTCTCGAAAAATTTTCTAGATTTCAATGCCTGGATCTCTTATTTTTTCAAAAATGAAGGCCAAATCAGGACAGATGGCATCGCGATTGCTCTCTCTCCTGGAAAGCTTTGTCTATTTGCAAGGTGGCGCAAAGCTGCAGATTCTATACAATCCGTGCCCAACGGTCTGGCTGAAATCATCAAAAGGCGGAAGCAAGGCTTTTTATACGTGAAGGTCTGATGCAACTCAAACATCGAAACGGAAGGAGGTGACTGAGATGTCGAAGATGCTGTTCATTATTTCCAACGGCTTTGAAAAAGCCGGCAGAGCGACCCGCGCATTCCAGTTTGCCAAAGTCGCTGTCGAGAAGGGTCATGATGTGAAGGTATTTTTGATTGATGATGCCATTCACTGGGCTCAGCTCGGCATGGCGGAAGGCGCCAGAGCGTCCACCGGCGAGGAAATGAAGCCCTTTATCGATTACGTGATGGAGAACGGGGCGCAAATGATTGCCTGCAAGGCCTGAGTGGACCACAGGTATTTATCCCCCGATGAAATGATTCCGGGGGTACGCATTGAAGGGGCTCCCTTTCTTGTAGATTTAATGGCTGAATACGCAACCATGAGTTTCTAGGAGGCATCGCCATGTTCGGTTGCATCGTCGTGGCGCTGCGATGCCTTCAAGATCCTCGGAAGAAAGAATCATCGAACTGACCAAAATCGCCCGGCAGCAGTTACAGGTGGAGCTTAAACCGTTGCCGGGCGAGCTTCGCGACTTCGCCTTCAATTGCTGGAGGGCTGCTTATGGATGGATCTCAATCACTGCGCCGCATCCACCCGGCATGAAATCGTCGTCCCACTTCCGGTGAAAGCGGGCAATGGCAGATTCGCCGGTGCAGTGGCTGGGAGCGACCTTTTTGACGCCCAGGCTCTGAAGAGCCTCAATGTGCTTGTCGATTTCAGATGCGGCTGCACCCATCAGGTGAAACCCGCCCATTAGCAGATAGACCTCTTTCTCCAAGTACTGCCTGGCTTTTCTTACGATATTCACCACACCGGGGTGGGCACAGCCCGTTATGATCGCAAGGCCTTTGCATGTTTCCAGAATCAGGGATTGCTCCTTGATCCCGCTGCCCAACTCACCTGTTGAGTGAACCTTATCGAACAGCCGCAGTGGTCCATCAATTGCTGCAACCTCGGCCCCCAAACGCTTGATTTGCTGCTGGAAGGTTTGCGGGAAGGAGCGGGGAAGGTAGACAGTGACTTTAGCATTTTGCTGCAGAAAGTCCTTCAGTCCTCCGGTGTGATCTCCGTGGGAGTGGGACAAAACCACAGCATGGATTGTTTTTGGATCGATGCCGAGGCGCTTCATATTCGCGAGCAATATCTTGCCGTCGCCGCCGGTATCAAACAACAGCGTTTGATCAAAACCTTCCACCACGCAGGCAAATCCCCAGTCGGTGCGCAGCGCCTGTGCAGCGGAGATGTTGTTATATATTACGGTGATGCGGCAAGCGGAGGTTTCCGCTTTTCCGGTATCCGCCACGGGAAAAATGCTGAGCATCATAATCATCAGTCCAATAATCTCTCTCGGGGATGTAATTGCCATGAGCCCGTCTTATTATTGTGCACATGATGCGCCGAAACGATCAGCGATTATTCGCTCCCGTCGGCTCAGCGGCAGCTATGCTGCCGTCGATTTGCGTTTTCCGCTCGACTGCTCGATCGCCTGAGGCGGGAGCCTCCCACCCTTTTCGGAGCTCTGAAAGGGTCTTCTGTCGGACAAGCATCACCTCAACCCCGGCATCTGACAAGACGAAGCCGGCTCCCCTTCCTTCAAGATTTTTTTCTGTGTAGAGCCGGTCCATACCCTGCTGCAGGAGCCACTGACCGACCTTGATCCCTTTGGCCTTTTTCTCTTCCAGAAATGGATTGGGGACGAAGCGCTCCTCCAGCGTTTGCCCGTCGGATTCCCTTAAAGTACCCAGGTAAAAAACCGGTGCTTCACCGAAGTGTTCTGAAATAGTCTCCCTGTTTGACTCGAGAGGGATGGCCACCACCAGCGTTGCTTTTTTCCGTGTTTCATAATGGATCAAAACCCGGTCGCAGTTCGACACCTGGTCGTGCAGAGCCCTCTTGATCCTTTCGTCGATGGCGTGCGCCCTTTCCAAGTCGCCGGTGCGCAGCGAAACCTCCGCCTCCAGAAACCGGTAACGTCCCGCATTGCGGCCAAACAGCGACTGCACCTCCGTCACCATGGGTTCCGATTCAATAATTTGCCGCACCTGCACCAGTGTTTCCGCATCGATGGAGGCGTCCAGCAGCACCCGCATCCCGCTGACGAGCAGTTCCAGGCCGGCGTAGCCTATGAATATCAGCATCAACGCGGCAGCGATACGGTCCACTGTCAGCCCGAGGTAGATGTGCCCGCTCAGCCCAAAATAGTTGGATACCAATGCGCCCAAAACCACGAGCGAAGAAACCACATCCGCCTGTCGATGACGTCCGTCCGCTATAAGAGCCGGAGAGCCTGTACGCCTGCCCACCTTGACGGTATACAAACCAAACAGAAGTGGAATCAAAACTCCGGCTGTCATCCCGGCGATTACCCAAGTCGTGATGTTTGGTGTTTTTGCAGAAGAGGAGATAACATCCCGGGCGATCTCGTAGCCGACGAAAAGGATCAACAGCGCCATAGCGACCTGAATGACATTTTCGATCTTATAGAGCCCGTATGGAAATGAGCGGGTTTTGCGCGTTGACAGTTTAAGCCCTCCCCAGACAGCCAGTGATGCAACGGTATCGGTAGCCGAATCGACCGTGGATGCGACGACCGCCAAACTGCCGGAGAAACCGGCAAGCACGGCTTTCAGTCCTACCAGTGCCAGGTTGACCAGAAATGAATAGAAGCCCACCCGCTCGACCTGTTCCGTCTCATCCGTAGTGCGGGACTTCTGTTTGTCCATCGAAAGTGCTCCGAAAACGGCTGTTTCGTCTGTATATGGCGTCGTGCGAGAAAAAGAGTTTGCATGCCTCAGCGTTGGTTTTCGCCGGACATGAGTAAATGTGCGGCCTGCGCAAGCGATAGACCCGGAATCATCTTTGAAATTCGGGTGTAAAATGAACCATGCCAGGTGTGCTTGGGATGCACAAAGTTCCCTGTCAGCATGTAGAAAGCGTGAAAGAAGCAGGCGGACTTTGAGTTGCGACTATCCTCGATTTGCAGCTGTCACCTTCTGCCCAGACCCATCCCTTTGCCGGTCCAGGTAGGAAATGTGGGCGGCGGCTCTGATGAGGGTGAGGCGGACTGCAACTGGGCCGACTTGTATGCGCTAATAGCATCCCGGACACTGCCCCGAGCTCCGGTAAACATCTGAATGCCGGCGCCTTGAAGAGCTTGATGGGCATTCATGCCGATGCTTCCCGTGATGACTGCTTGAACGTCCTGCTGCATAATGAGATAAGCTGTGTCCGGGCCCACTCCCCCCATGGCTTTGGTGTGTGGATTTTCGATGGCTTCAAATTCCATCGTGTCGGGATCGATGATAATAAAAAAATTGCAGCGCCCAAAACGCGGATCCAGATCCCCTTCAAGATTTGGTTGATTGGCTGATACAGCGATCTTCATTTTCTCCATCCCTTATCTAGTCGTTTCCCCTGTTTTCCTGGATCGGTTATCACTTACGTTCAATATTACCCAAGGGACTCCGATGCAACATTCAGACCCGGAAAACGCTTTAGCGACAAGTTGAATAGCAAAAAAGGAGACAGCTGGGGGCGATGATTGGCACCAAAACCTTCAGGAATTTTTTCCGGCTCATCGCGGATTAGCGTGATCGGGTGACTCCACAGACGTTCGCCCTGAGGTATCGAAGCCTGTCCTGAGGTAGCGAAGGGGGCGAACGGCGCCGTTGATGCTTCGATACCTCAGCACGAACGGGGTGTCTAATCACGCTAATCCGCGATGAGCCTTTTTTCTTTAGCCTGTCTGGCTTGTCTTTTATTGATTTTTTGCGTTTTTTGTTGTTTATTCTCAACGTGTGGTGTACGGACCGACGGCAAAATCAAGCGAAGCTCGGATTCTGCTGCTTGACAATATGAGAAATAATTCACTAGAATTCGCGCATCTATTGCATTGAAAGTGTACACACAAAAAGCATCCAGGAGGGGCGAATGAGAGTACGTCGTTTATCGTCATTGATTTTTGCATTGTTATTTGTCTTGACAGCTGCAACGACCGTAACGGCTCAGCCGGATGAGGACGTGCTCGAGCTCAACTCCTCCATAATCGAGGTGCACACCAGACCGGTTGTGCAGTTCAGCCACACTGTCCACCTGGATGATTATGCGATTGAATGCAGCCAATGTCATCATGTCTACCAGGGCGGTGAAAACGTTTGGCAAGACGATGACCCTGTAAAGAAATGCCAGGAATGCCACAATGATCCAACCACTAAGAACGAATTGAGGCTGCCTGCCAAAACCTTGAATCTCAAATGGGCTTTCCACAGGAACTGCATAGGCTGCCACCGGGAATACAATAAAGAGAACAACGTTGAAGCCGCGCCGGTGAAATGCCAGAATTGCCATGTGGAATAGGACCGCGTGCATTTGGCGGGAATCCAGCCACATATAAATCTCACGGCGGCGCAACAATAGATTCCCGCCGGAAGCAGGCGGGAATCACCAACAGGGTTTTCGGGTACCTGTTTGTTCGGGCGTATGCCGGGCGACAGGATTGTTCTTCGGTACGCTTTAAAGGCAACGTCCACCTCATCCAACCCACGCTCAAGCTCCGCAAAATATTGAATTTTGCCTTTCCATACCTACCTTTTGATTAACGAAGGTAGTCTTGCTGAACGTATTGTCAGCGGATCTTGGCCCGCGCTCATGATTGTGTGGAGCGCCGGGCTTTAACCCGCTGTTGAAAGATCGCCGGCCTGTGCAAGTCCGGAAAGGAGGCGGCGCCATGAAGGATAAGCAGGAAGGGGTGACGCGGTGATACGGTGAAACGGGGACGCGGGGACGCGGAGAAATGTTCGGCCACACGCGTGGGCAAACCATAAAGCTGGGGACTAGAAAGCCGTGGCGGCATCGATATCCGGCAACCATTTCAATAACCGCCCGGCACCGGCATTACGATGCAGAGAGCTCATACCGGGTTGTTTTTTCCTTTTGTCTGTAGTCGGTGCCCGGCGATGATTTTGTTACCGTACGGGCAAAACTGAAGCCATTTTTGCCGGTGTTCTTGGTTCGATACATGGCTGCATCAGCCTGTCTGATAAGCTGCTCGATATCTTCGCCATGGTCGGGGAAAAGGGCGATCCCAATGCTCGCGCCAACAACCGCCTGCCGACCATCCAAGATGAGCGGCCGGGAGACGGTATGGACGGTCTTTTCGGCTATCATCGCCGCATCCTCTGAAGAATGCAGTTCCGTTGCGATAAGCAAAAACTCATCTCCCCCCACACGGGCAACTGTGTCGGTAGCGCGCACACAGGAAAGCAGGCGGTGGGACACTTGCTTGAGCACAGAATCCCCGGCGTCATGGCCAAGGCTGTCATTAACCGCTTTGAAGCCGTCCAGGTCGATAAACATCACGGCAGTCAGGTCTTTATGCCTGCGCGACCTGCTCAGGGCCGTTGACAGCCGATCCCTGGCGAGCCTCAGACTTGGCAGGCCTGTCAGCCCATCATGGGTCGCCAGGTGGTGTATTTTTTCCTCCGCCTGCTTGCGCTTTGTGATATCCTGATGGGTACCGGATACCATAAGTGGTTTCCCGTCATCTGTCCACGTCACAACTTTTCCTCTATCGTGCACCCAGACCCAAGTGCCGTCTTTGTGGCGCATGCGTGCTTCGCAGTCATAATATGGCAGTTCCTTTCGGAAATGCTCCTGCAGCAAATCCTCCGACATTTTAAGATCATCCGGATGCGTCAGTTTAAGCCAGGTATCTATGGAAACGGGCGCAAGCTCCGCGAGCGTATAACCGACGATTTCCGCCCAGCGTTCGTTAAATATGGTTTCACCGGTTTGCACATTCCATTCCCAGGTGCCCACGTTAGTGCCTTCCAGAATGTACGAAAGTCTCTGCCTTTCGGCTGCCAATGCTTGCTCCGTTTGCTTGCGCTCGGTGATTTCAGAGCTCATCTCGCATACTCCCTCAATCACACCGGCATCGTCCAGGAGGGGGAATTTTATGGAGAGAAAGAATCGTTTCCCGTGTTCGTTTTCAAGCGTTTCCTCCTTCTCCAGTGCGTGCCCCGATTCCATAACTGCCAGATCGTTCAGCCGGAACTGTCTACCAGCAGCACCCGGAAACAAATCTTCAACCTTTCTCCCAAGAGCGTCCTGGCGTATCCGGCCGGTTACTTCTTCCCATTTGCGATTGACCAGCTGATAGCGGCCATCACGATCCTTGACGCAGATGAGCGCACCACTGTGCTCGATCAGGTCGGATAGAAAACGACGGTTTCTGCGTAAATCCTCTTCCACACGCTTGCGTTCGGTGATGTCGTCAAAGCTGGATAGAATGCAGAGTCCTTGACTCAATTGGAGCGCCTGACTGGAGAACATGCCCGTTAAGACTTCACCGTTCTTCTTTCGGAACAGCAACTCCCGGCCAACTACCGGCCGGCCTTCGCGAAGAGCGGACACGATGTCCTCCCGGTCTTTTTCATGGACCCACAGCTTCAGTCCGATTGCCGTTTCTACGGCTATTTCCGCCCGAGAGAAACCCGTCAGTGACACGAAAGCGTCATTAACTTCGACAAATTTGCCGTCTTTCAGGCGTGAAATGACAATAGCGTGGGGCGACGTCTGAAAAGCCTTGAAGAACTTCTCCTCGCTCTGGCGCAGTTCCTCCTCCGCTTCTTTACGCGCGGTGATGTCTCGATCGGTACCCCGATACCCTTTGAGATTTCCATCCGCATCATAAAAAGGAAGGCCGTTAGTTTCCAGTGCAACCAGATGTCCATCTTTATGGATGTTTATATTCTCCAATGTGGTGATGGGCTTCTGTTCTCTTATCAATGCGCCGAACAGGTCGGAAACGCGCTTTGCCTCGTCTGGAAGCATCAGGTCGTAGGGAGTTTTGCCGAGGACTTCTTGCTGCTCGTAGCCGAGAATGTTCTTGATCTGTGGGCTGACGTAAGTGTAACGTCCTTGGGAATCAACCTCCCAGACCCAATCATACAAGGTCTCCACCAATCCCTGGAAGCGTTGGCGGCTTTCCCTGAGTGCCTCCTGCGCCTGCTTGCGCTTGGTGATATCCAGAAACGTAACAACCGCGCCGCACACCTCGCTGTTCACTATTTGGGGATATGACCAGTATTCCACAGGAAAGCTGGTACCGTCGGCCCTCCACAACACCTCATCGTCAGCGTGCTCGCCCTTGCCCTCCCGGAACGCTCGATAAATTCTGCAGTCTTCAATGGCCATCTGAGCTCCGTCCGGATAGGAATGATGTATCAGCCCATGGACATTCTTTCCGAACAGTTGTTCCGGGCCTGCGTAGCCCAGCATTCTGATGCACGACGGGTTGGCGAAAGTGCAATCGCCCTTCAGATCGATGCCGTAAATCGCTTCGGCCGTCGAATCCAACAGCAGGCGGACCTGCTCTTCGCTCGTCTTCACTGCCTCTTCTGCCTGCTTGCGCTCGACAAGCTCGCGTTCCAGCCCCGTCAACAACCGGCGGCTGACCAGGAGCATCAGAGTAAACGTCAGTGAGACGAACAAGATCTGGTATGCGAGTATCATCATTGAGCTGATGAGCCCGGACTTGAACAGGTTGTTGGCCTGCGGCACCAACAGATTGACGAGTACGTGAGCTATGCTGAGGAGGCTGAACCCGGCGAAGACGACACCAGTCGCCCTTGCGGCCGGTCGCAGCTTGTCACCCACCCGGCGCAGCATGAGCCACGAGACCTGTGCGGAGATGTACAGCAAGCCGAGTGATAAGTTGACGTTACGCAACGCGGGACTGGGATTGACGAACGTCAGGTACGCAACCACGAGAGTGAACAGCGTCACCATCACATAGTTGTGCAACTGCCTGCTTTCCTTCCCCAAGAAGTGCTCCAGACCTCGGTAGAGGACGACTGTACCGCCGATGATGAGCGTGTGGGCGAGGACGATGGAGGCAAGATCCGGCACGATACCGCGAAACGTGATGAGCAGAAGCGCGCTGAACTGCAGGACGTAGTCGACAAGCCACAGAGTGATCTCCGGAGAGCGCTTTCGGTTCTGCAGCCACAGCGAGGTCATCACGATGAGGCAGACAGCACTGAACATAGCATAGATTAGGAGTTGGGACCTTGCGTCGATGAGCGTCATTGCTCTACCCCGTTGGCTGGAATGATGCGAAATTCTGCTGCGCCGTCCGCTTTTCCGTTTTCACGCAATGGAGCAATGTGGTTAATGGATAGGCCACACAGCGATGCATATGCTTTATCAACGATGATGTTAAAGCTCTTCACCCTTTCAGATTCCCATTCTGCTGAAAGCAAAAGCTGCAACGACATTGCAATATAAATGCCACATCCGGTTTGAGCCATTCATGCAAGGCGCGTCGAAAATTCCCTGCTCTGTCAAGCTCACAGGATAGCAGTCGAGCTCTCAACATAAACCGCGCCGCCCGGTATCGGCCGTGATGCGTTTCGGTCGATTGATTGTGATTCTATCCGGTTCGTACAGGCGAGAATCTTGACAGGTGGTTTGCGTGGACAGCTGCACTCAGCGTGCAGCCGCCGGTCCGCTTTCGAGTAACCAAGGATGAGACTGCCGGCGCCATTCTCGTCATCCGGGCAGTCTTGACAGTCAGCAGCAGGTCTTGCGGCTAAGCCGTCCGGGCTTTGGAGCCATACGTTGGGACTTCAATAAGTATTGAGAATACAAGGGCACCGAGTGCAATGATCTGCAAAACCGTCCGCGCGGCATGGCTGAATTCCCATTGGTCGCGCAGCCGCATCCAGTCCGCCGGAAGTGTTTCAGCCGTCAAGGGGATCATCGTAGCATTCACTGGAGCGACCCATACCCAAAAGATTATAATTATGAGCATGCTTGATGGAGCTGCCATGTACAAGCCTAGTTCCCCGCGGCCACGGCGTCCAGGGAGAGTTTGGCGGACACCCCCGCCTGGTCGGCGAGCGGTTGGACATCGGTAATTTGCAGACGATCTGCCGGGACGGCTTTGGCACTCTGCAGTTCCGCCGTGATAGCCCGGGCACGCTTCCCGGCAAGCTGCGATAACGCCTCGTCGGGGCTAGGATCGCTCTCCACTAAACGCGCAAACAGCTCTCCCGCCAGAAGATCCGATTGTTCCGGGCTCATCGCTCCGGGCACAATCTTGTAGAGCTTCATCGAGCCCCATAGCCGGGCAAAACCTTTGCGTTTCTTCTTGCTCTTCTTGTCCTCGTCGGTTTCTTCTCGGGTGGCTCGTGGCTTGATCTCACCCTGCTTGACGGCGCGCTTGAGCTCATCCAGGGCTTTAGGGCCAAATCGTTCCGTGAACAGCTCCTCCAACGCATCCCTGACCTTGGAATCGCTGAAATCAAGAGGCTCCAAGTCCTCATCAGATTTCGGTTGGACACCCATGCGGGCTGATACAGCGCGGCTCACATTGAGTTGTTTGAGCTCCAGGCCGTCAATTTCCGGGCTATAATGCCCCTCTACGACCAGTTTCAGTTTGGGTCGTTTCTGCAGAGCTTCCCCCACCTTTTTCAGTTTTTCCTGTTCCGGCGGCAGGAGCTCAGCTTTTCCAGGATCGAATTCAACGGCACTGAACTTTTCGGCGCCGCCTCCCAGGAGTGATCCGAGAGCTCGAAAGGGTGCGGTCACCGCCTTGACAATGACATTCACGAGCGTTTTCCAGATGATGGCGCCGATGCTGAACTGGGGATTGTCGAGATCGCCGCTGACGGGAAGCCCGAGATCGATGCGGCCGTTGGAATCCGCCAGCAGGGCAATGGCTAAATCCAGCGGCAGATTCACCGCGTCGGGGCTCTCCACCTTCTCCCCGAGCACCAGGTTGTCCACAACGATCTTGTTGTCGCCTATCAGTTTGTTAGTTTTTATATTGTACTTGAGGTCCAGGGAGAGCTTCCCGGACTTGATCCGGCGGCCTGCGAACCTGCCGGAATAGGGGCTGATGTTGGCCATTTCCACATTGCGGAAGGCCAGGGTGATGTCGGTGGAACGCTTGAAATCGTTGATATCCAAGGCTCCGGAGATCTTCACCAGGCCATACTTGTCCACCCGTCCCTCCAGTTTGATCTCGGACAGAGATTTCTTCTTCGACGAAAGCTTGCCCACCGTGCCCTTCAAGGCGTGAATTCGGGTCATGAATTTGGGCTTCAGGCTCAGATCGGCAAATACCATATCACCGTCTGCGATCCTTACCCTGCCGATGTTGAAGGGGAAGGAATCGTCGCTTCCCGCTGGCTTCGCCTTGGATCGTGGCGGTCTCTTTTGAGCCGCACCCGTGGGTTTCGGCTTGGCTGGAGCTGCCGCCCCGTCGGCTGCGGGCTGCTCTTTTACGATCTTCGTCAGGTTCACGGTTCCATCTTCGGCAATGATTACCTGACCGACGGGCTTGGAAAGCCTGATTTCATCAATTTGAAGTCCATTGGGCTCGATCGCCAGCTTTATCTTGGGAATCTGCATGGCGCCCCAGCCAAGGTAGGTTTCCTTGGCGCCAGGTTGGCTCAGGCTGAGCTTGTCGACCCCGAAGCTCCCCTCGTAGGACAGTTTGGGACCGCCCCCCGGTTGACCGTAGCGAAAGACTCCATCGGTGGATACCGCTGCGGAATCGAGGGTGAGCGTGATGAAAGGCTCAAGATAGGGCTTCACCGGAGTGAGGTCCACTCCGGCCAGATTTACGTTCGCCTCCACCGATGGCGATGCCGGATCGACTTTGCCACGCAGCACCACCTTGCCCCCTTGCTCCAATCCGAAACCCGCTTCAAAGTTCATGGGCGACTTGCCGTCAACCTCAGACACCCGCACCTGCAGGTCCCGCAGATGGTATAGAGGCTTCTCCGCGAGGGCCGTCTGGTCCATCACCTCCGAGCGGAAATTGTCCAGTTCAAAGCTCTTGAGGAGAAACTTCCAGGGAGATGGCTGACCTGGAGCCGGTTGCGATCCTGCCTGTTCCGGGGTGTCCCCTTTTCCGGCAAACAGTTGTTGCCAGTTGATTTTTCCATCCCGGTCGCGGCCGACATCGAGGTGACCATCACTTAGATTGATGCGCGCGATGGTGAGGGACTTGGCGCCAAGATCGACCTCACCCCCCTCAAGAACGAATCGTTGCGCCTCGAATAGCGCTTTGGGAGCCCCTTTGACGCCGAGATGCAGCCCTTTGAGCTCTGTGGATATTTCCTTGACCGCGACTTGGGTCTCGCGACCAGCCTCGATGCTTGCTTTCAATCCGATTGAAATGCCGGCGATGCCGCCAGCGACCGTGGATGAGCGACTCAGATCCTCCACACCAAAGGCCATATCTTTGATATCGACCGCTCCGATATTGACCCTCCAGGGTGTTTCCTCGCCAGGAGCAGGATGCGCCGTGGGCGGCGACTCTGTGGCAATCGGTTGCTTGTCGGCCGCAGGGGGCTGTGCGGGTACCGCCGGGTCGAAGTTGCTCACCGAAGGCTCCGGAGCCGGTGCCGATCGGGATTTCTTGGGGGCCGCGTCCGTTCCTTTGTGCGCCAGGAGCAGTTCCCAGTTCACTTTCCCCTGCTGGTCCAGACCGACATCTATATGGCCTTCGCTCAGTCCAATGCGCGCAATGTTGAAGGTGTGTGCACCGAGATCCAGCTCGCCCCCTTCCAAAAACAATCGCTGAGCCGCAAACAATGGCCTGGGTGCGGCCTTTATGCCAAAGTGCAGCCCTTTGAGCTCGGTGACAATGTCTTTGACTGCGACCTGAGTTTGGACACCGGCCTCGATGGTTGCCCGGGAACGGATCGAAATACTCGAAGCCCCGGCGGCCATCGGCAACGACCGGCTCAAGTCCTCCAGATCGCAGACCACATCCTTGATCTCAAAGGCTTCGACGCGAACGGTCCAGGGCGGTCCTTCTGCAGGAGCGGGTCGGACGCCGGCTTCCGATACCGCGGGCGCGCTTTCCTTGCCCTCCGCTGTGGGCCGGCTGCGCATGACCTGCTCCAGATTGCTCTGACCGGCCTCGTCAACGCCAACATGCAACGCGCCCCCATCGACGAGAAATCTGTTGATTTGCAGCTCTCTGGACTCAAGATCGAAACCTGCGGAGTCGATCTCAAACGTGTTCAACTCGAAAAAGGGCGTCTCGGTGTTCGCCAGCTTGAGCGCCACACCGGACAAGTCCATCCGAAAGTTCTCAAGCGACAGGTGCAAAGGGATCCGTGCGGCGCTCAAGTGGTAATCGGTGCTGACACCAAGCCTCCCTTTAGGTTCCTCCAGATTGACGACGTTTTGGAAGAATTTCCAAAGGGAAGCTGTTCGAATACCGCTGCAGACGATTTTGCCGTCGGAGTGGAACGGTATCAGCGAGAGGTGGCCCTGCCAGGCGATCGTTTCACCATCGGGCGTTCCTGCCAATAGACTGTAGGTGCCTTTTTCGTCGACCAAAGTGGTCAGCATTTTCAGCTCGAGGTCAAGGTCATGAAAGTTCAAAATCGCCGGAGTGGACTGCCGCTTGTCGGTCAAGGCCAACTCACCCCCCGTTAGGGCCACCGTGCCGAGGATTAACCGCAGGGGTCTCGATTGAGAAGTTTCGGGCTCTTTTTCGGTGGGCTTTGGGGCTAAGGCAGCGAAATTGAGCGACCCATCGGTCTCTACGGTCAAATTCACGGATGGCTGCTCCAGACGAATTTCTTTTAAGTGGATCGCCAAATAGAAGAAACCGGTCCACTCACAATCGAAATAAAGTCTTGCGAAGTTGACCAGCAGCGCTCCATCCGGTCCGTGGAGACTAAAATCGTTGGCCTCAAATCGAAGCAGAAACGGATTGAAGCGGACTTTTCCCAGGCTGGCCTGGCATTTGAGCTGATCCTTTGTATATTTCGGAACGTACCAGCGAATCACGAGTGGAGCCAGGACGAACCCTGTAAGGGTGAACAGAAGCAGAGCTCCCACAGGAATAAGCAAGAGCTTGCTCACCAGAAAACGCCGTATCCCGGGTCTCATGTCATAAACCTTCCTATTTGATTGGTCCATAGCCGACGAGGATCGAAACGGCGTCCTTAAAGTCGCCTCAACCCATTGTTCAAGAAGCCCCCGGAGCTGGGAGCGTTCATTGCGGTTCTTAAGCGGTAAGGCTTGATTCTAATTAGCAGCAATCGTGCCAAGGATAGCACGATGATTGTTTTCTGTAGTTCTTTGCATACTACGATGAACTTTCAGGAAAAGCAATCGACTGAAAAGGCCGAAGTTCTCTGCCTCCGGCAGCTTACTTACATCTGCAGCATTCGGTCCTGAGGCAGAGAAGCCTGGCAGCTCTCATTTACTCTAATGGCATCCTGCGCGGATGAGGTTCAGCCGTATTGTATCACCCGAACACGCTTTACAGGACAGCTAACGAGTAATTCTATCGACTCAGTTTATCCTCTCACGCGGAAAGATAGCCGGAGGCACAATGTTCCACAGTTACCGTTCACTCCCCGAGGCGGGAGATGCCTGCGCCGCATAGCTGACGGTCCTCCGTTGGATGCTCTTTCGCTCGCGTTTGATGACCCATCATATTACATTCATTGTATATTTTAACATAAGGAGGGTTGACAAGCACTATCTGCACTTCTATTCTCGTTGCCGATCGGCATGACGTTTGGGATAGATTCCTGCAACAACAAAGGGTTCTGCCATTTCCGTTTCCTCAGGAACCACTCACTCCAAGAATAAGGCTATCCGCCACCGGGAGATGCAAGATTGAGCACCGTACTGCTTAAGGCCGGGGGGATATGGACTTTCTTCATCTTCCTGGCAATACTCAACGGCATATTCCGCGACAAATGTCTTGTACCCCTGCTTGGCCAACGACTGGCTCTGCCGTTGAGCGGCATTTCTCTGTCGGTTTTGATTTTTTTGGTTACATTTGTTTTTCTGCCGGTCTTTGGCACCCTCGAGCCGGTCCAATACTGGCTCATCGGCGGCGGGTGGCTGGTTATGACGGTCCTGTTCGAATTCATTTTCGGACTTTATGTGATGGGCGATTCGTGGGAAAAGCTGCTGGATGCCTACAATGTGCTCAAAGGAAATCTGTGGCTGCTGGTGCTTTTGACAACGGCTCTGTCTCCCTACCTGGCCGCCAGGCTTCGAGGACTGGTTTGAGGCGCTGGCATTTCATGCGCTCACACCCTCGCCCCGGCCCGCACGGCGCATGCTCCGGGGAAAAGAACACAACCATGAGGAGGAAAAAATGATGGAAAAAAAGCTGCTAAGGATTTGGATCGCTGTGTTGTTGTGCGTTCTTGCGGTCGCGTGTGTTTTTCCTCCATGCGCCGGAGCAGAGCCGCTGTCGGGGCTGGATGCCTACATTGAGAAATCCATGAAGGATTGGCAGCTGCCGGGCCTTGCCATTGCTGTGGTCCAGGACGACCAGATAATCTTCATAAAAGGATACGGCACTCGCGAGATCGGAAAAGAACTGCCTGTGGACGAAAACACTGTATTTGCCATCGGCTCGACCTCAAAGGCCTTCACATCAACCGCCGTGGGCTTGCTGGTGCAGGATGGCAAAATATCCTGGGACGATCGCGTTACGGACCATCTGGCTGGTTTTCAGATGGCAGACCCCTGGGTCACGCACGAGATCAGAGTGCGCGATCTACTCTGCAATCGGAGCGGGTTGAGCGGTGTGAGCGAGTACCTGTGGTACGCCACCGACTTCAGTCGCGAGGAGGTGGTTCGCAGGCTCAGATATGTGCCGCTGGAAGCCGGATTTCGCTATCAGTACGCCTATCGGAACACGATGTTCGCCACTGCGGGTGAGATAATCCCGGCGGTTACCGGCGAGAGTTGGGATGCGTTCGTCAAAGAGCGCATTTTCGAGCCGCTCGGCATGACCCGAAGCAGCACGAGTGTCAAGGATTTGCAGGGGATGGACAACGTGGCGACTCCTCACATGGATTTGGAAGGCAGGATTGTTCCAATCGCTTACCGAAATATCGACAGCATTGCCCCCGCCGGCGCCATCAATTCCAGCATAAGGGACATGGCGCAATGGTTGAGGCTGCAGATCAATGAAGGCAGCTATGAGGGCAAATCGATTGTTGAGCCGGCAGTTATCAAAGAAACTCACACCCAGCATACCCCGATTCCGTTCCAGCCCGGCATGCAGGTGCTGTTCCCCACCAGCCGGCGGATGGATTACTGCCTGAGCTGGCTGGCTTTTGATCACAACGGCGGCCTGATGATCTGGCACAACGGCGCCATAGATGGAATGCATGCCGTCATCGGGCTAATGCCCGAAAAGAAAATCGGTGCGGTCATTCTGACCAACTATGAAGACCAGAATCTGCATGAGGCTCTTTTCATGTGGGTTATGGACTCGCTGCTTGCAGAGACTCCCCGGGACTGGAGCGAAATCTATCGCAAATTTTACGAGCAAAAAGAGGCGGAAAAGAAAAAGCAGGAAACGGAAATCGCTGAAAAGAGAGTCAAGAATACCAGCCCCTCTTTATCACTCGATAAGTACGCCGGCCAATACGCCAACGACATGTACGGGAAGATAAGTGTAGCGACCGAAGGGGACCACCTCGTCTTTAGATACAGCTCCATGCTGGTGGGTGACATGGAACATTGGCAATACGACACTTTTCGCACTTCGTGGCGGGATCAGGTTGCCAACGAGCGAAGTGGAGAGTTCTTCATCACTTTCAATCTGGATGAAAATGGGACTGCGAAAGAACTGAACATGACCGACCTTTTTACCTTCGAGCGGGTGCCGGAGTCGCAGGCAAAGGAAAAACCCGCCCAGCCCTAGCTAGTACTGTCGGGTGGAAATGGCATTGCTGTTCGGATCGTGTTGTCTGATGTAAGCAAGGATGCGCTTCCCCATATCGCTCTCCACTTTGATGCTGTCGTAGTCGATGGCGACATTGTTGAGGTACTGCATTATCAGTGCATCGCCAATCCTGGTTCCGGGCATGATCCCGGCAAAGAAGAAGTCCATCTTTTCGAGCTCGGAAGCCAAAAAGTAAGTGGCCGGGTCCTCCAGACACAAAACCAGTTCGATGGTTGCCGCCTGCTTCAAGCACAATTCACGCAGGATGCCTTTGACCTGCTTGACCACATTGGCGCCGTAGCTTGCTATCACGATTTCGGCGTTGCCTTCAGACGCCAGAAAGCTGGTTTCGATGACCGCCGTATCCCGGCTGAAATGAGGTTGCGAACCGGAGGGGGCCGCGTATGTGTGTTTGGCTTCCAGGTTCCCGTACAGCTGTTCAATCATTGTTTTGTGGTGCAAGGGAGCATAGATGGTGAGAGGTCGAGGCGGTTTGATGTATTTAAAGCCGACGACCATGCTGATTCGTTCTCGATTGCCTGCCGAAATCCCTTTGAACAACCAGGTTTCGGGGCTCGTTCCCGCCAGTATGCCACAATCGCTCAATCCGTACTTGTGCATCGATTTTTGCGAGTAAATATGATTGGTGACCGCGTAGGCGTAGATTCCTTCAAATTGGCGTTTACCGGCTATTTCAAACAAAAATTCAGTCAACCGGTTGAGGCATCCCGCACCGCGATATTCCGGGTTGACAAAGGCAAAAGTCATCTCTGCAATGGTGTCTTCCGGATGTTCGAGCACCAGGGCCGCATGCCCCATAAACTCATTATCCGGGGTCACTGCCACGACTGAAAACATCATCGAGCTGTTGTTGAGCTCAACGATACGTTCCGGGTAATAGATGTGGTCGTCAAAGTAGGTATAACCGTGCGACCTGTAAGCGCACTTGGAGATCTCAATGGCTTCTTTGGGCTCCATCAGGCGAACGTCGTAGTCGATTCTTTTCCCGACCGCAGGCAATTTTCCCGGAGCCGCCCGGTTTTCGTTCAATTCGGCTGCGGTGAGGTACTCCTCAATGCTCTTATTGTGGAGATATTTTATCAGGTGGGTTTCTTTGCCTTCGGGTCCCAGGTTATGGAACGAGACCTCATCCATGGCTTCCTTCATCAAGAAGATGCCCAACCCCTTCGACGGTTGATCCGCTGCAATGGAAAGGGGATCGAACGCCGGAAGCTGGCCGGGATCGAACGGAATGCCTTGTTCTTTTATGTTGATCTTAATGCCCAACGGAATGTGTTCGCAGATGATATCGAAGGTGCTGCTTTCATCGGCCGCAAAAGCGTGCTGGATAACATTGTTGACCGCTTCTTCAACGGCGAGCTCGATGTTGTAAAGATCGTCGCCGGAAAGGCCGATTTTTTTCGCTAACTCTTTGGCGCACAGTTGGGCAATACTGACGTACGATAAATCGTTGGGCAGGGTCAGTTTGAGAAATTCGCGACGTTTCATCCGTTCTCCTTGTGGGTGCGTCGTTCCCGTGAATGCGGCAATCCGGCAATGCCGACGACAAAGTAAAACAACCAGAGGCACAATGTCATGTCAAAAGATGGGAGAAGCCAATCTCGACGTCCGGAGGCTTTGTCGGTCGCAACAGGTCCTGCGGGTATTATTCTGGGCAATGGGACCGTGTATGCGGCGGATGCCGGCCAAAACGAGTTTCAGGCTGTGGCGGTCACCGCCGGTCGAATTGTGTACAGAGGTACCGACAGCGGTGCTGCAAAATGGATCGGGCCGTATACGGAGCTGATTGATCTAAAAGGAAAAATGGTTCTGCCGGGTTTCCATGATGCTCACCTGCATCCGTTGATGGGGGCGGCCGACAGGACGGAATGCAGCCTGGCCGGTCTAAGCCGGTTGGAAGAATACCTTGCCAGGGTGCAGTTGTGGGCGCAGGAACATGCCGATGAAGGCTACATTCGGGGGAGCGGCTGGCTGTACAGCAGTTTTGGCGTCCGGGGTCCGGACAAGGCGGACCTGGACAGGGTTGTCCGCGACCGCCCGGTGCTGCTCAAAGCCATAGATGGACATTCGGCCTGGGTTAATTCCAAAGCTCTGGAGCTTGGCGGTATCAGCAGCACGACAGCAGACCCGCCGGGTGGAAGAATTGAGCGCGATCCGGCCAGCGGTGAGCCTTCCGGCACGTTGCGCGAGTGGACGGCGATGCAGCTGGTTGAAAAGAGACTTCCCGAGTGGGGCAAAGAAAAGCTGGTCCATGCATTTCGATCCTTCCTGCAGCCGGCGGTACGCTCGGGTCTGACGGCGGTTCACGATGCCATGGCTTCAGAGCAGTATCTTGCTGCTTACCTGGCCATGGAAGAGCGGCAGGAGTTGACGTTGCGCGTGAGCACATCCCTGCTGTGCGAGCCGGAAATGGGAGAAGGCTTCATTGAAGATTTAATCAACCTGCGGCGAAATGATCCCGCTTCTCTGGTGACCGCTCAATCGGTAAAAATCTTTATTGACGGTGTGATAGAAGGACACACCGCGTTCTTGCTGTCACCTTACGCCGACCGACCGGACTTTACCGGGGAGCCTTTGTGGGAACGGGGGCATTTTATGAGGACCGTTGCGGACCTTGACCGCGCCGGGTTCCAGATCCACATCCACGCAATCGGAGACGGCGCGGTTCGCATGGCCCTGGATGGTTTTGAACATGCCGTGCGAGTAAACGGCCGCCGCGATTCGCGCCACCAGATCGCCCATCTGGATCTCGTATCCAGCGCGGACATTTCTCGTTTTCGCTCGCTTGGCGTGATTGCCAATTTCCAGCCGCTGTGGTTTCTTGACGAAGCAGGCTCGGCTGCTATGGATGAGCACTTGTTGGGGACGATCAGGTCACGGCAGTTTTATCCCGCGCAAAGCATTTTTGAGGATGGCGGCATAATAGCCTGCGGCAGCGACTGGCCGGTCGGAGCGAATATCATCAGCTTGAATCCCCTGGATTCGATCAAAGCGGGTCTTCTGGGGCTGGCAAAGGCAAGCCCGAGAAGCAAAGCCGATCCTTTTCGGAAACGCATCGATCTTAAAGCCATGCTCGATTTTTACACGAGAAATGCAGCCTATGCCGCATTTCAAGAAGAAAAGATCGGCACTGTCGAAGTCGGCAAGCCGGCGGACCTGATTGTGCTGGACCGCAATTTGTTTGTGACCCCGCTGGAAGAGCTCGATCGGGTGAAAGTGCTGCTCACTCTTTTGGAAGGTAAAGCCACCTATCGCGATCCAGCGTTACCCTAGGTTCTGTGCAAGAATGCCTCCCGGACGTCATTGCCGGGCAGGCGGGACGTCAGAGATGCGGTTGCACCATGGATTCCCGCCGGAAGCATGCGGGAATGACGGAATACGGTAAAGGGCTGTTCTCTGTCAGCCCTCCAGGAATTGAAGGAGAGACAACTCAATGCCCGTCCAAACATTCATCGGTATCGGCACGATGCGAAACGAGGATGTGTTTGATTACGTCCTTGATTTGCTTGAAGCGGAAAAACCATCCATCATAGCCCTGGACGAAAATCCCATCGCTTTCAGTACACTGATTCAAATGCGGAGAGCCCCGGAGCTGTTCACAGAGAAATTTGTACTGGATCAAAAGCGGATGTTGCTTTTAAGGGAGCTCGACGTGGGAAACAGTGCCGCGATTGTTTATGCGCTGCGTCATCCCGGCACGCCGATCTACTTTGCCGACGGCTCATTTCGCGAACCTCTTTCGGAAACAGGTGACGAGATCGGCATCTACCCCTTTTTCACCGACGTCGACTTTGCGGCTTCAACCGATTTGATGACAGTCCCGGTCGAGCTTCTAAAAGAGCGGATACCCGTTTATCCCGGTAAGGAGTTCGATTATCAGCTCATTCACGCCTATCAGACCGATGCGAAGGACGAGCACATGGACCGGGCCATCTGGCAGCGGAACCAATTTACGGCCCAAGTCCTGAACAAAATCATACAAAGCCATGATAGCGGCATTCTGGCTTTCATCGGCGACAGGAAGCGGTTCAGCTATGAGCTCTACAGTGAAGCCGAAAATATCGATGAACAGGAATTGGCCGCTTACAGACCGTTAACCGAACTCATCGAGGTTGAAGAAAAGTCAATCTATGATGCAGTTGATAAAACGAAAATAGAGGCCTAAGTAGTGTCCGTTCGAACAAAAGATGTCCGGAAGCCCTGTCGGTCATTCCCGCATGCTTCTGGCGGGAATCCGTTGCTGCGCTACTGTGAAACGCCTGTGTGGCTGGATTCCGGCCAAATGCGCGCCGGAATGACAGACTAGAATGCGCACGCGTACTTGAGTGGGACTCTCCAAGTGAGTGAAAAATGCGCCGATGTCATGAGACACCCTTCGCTATTGGTCATCCTCCCCGACGGGTTCCTTGATTTTCCTAAGGAAATCCTGCCGATACTGTTTGTCCCATTTCGAGCAATAAGCGGGTCTGCCTACCATCGCCCGTTTCATGCACAGCATGCAGGAACGCTCGCACTCGATGATGGGATCTTTCACAAGTCCTGCGGCTTTTTTCGGCCAGAGGGGATCGGCAAAAAGGACCCGGGCCAGACCGATCAGGTCGGCGCTGCCTTCCTGCAGAATTTTCTCCGCTGTTGCCGGCGATTGAATTCGGCCTGCGGCTATAACCGGAGTGTCGGGAACCGCCTGCTTGACAGCGGCGGCAAAATGAGCCATGTAGCCTTCCTGCTTTTCTGCCTGCTGATATTCGGGAGAGAAGAAGGAATCATAGGTTCCAGCCATGACGGAAAGATAGGCGAGATCGCGTTTCGCCAGTTCTGCAGCAAACAAGGCGGTTTCTTGCAGATGAAGTCCGTCGGGGAGCCATTCGTCAGCCAGGAATCGGTAGCCCACGGCATATTCTTTCCCGACCGCTTGCCGGACGGCATCCACCACCTGCAGAGGAAACTTCATGCGGCCTGCAAGCGATCCGCCGTATTGGTCGGAGCGCAGGTTGGTGCGGGGCGATAGAAACTGCACCAGCAGGTACCCCGTGCCGCCGTGAATCTCCACGCCGTCAAACCCGGCCGCCTTGACGTTTTGCGCGCCACTGGCAAAGAGGTCCCCTATCTGATCGATCGCCTCCTTAACCATTCCGACGGGAACCACTTCTCCTGTTTTAACCGGCGAAGGAGCGAGCCGCTCCGGCACGCTTGCATAGCGGCCTGCGTGGTTAATCTGCAGAATTGCCGCCGCTCCTTCCCGCTGGATGGCTTCGGCCAGTTTCGCCAGTCCGGGAAGAAACATTTCATCATCGACTCGCAGGGTGTAAGGCGATCCCATTCCGGACGGGTGAATGGCGGCGTTTTCGACGACGATCAAAGCCGCCCCCGATGCCGCCATAGATCGATAATGATCGAGCACCAGGTTGCTGACCGTACCATTGGAATTGGCATACCCAACATACATGGGCGCCATGGTGATACGATTTTTCAGCTGCAGTCCCTTCAGCGTAAACGGGGTAAAAAGTTTCGAATTCGGCATCACAGTCGCCTCCTTGGCTTGTTTCCATCCGGAAACCCTGGGATGAGTCTTTCCGCCTGTCACGCTGAGCGGGTCGAAGCGTGGGCGAGTCCCCTTCGACCGGGCCTGCCCTGAGTGCCTCGAAGGGCTCAGGATGACATTCCGGTCGATCGGTGCGGCAGAAAAATGTGGGCTTCCGGATGGAAACCGGCTCGGCCCGGGGTTGTCGGATAAGCAATCTTGAACCCTCGAAAATTTATGTAACACAACGATTGTGTATAGAGTACCATCAATTTCAAAAACACCCTACCGGAGAGAGGTTGGAGATGGGATCGAGTGAATTGTCGGGTCGGCATGATAGGCGGCTTCTAAACGCCGTTTGTTTTGACATGAAAGGCGTGAAGCCGGACAATATCCTGCCTGTCGCCGAAGGTTCTGAAATCCTTGTGATCGGCTTTCGAGGAAGCGGCAAATACAGTGCTACGCCCGAGGTTTGCCGCGAGCACGGCATACGATATGCTGAAAATGCTCAGCAACTGGAAGAATTGCTGACCGCACAGCTTAAGCAGCAGGGGAGTGAAGAATGAAAACGAAGCGCATGCTTGTTATGTTCATCGTTTGCTATTGCCTGATGATGCAGGTCTCTTCGACGGGCTGCCAAGCTTCCCCCCTGCCGCAAGGATTCGTCTATGTCGATCAGGTGATCCCCGGCATAAAGATCGACCTTCGCTACTATACCGACCGCAATTTCGTGGGAGAACGCATTGACGGATACCTGCAGCCCGGATGCATTCTCTCTGAACAGGCGGCGCAAGCACTCAAAGCCGTTCAAGACGAGCTGCAAGCATTTGGTCTCGGCTTAAAGATCTTCGATGCGTACCGGCCCCAACGGGCGGTAGATCACTTTGTTCGTTGGGCCGAAGATTTGCTCGACACGCGAATGAAAGCGGAGTTCTATCCGGACGTTAAAAAAGAGGACCTGTTCAAGGAACAGTACATTGCAGCGAGATCCAGCCATAGTCGCGGCAGTACGGTAGATTTGACCATCACGCCTCTCGATGCGGCAAACTCCGATCCCGGTTTGGACATGGGATCGGGATTTGATTTGTTCGGCCCCAAATCCTGGCCGACCAGCCTCGCTGTATCGCCCGCCGCGCGATCTCACCGAATGCTTTTGCAGGTTCTTATGGTCAAGCACGGTTTCGACTCGTATCCACAGGAATGGTGGCACTTCACCTTGAAGGGCGAACCTTTTCCGGATACATACTTCGATTTTCCCATCCAATGACTATAACGAGAGCACAACACAATGGCTGAAAACATCCTCGATCTACTCGACCGGTCTCAGGTCAAATTCGCACGCATCCTTTGGTGCGATAACGGCAATCAGATTCGCGGCAAAGCGATCCATCGCAACCGGCTGGCCTCGTATCTGAAGCACGGAGTGGGCATTTCCGCGGCACAGCAGGCGGTTCCCGTGATGTTCGACGCGCCTGCACCGGGAAGCGGCCTGGGTCCGGTTGGCGAAATTCGGCTGGTGCCCGATCTGCAGACTCTGACCGTACTTCCTTATGCTCCCGGGCATGCTCAGTTTCTGGGGGACATGGTAAAGGACGGCAAGCCCTGGCCATATTGTCCTCGCCATTTTTTGAAGCGCATGATAGCCGAGGCGGCAAAAGAGAACCTGATGGTCATGGCCGCTTTTGAAAACGAGTTTTATCTGCTGCAAACAGCAACGGAAAAGATTGTCCCCGCCGACCGCACAGGATTTGCCTCGACACTCTCCATGGAGCTGCAGCGGGAAGTGATCGACGCTATTGCCAACGCTCTGATGGCTCAGGGAATAGAGGTGGAGCAATACTACCCCGAATCCGGGCCCGGCCAGCAGGAAATATCGATACTCTATACCCAAGCTCTGGTTGCTGCGGATCAGCAGATTATGTTCAGGGAAACGGTGCGTTCCGTGGCGAGACGGCACCAACTGAGGGCTTCCTTCGTGCCGAAGCTATTCGCCGAGCAGGCCGGCAGCGGCTGCCATTTGCACATCAGTTTGTGGCGAAACGGAGAAAACCTCCTGCCCGATGCCGACAATCCCGGCCATTTGTCATCGATTGCCCGACGTTTTATGGCCGGTATCCTTTCGCATCTGCCCTCGCTCATGGCACTGACCACTCCCAGTGTCAATTCTTACCGGCGTATCCGTCCGCACTGCTGGAGCGGAGCATTCCGCTGTTGGGGGTACGACAACCGCGAGGCAGCCATTCGGGTGCCGACCTTTCCGGAGCCTCCCGATCCGACCCATTTCGAATTGAAAACCGTCGATGCTTCCGCTAATCCGTATCTGGCTTTGGGTGCAGCTATTGCGGCCGGGCTCGACGGGCTGCGGCAAGCCCTGGAGCTTGCGAGGCCGGTTCACGTAGATCCGGCCGATATCGAGGAAACGGAGCGCCAGGGGCGCGGAATCGATCTGCTCCCCCAATCCCTGGGCGAATCCATCGAACATCTCGAAAAAGATGAAGTCTTGCTGGAGGCGCTTGGGGCAGATTTCGCCACGGCCTACCTTGCCGTCCGGCGGATGGAATGGGAAGCGATGAAAGAGTGGGATCTGGAAAAGGAAGTGGAACTGCTGGTTGAGCGCTATTGAGCTTCATTTCAGGACGGCTCGGGATTTAACCAGAAAGAGCACAAAGCACAAGAAGAAGAGCACGGAAATTGCGTTTTACTAAAGAGAGCTCACAGCGCTGTTGTAGCACGGTCTCATGACCGTGCTACTTTTGTGACCGAAGGTCTCAATGTTGTCGGTGCCTTATGGAAGAACCCTCCGGTCGTGGAGGTGGCACGGTCATGAGACCGTGCCACAACAATGAGGGCCTGCGTTCATCTTTGTTGGGACATGCCTTTCCGTGAACCCCGCTTTGTTCGCGAGCAAGCTCGCTCCTACCGCCGCCTCCGGTCTTTAGTGTAGGAGCGAGCTTGCTCGCGAGCTTGAGCTTCTATATTTAGCTTTATATTTTTTAAGTTTTCTCTGTGGCCTCAGCGTTCTCTGCGGTGACTAATTATCTGCACGAGGCTGATCCGAAAGTATCTCAATGAACCTCTGGGACATTCCTGCAATCGATCAGCACGCCCATAATGTGCTCAAACCCGATGCCTTGGAGTCTTCAACCTATGCAGCGGCATTCACGGAAAGCAATGATCCCACTATTATAGAGCGACACGTCCGCCACACTCTTTTCTTCCGGCGCAGCCTGCGGGAAATGGCAGAGTTGTTATCCTGTGAGTCCACCGAAGAAGCGATCGCAGCCCGCCGCCGGGAGCTTGGAATAGACGCTCTGACTGCCCGATGCTTGCAGGCGGCGAATCTCGCTGCCGTTTATTTGGACGATGGCTTTTTGCCCGACAAAATTCTCCCGTGGGAATGGCACCGGCAGTTTGTACCGGTTCGCAGGATCTTGAGACTGGAGCATCTCGCTGAAAAGCTGCTGAGCTCTGAAGTAGAGTTTGGTGCTTTTCTGGAAAAATTCCGCGCTCAACTCGATCCGCCGCCGGCAGAGGTTGTAGCTCTAAAAAGTATCGCCGCCTACCGCAGCGGACTGGACATTTCGCTTGCCTCCCACGAACAAGCCCGATCCTGCTTTAGTGCGCTGAAAGAAAAGCAGACAGCAGACAGACTGAGGCTGACCGCCAAGCCGTTGATCGATTGCCTGGTGACTGAAGCCCTGAACTTCGCGGCGAAGCATCATTTGCCGGTGCAGTTTCATACCGGCTTCGGCGATTCGGACCTGGACCTCAGGAGGGCAAACCCGCTCCATCTTAGATCCGTGCTGGAGGAGCCGGCCTGGAGGGGCGCCCCGATTGTGCTTCTGCACGCTGGTTATCCCTTCGTTCGGGAAGCGGGTTATCTGGCTGCCATGCATTCTCAGGTGTATGTGGATTTCGGCCTGGCTGTTCCTTGCCTGAGCATTGCCGGCATGAAATCGGTGCTGCGGCAGTTGCTGGAGCTCGCTCCGACGACAAAATTGCTGTTTTCCTCCGACGCTCACATGGTGCCCGAGCTTTTCTATCTCGGCGGCAAATTGGGACGCGAAGCGTTGGGCGATGTTCTTGAGGGGGCCGTTAGCGACGGAGACCTGACCGCCACTGAAGCGGAATCCGCCGCCGAACGAATTCTGCTCAAGAACGCCCGGGAGCTTTATAGCAGGTAAACTCTGCGCTACTCAGATTTATGTTGTCAGTTCGTCGTTGATATTTGTACACTGCAAAGTACGACAAAGCTGGTATGCCATCAAGCTTCTTCCTCTGTCAGCAGAAACCAGTGGCTGGCTTATCTATGTTGATTCCATAAATCAAGGTGCACCGTCATGTACAAAGTAAAATATGAAGACGACGAAATAGTGATTCGCTTCAACAAGAACCTGGTTGAAAATGAGGCACTCTCAAGATTCTTGGGCCACATCAATCTCCAGTCGATTTTGAAAAAAAGCAGCCATAAGGCGGCATCCGAGAGGATGAGAATTCACAACCGCATTCAAGACTTTCCAAAGGGTTTTGCTCTGCTCCAGGACCCCGCGCTGAACAAAGGGACCGCCTTTACGGAAGAAGAAAAAGCTGTACTCGGTCTCCGCGGGTTGCTGCCGCCGCGAGTCCACACCATGGAAGAGCAGGCTCTGCGAGTTCTCGGAAATCTTCGACGCAAGCCCAACGATTTGGAGAAGTATATCTACCTGACCAGTCTTCAGGATAGAAATAAAACCTTGTTCTACCGCGTGCTCCTGGACAACATCGAGGAGTTGATGCCCATTGTCTATACTCCGACGGTGGGTCAGGCCTGTGTCGAATATGGAACCATCTTTCGGCGGCCCCGGGGAATCTTCATTACGGCAAACGATAAAGGCAGCATAGCCGATCTGCTGCGAAACTGGCCTTACAAGGATATCCGAATCATTGTCGTGACCGACGGGGAGCGCATTCTCGGACTCGGCGACCTGGGAGCGGACGGGATGGGTATTCCCGTTGGAAAACTCGCCCTCTATAGCGCCTGTGCGGGGATTCATCCATCCGTCAGTTTGCCGGTCACCATCGATGTGGGAACGGAGAACGAAAATCTGTTGAATGATCCTCTCTACATTGGCCTGAGGCAGCGCCGCCTCCGCGGAGAAGAGTATGATGAACTGATAGAAGAATTCGTCGTGGCAGTGCAGGAGGTCTTTCCGGGTGCCCTCATCCAGTTCGAGGATTTTGCCAACAGGAATGCTTTTCGCCTGCTGCAAGAGTATCGAGATCAGATCTGCTGCTTCAACGACGATATCCAGGGTACGGCTTCGGTGACTCTGGCAGGGCTGACCTCCGCGCTGAGAATAACCGGAGGTGTGCTCAAGGACCAGAAGCTGCTGTTTCTGGGGGCCGGTGAAGCCGGGATCGGCGCCGCCGATCTGACGGCTGCAGCGATAATGGAGGAAGGGCTATCCCTGGAGGAAGCCCGCAATCGGATCTGGTTTCTGGATTCCAAGGGCCTGGTGGTCAAAAGCCGCACCGACCTGAGTGTGCCCAAGCGCGGTTTTGCGCATGACCACCAGTTTCTGCCGGACCTCCTATCCGCCGTGGAGACCCTCCAACCAACGGCCGTCATCGGTTTCTCCGGCAAGCGCGGGATGTTCACTCAACCGGTACTCGAAGCCATGGCCAGGTTCAACCAGCGGCCCATCGTCTTCGCCCTGTCCAATCCTACCTCGAACGCGGAATGCACAGCAGAGGAGGCCTACCAATGGACGCAGGGTCGCTGCGTTTTTGCCAGCGGCAGCCCATTCGGTTCCGTCACCGCCCACGGCCGGACGTTCTGTCCCGCCCAGGGAAACAACGTGTATGTTTTCCCCGGAGTGGGTTTGGCGGTATTAGCCTGTTCGGCCAGGCACGTGACCAATGATATGTTCCTCGTTGCCGCCAAGACTTTGGCCCAACAGGTTGCGCAAAGCGACCTTGAGAAGGGAAGCATCTTCCCGCCGCTGACGAGAATCAGGGAGGTATCGGCGGCGATTGCAACCGCGGTGGCCGATGTGGCATACAAGAGCGGTCTGGCAACGAACCCGAAGCCGGAGGATCTGGCTGCACACATTCGCTCTCTCATGTACCAGCCCGAATATGTGGAGTATGTCTGAGTACAGCCGGCTCATCGCAGATTAATGGGAAAAGGATCAATCGCCACTGTTCGCTCCGAGATATCGAAGCAATGTCTTGAAGGAGCGCAGGGTTGGTTGAGGTGAGTTTTCGAAGAGGCAGCTTCGGGGAGGTAGCAACAGATGAAAAAGATGACTTCGCTGTGCATTTTCGCGGGAATTCTGGCTGTTTCATGGGTCTGCAGT
>Ga0068714_10001924_pt1 | contig 28247 bp, 20 predicted proteins | sample MTBNYHSulfiMetaG_FD_62988 | JGI IMG/M metagenome (GOLD analysis project Ga0068714, IMG submission 62988) | Enrichment culture microbial communities from rom New York Harbor, USA that are MTBE-degrading - MTBE-NYH (New York Harbor Sulfidogenic)... | ecosystem: Environmental > Aquatic > Marine >... | reverse complement strand
TCGATAATGTCTGGCAAATTTATAAGCGTTCAAAGATAATTCCATTTATCATGTGAACAATATAGTTCATATTTTTATGATAAAAAGACCAGCTATCGGGAATGAATGCTTTAAATATTAATTATTTTCGTGATGATAACGAATTCCAACATTCCTTTTTAAAATTAGCCGGTTTAATTTAATGAAATTATTGTATTTACTGACTTTAGCAGTTTTTATTAACTTCTCTGAAATCTTTTGCAATGACCTTTATATAATAGGCAAAGTCACGGATTCCGGACAAAATCCCGTTCCTGATGCTTTGGTTTCATTCCTGCTAAACTCCAAAGAATTTCAGGCTATAACAGCATCTGACGGTTCTTATGTTTTAACGATTTCTGACAATATCACTAATAATCTCATTGGCATTGAACTCAGGCCCCCCTATCCTAATCCTTTTAATAATTCAGTAAGTTTCCCAATTATTACAAGGATCAAAGGAGATATTCTGTTTGAAATATATGATCTTGCGGGAAGGAAAGTCTTTGATACACTGTTCTCCGGAATTTCACCAGGCAGTTATCGCATAAACTGGAATACACAAACACTTAACAAGGGATTTTATATATATGCCATTACTTTTCATAAGAAAACCCTTTCCGGCCGGTTAATCAAGATCCCGGGGATCCCTGATAATTCAATTAATACAGGTATTGAACCTTTTATTTTCCCGGTTTCGGATACCGTCGATAAAACTGATCAGAACAGGATGAGTGTTATTGCAACTATCAGTAAATCAGGATATCATTCAACGCGAATGACTGATATAAGCATTTCAGATGATACGATTCTTAATTTTACCCTGTACCCTGAATTATCGCTGCCTTTCAAAACAATGGATGATCATATCGCTGTATTGGAGGATAATGAATATCAGAAATTGATTTTAAAGGGGGTAAATCTGGGTGTGTCACCTCCCGGTTATTTCCCGGGAGAAATTGCTTACGCAATTACTCCAGTCATGTATGAGCGCTGGATCAATACAATGGCAGAGTCAGGTTTTAATTCTATCAGGATTTACACCCTGCATCCTCCGGTATTCTATGAAAAACTTGCTGAATACAATCTGCGTCACCAGGATAGGCCTATGTATTTATTTCAGGGGATCTGGCTCGATGAAATTGAAGATGGAAGTATAAGCCGGGAATATGATCTCAATGAACGTATCAATGATTTCACTTTCGGTATAAGGGAAGTAATTAACTGTGTACATGGGAATAACTCCATTCCCTTCAGACCGGGCAGAGCATATGGTGAATACATAACAGACATAAGTCCATGGATTGCAGGTTTTATCATTGGGAGGGAGGTATCTCCCCAGGAGATTGATTCAACGAATCAATTCCATTCAGAGATCACATCTTTTACCGGTGCACGGTTCAGCATCACTGATGCTTCTGCATCAGAGGTTTTTGTAACAAGAATGCTTGATGAGACGCTGAATTATGAACTCAATTATTACTCTGTTTCAAGACCGGTCAGTTTTTCAAGCTGGCCAACCCTCGATCCGCTTATTCATCCGACAGAAATTTATACTGATGAAGACAAGGCATCCATCGATATTACAAAAATTCTGGAAATGGATGGTGCATTCAGGTTATTTGCAAGTTACCATGCATATCCATATTACCCTGACTTTATGAGTGATGAGCCCGGATACAGGAGTTATTCTGATGAAGATGGGCCTAACAGCTATCTGGGATATCTTACTGACCTGAAGAATCACTACACTAACATGCCGCTTGTCATTGCAGAATATGGTGTCCCTTCATCATGGGGCAGTGCACATCAGTCATTCAGCGGGATGCACCATGGAGGTTTATCTGAAATACAGCAGGGTGAATCTGATGTAAGGATATTTAAGAACATCATACAATCAGGCGGATGCGGAGGATTCATGTTTTCATGGATGGACGAATGGTTCAAGCCTACCTGGATCGTCAGCTACCTTGAAGCTTTTGGAATGTATGACGGGAAAACTCTGATCCCGACAAGGCAACTGTGGCATAACCTCGTTTCCTCTGAGCAGAACTTTGGACTGATCGCATTTGAACAATCCATTGATCTCACATGGGTGAATTATGTCGTTGAATCCACTGGAAATATCATCAAATCAATAAAAGGAGCCCATGATAACAGTTTTTTCTATGTTGAGGCCGAAACCAATGATCCGGTTCCTGAAGGGGACACTATGATCATCGCATTCGACACTTACCTGAAAGACACAGGTGAATCGGTTTTGCCAGGTGGCCATTCCATCTCTAACCGGTCGGAGTTTTTCCTGGAATGTGTTAAAGGAAAAGACACGGTTTCACTGTATGTGACCGAAGCTTATAATATGTACGGATTCACCAGCCGATTCGACCTTGCAGATCATGACATCCAGAAATTCAAAAGCACAATCACTGATGGGGCTCCCTGGGTATTATCAAGATGGATAAATAATGGATTTGACAGTACTGTTTTTAACCTGGGCCATCTGCCAGCAGGTAATACTCCTGATTTTACCCCGGGAGAAAGACAGTCTGTTTTATGGTCGGGTAATAAGCTAAAGATCAGAATTCCCTGGACATTACTACAATTTTATGATCCCACACAAATGACTGTAAATGACGGGGCAGTGACATACGATATGGGAAGGACTTATGAGATCATTGGAAAGACCTCTGATGGGATTGCCGTTACAGTATTATATAAAAACGATATTACTTCTTCTCTGACAAGGTATTCATGGCCTTCCTGGCTTATTGTGCCTGAAACAAAAGAGAGACCAAAAAAATCGCTGGAAATCATCAGTACAGAAATGCAAAATATACCGGGTTATGCAAACTAGGTCGTGGCTTTGGTTTTCTTTATTTTTCGTGCTCTCCGGTCCTCTTCAAATCCGCTTCTATCTGCTTTTCCCCATGATTTTTTACCCCTGATAGTATCAATATTTCCTCTTATGGCGAAGTAAGTATGTACAGGATAGAAAAAAGGTTCAATAAATGCGGCGCCGAGCAGTCGGAGAACATCTCGTTTGCGTCTGTATTTGTGAAAAGTAATTTCCTCGAAGAGAATTGCCCATATTGAAAGACTTATTGCAAAGGTATAAACAAAGATGAACAAGAGAAGGTAGAAAGGCCAGTTAATACTGTCATTAATAATAAGGAATATGGTATAAATAAAACCACCAAGCGCAATAAGTGGTGCCAACCATTCAAAAAATAACCAGTAAGGGTATCCAAGGAGTCCAAGCCGGCTAAATTTTCTATTCATGAAAAGTTTTCTGTGTGTCCAAAGCGATTCAATCAATCCTCTCGTCCATCGTGTACGCTGTCGTTGCATAGATCTGATATCGGAAGGAACTTCAGTCCAGCACAGGGGATCAGGTATATAGGTCACCTCATATTTCTGGTCTTGTTCAGTCATATATCTTCTCATGCGCAGAACGAGTTCCATGTCCTCCCCTACTGTCTTAGTGCTGTAACCGCCCGCTTTAATGACGGTTTCCCTGTCGAACATCCCCATTGCTCCTGAGATCAGCATTAATCCATCCAGCTGGCTCCAGGCCATCCTGCCCAGGAGGAATGCTCTCGTATATTCCAGTACCTGTAAACGGGGAAGAATCTTTCTCGGAAGATTTATTTCCCTTATAAATCCTTTTTCAACATCACAGGAGTTTATTATACGTATCACTCCTCCTGTGCCTATCACCTTCTTGTCCTTTTCTTCAAGAAATGGTTTGACCAGTTTCAGGATTGAATCAGCCTCAATAATAGAATCAGCATCTATGGTTACTATCATGCTGCTGCGACTTATGTTTATCCCTGCATTGAGTGAATCAGCCTTGCCACCGTTATTTTTATCGATAACCGTAAGCCTGCTGAATGATGGATTCTTTGACCGGTAAACACCTCTTATTCTTTCGCATGGGATCCTGTAATCAAAGTAATAATTTACCCTTACAAGCTCATAGGCAGATTTTATCTTGGACAGCGTATCATCTGTTGAACCGTCATTAATGATGATAACTTCAAAATTGTTGTAATATAAGGATAGTAATGTCCGGATATTGTCAATTATTGTTCTGCTTTCATTAAAAGCAGGTGCAATAATGGAAATTCTCGGGCTCAACGGAGAAAGGACCAGAGAATTGTAGTTTATATAACTGTTCTTCCTGAGATATTTCCTTAATGCAATGGCTGAAAATATACCAAGGGAAAGATAGGATCCGAAGAGAATCAGTGTCAGGATAAATATGATATGTGCGAAAAAAAATCCCATTTCTATGTGTCTGCTAGTTAATTCTTCTGTCCAGCACGTGTCTGATAATGATATTATAATTCTTATATTCTGATTTCATCAATTTAACGAGAGCTTTAACCCCTTCTTCCCCCATATTTTCAATTGACTTGGTAGCCTCGATCTGCAATTGCACATCACTCTCCTTATCCAGAACAAGCTTAAGAAATCCCATCATCGCGATCTCGGGCATTTTACCCATTGCACGCAATATTTCATAGCAAGTGTAATAATCTTCATGCTTGTACATTTTCTTTAAAACCTCCAGCGTGGATTTCATACCGAGATCACCTGCAACCTCAATGGCAAGTTTCCTCACGTCTTTGTTTTTATGGGACAGTACCATTCTCACATCCTCTTCAGCCTCCACTTGTTTAAATTCCCTGATCATCCTTAAAGCAAACATCACGATGGTGTCATTGGGTGAATTCAACCATTGTGTAAAGGCAGGTACATTTAAATTATGCTGAATTAATAACTCATGCAAACTTATCTGTTCCCAGAGTGAAAAAGGCCTCCGAAGATGGAAAAGAAATTCAAACGGATTGATATCATTGAGTCTGACCAGGGCAATCTGAGCCTCCATCCTGAGTATTTCATTACCTGAGTTCAAAGCCTTATAGATCTCCTCATTTGCATCCTTGATATTCATGAATGCCAGTTCCCTAAAACCTTTGATTTTTATATGCCAACGCCTGCTGTATGCTTTTTTAATTGAATGTCTGGAGAGTTCCAGTTTAATATATAACTTTTCCAGCTTTTCCTTGGCATCTCCCTTCAGGTTCACACTTACGTCTATCATCTGATCGATCAGAACCTGTCGGCGGAAATCGTTAGTGGGAATTGTCAGAAACTCGTCTGAGATAATATCATTAAAAAGGTAATCTACAATCAGGCCCTGGTACTTTTCGAGCAGAAAACGCTTAAGTTTCTCCTCTCTCTCCATTCTTGTCCGGTTCAGGAGTATGATAATTAAAAGAATTATCATTGTCCCTGTCGAACCAATGATAATGATAATTAAAAAGTCAACGAGAGCCACCGATCTGCCGGAATACTGGATTTTTCGCAACCACGGATTTTCATTTCCGGCATCGATTGCTTTGCTGAAAACAGAATGATTATAGGTATTTTCATCAGAGTACTGATCCGTCCCACCAATACTGTCGGAATCCGAAATTCGGAATTCTTTCTCATTGCTGCTACAGATACCATAAAGCGACACACTCCTGACATCAAACAGAAAAACAACCAGCAGTATCGTAAATAAAATTTTAATTCTCATTATTTTCCCGGTAATAGAAAAATAAAACCAATATTGCCGTCAAACCTGTTACGGTATCTGGATTCAAGATACTCCTCGTATGAATAGCCAATCCCCATCCTGAGAGTCAATCTCCCTGTAAGGGAATTATTATACGTTAATCTGCAGATCTGTGCTTTCAGCCTGGTCAGGTCAGTTTCAATATCATAAGGCTCATCTGGTGCGGTTCCGGTTCCTAATGTCAGCTGAAGATAATCAGTATCATTAAAGTATTTCCTCGAATTCAGGTAAAAAGATGTTGTTATACCATGTTTTTTAAAATACACATTTAATTTACCTGAGAACCAATAGCTTCCAAGATATTTTTCAACAGATGTGGCGGTAATAAAGATATCCCTGTTAAAATAATAATAATTCATTCCTGTTGATGCAACCCAGCCATGAGAAAAATTATGCCATATTTCACCACCTGCCCTGTGTTTCGGGAAATAGTTTCCAGGACTGAATGCATAATAAAGCCAGCAATAGTTTTTCGGATTAAGTTTAAGATAAGCTTCTGTCTCCAGCTGAATTTCTGTTTTGCGGACTTCAGGTTCGGATCCCATATAAATATTCCCGATATTGAGTCCCCCGATGATTTTACCACCTGGAAAATATCTTCCTGCACCCATTCCGAAAACCTTCCAGAATCTTGAATATGGCTTATTGAAAGTATCAAAATAAAAGCTTGTTCTGAGATCATATCCACTTGAATCATACAGGATCTCTTCAGTCTTTAACTGAATCTTCCTCTCTGACTCAAGCCATCCGGTGATATCATTTCTTGCTTCAATTGCATCTGAGTTTCCTGGTTCACAGGAAATCAAAGTATCCAGGATATTTATCGCCTCATTGTACTTTTTTTGCCATGCTAATATCCTGGCTAAAAGCACCTGAGCATCTCCATAGGAAGGGTATAAATCAACAAGATTCTTTGCCGAGACCTCGGCTTCAGCAAGTTTTCCCTCGAATGCTATATTCCTGATCCTCAAGTATTCCTTCTCCGGATTGGTAATAACCTGGGCATTAAGTGTAGAATGAATAAATAAAACCATTAAAGCGGTCAGGAGGAAGATAATATAATTTTTCTCACGAACGTTCATCCTTAATGTATAATTTTACCCGGTTTATGAGGTCTTCAGCGTTTATTGGTTTGGTGAAATATTCATTTACACCAAGGTCCATGGCCTGTTTTTGTACCTGAGGATCACTGAAGGCCGACACTACAATTACAGGGGTATTTTTTACAAGATTATGCCTGAGATACCTGACTAATTCAAGCCCGCTGTGAAAGGGAAGATGAATATCTATTATTATGAGGTCATATTCTCTTTGTTTAATAAACTCAGTTGCTTCAATCCCGTCAGCAGCCGTGAACACCTCATACCCCTGTCTTTCCAGCACTGCTGATAATGCTTTCTGAGCCAATTTATTATCTTCACATATAAGAATACTCATCTGATTATATCCTTTTTCTCAATAAAATCTCAAATCATTACAAATATTCAACTCAACCCAGTGATGAAAAGAATATTGAGCTGAATTAATTAAACCATTCCAAGGCAGAACAAAAAGTTTGGCCTTAAAGTTATTTAAAAAATTGAACATTTATAACTTATTCCTTTTAACCTAAAAATTATGGTTGTTAATTAGTTATATGCTCAGATTCCGATTCTGAATAAATTACAGCTTAACATGATAATTTGAAGTTAGAAGGATTCATTTCTGATAGTTAATAAAATGTAAAATTTTCTGTTCTTGATTGAATTAATTTACAAAATGTGAATAAAAGAGTATATTTAAAATAATTTTAATTCTGAACATTTAAAAACTATAAAATTCATTGACTATTAAATAATAAGCCATGAAAACGAAAATATTACCTTCACTCTTATTTCTATTTGTATTCCTATTATATATAAATTATGATCAGGCCTTTGCCCAGGATCTGACCTGGTTTTCTTCGGGTAATGGAGGAATGGTAGCTGCAGGCCCAAAAGCATCTGCTCAGGCAGGCATTGATATCCTGGCTCAAGGCGGCAATGCTGTTGATGGAGCTGTAGCGGTTATCTTTAACCTGGCTGTTTCAGATTACGGGATGTTTTGTATAGGTGGAGAAGTACCTTTTATGTTTTACAATACAGTTACTGGCAAGGTATTAGTTTACAACGGCATGGGAGGAGGTCCTAAAGACCCGGGCACAATTGACTGGTATTATACCAATGGAATACCTAAAAGAGGCTTGAAAGCTGCTACCGTACCCAGTGCTGTCAGCACCTGCCTGACTGCTCTTGAACAACAGGGCACCATGAGTTTTGAACAGGTAATAACTCCAACTCTTGAATTGTTGGATACGGGTGAAAAAAACTGGTATGCTAACCTTGCTGTCACCCTGCGAAAGCTTATTGAAACCGAAAGTAATACAGAAGGAACACGTGAGCAAAAGATAAGGGCTGCCAGGGATAGATTTTACAAAGGTGATATCGCAGATGCACTAAACGATTTTTTTATTAGTGAAGGAGGTATGCTGAGGAAAGCAGATCTGGAAGCTCATGAAACCTTTGTTGAAGAACCTGTATCCGTCAGGTACCGCGGCTACACTGTTAACAAGTGCAATACATGGACACAGGGACCTGTACTCCTCCAGGCGTTAAAACTGCTCGAAAAATTTGATCTTAAATCAATGGGGTTTTTCTCAGCCGATTATGTTCATGTTACCACTGAAGCCATGAAACTTGCTTATGCAGACCGGGATAAATATTACGGTGATCCGCGATTTGTTGATGTTCCTTTAAAAAACCTTCTTTCCAGGAAATACACCCGGATAAGATACCCTTTGATCGATATTGATCACGCTTCCCTGGCAATAAGGCCGGGAGACCCATATAAAATGAAAAGTACAATAAATCCGGCGGAATACTGGCCGGGAGACCATGGAACGACGACCTGTGTCGTTGTGGATAAATGGGGCAATGTGGTTGCTGCCACTCCAAGTGCGAATCCTGAATATGGTATCTGTGAGAACCTTGGTATTGCTCTTAATACAAGGCTGAGCAGTCTGAATACACAAAGAGGACATCCAAATTCCCTTGAACCGGGAAAACGCCCGCGTATCACCCTGACCCCAACCATTGTCCTGAAAAAAGGTAAACCTGTCCTTGCAATGAGTGTTGCGGGTGGAGATCTGCAGGACCAGACATCTCTTCAGCTTATCCTCGCTTTTATTGAATTTGGAATGATGCCCAAAGAGGCTATTCCTGCCCCACGATTCAGGACATATCAAACTGAAGATTCATTCAATCCTGCCCCTGATGCAGCCAGCAGTATATTAAAAATCGGTGCATTAGATATTAATCCTGCAGATCAACAAATAGTGGAGGATCTTAAAAATCGCGGACATGAAATAAATATTTACAATGGGAATATTGCAAGTCCTGTAATGGTTTATATTGATAAGAAAACCGGAATCTCACATAGTGCATGCCTTCCATCACGTAAATTTTGTGCGGCCCTTAATATTCCGGAATGATCATTATTCTTGCCTTTTAGAGAATACCAGCATGGCATCTGCGATCTGTTGAGGCTTTCCGAGGATATAGATTATATCACCCTTCTCAAAAATAAATTTTGTGTCGGGATTATCAATTATCTCTTTTTTTCGTTTCACAGCCACAAGGGTTATTCCGTAAAGCTTGCGTAATTGCAGGCTGAGTAAACTATTGCCAATAAATAAAGGATAATTATTTACATTTAAAGCAAGAATTTCAATATCAGGTATTTCGTCAGATATTTGGAACTTCACTTTATCCTTTTCTTCCTTTTCCCAGAAAATCCCATAATTATCATCCCTGAACCGCGCAATAACTAAGTCGATTTCACCTTTTGGAACTAAAAGTTTTTGCAGGATCCGCTGGAAGATCTCAATGGCTGTCTCAAACTCTTCAGGGATAACCTGATTTGCTCCCAGGCGATAGAGCTCTTCTATATCATAAACATGCCTTGTACGGGCAATAATAAATGCCCGCTTATTGATCATCCTTACTTTCTCCACTACTGCCATAGCGGTGATAAGGTTTCCTATTGATACAACAATGATTTCAGCTCTATCAACCTTTGCCCTCTTAAGTATAGGTTCATTGATTGCATCGCCATAAATAACCGTGTCTCCTTTCAGCTGTCGTTTCCTCACGATCTCCGGATCAAATACTATGGAAACATATGGAAGTTTCATATACTTTGCCATTGACGAGAGTCTTAATGAACGTGAATCCTTCCCTATGAACACCAGGTGATTTTTTAGCTCCGGGATCTCTATTTCTTTCAAAGGAAACAATCCATCAACCAGCAGTTTTGGAATGGGTAGTTTTAAGAGTAAATCTGCGAAAGAACCAGCTTTCTGGATGATCAACGGTGATAAGGACATTGTAACTATAGCCACTGCCAGGAAAAGCTGATAATAAAAATCAGGGATAATTTGATAATCCATTCCGGTTTTCGCCAGGATGAAAGAAAATTCTCCAACCTGGCTTAATGCAAGCCCAACCATTATGGTTCCCCTGAAAGTATGACCCAGCAGTAAAGAGGTGCCTCCTGCTATTGAAGACTTAATTACCATAACCAGGATAACAGTAAATATTACCAGCAGGTAATTATCTATAACAAACCTGAGATCAAGCAACATTCCAATAGAAACAAAGAAGAAACTGCTGAAAGTATCTTTAAAAGGAATGAGATTACCAAATGCACTATGGCTGTACTCAGATTCAGAGATCATCAATCCCGCCAGAAATGCTCCGAAAGCAAGGGTCATTCCCAGACTGGATGTCAACAATGCAACTGCAAGACACATTAGCAGAACACTCATTAAAAAAAGTTCCTGGTTCTTCGTCAGTGCGATCAGGTGCAGGATCTTAGGAACGATCCATCGATTACCAAGATAAACTAATGCTAATAAACCGAAGGTTTTTAATAAAAGAATAAATATAGCATTACCAATATTTACCACCTGTCCACCTAACAATGGAGTCAGCAACAAAAGAGGGATAAGTATGATATCCTGGAATATCAGTATCCCCAGCACAGTGCGGCCAAAGTTTGATGACAATTCAGAGCGGTCCTGTAATATTTTCAATACAACAGCAGTACTGCTGAGAGCAGTCAGGAAACCGATAAATAATGCGCTCGACCATGTCATATTGTATAACCTGGCAACCAGCATAGTCACAGCAGTTGTCAGTAATAATTGCAAAAAGCCTCCTATAAATACTATATTCCTTATCTTCATCAGATGACTTAACGAAAATTCCAGCCCAATGGTAAATAGTAAAAGGATAACACCGATTTCGGCCATTAACTCAATTTCATGAGGGGAATGTATAATAGCCAGCAGGTGAGGTCCGGCAATGATACCTGTCAATAAGTAACCTATTATGGTCGGGACCTTAATTTTTGTGAAGATGAAATTCACAAAAGTCGACAGGGCAAAAATGATTGCAATATCCTTTAAGATATTTAATTCCATGATAAATTGTTATGACTTTCAATTAATTTCACTTAATCATCAAATCATTTAACACCTTTAACAGTATTCTAAATAATCATTATTTAAAAATATTAAATCCTTTCTGCTACCAAACAAATAAACTGTGACTCATTTCAAAACTTATAAACACTCTGAAAAAATCACATTATAATGAATCGATTAAGAGAAAGTCGGTTACCTAATCGAAATTTGGATTTAATACCCAATGCGCTGGATAAAATTGATTCTTATTTATATTTCCGGCAAGAATGTAACAATTTTTGACTAGAAATAAAAGATAAAATATTTAAATATTAAATGTAATTTCACTGTTTTGAATTGAAGTTCAGGTTGACTGACAATGGGAAAACCATTAAATTAAAATAATTTTAAAATCTCATTTTGAAGTGATAACCTTTTTACTCTCAATCTTAGCACTTATTTCAGGTTATATTTTTTACAGTAAGTTTCTCGAAAAGATTTTCCATGCTGAATCTTCACGAATAACACCGGCATACAAATTAAAGGATGGAATAGACTATATTCCACTTCCAACCTGGCGGGTATTCCTCATACAGTTCTTGAATATTGCCGGGCTGGGCCCGATATTCGGAGCTATTGCAGGCGCTATGTGGGGGCCTGTTGCATTCTTATGGATCGTATTAGGGGCCATTTTTGCCGGTGCAGTTCATGATTATTTCTCGGGTATGTTATCCATCAAACACAATGGGTTGAGTATTCCTGAAATAGTGGGTATTTACCTGGGAAACAATACCCGTCAGTTCATGCGGGGATTTACGGTTATTTTAATGGTCATGGTGGGAGCGGTTTTTATCATGGGACCCGCCAAAATTCTTAGTGATCTCACACCCGGTTTCGGAGGTATTACTTTCTGGGTCTGGATTGTGTTTGTTTATTACATTACAGCAACCATGCTACCCATCGATAAAATAATAGGAAGGTTTTACCCGGTCTTCGGTTTTGCACTTTTATTTATGGCTGTTGGATTAATAATAGCACTATTTTATAAAGGCATTCCTATCCCTGAACTGACATTATCCAATTTCAGGAACATGCATGAATCTCCGGAAAAGTTCCCTTTTTTCCCTATGTTATTTATTACCATTGCCTGTGGTGCAATATCCGGATTTCATTCCACTCAGTCTCCGCTGATGGCCCGCTGTATAAATAATGAGCGATACGGACGGCATGTGTTTTATGGGGCAATGATCACAGAAGGTATTGTTGCGATGATCTGGGCTGCCATCGGAATGAGCTTTTACGGGAGTGTGAAAGAACTTAACGAGATTATGAATCAGAACCAGGGAAATGCAGCCCTCATTGTTAATGAAATATGTAATTCCATGCTTGGCAAATTTGGTGGTGCTCTTGCTCTCCTGGGTGTGGTCGCCGCACCCATCACTTCAGGGGACACCGCCTTCAGAAGCGCCCGTCTTATCGTCGCCGACTTCTTTAAATTAAAGCAGGGCCCTGTTAAAAACCGTCTTATGGTTGCTGTTCCACTTTTTGCAATTGGTTTTTTCCTCACTCAAATAGATTTCAGCATTATCTGGAGATATTTTGCATGGTCTAATCAAACACTTGCCATGATAGTGCTTTGGGCAATAACTATATACCTTGTGAAGGAAAAAAAATTATTCTATATAACCCTGATACCGGCTCTGGTTATGACAGCAGTGATAAGCACCTATATTTTTATTGCACCTGAAGGATTCTCTCTACCTAAAGATGTTGCTTACATATTGGGAAGTATAATAACCATTATTTCCCTGGTATGGTTTATTTATTATCACCGCACCAGGTCCCGGAATCTATCTGCATGATCTGAAAATACATCAAACGGTGAATTTGACAGATATACAAACCTGAAGTTTATGAACCTCAATTTTATGATCATTTTTATTCTGTAAAAGAAATAATTATATTTCCCTATTGCATTTTGACACATTTTGATTTAACTTAGTTTTTTCTAACCCTCCTAAAAAAGAAAGCCTGATATCTGGTTTATTTAAACAGATATATATAATATTTTAATGCAGGCTTGAATATTACAAAAAACAGACTCTGATGAAATTTCTTCAGTAAGAAATTGCAGATTGTATGAATCCGTGATGATTTCAAAGCCTGCTGAGAGGAATATATAAAAGTGTATTTTTTAACTTTGGTTTACAAAGAAACTTTGATATTTAAATTTATCAGCATCAAAAAACTTAAAAGGAAATTTCATGTTAAGACATAATGTGACCATTGCCATTAGGAATATTATTAAAAACTGGAGATATTCATTGATCAACACAGGAGGTCTGGCGATTGGTTTAGCCAGTTTCATATTTATCTTATTATACATTGAAGATGAACTTTCATTCGATAAGTTTAACGAGAATGCCAGTCAGATCTATCGGGTTAACAGATTGTATATGGCAAAGGATGTACCTGAAGATGCGGCAACTCTTTCATTTCCCGCAGGCCCTGGAATGGCTTCTCAATACCCTGATCTCATTGAAAAGCAGGTAAGATTTTTTAACGGATTCAATACACAATGGTTTTTTGAATATACCAATGAGAAAAATGAAGTGATCAAGTACAATGAAAAATGGTTTTTTCTTGCAGATTCAACAGTATTTGATGTTTTTACATATACATTCATAGAAGGTAATAGAAAAACTGCCTTAAACCGTCCAAATACTATTGTATTATCAAGATCAACCGCAAACAGGTATTTTGGAAATGTATCCCCTGTTGGGAAAATAATGAGAGTAGAAGAAAAGCTGGAGTTAGAAGTAACGGGTGTGTTTGAAGACCTGCCTCCTCAATCACACATGAAAATAGATCTGCTTGGATCCCTTACTACTTTCCTTCAGACCGATGGACAACACCTGGCAAAGACATGGATCTGGAATCCCTGCTGGACCTATGTCCTGCTTCGGGAAGGAGTCAGTCCTGATATGCTTGAGGCTAAATTTCCCGAATATTACAGGAACAATTATTTTGACTTCACGAATCAGGATATTAAACTCTATCTGCAGGCTCTCACGGACATTCATCTGAAATCCAAGCATGTTTATGAAATGAGACCAAACAGCAATATAATTTATGTCAATATTCTTTCAATTATAGCGGTGATTGTTCTTGTACTTGCCTGCATTAATTTCATGAACCTGGCAACCGCCAGTTCTGCCGGAAGGGCTAAAGAGATCGGTATGAAAAAAGTATTCGGAGGCATGAAATCCCAGTTGACCATCCAATTTCTCGGTGAAGCAATTATTCAAAGTGTTATTGCGATTCTCTTTGCCCTGATAATAATTGAAGTTTTGCTCCCTGTATTTAATGATCTTACAGAGAAACAGGTTACAACCGGATTTCTGATCAAACTTTCTAGAATTTTATCTTTTTTTGGACTTGCAGTCTTAGTTGGTATACTGGCCGGCACATATCCTGCATTCTTTCTCTCCTCATTCAAACCTCTTACTGTGTTGAGAGGAACATTAAGGAGTGGCGCAAAATCAATCATGGCCAGAAAAATACTTGTAATCGTTCAATTTACGATGTCAATTAGTCTGATCATCATTACTTTGGTGATATTTTCTCAACTAAAATATATCAGGAATGTGGATCTTGGTTTCAAAAAAGATCAGATCATAATTTTCAGGAGAGTTGGAAACCTATATAAAAACTATGAAGCCTTTAAGCAGGAGCTCCTTAAAAATAAGACTATAACATATGTCACAGGCGCTGAAGATATATTTGGAGTAAACCATAACACCAGACCATACCAGATTGAAGGATTAACTCCCGAACAAAATTTATGGTTTCCTGCTTTCCTGGTGGACTGGGATTTTGTTCAGACATATGGGATTCAGGTGGTTGCAGGACGGGCCTTCGATAGAGATTTCCCCAGTGATACAATTAATGCCGTTATGATCAATGAGACTATGGCCGGAAATTACGGATGGTCTAATGAAGAAGCTATAGGGAAAAAAGTTAAGTCAGCCGATGGAGATGAGAGGGTAATAGGTGTATTTAAAGATTTTTATCCAATGTCACTCCATTATCCTGTAAATAACTTTATTCTTGATATGTACAGAAAGCCAGATCTTGTTGCTGAGATAATTTCTGTAAGATTCAACACCAGTAATTATAAAGAAATTATTGATTATATAGAAGATAAATGGCATGATTTCAATCCCTCACGTCCTTTTGATTACCAGTTTCTTGATTCTGAGATAGACGCTTTATATAAGGACGATGTGAAATTTGGCAAGTTTTTACTGATCCTTACCATTCTGGGTATCATCATTGCCAGCATGGGATTGATCGGGCTTACTTCATTTCTGGCTGAACAAAGAACCAGGGAGGTAGGTGTGAGAAAAGTATTTGGAGCATCTCCCGGAAGTATTGTAAAACTGATGTTTGGTGAATTTATCATGCTTTTGATCATAGCTAACTTAATAGCCTGGCCCGTTGCTTATCTTGCTTCCAGGGACTGGCTTAACAATTACCCGGAACATGTTTCGATTAATCCTACCATATTCCTTTTCGCAGGTTTGATCACGATGCTCCTGGCACTCCTTATTACTGGTTTCTGGGCTTTGAAAACATCATCTCTTAATCCTGCGCAAACACTCAAATATGAATAAGAAAGAAGCTGATAGCCAAGAAATTATTTTGATCTTATCTTAAATGATATTGAATAATTAAAAAGGGATTTTTGATCAATTAATAAATTGCCCGTCCTACTCTTTTAAAAAATATCTATATTTAGCAAGGTATAAATTATCTCAGCATGCCACATCTGAAGATCTATGTATGGATAATTCTTATTTTCCCGCACTTCCCAGTGCAGGCTCAAAAAATTACCATCAACTTCAAACCTGAGCCTGGTTTTAGCTATCAGACTGAACTTAGCAGTTCAATCAATTTCATCCAGGAATTCATGGGAATATCTTATACAACAAGTACGAAGATTAACCTTGTTATAGATAATGAAGTATCGTTCTTCGCAGAGGAATCGGGTTATCAGATAAAATCTAAATATGCCAGGATAGATTTCTCAATGAAGGGTCATATGCTGGATCTGGAAATGAGTTCTCTCTCAGAAGATACAACCAACCCGATGAATATAATGATGCGATCACTTATCGGACAGCAATTCATTCAATATATTTCTTATCAAGCTGAATTATTGGCAATTGACGGACTGGAAGAACTAATTAATCATCAATTAGACAAATTAAATTTACAGGAAGAACAGAAAAAAGAATTTGGCAGGAATTTTCATGACAGTTTCGGTGAAGAAGCAATAAGAGAAAACATTTCACGGAACATAATTTATTACCCTGCGGATGCTGTTCAGGCAGGGGATGACTGGTTCAGAAGCTTGACAATAAGGCCCTACGGGATACCCATGCATCTACTGATTAATGTTAAGCTTAAGGAACTAACTGAAGGCACGGCTGTATTTATTTCTGAAGGAACACTGGCCGCTAGAAGAAATGACATATCTCCAAATGTTAAGACAGATCCCTCTTATGACCTTGCAGGAACACACATTTCTGAAGTCAGGATCAATCTTAAGAACGGACTTATCATGAACAGCATCACTACACAATTCATTCATGGTAAAGTAAATACACCTGATCCTAATTTCCCGGATAAATCAATTGAAATCCCGTTAAGAATAGAATCACGATATACCTGCATCACAAGGTAAAACCATTTGTGGTCAGAGATAGATTAAACCAGGAAGACTTTACTAAAAATATATTTATGCGTCTTTAATCAGGCCGTCTGATTTGACATTTTTAAATTCCAATAAAACCATATCGCCTAAAACCCACTCAGATCAATGGTTTTAGAACTTTTTTTTATTTAAAAAAAAATGTAATTTTTCATTGAAAATCGCTTGTTAGTTTTAAATAAAGATGTATTTTTGACCGCTTTTAAAAATTATTATATGGTTAATGTATTCACCTGATATTGTAGATGAAAAACGCACATTCGCTTAATGTTCTCCAACCTGATTTAGCCCGGAGGAGAAACTTTCAGAAAAACCTGATAATAGGTAATAGAATTCCCAAGGATTACTTTGTTACCGCAGGTACTGGTGAAAGTGATATAACAGTTCATGCTGGATCATACCACCTTGCTCTCAAATCAGCAGGAATTGAAATGGCTAATATAATGACATATTCCTCAATCCTTCCCGGTATAGCAAATGAAATTTCACGACCATCCCACATCACCCATGGGGCTGTGGTTGAATCCATTATGGCCATTGCAAATGGTAAAGAGGGAGATTTACTCACAGCAGGCATCATCTATGGCTGGCTCTACGACAGGTTCAGCCATGAGAAATTCGGCGGTCTTGTTTGTGAACATAATGGAAATTATACCAATGAAGAGATAAGAAAGAAACTGAATGACAGTCTCCAGGAGCTGTATTCAAATGGTTTTGATGATCAATATGAGCTTCGTGATATTAATCTCATTGCCCAATCATTCACACCCTCAAAGAAGTTTGGCACAGCTCTGGTTGCCTTGTGTTTCACAAGTTATGTCTATCCGGTTCTTGAATATCCGGCCAACTGATATTTAACTGCCGGTTATTAATCATCTCATAAAAGGGCTGTCTTAAAAGTTATCATACTGCAGAGTTGCAGAGAAAACGCAAAGATTGCAAATGAAAAAAACGGATTTACTTAAAGAAAAAATCAAGCATATTGATATTACTTCTTTCGATTCAACGGCAATCATCAATTCCATGCGGGATATGTCGTTTACCTCCCGTGACACTGCTGTTGCCTCAGATATTTATGAAAGGATGCTTAAGGATAAAGATTGCACAATCATTCTCACATTGGCCGGAAGTACCAGCGCAGGAGGATGTATGAAGATCTATGCTGATATGGTAAAATACAATATGGTCGATGTCATTGTTGCTACAGGAGCTTCAATCGTGGATATGGATTTTTTTGAGGCACTCGGATTCAACCATTACAAGGGAACTCCGTTTATTGATGATAACCAGTTGCGCAGATTATCTATCGACAGGATATATGATACCTTCATTGATGAAATTGCACTCCAGAAATGTGACGAGACCATCTTTGTAATTGCAGAATCACTTCCGCCCCGACCCTATTCCTCACGAGAATTCATTGCTGAAATGGGGAAATTCCTTGTCAGTAATTCCGTAAAAAAAGATTCACTCGTTCAGCTTGCTTATGAAAATAATGTCCCGGTATTTTGTCCTGCATTCAGCGACAGTAGTGCCGGATTCGGACTTGTCAAGCATCAGTGGAATCATAAAAAGGATCACGTTTCAATTGACTCGGTCAAAGATTTTATGGAACTGACTAAAATTAAAATGAAATCCGGATCATCCGGTTTATTTATGATCGGAGGAGGTGCACCAAAGAATTTCGCCCAGGATACTGTGGTCTGTGCTGAAATTCTCGGGAATAAAGTCCCTATGCATAAATATGCAATTCAGATAACAGTTGCCGATGTTCGTGACGGAGCGTGTTCAAGCTCAACTCTTAAAGAGGCTTCTTCCTGGGGGAAAGTTGAAACACGTTTTGAGCAAATGGTTTATGCTGAAGCTACCTCTATCCTCCCTTTGATTGTCAGCTGTAATTACCATAAAAAAGACTGGAGAAAAAGACCCAGAAGGAACTGGTCGGAAATATTTTAGCAGTAAATGAAACGACCTGAAATCAAATTTTTTTGTTGAATTGTATAATAAGATCCACTATTAAATCGTAAAATATAAGTTCATCCAGCTTGTTTATATAAAATTAACTAAAATAAAACATAGCATTATGAAAAAATTTCTTCTGTCATTAACACTTTGTGTTTCTTCGATTTTATATATAAATGCACAGGATTATGAAAACTCTCTAGGTTTACGTGCAGGTCTTTCAACAGGGATAAGTTTCAAGCATTTCTTCTCATCCACAGATGCAGCTGAAGGGATCCTCTCCATGCGATATGGAGGTTTCTGCATTACGGGTCTTTATGAAAGACATCAGTCCGCATTTAAAACTGATGGTTTGTATTTCTATTACGGTGGCGGAGCCCATCTTGGTTTCTATGATTCCCATCCATGGAAAGACCCGGATGATTCGGTGACCCTCATTGGAATTGATGGAATCATCGGGTTAGAATATATATTTGAGGAGATCCCTTTTAACATCAGCCTGGACTGGAAACCTGCTATAAACCTGGGAGGTTACACAAACTTCCTGGCGGATGAACTTGCCCTTTCCTTCAGATATATTTTTTAAAAACCTGAACGTTATATTATTCGTTTTCACTCATATACACGAATTTCTGCTAAGTAAATTAAAGGCATTGTTGTATATTTATCAGCATTATGCATTATAAAATGTCAGGCACAAACGACATCATCCTCCCCTCTTTCAATGATTTAACTGAAACAGCAGAAAGGATTAAAATATACATCCATCATACACCGGTGATGACTTGCAGCAGCCTGAATGTTATAACAGGAGCGAGTCTTTTCTTTAAATGTGAAAATCTTCAGAAAACAGGATCCTTTAAATTCAGGGGAGCTGTAAATGCCGTCCTTCAGTTGCCCGAAGAAAAGAGAAAAAACGGAGTGGCAACGCATTCATCCGGGAATTTTGCGCAAGCTTTGAGTCTGGCAGCAAAAACTGCAGGACTGAAAGCTTATATTGTAATGCCCGAAAATGCGACTTCAGTAAAAAAAGAAGCGGTCCTGGGCTACGGTGCTGAGATCATCGAATGTAAATCAAACCTCGAAGCCAGGGAATCTACCCTGAATGATGTGGTTGCCAGGACCGGAGCCTGTTTCATCCATCCTTACAACGATATAAATGTGATTCTCGGACAGGGTACTGCAGCATTTGAACTGATAAAAGACATTGAAAAACCAGACATTATTATTGCTCCTGTCGGAGGCGGGGGACTTATCTCAGGTACCGCCCTCGCAACCCGTCACTTGCTGCCGGATACAGAAATTTATGCAGCTGAACCGATGGGTGCCGATGATGCATACCGTTCATTTCATAAAGGGGAAATAATTCCCTGCCTCAATCCCAATACCATAGCTGACGGTTTGCGTACATCACTCGGAGATAAAACTTTCCCCATCATCAAAAGATTACTTTCAGATATCATCCGCGTGGAGGAAGATGAGATAATCCAGGCCATGAGACTTATCTGGGAGAGGATGAAAATTGTTATTGAACCCTCCGCCGCTGTTGCCTTTGCAGCTGTTTACAAAGAAAAGGAAAAATTTTCCGGAAAACGCATCGGGATCATCCTATCCGGGGGTAATACGGACCTTGGAAATATTCCTTTCTAACCTGATCAGGATATTATCTGAATCTTTATTCAGGCTTAGCTTCACAATATCTCTTCTTATTAAAGCTTATAAAAATATCATTTCAGAAGCTGATATTTTTCTTTTTCTTTCATAAAGGATTAAGAAAACGGAACTACAGAATATAACTACCGAATATAGCCTGATGACCTATTTCGTATCATTCCGGACTTTTATCTTATATGTTAAAAAAATATATGAATATTCTGTTTTCCAAAGCATATTGTCATTTTCAGTCTATTAATTATGGAATCTGATATCCTTAAAGACCATGATCTGAAACACTCTGCAGAAGATATATTCGGTTCAATAAATCAGAGGTCCCAGTTAATATTTATAATTCTGTTAGTATTCCTGTCATTCACAGTAATTCTTATGGGGATTATAAGGGTACCTGTGTTTATTGAATCGAAAGGAATGCTAAGGCCATCCTCTGAAAAAAAGCAAATCTATTCGCCCATTACGGGGACTATAAAAGAAATACTCATTGCGGAAAATCAGAAAGTTTCTGAAAATCAGATAATCATAATCGTAAATACAGAAGAAGAAAAAACACAACTGAAGCTATTAAAGTTGGAACTTCACAGAACGAGAGGATGGATGAATGATTGCTTCATTCTAATAAATGATGATCCGCCAGCCTGTGATTCACTCCATACTTTAAAATACAGAGCTGAATATATACTGGCTCTGAATGAGCGGCAAATTTTGGAAATGGAAATAACACAGGCAGAAACGGATATATCAAGATACCGGCCACTTGAAAAGGATACCTTGATAAGCAAAAAAGAAATGGAAGATCTGGAACTCAGACATTCGAATCTTGAGGGGAAGTTGAAATCAAAGATAAGTTCAGACCTTAATCACTGGCTGGAACAGTTTGATCATTTCAGACAACAGGAATCATCCCTGTTAAAAGAAATATTCAGGCTGGAAAATCTTATAGAGAAAGCAGAAATCAGAGCCCCGGTTTCAGGAACTATTCAGGGTATCAGGACCGTTTACCCCGGATACTTTTGTCCTGCCGGTAAATATTTATGTGACCTGATTCCTGATTCAGGATTGATAGTTGAAATGTATATTCCTTCTGGAAAAATTGGATTTATAAAACCCGGTATGAAAACCAGGTTTAAGATTGATGCTTTTGATTACAAATACTGGGGATTTCTCTATGGTACCTGCCTGAGTATCTCAAAAGATTATGAAATCATTGAAAATCTCCCCTTCTTTCGTGTAACCTGTAAACCTGAACAACCATATCAGCTTAAATATAATAATAAAACGGTTTTTCCGGGTCCCGGGATGTCCGTAACTGCACAGTTTTTTTTAATCAACAGAACTATCTGGCAGTTGATCAGGGATAAAATGTATAACTGGATAGGGGAGCAGGAATAGTGAGTGGTGAGTGGTGAGTGGTGAGTGGTGAGTGGTGAGTAATTAATGTTAAAATGATTTAATGAATGGTGTCAGGAATCAGGATTAAACAGCATGATTTGAGTGATTGCGGTGCAGCATGTATTGCATCAATTTCGGCCTATTATGGTCACAGAGTTCCAATTTCCAGAATAAGACAGTATGCAGGTACGGACAGTAACGGAACTAACCTTACAGGTATGATTGAAGCGGCTGAAAAAGCAGGCCTCACTGCAAAAGGTGTGAAAGCTGATATGAAGACCATTAATGATGCTCCATTACCCGTTATTGCTCATATTATTCTCAAAAATAACGGGTACCATTTCATTGTAATCTACAGAATTAAAAAAAACTCATTGAGAATCATGAATCCGTCTTCAGGAGAAATGGAGAAATGGTCGAAAGAGAAATTTTCCGGTTGCTGGACGAACATTTTACTTTTGTTAATTCCTGCCTGCGATCCCGGTAAAGTGATCCCGGGTCTGTCTGCCTGTCAAAGATTTATCAGCCTTATCAGTCCTCACAGGCCAATCCTGATTCAATCAATTACAGGAGCTCTTTTCTATAGCATCCTGGGCATAGCCGTTTCGGTTTATGTTGAAAAACTGATTGATCATGTCATACCGGGTTCAAACAGTAAATTACTTAATGTAATGAGTCTGTCATTACTGCTGATCATATCGTTCAGAGTAATTATTGGATTGACAAAAAGCGTTTTTATGCTTAAAACGGGTCAGAAAATTGACACTGTGCTGATCATGGGATATTACCGTCACCTTATGCGCTTACCTCTCCGGTTTTTTCAATCAATGCGTACAGGGGAAATCATATCACGGATTAATGATGCCGTAAAGATCAGAGCCTTTATTAATACCGTTGCAGTGGAAATATTAGTTAATTCGATGATTATTGTCTTTAGTTTCATACTTATGTTTGTTTATTCAAGCAAGCTGGCCTTGAATATGTTGATAATCATACCCCTGTTTATAATTATATATTACGTCTTTAACAGGATTAATAAAAAGTACCTTAGAAAGACAATGGAACAGACTGCTGAAGTTGAATCACACCTCGTCGAATCATTAAATGCCATGAGTACGATTAAACGCTTCGGAAATGCATGGAAAGAAATTCTGAGGTTTGAATCTAAATTTATTGCATTCCTGAAATCTTCATATACAGTTAATAAGAGTACTGTCGTGACATTTCATATAAATGAATTAATATCCCAGTGTTTTTTGTTGATTCTATTGTGGTCAGGGACTTTCAAAATATTCCAAAGGGAGTTGACAGCCGGGGAATTAATGTCATTTTATTCATTATTCGGATATCTTTTACCACCCCTTTCTTCGCTTATCACTATGAATCGTTATATACAAGATGCACTGATTGCTGCTGACAGGCTTTTCCAGATATTTGACCTGGAAACTGAGAATGCCGGTGATAGGAACCTCCATATTCAAAAAAAGGAGATCCGTAAGTTGAAGGCTGAAGATGTGTTTTTTAGGTACGGTTCAGGTATGAACGTCCTGGAAAACCTTAACCTGGAAATTAGCCAGGGAACTTTTACGGGTATCGTTGGAGAAAGTGGTTCCGGCAAATCAACCCTGCTGAACCTTCTTCAGGGCCTTTATATTCCAAACAAAGGAAAGATCTATATCGGGGATTACGATATGAGGTATCTTTCCAGAGAGTGCATTAACAGGATAATATCCAGTGTCCCTCAGCGTATTGATCTGTTCAGCGGCACAATCATGGATAATATTGCCCTGTCTGTTCAAAAACCTGATGTGGGCAAAATCATAGAAATATGTAATGAGGTGGGAGCTGAAAATTTGATAAAAAACCTGCCGGAAGGTATCTATACGATGATTGGTGAAAGAGGGATAAAATTTTCAGGAGGAGAACAGCAGAAAATAGCACTGGCCAGGGCATTATATAACGACCCGGAAATATTATTGCTTGATGAACCCGGATCTTCACTTGATTACATAGCCGAAGAATGGATGATAAAATTATTGATGAATTTAAAAAATAATGGTAAAACAATAATCCTGGTAACGCATCGACTTTCCTCCATCCAAAATTGTGACTCGGTATTTCTTATTAAAGGTGGGAAAATTGTCGAGCAGGGAAAGCACCAGGAACTCATTTCCAATAAAAAACTTTATTTTTTCTTATGGAAAAATAACTTGAAGAAATGAACGGATCTTTAATTTTATCCGGGTTGAAAATCAACTGAACCATTAAACTTCGATCGGATCAGTTCAATACACACTTAAAGATTCCTGATCAGACACATTTTTGAAGTGAGGTTCGCATATCATTTATTTTCATGCCAGAAATAACTTTGCCAGTAGAAAATTTATTGAAACTTCAATAAAATATTTAAGTTTATCCTGATAATCTCAAACTCTTATACAGCCATGACAAAACCTGCTGAAAAAAAAATAATCAATGGCTTTTTAGAAAATAATAATAGAATTCTTAATAAAATTTATGACGAGTGTTTCCCTATGGTAGAAAAAATGGTTATTAACTCCGGGGGAATTGCAGCACAAGCAGAAGATATTTTTCAGGAAGCATTATTAGTTACATATGGAAGAATCCTCTCAGGAAAGTTTGAGTTGGATTGTAAGTTCAGCACTTACATCTATGCAGTGAGCAAGAAAATGTGGTACCAGGAAAAAAGAAAAAATTCAAGAAAAAAAATGACAATCAATGAATCACTTGATCTTGTCGAGGAACCAGAAAATAATAATGATTTTGAAGAATTGATAAAAGAGATCATTAAAAAGCATTTTCATGAACTAAGCAAGAATTGTCAAAAAATCCTTAAAATGCATTTTAACAATATTAACATCTCTGAAATCCAAAAGGTAATGGGATATGATTCATCTCATTATACAATGGACAGAAAATACCGTTGCAAAAAGAGCCTTATAAAAAGAATCATGAATGACCCAAAATTTAATTCAATAAAAAATGAATACTCAGGACAAGTTCGATTTATTCATTGAAGGATTGTTGAGTGAAAAAGAAATCCAGGAATTAAGAAGACAACTGAATGATGACCCTGTACTATTTAATGAATTTAAAAAATATGTTGAGACCAGTCAGTTGTTAAGACAGGAATTAGGCACACCACTTCTAAGTGACAATGACGATTTGCTGTTAAAAACACTTAGCCTCAATCAAAGATTAAAGATTGATGAAGATGTTACTGAACACTTACAGAGACAAAAAGAAGATCTTTATAAGGGCGAAAAAGAATTCAGGAAAAATATCGGGAAGATAATACAGAAAAAGTCAAGAAGAGGAATAATCTCAAAGATTCATCTTTTTTATAAAGTTGCAGCCGTATTCATGCTGGTATTTATAAGTACCATGGTGTTGATCAGAAATATTAATTTTTCCCGGAAACCCATCAATTCCCTGTCTGTATTTCAAAGATTTTATGACCCGGTAAATGACAAAACCCTCAGATCATACTTCTCCTATAATATAATCCTGCAAAAAGCCATAATTGCTTTCCGCAAAGCTGATTATGCTGTAGCAAATTCGAATCTGGATGAGATCTCAAACGATTATGACACCGAATACAAGTATCATATACTGAAAGGTCTTATACTGCTGGAAAAGGACGACTCTGAAAATGCTAAAGCATTTTTGAAAACAGCTATGGAAAATTCCAGTACTGAAAGCCGTTATGTTGCTGCATGGTATCTCGGCCTTGCATTATTGAAGGAAAACAATATCAATGATGCTATACCTGTTTTTACTGATCTCAATAATGAAAGCAACCCATACAGGAAAGATGCAAAAAGAATTCTCAGGAAAGTTAAAGGAAAGTAATTTCATTTGTTTATTTAATTATTTATAAATTTAGCCATTCATTTACCTGTAATGGCTTCATTTCCCGTTTATATTCAGCATGATAGTATGGATTGCGGTCCGACCTGCCTAAGGATGATCGCAAAATATTACGGCCGCAATTTTTCGCTCCAGACCCTCCGGGAAAGATGTTTTATAACCAGGGGAGGCGTTTCTCTCCTGGGAATCAGTGATGCAGCAGAGTCTATAGGGTTCCGGACCATGGGGGTGAGTATAAGTTACGAGCAGTTATCGAAAGAAGCTCCCCTTCCGGTCATTGTCCACTGGAAGCAAAACCATTTTGTGGTTGTTTCCAGGATAAAGAAAAATAAAGTTCATATCGCTGATCCTGCATTCGGAAAACTTACCCTGTCAAAGGAAGAATTCCTCAGAGGATGGATCAGCACCAGACAGGAAGGTCAGAATAAAGGCCTGGCTTTGATTTTACAGCCTAAACCAGAATTTTACAATCTAAGTGATGAAGAGATAAAAAAAACCACATTCAGCTTTCTCTTCTCATTTTTAAAACCCTACAAAGCCTATATGGTTCAGCTTTTTGTCGGGATTTTCATTGCCAGCGTCCTTCAGCTGATCCTCCCATTCCTTACTCAGTCAATTGTTGATTATGGTATAAATAACCAGGACCTGCCATTTATTTATCTTATCCTTATCGCTCAGCTGGTTGTTGTTTTAAGCAGGCAGTCTGTTGATTTCATCAGGGGCTGGATACTTCTGCACCTTAGCACAAGAGTAAATATCTCCCTCATTTCCGATTTTCTGCTCAAACTTATGAAACTACCTATCGGATTCTTCGATACCAAAATGGTTGGAGATCTTCTTCAACGAATAGGTGATCACAGGAGAATTGAGAATTTTCTTACCAATTCATCCCTCGGGATCCTCTTTTCATTTATAAATCTGATCATTTTCAGTATCGTCCTGGGAATATACAATCTTAAAATACTGATTGTCTTCCTGTTAGGCTCAAGCCTTTATTTCCTGTGGATCAACCTATTCATGAAAAAGCGCCGTGAACTCGATTATAAAAGGTTTACAAAACAATCGGAGAACCAGGGAAAAATCATACAGATCATTAACGGAATTGAAGAAATAAAACTGAACAGTGCAGAGAGAGAAAAAAGATGGGAATGGGAAAACGTCCAGGCTTCCCTGTTCAAGATTAATATCCGGTCTTTATCACTGAACCAGTACCAGATGGCTGGGGGTGTTTTCATCAATGAAGTGAAAAACATTATTATCACCTTTATGGCTGCCGCCGCAGTTGTTAACGGACAGATGACCTTGGGTATGATGCTGGCTGTTTCATATATTCTCGGTCAGCTCAACGCCCCTATAGAACAGATGATGAATTTCATTGGAACTGCACAGGACGCTAAAATCAGCCTTGAACGACTGGGTGAAATTCATGAGAAAAAGAATGAAGAAGATTATGCAAGGAAATTCCAGCTCCAGCCTTCAGGGAAGAAAATCAATATCGAAAATCTTTCATTCCGCTACGAAGGGCCATACTCATCCATGGTCCTTAAAAACCTTAATCTTTCCATCCCTGAAAATAAGTTAACGGCTATCGTCGGTGTGAGCGGTAGTGGAAAAACAACCCTCATTAAAATGATTCTCGGATACTATCCCCCAACTGAAGGAGATATCCGTATCGGAGATCAGAGTATTAAAACAATAAGCCCTTCAGCCTGGAGACACAGGTGCGGTGTTGTATTACAAAACGGCTATCTCTTCTCAGATACCATTGCAAGGAATATTGCATTGGGAGATTCAGAAATAGATATCCCAAAGATGGTTCAATCAGCCAAACTGGCCAATATCAGCGAATTTATAGAAACACTGCCTCTCGGTTACAATACCATGCTCGGTCAGGCAGGACATATGGTAAGTGGTGGCGAAAAACAGCGAATACTGATCGCACGGGCCGTTTATAAGAATCCTGATTTTTTATTCTTTGACGAAGGTACCAGTTCTCTCGATGCCAACAATGAACGCACGATCATGGAGAACCTTTCCGAATTCTTTATAAATAAAACGGTAATCGTGGTAGCCCACAGGCTTAGCACAGTCAAGGATGCTGATCAGATTGTGGTGCTTGATAAGGGAATGATCATTGAAAAAGGTACCCACGACGAGCTCACCCAACTGAAAGGACATTATTACAAGCTGGTAAGAAATCAGCTTGAGATGGGAACCTAGATCCTGAATTTATTCCAGTCTGCAGTTATTCAATTGCCGCCGGTTTAAACAGTTATTCAATTGCCGTCGGTTTAAACAGTTATTCAATGGCCGTCGGTTTAAACAGTTATTCAATGGCCGCCGGTTTAAACAGTTATTCAATGGCCGTCGGTTTAAACAGTTATTCAATGGCCGCCGGTTTAAACAGTTATTCAATGGCCGTCGGTTTA
>Ga0068714_10001923_pt1 | contig 28251 bp, 21 predicted proteins | sample MTBNYHSulfiMetaG_FD_62988 | JGI IMG/M metagenome (GOLD analysis project Ga0068714, IMG submission 62988) | Enrichment culture microbial communities from rom New York Harbor, USA that are MTBE-degrading - MTBE-NYH (New York Harbor Sulfidogenic)... | ecosystem: Environmental > Aquatic > Marine >... | reverse complement strand
ACCCCTACGCACGCCCCCTTGTTTCGTAGGGGCGCACCTTGCGTGCGCCCGCCATCGGTGTCGGGACCTGCCGGCGCTGCGGACCCTTGGTCCTCCACGAAGCCCGATGGCTTGCGCATCATGACGTTCGGATGCCTTTGACCGTTGTCCCCGTGTGCTTTGTGGTGGTCCGCATTCCGACTGGCGCAGATCAACCGTACAGGCCGTTTCATCACGAAGATCACGAAGGGGCACGAAGAAATGCAGGAATGAATAGCTCTCGGATGCCGTTCTTCGTGCTCTTCGTGTACTTCGTGGTCCATCTTCGCTTCCCGCCACGAGCCAATCGCACAGGCCGTTTCACCACCGAGGGCACGAAGGTGCTTGGGATGGAAATCCGGTGGTTCCTTCCTTCGTGATCTTCGTGTGCTTCGTGGTGAACGGCTTCCCGTCGCCCCCTACAAGGAGCACAGGATCGGCGTAGCTCGGCTGCACCGGCTTCTCCGCCACGATGTGCCCGGATCCGTGCCTCGGGTTCTTCCTGGTGAAGATGGCTTGGCGCGGCGAGCCGCCCGGCGCGCTCACGCAGTGCGGCCTGGTATCGTATACTTTCGTTTCTGGAGGGGTGGGCGAGCGGACGAAACCACCGGTCTTGAAAACCGGCGAGCCGCAAGGTTCCGCGGGTTCGAATCCCGCCCCCTCCGCAGGCTCGGTTGACCCGCTGTCTGGGCGTAGGTAGAATGAAACGTCCCGGAGGGGTAGTCAAGAGGTCCAAGACAACGGTTTGCTAAACCGTCGACGGGTCCATAGCTCGTCCGCGGGTTCGAATCCCGCCCCCTCCGCCAGAAGCTGCGCCCGTAGCTCAGTGGATCAGAGCGTCGCACTCCGGATGCGAAGGTCGGAGGTTCGAATCCTCTCGGGCGTACTAGGGAGTGTCCGCAACAAGCCCAGTTCGTTCCCTTTCACCCACCATCCGCGCAGGCCTACTTCTTCTCCTCATGATCGAGGTACTGCAGGATCGCCTCGACGACGAGGTAGTTGATCGAACGGTCGCGCCGCTTGCTCAGCTTCTCCAGCCGCGTGACCGGTTTCTGGTCCATCTTGCTCTTAGGGATATAGATGGACAGAGTCTTAATCTCCTCTTTGTTGGGCATGTGACTCACCCCCTCTTCAATAACCTTAGTTCTTTATATACTCTACAAGTACCCAGCCCCCTTTGCAAGTCGTTACCATTTTTTCGGTACCCTGGCACAGCCTGTGTGTATGAAGAACCCTTACCCATACGGTGTTCTCTCAACATGCGACACGAGATCGGACGATTGTTCTCCTCGGAGTGCAGAACAATGTCGAGGAGCATGGGATGCCACTGGTATCACGGACGAGACGGCCTTGAGGGCGACGCCCGGTCGTGGAGGTGGGCGATGCGTCGTTACCCCGTGCCGTGCGGGGAGCCGCTGCACCCGCTACACCCAGCTTCTCTACTCGCACAAGACGTCTACCACCGCCTCACACGGAATCCTCATACCTTCTTCACAATCTGCTCATATTCCTATCGTACATTGTTCACATCACGGGAGCAGAATACAGCACCCCGCAACACAGCCCACCAGCACAGGAGAGGCCTCAAGGGGCCTCTCCGCGTGTTTTGGGGGGCAGGTTGCCTCGGTGACGTCACACGACCCCCAAGAACTCCCCTGCCAGTAAGCGTTCTCGGGCTGTCCGCCCTGTGCCGGCAGGATCGCCTGGAGTCAGGACGGGCCGTCTTGCTCCGACTCGGTTTCGACGATGAAGGTTACCGGGCCATCGTTCACCAGCTCAACAGCCATCTTCGCCCCGAAGACGCCCGTCTCCACGGGCACCTGCAACCCGCGCAGGGACTCGACGAACCGGTCGAAGAGCGGCGCGGCTTCCTGCGGCAGCGCGGCCCTCGTGAAACTCGGGCGGCGGCCCTTTCGGGTCTCACCGAGCAGTGTGAACTGCGGAACAGCGAGGATCGCCCCGTGGACCTCATCCAGGGAGCGGTTCATCTTGCCGGCCTCGTCCTCGAAGATGCGTAGCGATACGATCTTCCGTGCCACGGAGTCGAGGACATCGCCCGCGTCCCCCCTCGCAATGCCCACCAGGAGAACCACGCCGCGCTCGATCGCGCCCACGACATCGCCGTCAACGCGAACGCTCGCCCGGCTGACCCGCTGCAGGACGACGCGCATCTCCTAGCGCTCCGACTGCAGGCGCTGCGCGTACTCGATGACCCGCTCGACCGCTTCGTCGCTCAGCGCCGAGATCTCCGCCGCCAAGCGCAGCTCCAGGTTTTCCCGCGTCAGCTTCGCCTGGATCCGGTGATGGAACGCCTGCTCGACCAACCGCGGCGCCCGCTGGTTCGCATTGCGATCGACGAAGTTGACGCGCCACTGCGGGAATTGATTGAGGACGGCCACAGCGATCTCGAGGAGGTGGTTCAGGTGCGGCTCGCGGCTCTGGAACACGCCGTTGACGTGGTTGACCAGGCGCTGATCATCGCAGAACAGGATGATCGACTCGGGGGAGTAGGTCTGGGCGGCTCGCGCCGCCTCGATCAACGCTCGGTAGCGGGCGATCCGCGATGTGGTTCGTCCGACCAGCCGGGAGATCTCCTCGATGACGTTTCCGTCCTTATCCGTAAACGCCAACCCGATCCCGGCTTCTCCGGGCTCTCCGCCCCGCGCTCTACCGTCGAAGTAGATGAACAGCTTATCCATAGGCCTTTGGGCCCACCAGGATTCGAACCTGGGACCGACCGGTTATGAGCCGGGCGCTCTGCCGCTGAGCTATGGACCCTTCCACGGGCACTATAGTCCGCGATTCCGATGCTGTCAAGAAACGCGGGGCTATACGACTTCCGCGAAAAGGTGTTTGCCGACCTGGATGAGAAGCGGCGGGTCGAACCGCAGGTCGAGGTCGACGCTCTCGATACGGGCCTCGTTCACGCGGACGCCGCCTTGGGCGATGAGGCGCTTGGCCTGGCCACGGCTCTCCACCAGGCCCGATGCGTCGAGCAGATCCAGGATCCAGATCGTTCCATTGGGCTTGACCAGCCCACGATCGATCGACACGCTGGGAACCTCGCTCGGCCGCTCGTGACGCACGTAGACGCGGTCGAACTCCTCCTGCGCCGCGTCCGCCTCGCCCTTCCCGTGGTACATCCGGACCAGTTCCCAGGCGAGGCGCCGCTTGGCGTCCCGCGGCGAGGATGCGATGCGTCGCTTCGCCTCGGCCGCCGGAACGTCGGTCAACCGGGCGTAGTACGTGTCGAGGAGCGCGTCGGGGATGGAGAGCACCTTCCCGAACATCTCGGCCGGGGCTTCGCTCAAGCCGATGTAGTTGCCGGTCGTCTGACTCATCGCTCGCTCTCCGTCGAGGCCGATCAGCAGGGGAACCGTCATCACGACCTGCGGCTCCTGCCCGTACTCGCGCTGAACGTCCCGTCCGACAAGCAGATTGAAGAGCTGATCGTTCCCCCCGAGTTCGACGTCCGCGCGGACCGCCACCGAGTCGTAGGCCTGAGCGAGTGGGTAGAGGAACTCGAGGATGCTGATCGGGCGGCTCTCCGAGAAGCGCTTCGCGAAATCGTCACGCTCGAGCATCCGTGCGACCGTGTATTTGGAGGTAAGGACGATCACGTCCGCGAAAGACAACGCCCCCAGCCACTCCGAGTTGTACCGCACTTCCGTCCGCGCCGGGTCCAGCACCTTGAACGCCTGCTCCTGGTAGGTCTGCATGTTCGCACGGATCTCATCGGCCGTCATGAGCGCCCGCGTCGACGATCGCCCCGAGGGGTCGCCGATCCGGCGCGTGAAGTCGCCCACGACGAGAACGCCGGTGTGGCCGAGATCCTGGAACTGCCGCATCTTGCGCAGCGGCACCGTGTGCCCCAGCGTCAGGTGCGGAGCGGAGGGATCGATCCCGAGCTTGATCCGTAGGGGCGTCCCGTGCTTGCCCGACCGCTCGAGCTTCTCCGCGAGCTCCTCCTGCGGGATGAGATGGTCGGTCCCCTCCGCGAGCCGGCGGACCACGGCGTCGATTCCCTGCGGCATGCCGCCTCCTACGTCTTCACGACCGCGACGATGTGATCGTCCTCGTCGAGCTGCATGAGCCGGACCCCGCGCGCGTAGCGGCCGTAGGTGTTGATCTCGCCGGCGAGGATGCGGATCACCTTGACCTCGGTGATGATGATGATCTCATCGCCATCCGAGACGATGTCGATCGCCACAAGCGGACCCGAGTCCTTGTCAAGCTTGATGCCGAGGACGCCCTTTCCTCCGCGTCCCTGCAGCGGGAAGTCGACGAGCGAGACCCGCTTGCCGTAGCCCCGCTCGGTCACCATGAGGAGCTTCTTGTCCACGGTGATATCCCGCCCGATCGCCGCCATTCCGATGACCTTGTCGTCGTCCTCAAGGCGCATCCCGATGACACCGCGCGACGGGCGGTGCGTCAGTCGAACGTCTTCTTCGCCAAACCGGATCGTCTTACCGCCCCGGCTCGCGAGGATGATCTCCCCATCGCCTTCCGTGTACTGGACATCAACCAGGCGATCGTCCTCATCCGAGTTGAGGGCGATGATCCCGTTGGTATAGACGTTCCCGTAGTCGGAGAGCCGGTTGCGGTTGACGATCCCGTTCCCGGTGGCCATCAGGCAGTACCACCCTTCGACCTCGTTGAAGTCGGATACCGGTAGGATCGCCCGCACGACCTCGTCCTGATCGAGCGCAACGACCGTCCGCAGATTCTTGCCCGCCGCGTCGCGCCGAAGCGACGGCAGCTTGTAGCCTTGGGTCCGGTAGACGCGGCGGCGGTCGGAGAACACGAGGAGTTCGTCACGGGCGTTCGCGAGCGCAGTACAGCAGATGTAGTCCTCTTCCTTGGTCCGCTGCCCAATCACCCCCTTGCCGCCACGCCCCTGGCTGCGGAACTCCTCCGCGCGCGGCGCGTTGACGTAGCCGCGGTGGGTCACGGTCACCATCAGGTCGTGATCCGGGATGAGGTGGGTGAAGTCGACCTCGCCGTTCTCGTCGGTGATCATGGTGCGTCGTTCATCGGCGTACTTGTCGCCGATCGCCCGCAGCTCCTTCTTGATCGTCTCGTCGAGGAGCGTCTCGCTTCCCAGGATGCGCTCGTACTCCGCGATCGCCAGGAGCTTCTCCTCGTATTCCGCGTCGATCTTGTCGTGCTCGAGGCTCGTCAGCTGAGAGAGGCGCATCTTGAGGATCGCGTCGGTCTGCTCGGCGGAGAGCGCGAGCTCCTCGCGCAGGTGCTCCGCCGCCGCGGCCGCGTCCTTGGCCGCGCGGATGATCTCGATCACCCGCTCGATGCTCGACAGGGCGATGCGATAGCCCTCGAGGATGTGCGCCCGCTTCCTGGCTACGTCAAGCCGGTGCTCGGTGCGCCGCCGGACGACTTCGCGGCGGAAGTCGATGAACGAGTTCAGGATCTCCTTCAACGAGAGCGTCCGCGGGTTGCCGTCGACGATGACGAGGAACGTCGCCGCGAAGGTGCGCTCGAGGGGGGTGTACTTGAAGAGCTGATTCAGGACGACGTTCGGGTTGGCCGACCGTTTGAGTTCGACGACGATCCGCAGCCCCTCGCGGTCCGACTCGTCCCGCAGGTCCGAGATCCCATCGATCTGGCCGGAGTGCACCTTGCCGGCGATCCCCTCAACGATCGTCGTCTTCCTGATCTGGTAGGGAATCTCGGAGATGATGATCCGGTCGTCGTCGATCGTCGCCTTGCCCCGCATCGTCAGCTTCCCCTGGCCGGTGCGATACATCCTCTCGATCCCCTCGCGCCCCATGATGAGGCCCCCGGTCGGGAAGTCCGGCCCGGGGATGTGGGCCATCAGGTCCTTGACGCTGGCATGCGGATCGTCCATCAGCGCGATGATCCCTGCGACGAGCTCCGAGAGGTTGTGCGGCGGGATCTGAGTCGTCATCCCCACGGAGATCCCCCACGCCCCGTTCATGAGGAGGTTCGGGACCTTCGCCGGAAGGACGATCGGTTCCTCGAGCGTGTCGTCGAAGTTGGGAGCCCAGTCGACGGTCTTCTCGCCGAGCTCTTCCAGGAATTCGGACGCGATCGGCGCCATGCGCGCCTCGGTGTAGCGCATTGCCGCGGCGGTGTCGCCGTCGATCGATCCGAAGTTCCCCTGCCCGTCGACGAGCGGGTAGCGATAGGAAAAGCGCTGGGCCATGTTGACCATCGTGTCGTAGATCGCCATGTCCCCGTGCGGGTGGTACTTCCCCATTACCTCCCCCACGATGCGCGCCGATTTCTTGTGCGCCTTGTTGGGGACGAGACCGAGTTCGCTCATCCCGTAGAGGATCCGTCGCTGGACCGGCTTCAAGCCGTCGCGTACATCGGGGATCGCGCGGCCCCGGATGACGCTCATCGCGTAGTTGATGTAGGACTGCTCCATCTCCTCTTCGATGAAGGTCCGCTCGATCTGTTCCATCCTCTAACCGCCTCTAGCGCGTGGGAATTCGGATCTCAAAGGATACCGAAATCACCGATGAGGTGCAAGGTTTGTGGATTTCGACCCACTGCTCGCCTACAGCCGTGCCCCCCCGACGGCTAGACGATGCTGAACGGATCGACCGCGTCGCGCAGGGCGTCGCCCATGAAGTTGAAGGCGAGCACGCCCACCACGATGAAGATCCCGGGGATCAGGAGCCAAGGGTGCTCCTCGATTCCCGAGATGTTCGTCGCCGCATTCAGGAGCTGGCCCCAGCTGGTCATCGGCTCGCGGATCCCGTAGCCGAGGAAGGACAGCGCCGCCTCGGTGAGCATCATCCCCGGGATCGTCAGCGTCGCCGCGACCACGAGGTAGCTCGTGACGTTCGGCGTGATGTGTCGAAGGATGATCCGAAGGTCGCTCGACCCGGCGGCCTTCGCCGCGGCGACGAAGTCCATCTGGCGAATCGCGAGGACCTGGCCGCGGATCACGCGGGCGTAGCCGGCCCAGCTGATCAGGGCGAGTGCGATGATGATCCCGAGGAAGACCTGCGTGGCGGAAAGCCCCATCCCCGCAAGGGCGGCCCCCATCGCCAAGAGGATCGGCAGGGCGGGGATCGCCATGAAGACCTCGCCGACCCGCTGCAGGAGCGTGTCGATCCCCCCGCCGTAGTAGCCTGACAGCCCTCCCAAGACGATCGCAAACGGGAACGCGAACAGGATGACGAGCGGCCCGACGGCCATGGAGACCCGTCCGCCGATCATCGTCCGGGTGAAGAGGTCCCGTCCGAAGCCGTCGGTTCCGAACAGGAAAACCTCCGTCTTCGAGCCGTCCTCCGCACGGGCGCCGAAGAGGTGGACGTTCGTCTCGAACAGCCCCAGCATCCGATAGCTCGAGCCCCGCACGAAGAAGCGAATGAAGTACGGCTTGGTCGTGTCCTCCTTGTACACCGGCGCGTAGGTCTCCGGGTCGTAGCTCCTCACGACCGGGTAGACGAACGGGCGGAGCGTGAAGCCCTTCTCGGTTCTGAAGTGGAGAACCGACGGCGGCGCGAACGGCGCCTTACGGAACTGCTGGGCGTAATCGTAGGGCGAGATGAACCCCGCAAAGACCGCGCTGGCGATGAGAAGAAGAACGACCGTTGTCCCGACGTTTCCCAGCCGATGGCGCCGGAAGGCGCGCCAGATCATCTCTCCTTGCGAGCGGCTGATGTGCCTCGGCTCGCTCAATCGCCCCTTGCGCTTCCGCCACCGCCGTGCCATCGCTTTGCCTTTCTCCTTCCGTTCCGTCGTCGCTTCTGTACCTAGTTGTAGCGGATTCGCGGGTCGACCCACGCAAGCAGGATGTCCGCGAGCAGGTTCCCGATCAAGAGGAAGAGGCTGAAGAAGAGGAGCCCCCCCATGATCACGTACTGGTCCTGGGCCTGCAGCGCGCTGAAGAAGGCCCGCTCGACCGTGGGCAGGTTCAGGATGATTGCCGTCACCAACGAACCGGCTACCAGCGTGGGAAGCGACATCCCGAGCATGCTGACGAGCGGGTTGATCGCGTTGCGCACGGCGTGCTTGTAGATGACGATGCGCTCTTTGAGCCCCTTCGCGCGCGCCGTCTGCACGTACTGCAGGGACAGCGTATCGAGGAGGCTTCCCCGCATGTAGCGCAACAGGCCCGCCATCCCGGAGGTCCCGATCACGAGCCACGCCGGCCAGATGTGCCAGAGGAGGTTTCCGAGCTTGGCGAACGACCACGGCGCAGTGACGAATCGCGCGTCGAACAGGCCGCCGACCCCCAGGCCATGTTGCCCCACGTGAAGGACCGCCACGAGAAACCACAGGACGACGAGCGCAAAGAAGAAGTTCGGGACCGAGAGCCCCAAGAATCCGAAGAAGGTCAATGTGTGATCGCTCGGCTTGTACTGGTGCGTGGCCGAGTAGATCCCCAGGGGAATCGCAAGGAGCCAAGTGAAGATGAGCGTGGTCGTCGAGATGATGATCGTCCACATGAGCCGCCCGCCCATGAACAGGGTGAAGAAGACGGGGCGCCGCGTCTCGAAGGACATCCCGAAATCGCCACGGGTGACAATCCCCTTGATCCAGGTCCAGTACTGGACGAGAAACGGCTGATCCAGGCCGTAGCGCGTCGCCATCTCGTTGAACGTCTTCTGCGTGATGTCGGGATTGAGCCGCGACCGGGTGAGGTAGTCCCCGGGCATCAGCTGGATGAGCGCAAAGGAAATGAGGGAAATAATGACAAGAAGCGGAAGCATGTAGAGCGTCCGTCGAACGACATACGTCAACACCCTGTGATCACCTCCTCCGGGCCGAGATGGGACGGGTGGGGCGCGGTTCCCCCGCGCCCCGACCCGTTCCCCGTACCCCTTGCTAGGATTGAGGCTTCTGGAAGACGAACTCCCGTCCCAATCCGTTGTCCGCAGTCGGACTCGTGATCGGAGAGGCGATCGCCGCGTTGCCCACGTAATCGTAGATCACGTAGGTGAACGCTTGGTTCACCGAGAAGTTCATCCCCAGGTCCTGGGTTGCGAACAGGATCTGGTATTCCTTGTAGATCTCGAACGCCTCGTCGTTGTCGTAGGTGCTCACGCCGGCGTTCATCAGCTCGTCGATCTTCTTCTCGTACTCGTACGGGTTGTTCGCCGCGTCGTAGTGCCAGAAGTGGAGGCCGCCGTCGGTCTTGTAGACGTTCGCTCCTCCGTTCGGGTCGTCGCCGCCGGTCAGGCCGAGGACAACCGCCTGGTAGAGCGTGTCGCCGAGCAGGCGCGTGACGAGCGTGTTGAAGTCGACCGGGTTGTAGTTCACCTTGAGGCCGATCTTCTCGAGGTCCTCCTTCATGATCAGGCAGAACCCCTCACGCAGCGTGTTCCCGCTGTTCGTGTTCAGCTCGAACTCGACAGGCGCGCCGTCGGGGAACTCACGCACCCCATCGCCGTTGGTGTCCACGATCCCGATGTCATCGAGCAGGGCGTTGGCCTTGTCGAGATCGTACTCGTAGACGACAGCGTCCTTCTCCGTGATGGGTCCGCCGTAGGAGTCGCGGCCCGCGTAGAACGGAGACGGCGTGCTCACCGGGCTCCACTGCGGCTTGGCCAAGCCGTTGTAAAGGTTGTCGATGATCGACTGCTTGTCCATCGCGTAGGAGACGGCCTGTCGGAACCGGATGTCGCGGAAGAGGTTCCGCAGTTGAGCCTTGGCCGGATCGTCCTCGTCCATGGCGTAATCCTGGTTGAAGGAGATCCACAGCGTCCCGTAGACACCGGAGCCGATGATGACCTTGAAGCCCTTGGTCGCCTCTTCGCGCTTGAGGATCGGCACGTCGCTCGGCCGGCAGCCCCAGGCGTCGATCTCGCCGTTTCGCAGCTGCAGGAGCTGGACGTCCTGGCTGGCGACGATGGTCTCGACGATCTTGTCGTAGTAGGGGAGCTGCGTCCCATTCTGGTCGTAGACATAGTAGTAGGGGTTCCGGACCATCACGACCTGCTGGTCAGGCTCGTAGCTCTCGATCAAGTACGCGCCGAGACCGCACAGCTCGGACAGGTCGGTATCCAGGCCCCACACGCCGTTGAACGTCCCCGCCTCGACGTCCGGGTTGAGCTTGTGGACGTACTGGGCGAGCTTGTGCTCCGGCATGATGTTCTGGGTCAACGAGTAGAAGATCGGGCGGAAGACCATCGACAGCGTGATGTTCACCGTGTAGTCGTCGACCTTCTCCACCTTCGGGAACGAGCCGTCCGGCAGCGTCATGACGTCGCGGGCGTCGGTCTCGACGTCCTCGTTGAAGACGAGGTCGTTGTAGGTGAACACCACATCGTCGGCGGTGAACGGCTCGCCGTCCGACCACAGGATTCCCTTGCGCAGGTGGAAGGTGATCGTCAGACCGTCCTCCGAGACCTCGTAGGACTCGGCAAGCTCAGGGGTGATCGCCCCCGACACCGCATGCAGCGTAACCAGGCCGCGGAGGAAGACGCCCGTATACCGGGTGGTCGTCGTCTCGTGCGACGTCACATCGTTCCACTTCTTGGGGCCGGAGCCGAAGACCGAGGAATAGAAGGTCCCACCGCGCACCCCCGGCTCGAGGCCAGGCCAGTCGGGCCCTCCGAGGTTCACGATCTTCGCGCCCTCCGGCATCGCCGCGTACCCCTGCCCGAGGGCGGTCGCCCCCACGGCGAGGAGCAGCGCGAGCCCCGCTAGCAACAATACCGTCTTTTTCATTCATGACCTCCTTGTATGGCTTTCGCCGATCATGAGCTGAATCGAGTCGCCAACGCCACCTTGTAGGCGTCGAGATACTCCTGACTCTTGGCGCCGAAGTCGGCAAGCAGCGTGTTCTCCATCTCCTGAGCGGTCAGGCTCGAATCGATGAGCTTCGTGGACAGCGCAACGCTTCCCGCGACCCGCAGGCCCTCGGAGGCGCCATTCTGCGCCAGCTCTTCGAGCTGCGCCTGGGTCTTCGCGGCCGCCGACATCAGGTAGAACCCGGCCAGGGTCTGACCGGCCGCGTACTCGAGTTCAGCGCTGTCGTTCGTCGTCGCCTGGGCCTCAAGGGCGCTCGCTGAGAGCTTTCCATTGACCGTCAGGCGCAGGTAGTACGCCTCGGCGGCCGCTAGCCGCATCTCGTGCGTCGTCCCGTTTACGGCAAGGTCCTTCAGGTAGTCGGTGAGGACGAAACCCTCCGCATCGCTCGTCTTCGTGAAGAGGTATTTCTGGATCGGGTCGATCGCCGCGGCGCGGATCATCGGGTCCGCATCGCCGGTCAGGATTGCAGTAAGCTCGTCCTCGGTCTTGCTGCGGTACAGGATGGAGAGCGCCTCGCTCGCCGCGGTCCGCAGGCCGATCGTCGCGCCATTGACCGCCAGGGCCTCGAGATCCGACGCGGTCATCGTCTGGGCGTAGGAGCTCGCAAGCGCCATCCCCGCCGCCGCGCTGATCTCGGGAACCAGCTCGTTCGACGCAATCGCCTCGAGCTGCGTCACCGTGTAGGCCGCTCCCACCAGGGAGAACAGCGCGACCACACCGGCCAGGATCACCAGTGTCCGTAAGCCGAAACCTTTCATGCTGGTACCTCCTTTAGATTTGACGCCGTTCCGAACTTGACTTTCCGTGAGTGGCATCACCTCCAGGGCGCGCAAGTGCATCTCTAGTGGAGAGATGGGGTTTATCATAGCATGGCGGCATGGATCTTGTCAATCACACTGCAAGAACGACAGTGCAAGAAACTCATTAATGTCATTTCGAGTGATTCCACATGCCTCTTCTAGAGCGCCATCCAGCGACATGTACCGGTCAAGAGGAGAAGTGTAGATCCAAACCTGCCGAAGCGCGGCCGGCCCGAACCGCTCCAGGAGGTAGTCGATCATGAGACCGATTTCGACCTGCGCCGTCTCCTCGCCGATGGCCCCGTAGTCGACCTGTCCCAGAGGGAACCACCTGCCGGCAGCCCGCAGGGCGCAGCCCTGCGACCTGAGCTGCGCCTCGTCGCGGGAGAGAGCGGTCGCCACGCCGTCGCGCAAGAGCTTGGAGTAGGTGTCCTTCTGCCAAGCGTAGGCGGGAAGCATCTCCGCGAGCGCCCGCGGCACGTCGTCGGTGGAAAGGAGATGCAGGACAGCGCTCTGGGTGGGAGGAAGGTTCGCCAAGGCCTCTCCCACACCTCGAGCAGCCGCGTCGGGATAGACGATCACCGTCAGACGTGCAGGGAGCAGATCCTGCGCCAGTCCGAGCCGCGAGCCCATCGCTTCGAGCGCGGTCGCGGCAACCGGAAGAACGTGCTCCGGGGTGCCCCGCGGAGCGAGCACGCGCAGCCGTCCATCAGTTCGCGCCTCCCAGCCCAGGGTGAGTGTGACCAACGGTCCGAGCCTTGCGCGAACCTCCCCTTGCGCCAGGCTCGCAAGTCGAGACGCCTCGGCGAACGCACCGACCAGGATCGCGCAGCGAGTCGCCACGACCAGATCGTCGCCGGCCAGCTCGTCCTTGGCCCAGGCCGAGGTCAGAGCGTAGGCTGAATCGGGATCGCCGCTCTCGAGCAGGTACTCGGCGCGCAGCCTGCGATAGTCGGGGGCCGAGGGCCCGGCTGCGAGCGCCGCTGCGCGCCAGGCCGATCCGAGCGCCGCAATCGACGGCCGACCGACCGCCTCCGCCAGTCGCTGTGTTCCCGACAAGGCCCAGATGTCTCGGACCGTCGCGACTCCGCTCGTCTCGATGAGATACTGGACGAACGACGCGCACTCCAAGGTCGCAAGATCGACTGTGCCACCGGTCGACAGGGTCAGCAGCTGGCGCAGATCGGCGAGTGATCCGATGGTCGCCGGGGAGTACGGCGCGTCGTACTGCTCGTAGAGGGTTCGCGGCAGGCGACCCTCGTCTTCCAGACGAGCGAGCTCCTCGAGAGAAAGGAAGAGCCGGTCGGGCAGTGCAGCAGAGACTGCGTGGTAGTTCCGCGCCGGGTCGGCCGCGTAGACGCGCATGCCCTCGCGCAGGATCTGGGAGCCGCCGCGGCCCCAGCCGAACGCCAGGACCAGCTCAGCCAGACGGGGAGCGGGATCCTCCCCCGCAAGCAGATCGAGGGGCGCCTCGTAGACCGCCCGGCTCTGCGTGCTCTTGCGCGAGGCGATCCCGTTCTGCATGGCCTGAAGGCTGTCATAGATGAACACATCAATAGTTACGGGCAGACGGTCGTCCGCCACACCGAGCTGCGTCGCCAGCCTCTGAGTCGTACTCACCAGGGACGCCGCGAGCCGCTCATGTCCGGCTCGCGCATCGCTCTCCTTGTCGTACCAGAGGATGAACCGACCCGATCGGTACTGGACCATTCCCGCCTGCTCGGGGCTCGACGCCGGCTGGATCACGAACACCAGGATCGCAATCAGAATCCCGATCCCGAGACCACCCAGCGCCAACCCGCCCACCAGACTCACGCCCGGACTACGCAGGATCCTGCGCCAATCCCTCACCATAGCGGCGCAAGTATAACCGATGAACCGGACTCATCCGACCGCATCCGTGCTTTGACAGCGTCTGAGCGCATCGCTATACTGCTCTCATTGGGGTTTGACGCTTACAACGTAGACGGCATACGGTAGGAGGATGGCCATGGAGATCCTGAAGGTCGCATCCCGCTCAAACCCGAACTCGGCCGCAGGAGCGATCGCCGGCGCCCTAGAGCAGGACGGCATCGTCGAGATCCATGCGATCGGCGCCGGGGCGGTCAATCAGACGGTCAAGGCGATCGCGATCGCCAGGCGGCTCGTGGAGAAGGAAGGAACCCCGCCGATCAAGGTCATCCCCGGGTTCATGGAACTTCGAATCGCGGGGGAGGAGAAGACGGGAATCCGTTTCATCGTCGAACGGTAGATCCTTCTTGCACCCATTTCCCCGTCGAACGATAGAAGGTCGAGATGTTGGAATCATCCCTCAAGAAGCTCTTGGCGGCCGCATGGGAACGGCTCGGACTTCCCGCGGTTCCGATCGACGTTCAACCCGCTGACCGACCGGAGTTCGGCGATTTCTCGTCGAACGCGGCGCTCGTCGGCGCGAAAGCGGCCGGGATGTCGCCGCGTGACCTCGCGACGCGACTGGCGGCGGCCCTGCCGCGGGAGGCGTTCTCCCGCGTGGACGTCGCGGGGCCCGGTTTCCTGAACCTCACCCTGACACCGCGCACGATCCACGCGGCGCTCGCTGAGATTCTGGAGGCCGGAGACGAGTTCGGATCTTGCGATCTCGGAAGCGGCAGGCGCCTGCAGGTCGAGTTCGTCAGCTCGAATCCCACCGGGCCGCTGACGGTCGGCCACGGCCGACAGGCCGTCCTCGGCGACGTCCTCTCCGCCCTGTACGAGGCCTGCGGCTATCGGGTCAGCCGCGAGTACTACTTCAACGACGAGGGGCACCAGGTCGACCTGCTCGCCCAGTCCTTGTGGGCCCGGTACCGGCAGACGCGCGGTGCGGACGAGCCGATCCCGGAAAACGGCTACCGGGGAGACTACCTCGTTTCACTCGCAGCCGACCTCGCGACGGACCGGCGGGAGGACTTCGCGGTCTTCGACGAGGAAACGGCGGCGTTCTTCCGAAAGACGGCGGTCGCGCGGATCAAGGCCATGATCCGAGATGATCTCGACACGCTTCGCGTCCGCTTCGACACGTGGTTCAGCGAGGCGGACCTGCACAAGGCGGGCGCCGTGCGCGGTGCGCTTGACGCGCTGCGCGCCCGCGGAGGAACCTACGAAGAGGGCGGCGCGACCTGGCTCGCCGCGGAGGCCCACGGGGGGACCAAGGACGCGGTCCTCGTGAAGAGCGACGGGTCGCCGACCTATCTGTTGGTGGACATCGCCTATCACCTCAACAAGCACGATCGCGGCTTTGAGCGGGTGATCGACGTTCAGGGCGCCGATCACCAGGCGGAGCAAGCCGGGGTGAAGGCTGCCTTGCGGCTGCTCGGGGTATCGGACGCGTTCCTCGACTACGCGGTTCACCAGTTCGTTAGCCTGAAGGAGGGCGGCGAACACGCCCGCATGTCGACGCGCGCCGGCCGGTTCGTCCTGTTGCGCGACCTCGTCTCCGAGCTCGGACCCGACATCGTTCGCTACTTCATGATCGCGCGGAAACCAACGAGCCACCTGCAATTCGACCTCGAACTCGCCCGGACCGAGTCCCTCGACAACCCCGTCCACTACATCCAGTACGCACACACCCGGATCGCCTCCATCTTCCGCAAGGCCGAGGACTCGGCGTTCGATCGGAGAGGGGTGGATCTCTCCCCGCTCACCGCACCGGCCGAGCGCGATCTCATCAAGGAACTCGACCGGTTCCCGCGCGTCGTCGAAACGGCGACGACCGAGTTCTCGCCCCACCTCGTCGCCGAGTACGCCCTCGGCCTCGCAAAGGGGTTCCATGCCTACTACACCGACTACCGCGTCCTCGGCGAGGGCGACGGGGTGACCGCCGCGCGGCTGGCGCTCCTGCACGCGACGAGGACGGTCCTGCGTCGCAGCCTGCGCCTGCTCGGGATGTCGGTTCCGGAGGCGATGTGATGGCCTGGTTCGACCGGCTGAGGGACGGCCTCAAGCGCAGCCGATCGGGCTTCGTGGGCTCGCTCGGGCAGGTGCTTGCCCGCGGCAGGGGCCTCTCGAACGAGGTTCTCGAGGAGATCGAGGAGATCCTCATCGCCGGCGACGTCGGCCCGTCGGTCGCTGCCGGGCTCGTCGACGATCTCGCCTCCCACGCCCGCCAGAAGAGCGGCGGCGGCAATCTGCTCGACGTCCTGCAGTCGGGGATCCTCGAACGCCTCGCCGGCTGCGAGCGCTCGCTGCACCTCCGACAGGATGGTGAGCCCACGATCGTGCTCGTCACCGGGGTCAACGGATCGGGGAAGACGACGACCGTCGCGAAGATCGCCTCCCGCCTGCGCGAGGCCGATCCGGATCTGCCTGTCACCTTCGCGGCCGCCGACACGTTCCGCGCCGCAGCGATCGAACAGCTCGAGATCTGGGCGAAGCGCGTCGGCGCCGACCTCATCAAGCACCGGATCGGAGCGGATCCGTCGGCCGTCGTCTACGACGCGCTGGATCACACCGCACGGACCGGCGGCGTGCTCCTGATCGACACCGCGGGCCGGCTCCAGACCAAGCACAACCTGATGGAGGAGTTGCGCAAGATCGAGCGGACGGTCAGCAAGAAGACCGGCCGCCCGTCGGACGAGCGCCTGCTGGTTCTCGACGCGACCACCGGGCAGAACGGGATCTCGCAGGCGCAGCGCTTCCACGAGGCGATCGATCTGACGGGGATCGTCCTCACGAAGCTCGATGGAACCGCCAAGGGCGGGGTGGTTCTGGGGATATGGGATGCGCTCGAGCTTCCCCTGATGTACATTGGGGTCGGTGAGCAGGCCGGCGACCTGCACGCGTTCGATGCCCGGGAGTTCGTCGCCGCCCTGTTCTCGTCGTGAGCGAGTGGCCGTCCGCGGCCCGTCAGGGACACGAATCGCACGGAGGGAGACAAGACATGAAGACCATCTACTTTTTTGACAAGGGACGAAGCGAGGGCAACGCCTCGATGAAGGACCTCCTCGGGGGCAAAGGGGCCAACCTCGCCGAGATGGGGGGGCTCGGGATCCCGGTTCCCCCAGGGTTCACGATCTCGACGGAGGTGTGCCGGTACTACGACGAACACGACGGCGCCTATCCCGAAGAGCTGGAGGCGCAGGTCGAGGAGAACCTCCGGAAGCTCGAGGACGCGACGGGCAAGCGGTTCGGGGACCCGGAGGATCCGCTGCTCGTCTCGGTCCGCTCCGGAGCGGCGGTCTCGATGCCGGGCATGATGGACACCGTCCTCAACCTCGGTCTGACCGACAAGACCGTGCACGGCCTCGCGGAGAAGACCGGGAACGACCGGTTCGCCTACGACTCGTACCGCCGCCTGATCCAGATGTACGGCGACGTCGTCCTCGGCTTGAGGCCGGAACGCGAGACCGATACCGACCCGTTCGAGAAGATCATCGAAGCGCTCAAGAAGGAGAAGGGCGTCGCCCTCGACACCGAGCTCTCGGCCGAGGCGTTGAAGGAGCTGGCCGACCGCTTCAAACAGGCGATCCGCGAGCGTCTCGGCGTCGCGTTTCCCCAGGACCCGCACGAGCAGCTGTGGGGAGCGATCGGGGCCGTGTTCGGCTCGTGGAACAACCCGCGGGCGATCAAGTACCGCAAACTGAACGACATCAAAGGCCTGATCGGCACGGCAGTCAACGTCCAGGCGATGGTCTTCGGCAACGCCGGCGACCGCTCGGGAACGGGCGTCGCCTTCACACGCAATCCCGCCACCGGCGAGAACGCCTTCTACGGCGAATACCTGATGAACGCCCAGGGCGAGGACGTCGTCGCGGGGATCCGTACACCCCAGCCGATCGATGCGCTGAAGGACGACGTGCCGGGGGCCTACGAGGAGCTCCTCTCGATCCGCGAGACGCTCGAATCCCACTATCACGACATGCAGGACGTCGAGTTCACGATCCAGGACGGGACGCTCTACATGCTGCAGACCCGTACTGGCAAGCGGACCGCGGCCGCCGCGGTCCGCATCGCCGTCGACATGGTGACCGAGGGCATGATCGAAAAGGAGGAGGCCGTCTCTCGCGTCACGCCCGACCAGGTGGACCACCTGCTGCATCCGACCTTCGATCCGAAGGCCGAAGAGGGAGCAACGAGACTGACCAAAGGCCTGCCCGCAAGCCCGGGGGCGGCCACGGGAACCGTGGTCTTCTCGGCGGAGCAAGCAGAGGCTGCGGCGCAGGACGGCAAGAAGGTCATCCTCGTCCGCATCGAGACGTCTCCCGAGGATATCGGTGGGATGAGCGCCGCCCAAGGGATCCTCACCGCGCGTGGCGGGATGACGAGTCACGCGGCCGTTGTGGCCCGCGGGATGGGCAAGTGCTGCATCGCCGGCGCCGGGGACCTGTCGATCGACTACGAGGCCGGCCAGTTCACGGTCGGCGGTCGCATCGTCAAGCGCGGCGAGGCGATCAGCCTGAACGGCACCACGGGCGTGGTCTACCTCGGCGAGCTGCCGACCGTCGACCCCGAGCTCTCCGGAAACTTCGGGACCCTCCTGTCTTGGGCCGATGACATCCGGCGGCTGGGAGTCCGCACCAACGCCGACACCCCGCGCGACGCCGCGACGGCCGTGAGATTCGGGGCTGAGGGAATCGGCCTGTGCCGCACCGAGCACATGTTCTTCGAGGGCGAGCGGATCGTCGCCATGCGTGAGATGATCCTCGCCCGGGACGAGGCCGGCCGCCGCGCGGCGCTCGAGAAGCTCCTGCCAATGCAGCGGGACGACTTCGAGGGGATCTTCCGCGCCATGGCCGGTCGTCCGGTGACGATCCGGCTGCTCGACCCGCCGTTGCACGAGTTCCTTCCCCACGACCCCGAGGGCCAGCGCGAGATCGCGCAGGCGCTTCAGATCTCCCCCGCGGAGATCAAGGCGAAGGTCGACTCGCTGCACGAGTTCAACCCGATGCTCGGCCACCGCGGGTGCCGACTCGGGATCAGCTATCCTGAGATCTCGGAGATGCAGGCGCGGGCGATCATCGAGGCCGCGTGCGCCGTGCACGCCGAAGGGACGGCGGTCCATCCGGAGATCATGGTGCCGCTCGTCGGGAACGTGAAGGAGCTCGCTCTCCAGCGCCAGGTCATCGAGGTCACCGCCGATGCCGTTCTCGAGGAAAAGGGACTCACGAAGACCGAGATCCCCTACAAGGTCGGCACGATGATCGAAGTGCCGCGGGCCGCGGTCACCGCCGACGAGATCGCCCGCGAGGCGGAGTTCTTCAGCTTCGGCACCAACGACCTCACCCAGATGGGGTGCGGCTTCTCCCGGGATGACGCCGGCAGCTTCCTGAAGCAGTACGTCGAGGAGGGAATCTACGCCCACGATCCGTTCCAGGTTCTCGACCAGGACGGCGTCGGCAAGCTCGTGCGCATGGGCGTCGAGCTCGGGCGGAAGACCCGGCCGGACCTGAAGATCGGGATCTGCGGCGAGCACGGCGGCGAGCCGTCGTCGATCGCGTTCTGCCACCGGCTGGGCCTGAACTACGTGAGCTGCAGCCCGTACCGCGTACCGATCGCCCGCCTGGCCGCGGCGCAGGCGACCCTCAACGACTAGGCAGGAGGAAGAGTCAATGGCGTCGGGCCGGGCGCTCCGCCGCCCGGCCCGCCTCAAGCCACCTGGCGCAGGAAGAGGGACAGGCCGACCGAGATCGCGCAGGCGACGGTCGGTGTCCCGAGCCAGCCGAACAGCACCCGCTTGAGAACGCGCGTGTCGATCGTCCGCGCCCCCTTCGCCAAGCCGATGCCCAAGACCGCGCCGACCACCGCCTGCGAGGCGGACACCGGCACCCCGAAGAGCGCGTACACGTAGAGGGTGATCGCCTCCCCAAGCACGACAACGAGTGCGGCGAACGGGTTGAGCGCCACCAGGCGGCTGCCGACCGTGCGGATCACCCGCCGGCTGAAGGTCAGGATCCCCAAGGCCAATGCGCCGGAGCCAATGAGCGCAGCGGGCAGCGGCAGGATCAGACCCGCCTTCACGAACACCCCCGTGATGTTGGCGACGTTGTTCGCCCCGTAGGAGTATGCGGCGTAGGCCGTCACGAGGATCAACCCGAGCCGCACCACCCGTTCCCGCGTGGACAGCCGGCCGAGGAGCGTGTGAGGGTGAAGCGAGATCAAGCGATACGGAATGTAGGCCGCCACCAGCCCGCCGAGCGGCGTGAGGATCCAGGAAAGGAAGATCTTGACGAGCGGCTCGAGGTGCACCCCGCCGCTGAGGAGCGCGCCCCCCACGATCGCCCCCACGACCGCCTGCGTCCCGGAGACGGGCAGGCCGAGAATCGTCATTCCGGTCACCGTGATCCCCGCTGCGAGCATCACGGCGAAGCTCGTGAGCAGGGTCTGATCGCCGATCGCCCCGTAGGTCACGAACCCGCGACTGCCGACCATGACCGCGCCGAGGACGAGAAAGGCCGACGCGAGGCCCGCCGCCGTCCAGAAGCGCAGGGCGAAGGTCTCCACGGCCGGACCGATGAGGTTGGCGGCGTCGTTCGCCCCCTGCGCCCATCCCATGAAGATTCCCGCGATCAGCGTCCACATCTCCGGCACGTCCCCAAGAACGGTTTGGCGGAGACTATAGCCTATAGCCGCGCGGTTCGGGTACCCGCGGCGCGGGCGGGGAATACGTGAGACACTGATCCGTTGCGGCATTCGATGGCACCGGCTCCGTCCCGTCAGGGGACGGCCGGGAGATCCGACGATTCGGCTAGCCGACCCACCGCGCCAGGTGCGCGAGGCCGAGGCTGAGGGCGCAGGCGATTGCGGGGGTGCCGATCCAGCCGAACGCCACGCGCCGGAGGATGCGGCCGTTGATCATCCGCGCGCCCTTGACCAGACCGATCCCGACGACCGCCCCGATAACGGCCTGGGAGATGGAGACCGGTACCCCGAGGAGCGCGTACACGTTCAAGGTGATCGCCTGTGCGAGCACGATGATCAGTGCGGCAAACGGATTCAGGGTGACGATCGCGCTACCGACCGTCCGGATGACCCGCCGTCCCAGCGTCTGGATCCCCAGGGACAGCGCTGCTGCGCCGAAGAGGGCGGCCGGAAGCGGACCGATCACCCCCGCCTTGACGAACACCCCCGTCACGTTGGCGACGTTGTTCGCCCCGTAGGCGAACGCCGCGTAGGCCGTCACCAGGATCAGGCCGACCCGCACGACACGCTCCCGCGCAGCGAGACGACCCAGGAGAGCCCCTGGATGAAGCGACACCAGCCGATACGGGACGTAGGCGGCGATCAGTCCGCCGAGCGGCGTGAGGACCCAGGAGAGGAAGATCATGGAGAGCGTCTCGACGTGGACGCCTCCGGTCACGAGTGCCCCGCCGACGATCGCCCCGACCACCGCCTGCGTTCCGGAGACCGGGAGTCGCAAGGCGGTCATGAGGACCACGGTTATGCCCGCGGCGATCATCGCCGTCAGGCTCGAGGTAAGCGTCTGATCGCCAATCGCCCCGTAGGTCGAGAAGCCGCGGCTCCCGACGATCGCCGCTCCGAGGATGGCGAACGCGGACACCAGGCACGCCGCGGCCCGGAATCGGAGCGCCTGGGTCTCGACCGCCGGTCCGAACAGGCTCGCCGCATCGTTCGACCCCTGGGCCCAACCCATGAACGCACCGGCGATCAGGGTCCACATCGCACGCCCCTCCCGTCGTGAAGTTTGGTTATCTATATAGTCTATGTTCTGTCCGCAATCGGTCAAGCGGAGAGGCCTGCCCAGGAGCGGGTATAATCGGCGAAACGCGAATCGGGGGGAAGCGCGTGGTTGCATACGTCGGGCGGCGGCTCATCGGGTTCGGGATCACCCTGCTCCTCGTCTCGATCGCTGTGTTCGTCGTCCTGAGCGTCATCCCAGGAGATCCCGCACAGATCGTCCTCGGGATGGAGGCCAAGCCGGCCGCGGTCCAGGCGATGCGCGAGCGCCTCGGGCTCGATCGCCCCCCGGTCGCCCGGTACCTCCACTGGCTGTCCGGTGCGCTGCGCGGCGACCTCGGCACGTCGCTCTCCCACGGCCTTCCGGTCTCCCGGGAGATCGCCTCCGGGCTCACGGTGACCGTCCCGCTGACCGGAGGAGCGATCCTCTTTGCGCTCGCGCTCGCCGTGCCGCTCGGCGCGTTCACCGCCTCCCACCACCGCCGGTGGGGGGACTACGCCGGACGGCTCCTGATCCAGGCCGGGATGATCCTCCCCGAGTTCCTCCTCGGCCTCCTTTTGATCCTCCTCTTCGCGGTCGCGCTCCGCTGGCTCCCATCGGGCGGGTTCCCGGGGTGGACGACCCCGGGCAAGGCGGTCGCCGCGCTCTTGCTCCCCGCAGCCGCGCTGGCCCTTCCCCGCGCCGCGGTCCTCGCGCGCATGGCGCGGGCCTCGTTCCTGGACGTGCTCGACGAGGGCTACATCACCACCGCGCGCGGCAAGGGCCTCGCGAACTGGAAGGTCCTCTACAAGCACGCGATGCGAAACGCCCTGGTCTCGCTGGTGACCGTGTCCGGGCTCCTGATGGCCCAGCTGGTGGCCGGCAGCATCATCATCGAGAACGTGTTCGCGCTGCGCGGGGTGGGGCGGCTCGCGTTTCAGGCGATCGAGGCGCGTGACCTGCCCCTCGTCCAGGGGACCGTCGTCGTCGTCGCGCTCTTGATCGCCCTCGTCAACCTGGCGGTCGACCTCGCGTACGGGCTGCTCGATCCGCGGGTGAGGTACGAATGAGGCCGATGGGTGGGGGACGATCGATCGACCTCCTCGTCGGCGGAGCGATCATCGCTTCGCTCCTCTTGCTCGCGATCGCCGGTCTCGTGTACACCCCGTATCCGCCGGCGCGCCAGGACATCGCGCTGCGCCTGGCACCCCCATCGGCGGCGCACCTCTTGGGGACCGACGCGCTGGGCCGGGACACCCTGAGCCGGATCATGGAGGGCGCGCGCAATTCGCTGCTCGTGGCGATCCTCGCCGTCGGCATCGGCGCGGCGATCGGGATCGCCGTCGGCCTCCTGTCCGGATCGGCGCCTCTCTGGGTCGACGAGATCCTGATGCGGACCGTCGATTTCACGATGGGCTTCCCGATCGTTCTTCTCGCGATCCTCATCGCCGCGATCCTCGGCAAGGGAATGCAGAACAGCCTGATCGCGATCGGCGTCGCGAACGTCCCGGTCTTCGCGCGGCTCGTGCGGGGCAACGTCCTGTCGCTGCGCGAGCGGGAGTTCGTCACCGCCGCGCGTGCCGGCGGCGCCGGGACCCGGCGGATCCTGTTCGTCCACCTCCTGCCGAACCTGCTATCCCCGCTCGTCGTCCAAGGGACGGTCAGCCTGGGGGCGGCCATCCTCGCCGATGCCGGACTGAGCTATCTCGGGCTGGGCGTACAACCCCCGCACGCGTCCTGGGGGCGGATGATCTACGAGGCGCGCCCGTTCCTGTTCCTGCGAGAGGGCGGCTGGCTCCTCGCCTTTCCCGGCGGCGCGATCGCCCTGGCCATTCTCGGCTTCAACCTGCTCGGCGACGGATTGCGCGACCGGCTCGATCCCCGTCAGGCAGCGTCACTCAAGAGGAGGTCCAGGCGGCCCCGGTCAGGTCGATCACGTAGATCGGGTACAGGTGCACGCCGGTGATCCCCTTCTTCATGACGAAGATCTGGTAGGGATCCTGGATGAAGTAGTTCACGACGTCCTGCGCGATGATCGTCTGCGCCTGCGCGTAGATCGCCTTGCGCGTCGCCTCGTCGAGGGTCGCGCGTCCCTGCGCGAGGAGGGCATCGAGCTTGGGGTTGTCGTAGCCCCGGCGGAAGTAGTACGTCTTGCTCCCCGCGCCGTAGCTCGCGAGCATCGCGCCGGGATCGAGCTTCCCGACGTGCCCGATCACCGTCAGGTCGTAATCGGCCTGTGTGTAGACCTGATCGAGCCACTGCCCCCAGTCGACGAGATCGATCCGAAGGTCGATCCCCACCCGGGAGAGCTGATCAGCGATGATCTGCCCGGTGCGCACGTGGATCTCGTAGTTCTGGGGCAGGGTGAGCGTCGCCGAGAAGCCACCGGGATACCCGGCCTTCGCGAGCAGGTCCCGCGCCTTTGCCGGATCGTACGGATAGAGATCGGTCAGGTCGACGTAGTACGGGCTCGCCGGGGTGAGCGGCGAGCCGATCGGCGCGCCCATCCCGAACATCGAGCCCTGGATGATCGCGTTGCGATCCAAGGCGTAGGCGATTGCCTGCCGGACGAGGACGTTCGAGAACGGCGCACGGGCGTCGTTGATCGCGAGGATCTGCACGAGGTTCTGCGGCCCGGCGACCGTCTCGTAGGCCGGGTTGTCCTTCACGGACAGCGCGATCTCCGCGGGCACGCGCGCGATCAGGTCGACGTCGCCCGACAGGAGAGCCGCGAGCTGGGAGGCCGGATCCGGGATGAACCGGAAGGTCACCGAATCGAGTGCGGGCACACCTGGCTGATAGTAGTCGGCGAACCGATCCAGGGTGATGTGGTCCCCGTGCTGCCACTCGACGAACCGGAACGGTCCCGTCCCATCGGGATGCTGGGTAATATCGGCCGGAAGATCCGCCGGCTGGATGATCGAGTCGCCGAGCGCGAGCAGGGAGAGGAACTCGGCGTCGACCTGCGTCATGTGGAAGACCACCGTGTGCGGATCCGGCGTCTCGATCGATTCGATCTCCGAGTAGTATTCGGGATGAGGATGGGAGCGCTGCGGATCCATGTCGCGCTCGAACGTCGCCTTGACATCGGCCGAGGTGAACGGGCGCCCGTCGTGGAAGGTGACGTCGCGCCTCAGGTGGAAGGTGTAGGTCAGGCCGTCGTCGGACACCTCGTAGGACGCGGCGAGCGCCGGCTCGAGCGTTCCGTCGGGCGCGACGGCGAGCAATCCCTCGTACACGTTGTGGTTCAGGATCTGATCGATCGAGGCCGAGGCGTTGGTCGTCGGATCGAGGACGGGCGGCTCGTCGGGAACCGCGACCACCAGCGAGCGCGCCGCGGCACGGGTGAGTCCCCCACCGAGCAAGAGCAGTCCCAGGCAGACCAACACGGCGAACGTCCGTCGCGTCATGCATCCCTCCGTGAAGCCCTTGATGGGGAGATTGTCAATCGATCGTCCGGCGCTCGCAAGCTCGCCCTTCGCGAACGCGTCGATATAATCGGTCGGACAACTCTCGAGGAGGGGTAAGATGGCGAAGTACAGCATCGCTTGGCTTCCCGGCGACGGCGTGGGGCGCGACGTGCTCGATGCGGCGCGGCTCGTGCTCGATCGGGTCGGGCTGGACGCCGAGTATCGCGAGGGCGACATCGGCTGGGAGTTCTGGAAGTCGGAGGGCAACCCACTTCCCAAGAGGACGATCGACCTTCTGAAATCGACGGACGCCTGCCTGTTCGGAGCGATCACCTCCAAACCCAAGGACGAGGCGGCGGCCGAGCTCGATCCCGGCCTGCAGGGCAAGGGGTACGTCTACTCCAGCCCGATCGTTGGCCTGCGGCAGCTTTTCAACCTGCACACGAATCTGCGCCCGTGCAAGGCCTATCCGGGGAACCCACTCAACCTCCGCGACGACATCGACCTCGTCGTCTTCCGTGAGAACACCGAGGGACTCTACGCCGGAGTCGAGTTCCATCCCGTGCCCGACGCGGTGCGCCGCGCGCTCGAGACCCACCCGAAGATGAAACGGTTCTCTGGGGTATCCAACGACGACATGGCCATCTCGACGCGCATCTTCACCCGCGCCGCCTGCCAGACGATCGTCCGCGACGCCTTCGACTACGCCAAGGCGCATGGCTATCCCTCGGTCACCGTGGTGGAGAAGCCGAACGTCATCCGCGAAACCTCGGGCCTGATGATCCGCGAGGCGCGCCAGATCGCGGCCGACTACCCGGGTATTGAGCTGCGGGAGACGAACGTCGACGCGATGTGCATGTGGCTCGTCAAGAACCCCCAGGACTACGCCGTGCTCGTCTCCTCGAACATGTTCGGCGACATCATCTCCGATCTCGCCGCCCAGCTGGTCGGAGGGCTCGGTTTCGCCGCGGCGGGGAACATCGGCGACGGCTACGCCGTCTTCGAGCCGACGCACGGCTCCGCGCCCAAGTACGCCGGCCAGAACAAGGTCAACCCCATCGCCACGATCCGCGCCGCCAAGATGATGCTCGACTACCTCGGCGAGCCGGAGAAGGCGCAGGCCGTCGAGGCGGCGATCGCCGCCGTGATCCGAGAGGAGACGGTCCGCACCTACGACATGGGCGGCTCCGCGACGACGACGCAGATGGCGCAGGCCATCGTCAAGGCCATCTCATAGGGAGGGACGCCATGGAATCGATCACCCGGACGCTTGCGAAGTTCGCGCGGTCCCTGTCCTACGACGCCTTGCCGCAGCCGGTTCGCACGGAGGTCAAGCGGTTCCTGCTCGACAGCCTGGGCTGCGCCCTCGCCGCGGTCGACCTCACGGACATGCGCGCTGCGCACCGCTACATCGAGCGGCTGGGCGGCACACCGGAGGCCACCGTCATCGGCAGCGGCGCCAAGACGAACCTCCCGAACGCCGCCCTCATGAACGCGCTGCTCATCCGCGCCATGGACTACAACGACATCTACTGGCGCAACGACCCGTCTCACCCCTCGGACCTCCTGCCGGCCGCGCTCGCCCCGGCCGAGCTGCGCGGCGTGAGCGGCAAGGACCTGATCGTCGGGATGGTCATCGCCTACGAGATCGAGCTGCGCTTGTGCAACGCCGCCCAGCCCGGCGTGCGCGAGGTCGGCTGGCACCACGCAAGCCTCACGCAGTTCGCGAGCCCGTTCGTGGCCGGACGCCTCCTCGGGCTCTCCGAGGACGAACTCGTCGCCGCGGCGGGGATCAGCGGATCGAGCCACTTCACACTGGGCGGGGTCGTCGCTGGGCACCTGACGAACATGAAGAACACCGCAGATCCGATGGCGACCGAGGCGGGGGTTCGCGCCGCCCTGCTCGCCCAGACCGGGTATACGGGTCCAGGAGAGCTCTTCGAAGGCAAGGAGGGCGTTTTCGAGGTCATCGGTAACGTCTCTTGGGACCCTCACGAGATCCTCTCCGGCCTCGGGACGGAGTTCGTGACGACGGAGTGCGGATACAAGGCGTTCCCGACCGAGGCGCTGACCCACCAGCCGATCACCGCGACGCTCGAAGCGATGGCGGAGGCCCAGATCGGCCCCCGCGACGTGGCGGAGGTGCTCGTCAAGACGACGAGCCGCGGGGCGGACATCCTCTCGGATCCCAGCAAGTACAAGCCGACGACCAAGGAGACCGCCGACCACTCGCTGCCCTACTGCATCGCCGTGGCGATCGCCAAGGGGAACGTCCTTCCTTCGGACTTCACCGACGAGGCGCTCGAGGATCCGCTCGTGCGGAAGCTCCTCCCCAAGATCAAGGTCGTTGCCGACCCACAGATCGACGCGCTCTTCCCGAGAGTCAAGCGGGCGGTCGTGGAGATCAAGACAGCCAACGGAACAACGCACACGAAGCAAGAAGACCACGCCAAGGGGCAGCCGGAGCGCCCGCTCACCGACGAGGAGATCGTCGACAAGTTCCGCGCCAACGCGTCGGCCGCCCTCTCGGAGGACCGACTCTCCCGGCTCGTCGACGCCACGCTCCACCTGGACGCGGTCAAGGACGTCCGCGACTACGTCAAGCTCTTCGTCCGCGACCGCGCGAGCGGGTGAACGCGCCTTCCTCCCGCGGGGCGGACGCGTCCCGACAAGTCGTTCCTCACGCCGCGATCCGCCGGTCGCTCTTGGCATGGCACGAGCGGGCTCGCCGGGATCTGCCGTGGCGACGCCGCAGCGACCCCTATGCGGTGTGGATCGCAGAGGTGATGCTCCAGCAGACCCAGGTGAAGACGGCCATCCCGTACTACGAGCGATTCCTCGCTCGGTTTCCCGATGTCCAGAGTCTCGCCGCGGCGATGCTCGATGACGTGCTGAAGGCCTGGGAGGGACTCGGCTACTACGCCCGCGCCCGCAACCTGCACAAAGCCGCTGTGACGGTCTGGCGGGACCACGGGGGCCGGCTTCCCGAGGATCGGGTGCGCCTCGAACGCCTCCCTGGGATCGGGCCGTACACGGCCGGAGCGATCGCGAGCATCGCCTTCGGCGCGAGCGAACCCGTGCTCGACGGAAACGTCGCACGGGTCCTGTGCCGCCTGTTCGCCGTCGAGCTCGACCCGCGCAAGGCGGCCGGCCGTCGCCACCTGTGGACCGTGGCGCGCGCGCTCGTTCCCTCATCGCGGGCCGGTCGATTCAACGAGGCGCTGATGGACCTCGGCGCGACCGTGTGCACCCCGCGCTCGCCGCGCTGCGCCGACTGCCCGCTGGCGGACCGCTGTGAGGCCAGGCGGCACGGCCGAGAGGGGGCGCTTCCGATCCGTTCCCCGCGCCGACCGATTCCCCACCATGACGTTGTTGCCGGGCTCGTCTGGGATCGGCCGCGCTCACCGCAGGCGCGCCTGCTCATCACCAAGCGCCGGCCCGACGACATGCTCGGGGGCCTTTGGGAGTTTCCCGGAGGCAAGGTCGAGCTCGGGGAGACCCTGGCTCAGGCGCTCGTCCGAGAGCTCCGCGAGGAGCTTTCGATCGAGGTGGACGTCGGCGAGCCCTTCATGAGTGTGAAGCATGCCTATACGCACTTCCGCATCACGCTCCACGCGATTCACTGCCGGCACGTCGGCGGCAC
>Ga0068714_10001922_pt1 | contig 28256 bp, 25 predicted proteins | sample MTBNYHSulfiMetaG_FD_62988 | JGI IMG/M metagenome (GOLD analysis project Ga0068714, IMG submission 62988) | Enrichment culture microbial communities from rom New York Harbor, USA that are MTBE-degrading - MTBE-NYH (New York Harbor Sulfidogenic)... | ecosystem: Environmental > Aquatic > Marine >... | reverse complement strand
TTTTAATCTGACGGTGAAGAGACGAGAAAGTGCGCAGAGCTTTCCCCGCGCCACCTGCACCCTAGCGGTGATTGGCTGCATATACGGTTGGATCGGGCAGGCCCGCTTCGGCAAAACCCTTCTTGCGCAGCAGGCAACTGTCGCAGGAACCGCAGGCCCTTCCCTGTTCGTCAGGATCATAACAGGAGTGGGTGATAGAGTAATCGATACCCAGCTCGGTTCCGCGTTGAATGATCTGGCTTTTACTGAAGGCGATCAGCGGGGTATGGATGGTGAACTGCAGCCTGCCCTCAACCCCTTCTTTGGTGCCTAAATTCGCCACCTGCCTGAAGGCGTCGATGAATTCCGGGCGACAGTCGGGATAGCCCGAGTAATCCAGGGCGTTTACGCCGATAAAGATGTCCTGCGCTCCGAGCACTTCCGCCCAAGCCAAGGCAAAGGATAGAAAAATCGTATTCCTGGCAGGCACGTAGGTTACGGGAATTCGGCTCTGCATTGCCTCTACCGGGATATCCTTGGGGACTTCAAGATCGCCGGTCAGAGCTGAGCCTCCGATGCGATCCAATGGGAGGTCCAGCACCAGGTGCTCTTTGATGCCAAGGACGGCGGCCGCCCGCTTCGCCATTTCGATTTCGATTTTATGCCGCTGATGATAATAGAAGCTCAAAGCGAAGACCTCAAACCCCATCGATTTGGCAATGGCCGCGCAGGTGATCGAATCGAGGCCGCCCGAGAAAAGGACAACCGCTTTGGGCGAAAACTTTTCCTGCATTAAACCCCTCTTTGTGTCGGATCCCAAATGTACTTGTGCAGCTGCAGATTTAAACGAACCTTGAGTTGATCTGCCAAGACCCACTCCGCCAGTTTCTCGGGTGCGAGCCAATCGAAGACCGGTGAAAAAAGAACAGAGCTTCTGCACTCCGGATTCTGCCGCACTGCGTAATAAATATTGCACGCGAACTCATAGTCATGCCGGTTTCCGATGACGCATTTGACTTCATCATGATCCTGCAAGCGGTCGATATTCGCAAAATCGTTGGAACCGGCCTCTCCGCTGGACGGGCATTTAAAGTCCACTATCTTGATACAGCGTCGATCGACCCGGCTGATATCCTTGCTGCCGTTGGTCTCCAGGAGCACGGTCCAACCCGAATCAAGCAGCCCTTCAATCAGCTCGGGCGCTTCATCCTGCAAGAGGGGCTCCCCGCCGGTTACCTCCGCCAGCCTGCAGTTGATGGATTGGGCCCGCTGCAGGATGTCGGCAACGCTCATCTCCGCTCCCTCGTAGTAAGCATACTGCGTATCGCAGTAGGAGCAGCGCAGGTTGCATCCGGTCAGACGGATAAAGAGACAAGGCCGTCCCGCATAACTCGATTCACCCTGAATGCTATAAAAAATCTCATTAACACGTAGCAATGCTTCTCCCCCCGCTACAGCCGATCGTCAGCAAATCTTTACCGGCTGTCCATCTTAACTCATCGATTGCTGTCAGCCAACAGACGCTCGATGTTTCCTGCCAGAATCGCCTCTCTTTGCCGGTCGGAGAGATCCAGGCACAAAATCTTTTCGAGCTCGCTTGCCGGATCGCCAAAAGGAAAATCGGAACCGAACATGATCCTTTCATGGCCATACCTGCGAATATAATCCGCGACTATGCCGGCCGGCGCAAAAGCGGTATCGGCATATACGGTCGGCAGCTCCCAGACGCCGGCGGCGCAGAATCTGTCATAGCCGCCGTTAAGAAGACCGCAGTGCGGAATAATCACCTTGACGCCGACTGCCAATTCATTGATGAACCGTAACGTATTCTCCCATTCTTCCTCGAGGCAAACGGGCATGCCTCTTTTTCGAATCTCTTCAATGGCGACTTTGCAGCAGGGATCATCATAGCGATAACGAGGCTCGTTCGGATGCCGGTGCCACTTGATTCCCCGGTGCTCCGCACAAAGTCGGTCGACGGCAAAGTCATTCCAGATGAAAAAGTAGGGATAGACCTTGAAATCGCGGTCGGCCAGGGTCGCCAGGTAATCATTGGCGGCCTGCCTTCTCTCCTGCCAATCCGGATGATCTTCAAAATCTGGATCATAACGGTCGTAGATTTCCATGACGGGCGGAAAGAGAACAGCGCCGTTAATGCCGCTGTTCCCGACGCGGCTGATGTAATGCTGCAAATCTTGCGGCGGATACTTGTCCTGGCGCCCGCAATGGGCATGAGAGTCAATGATTAGCGGCTGCATCGGATCTCCCCAAGCTGCTCTCTTTCAAAAAACGAAAACCGTCTTGAGCTCTTCGTTCAGTTTCAACCTGGCAGAAAACTCCCTGCCTTTTTTCGATATAAAGCCGTTTATGATCCCTGTTTGTCCCTCCTCCAAAAGCTTCTTCACATCCGCTTCACTCAGCTTCTTGCCTGCAATCTCCTTCCAAATGACAAACTTGCAGCCCCCGTCCTGTTCCCGCCATTTACTGCATCCGAAGCCCTTTTTCCCCTCGACGACCTCGCCGCCGCAGCGCGGGCAGACCCCCAGTGCGGATGGCTCCCCGGGCGCATTGTTCGAGTCAGGTGCGGCAGGTGCCGCATCTTGAGCAGCCATCACGAAACGGGTGAGCCATCGGCCCTCTTGCTTGTTTTCTTCCAGCTTGAGCGAAGCTGTAAACGGTTTCCCGTCTTTTGCAGTAAACTTCAGCGGGGCGGTAATTTCACCCGATAAAAGCAATCGTAGAGTCTCCGCTGTAATCTTCTGCCCGGCAATCTCTTTCCACACAACGAATCGGCATCCTCCGTCCTGCTCTCGCCAGTTCGAGCAGCCAAACCCCTTTTTCCCTTCGATGATTTTCCCGCCACAAGCCGGGCACATACCCAAAGGCTGCGGCACGGTTTTATGCATGTCGTTCATTTTGAGCTCCTCGACCCCTTCGGCCACAAATTTCCTGATGGCTGCCATAAATCCATTCGAGTCGCCAATTCCCTGGGCGATCTTTTCCAGCTCCATTTCCCACCGGGCTGTCTCCTCCGGCATCGCAATCGCTTTGGCGATTTCAAACCGACGCAGGTTATCGATCAAGGAACAGCCCTTTGCCGTCGGCCTCAGCTTCTTTTGTTCGCGCACGATATAGAGACGAGCCAGCAGCGTCTCGATGATCTGCGCCCGGGTCGCCTGTGTGCCCAGGCCCACATCCCCTTTGAAAATCTTTTTGAGCTCCTGCTCGGAAACATAACGGGACGGATTGGTCATGTCTTTCAAAAGCAGCGCTTCGCTGTATTCCGGCGGGGGCATCGTCATTTTTTCATCCAGAGCAGCTTTTTCGACCCGGGCCGGCTCGTCTTTTTCCAGCAGCGGCAGATCCTGCTCTTCGGATTCTGTTTTTTCCTCATCGCTCTGAGCATCCCGGGCGTAGACAACCTTCCACCCCGGGACAACCGGTCGGTTTCCCCTGGAGCGAAAAGTCTCTTTCTGCACTTCAGTGATCACCTCGGTGGCCTCATACTCATAATCGGGATGAAATGCCGCAGCAAACCGCTTCAAGACCAGCTGATAAATCAGACTTTCGCTCCTGCCCGCGCGCTCAGGAAGCGGAGCGAGCGGTATCAAGGCATGATGATCGGTCAGCTTGGCATCGTTGAAGACTCTTTTGTTGGACGCTGCAATCAGCTTAGCCTGAACACCCCGGAAAATGTCTGAGTAGGCGGAGGTCAATTTTTGGATCAGCTTTTTGACCAAATCGACATTTTTCGACCCAAGCACCTTAGAATCGGTTCTCGGGTAGGAAAGGCACTTCTTCTCTTCATAGAGCTTCTGGGCAATATCCAGCGTTTGCCTGGCGGAAAAACCGAATTTGGAGTTCGCATCGCGCTGCAGATCGGTCAACGAATAAAGGAGCGGGGGAGCCTGCTTTTTCTGTTCACGCTTTACCGACTTCACTTTGCCCGTCTGGCCGGTGATGAGGGCAAGGACCTGCTCGCCTGCTTGTTTAGTGTCGAAGCGGTTCTGATCTTTTTTGAACCAGGTACCCCACCATGTAGCTTCGGCCCGATCGAGCGACGAAAAATTGGCCTTGAGCACCCAGTAAGGCTCCGGCTTGAACTCATCGCGCTCGCGCCGGCGGTCGACCAGCAGGGCCAGAACCGCCGTTTGGACGCGCCCGACCGAGTACACGTTACCAAGGCCGCCCAGCTTGAGAGTTGCGGCCCGCGATAGATTCATCCCCACCAGCCAGTCGGCCGCCTGCCTTGCCTGACCCGCCTGCCACAAGCGATCGTAGTCGGCTGCGGGTCTGAGGCTTTGAAGAGCTTCCTTGACGATCGGCGGTGTCAGAGCCTGGGAAGTCCAAAAGCGGTAAATGTCACCGTTAAGAGCGGGGACAGAGCTCAGAATCGTGCGGGCGATCACTTCCCCCTCCCGTCCGGCATCAGTTGCAATCACAATCTGTCGGGCGTCTTTTCGAGTGAGCTGTTTTTGAACGATTTTGAGTTGTTTTTGAGTGCCGGGAATGGGCTTGTATTTCAAGTGTTCGGGCAAGATGGGAAGCGTCTTAAAGCTCCATTTTTTCCATTTGGCGTCGTAATCGGCAGGGTCGGCAAGCTCAACCAGATGGCCCACTGCCCAGGTGATCACGTAGTCGTCGCCTTCTATGAAGCCTTCCTTCTTTCCTTTCAAACCGAGTGCCAGGGCAAAATCTCGTGCAATTGACGGCTTTTCTGTCAAAATCAAGGTCTTCAAGACATCCCCCGCAGTTTCGGCAATACTTGCCTATTATCCCAGCCTTTATGCTGAATTGCAAATCGACGTTGATGGAAATTTACATTTTCTACGATCACACGAGCCGCAAGGGAGGAAGCCAGGGTGCTCTTTCTCGCTTTCGAACAGACGGGTTGCATGAAGCGAAAACGAAGGCGACTTTGGTCAACAAGATACTTTGCTGAAAAGGCGGGTACGGTACCGGAGATGGAGCCCGAATCCGGCTCACTCGGAGCTTTGGGCAGGTGCTTGCTGGCTTCTGCAGATCGCCTTGTTGATTAGATTGGCTTGATAGCCCGCGCCGAATCCATTGTCGATATTGACAACAGATACTCCTGGAGCGCAGCTGTTCAGCATGCTGAGCAGCGCGGACAAACCTCCGAAGCTGGCTCCATAGCCGATGCTGGTGGGAACACCAATGACCGGACATGACACCAGTCCTCCCACCACACTTGCCAGCGCCCCTTCCATCCCGGCGACAACCACCGCTACATTGGCTGCGAACAGGTCGTCACAGACATGCAACAGCCGATGGATACCTGCAACCCCGACATCATAGATTCGATTCACCCGGTTGCCGAGGACTTCCGCAGTCACTGCAGCCTCTTCAGCAACCGGCATATCTGAAGTTCCGGCACTCACCACGACCACACTTCCTGTACGCTGAGCCGCCTCCGGGTTAACCACGATGATTCGCGCCGTCTCATGGTATTCGCAGCTGCTTACCGCCTGCCGGACCGCACTGAAGACCTCCGCACTGGCACGGGTGAAGACGATATTGTGGCTGTGCTCCGAGATTCGCTGCGCTATGCCGACGATCTGTGGGACGGTTTTGCCGGCGCAGTAGATGATCTCCGAGACTCCCGTGCGCACGCAACGGTGGCTGTCGATTCGGGCATAGCCAAGATCTTCAAACGGCAGTCTTCTTAATTGGTGCATGGCAGCATCCAAGTCCATTCGCCCGCTTTGAACATTTTTCAGTAAGCTTCTAAGGTGCTCGCTGTCCAAGTTCTTCCCCTTCCTGATCCAGCACTCGGTTCATGCTTCCCATCTGGTAGCCTTCCAGGTCGACGGCTACATACCTGAACCCGGACTTCTTGAAATAATCGATCACCGATCTCCTGACGGATGACTCGATCAATTGATGCAGTCCGGCGGGATCAATTTCAATGCGCGCCGTATCGCCATGGTGGCGAACCCGCACCTGAACTGTTGTGCTCAGGCTGCGGATGAACTCTTCACATTCATCCACATGCCGCAGCTTCTCTACCGTGATCGGCATGCCATAGGGTATTCTGGAGGCAAGGCACGCATACGAAGGTTTGTTCCAGGTGAGCAGTCCCAAGTCTCGCGACAACAGCCTGATATCCTGTTTGGTCAAGTTGGCCTCGCTGAGCGGGCTCCTGATCCCCAGTTCACGAACCGCCCGCATTCCCGGCCGGTAGTCGGCATGATCGTCAGAATTGGTCCCATCGGCCACAAAATCAAATCCTCTCTCTTCGGCAAGCTTCACCATATCGGCGAATCGGCTGCTTTTACAGACATAGCAGCGGTCGGCTGAATTGTTGACGAATTCGGGTAGATCCATCTCTCCGGAGGCAAATTGAACATGGGGCACGTCCAATCGGGCGGCTAAATCGGACGCGTCGATTAATTCCTGCCGCGGTGTGGTAGCGGACAGCGCGGTTACCGCGAGCAGACGATCGGTTCCAAGAATATCACTTGCGACCTTCAGCAGAAGGCTGCTGTCGACTCCCCCGGAAAAGGCCAGCAGCACACTCTTCATTTCGCGCAGAATGCCGCATAAACGTGCATACTTTGACGCCAAGGATTCGTCCGTCATTGTTTGAGCCTTCACTTAATTTAATGTCATTCGTTACCGCTGTTCAGGACTTTATGCCGGGATAATCTTAACCGGTATCTCAGCAGTTTCCACTCTTTTGCACAGCCCGCAGAAATCCGGCCAGCTCGATAAGAAATAGGCGCACTTCTGCACAGTCTTCCAGTGCATAATCGGCCGAAGTCTTTGCCGGGCATCCGGACCCTTTGACAAAAATCCCAATCCCCCGATTTGCCAGGACCTCAAATGCATCTTCATCTGTAACATCATCGCCCAGATACATCGGCAGAACCTCATCCCCGTCCAGCCCTAATGCCTCCAGCAGCCACAGGAGAGCCTTGCCCTTGTGCCAGTCAATATTTGGCAAAACTTCGAAAACTTTTTTGCCGTACCCTTTACGCAGCCGATCCTGGCCGGCCAGCACCCGATCGACGACCTTCTCGACATGGTCTACATCGTTCTCACCGACCAATCGGAAGTGCACGGCAACGGAGAACCTTTTACGTTCGACCAGAGCACCGGCTATGACATCGAGGCCGTCGCGCAGTTCCTGTTCAGCCTCATCCAGCGCAGGCAGAAAACCCATGCCTTGCTGATTTTGAATCTGCCGATGGCTCGGTCCCACAATATCGAAACCGTGACTGCCGGCGAAAAAGATATTCTCGATCCCCACTAAGTGCTGCACTTCCTGCAAATCCCTGCCACTCAGCACTGCAACTGTGCAAAGCTCTGCCAGATTTTGCACCGCTTGTCTGGATTCCTGGGATAGTACGGCTTCTTCCGGTCGTTCGACGATGGGTGTAAGAGTGCCGTCATAATCAAGAAAAACGGCAAGACGTTTGCGCTCTGCACATTGTTTGATTTCTCCCAGAGAGCTCAGTGCGGAAGAAAGATCCATTACTTGTTTTTTTTTCATCTTCTTCGTCCTCAACGCTTTCAAATTCGGAGCAAATCCGCCAACAGCCAGCAAATGGACTTTAGGAACAGCTTTCTTATATTGAAGAAAATGTCAGTTGGCCACAAGTCAACAAAGGAGAGAGTCAATTCCCCTTCACCATAATAAGGAGAATATTATGAAAAGGTTTCGTTATTCACTGCTAGCCGCGATCTTCATTTTTGGTCTCGTGCTTATGCCGTTCCCTGCTTATGCACAACAGCAAACCGACCAACCGCCCGCAGAGCCGACACCGGCTCACGAAATGCATGGAGAACACACGCAGGAAGAGACTGAAACCGACGAACAGTCAGCGGCTAAAATGATGCCGTACCACCAGCGGATGATGGAAAGAATGAGGGAAATGGACGCACGGCTGGATGAAAAGGTGAAAGCAATGAATGAGGCCACCGGAGAGCAGAAGGTCACAGCTATGGCCGCCGTTTTGAACGAGCTGATCGAACAGCGAAAGACCATGCATCATCACATGATGGCCATGCACGGAAGAATGTGCAGAATGATGGATCGGGATCGTCCTTATGGTGGAATGCATGGTATGTCCGGCTGCCCCAAGATGAAGATGAAGCATGGTAAAATGGAGCTGCCCGAAGGCCTGGAGGGTAAGAACGTGGTGGTGATCATCCAAAAGTAGATTTCCTCATAAAAGAGTGATAAGTATCGCAGCATTCCCTCCAACAAAACAGCCGGGTTCTTGGCCCGGCTGTTTCTTATCCTGGTTACTCCAGATCTTAAAGGCTGAGTGATTTGGCAAATTTGATTTTGCCGAGACTATCCGAACGGCCGCCAAACGACCAGCGGATACCTGTAACTCTTACCCTTGCTTGCACTGACGCCTGCGAGGACGACCGAGAAGGCATCCGCGGTAACCAATCCCATTATCAGAAACTTCCCGATGCCATGCATGAAAACAGCTGCACACGCAATTGCGTAAACGCTCACGTGAATCTGAAAGGTCAGCGATTCTTTCCCTGCCTCGTCGATGAATGGTGAGACCTTTCTTTTGAGAAGCCACACAACAAGAGGTCCGACCAAATGTCCGAAGGGAATCCACACGGCGATCGTCGGCACCCACCAGACTAACCCCAATAGAGCACTGAAATGACAGAGGCACGCCCATACGTAAGTACTGTTCTCATTGCCGTTTGCAGACTTTTTTGGGTCCTTGTGCATCTGTATAAGAATCACAACTCTTGATTTGCAAAAGAATAATCGAGATTTTTGACTTTGAAGTCGTTGCCAAGATCGACCAGCTGAAGTCGAATCGAACCGGACGATTCCACGGGAACCTTACTGTGGGATTTAACCAGCAGGTGAAACCTTCCCTTGGCGCTTACCCCGTTATTTGTTTGCGAACATTGCTGCAATTGGATCTGGAATCGAATCTGTTCGGTACTGAGAAAGGTTTTAAGGTACGTGGAAGCCAGGCTCTTCACCGGCTGCCCGTTTTCTGCAGCATCGGCATCAAAAAAGCCCAGGAAAAGATTCAGATCTCTTTTCTGGTACGCTTGAGTGTAGCGGCGCAGAAAACTCTCAACTCTTTTTCCCAGATCTTGAACAGTCTGTTCGCTACGGGCTTTCACAGCCTTGGAATCGTGGCTCTTTGGAGCGGAAGCCTCACTCACGTTCAGCGGATTGGACTTTTCTGCAGCGTTTCCGCCTTTCTTCTGCGCCGATAAAGCGGAAGGTCTCTCTTGATCTTTCCGTATTGGAGTATTTTTTTCTGATGTAGCAACAACGATATTAGAAGCGGGCTTCTCCGCTGCTTTTTCGGGAGATTCCGGGGTGCTTCTGTTCTCTTGGTTTTCCTCCTTTTCGTGCTTTCCAGATGATGGCTGTACAGTCTTTTCCTCGGCCGGCCTGGATTCAGACTTTGGATCTTTTTCGGGGGCTATTGTTGCTGAGGAGGTCGCGGCCTTCTTTGCGTGTGCCCCTGATTTCTTCGGCTTCACCGGTTGCAGATCCGAAGGTGCAGTATCGCTACTCTTGGGCGCTACCGTCTCCAGCCGTGCAAGCATCTGACTTTCTTCCACTGTTGATTTCGTATTGCTGATCAAGCCACCGTCCCGCGTTTGATTTCCAGGCACAGCAGAGTATCCTTGAGGGATTTGAGTATTGCCGACATAGGTGGAGGCATCGGGCATGGGATGCTGCAGCGAAGCTGTTTCCAGATCTGAAGCCACTCTCTTTGCTTGCTCCTTTCGAACCTTGATGCTGGAGTGGTAATATTTGTCGGTCATCAGACTTTGGTAATCTACCAAAAAGACCACTAGCAGCAGAACTGCAAGTAAAGCAACTGCCGGCCATAGATAAGACCACCTTTTCATCCCTGCAACTGGATTCTCCTGCGGATCTTCGGGAGGATATTCCACCCACTCAAGGCTTTCCAGGGATTTGTCGTAGTGTTTTCTCAGAGTGTCGTTGCCGAGAATTTCATAGGCCTGGAGGATGTTGCGAAGCCTTTCGACAGCCTTGGAGTCACCAGGGTTGGTATCAGGATGGTTTGCCAGACTTAGCCGTCTAAAAGCATGCTTTATCTCCTGCTGTGCCGAATCTCTTTTGATTCCCAGGATTCGATAATAGTCCTGCTGGTGCCCCTCCAGGTTGAGAATTCTGGCAACAAGCTCCAGTCTGTCGTAAAAGTATTCGACAGGAATGCGCTGCATGCGGCAAAATTCCCAGAGATCTTTGGAGAGGGCTTCCTCAGCAGATGCCTTCTTCTGGTATATTTGCCGCGTTACGTTCAAAAGCTCGGCATCGGCCGCAACCTCATTGATGAGATCATGAGGATTGTCTTTTGCGGCAACCAGCTTGACGAGACGCTGCAGGGAGTTTTTCATAGGACATCCGGGGAAGATTCAAAAGCCTTCTTGCGTAAGACAATCAGGCTAAAGGTTGAGGTTCCAGGCTCACGGCATCGAGCCAGTAGTCTCCCGATATTTTGTTATCGAACATAAGGCTTTCTTTTCTACGCAACCTCACGGTGACCGCCTCGCATCCTTCAGGAACTGCAAACCGCAACTCTTCAACAGACCAGGAGGTCGTACTGGCAATCGGCTCACTCGTGGCATTCAGTCCCTTGCACTGATACCCTGTCACTTCCAGAAAAATGCCCTGGTCAGTGGTGAGGTTTCTGCTTCTCCGGGCAAATCTAAGAACATAGCTTCTGCCCGACTCGACAGAAACGATCTGTGACACATGGTTGAAATTGACATTGCTCGTCCCATTAAAATGCAGATTAAGAGAGTGGCTGCCATCGAAGGATGTCTCTGAAGTTCGCCTCAGACTGACCTGAGGACTACGCTTGAATCGCCAGCCGAAAGCCCGATCCATGGGCTCATATTGAAAACTGCCATCATATATCCCCGCCTGGTCTTTTCCGAGCCAGCTGCCCCAGACTCCTTCAGCTGCAGCGATGCGGTTGCTTGCCAATAGGAACTGGCAGAAATCGAGCTTCAGGTCCTGATCGAGCGGGCTGGCGCCATCCTGCATCCTTTGCCACAGTGCGAGTGACGCATCCACTTCTTTTGTCCGCATGAGCTGGACCATTAATGCCGGTCGGTTTTCCGCTTCAACGTAAGGAACTACGGAGCCGGGATCACCCCAGAATTTTGCTGCAAGATAGTAGGCTTCGGGGATGCGGTAAGGAAGCCTGCTTAATATGAAGTTCAAGCATTGGGCGAAACGACGATCATCTCTCAAGTCGTAGGCGAGCAGCAGTTCCTGCCATTTCCAGGTGCTGACATGAGCAACCAGCGATTCCAAACTGTCCACAATCTGCCTGGCGTTTTCCGGCTGTCCGTCAGTCAACTCCACTTTTGCCAGAGCCAGCCAGGCCGGAATGAAAAGCGGATCGCGTACGATGGACAGACGAAAATACTCGATGGCCTTGTTCGGCTCCAATTGCGTATAATAGGCTTGGCCTCCCTTATAAAATAAAGCTTTGGGGAAAAGCTCTGTGGAATCATGCTGTTTCATAAAGGCAAAATCGGTGGCGGCAATTCGGTTGGAGCAGACGGCGTACCACACCAGAGCGCATGAAACAGCAAGCAGCGAAACAGTTAGTGTCGTTCTTTGCATCAGGTTCATAATGGATGGACCCGGCTGCCGGCCACAGAATAGCGGGGTATACTCTATCCCCCAGCCGCCCTCGCTTATTTAGGTGACGATGAAGCTTAGCATAAATGTACTGATTGCAAAAACAAAAGTGCATGGCCGATCAGAAAAAGTGAGTCGACCATGCTCACGGCTTACCGATGGCTAAAAGGCTGGCAGCTGAGTTTCTGGCTGGAATCGATTTTAGCGCGGCGGGGAGGTCCCCGCCGCGCGGCAGGTCGTCTAATTCTTTGTCGGCAATGCCGACATTAATGAGCACGAGAAAGCATGCAAAGCAAAAGGTCATGAAAGGTAGGCCTTAGTCAGCCTTCTTGAGCGCCGCCTGTCGAATCGTCTTGTCGGCTGTATCCTCACCATTCTGGACCTCTACCTCTCCATTGAATTGCTTCCATTTGTTGGCCAGTATGGTCGCTCTTTCTTTCTCGCTCACATAGTTCCTACGAAGCTCAAAGGGGACAAAAGGAAGTGCGAATGCACTGGGAGCCATAAAGCTATGGCTTGTGCCGAATAAATGAGCGAACTCGTGAGCCAGAATTGAGGCATCGAGCTTACTCGACACGATGTATTGGCCGCTTTCAACCTCTGCTCCTGCATCCCACGCTTTAACGCCGAGCAGCGCAAACGCCAGGTTGTGTACTGCTTTTTCTGCCGTCGATTTCTTATAAAAACAAATCACCCAATCGGTCTTGCGCTGATGCTGCCCGGTGATATTCCACGCAGCCTGCAGGATGTTGTCAAAGTTATGATCCGGCCAGCTAGTTTGCTTCCAGTCGACAATCCTTACCTTAATGCCGACTGTCTGCTCAAACAGAGTCGAAGCCTCAGCGACGACATCAGCTACTTGTTCTTGTGTGTAACCTTCATAGATCACAGTGGCTGTGACGGTTCGAACCGGCTGATTTCCCTGCTGAAATTCCGCTTCGTGGATGTTGCTTCCGACCGTTGAGCAGGCGGTGAGCAGTGTCGAGACCAAGAGAGCGAGTAACAATTTTTGCATGATATTCCTCCGAGAAACAGATGGCCGGGAGAACTATTCCATCGGACCCTGTTTGAAGTTTCAGTGCCGGTACGCAAACGTCGTGCCCCGGATTGGCGCGCCCCCATGCTTTTTCAAGATCAACCTGATCAAAGCAGCAAGAAAATCTTCCGGAATCCGAGGCATCACTTCTCCAATCGGCAGATATTTTGACTGCCTTGAATTTTTTTTGCTGAGTGATTACCTCGTACACAAACGGACAGTAAGCAGATGTAGAGTGGAATTCGACTTTGTGCTAAGAGATTGATGACGGATAATTTGTCGCAAACTGCAAGCGGGTCGAAAACAAAAACAGCTTTTTGTTGTGAATCTCATGGGTTCAAAAAGCTTCAAAATAACTCTGGTTGAAAATATCCCCGTTGATACTCGGATCATTGCCGATCTCATCAAAGATCCCAGCGACTTGTATCTGGTTTGGCCATTGGCCGCATACCCTTTTGACGAGGTCCAGTGGTTAGAGGTGCTCAATCCCTTGAAGGGCAATGTGCCGTTGCTGATTTATGCCGACGATGAGCTGATTGGCCATGCCGCTCTTCGCAGGACCGAACAACCCCTTGTTTATATGCTGAGCTTTCTTTATTTGCTGCCTCGACTACGCGGCAAAGGATTGGGGCAGTTGCTGGTGGGTACACTTGAAAAATACGCGCGCGTCCGTCTTTTTGCAGAAGAGCTCAGACTGGTTGTGAGGGATTACAATCCACAGGCGTTGAACTGCTATCTCAAATGCGGCTTTCAAGAAGTCAGCCGCGAAGGGACTTTGATCAGGATGTCTAAAATGTTGCATGCCGGGGACCACTAAAACTGTGAGAGGAGACCGCAAATATGCAGCCACGCGGACCGTTGATGATTGAACACAGGCTTATCGAGCGCATGATTGAGCAAATTGGCAAGGAGCTCCAGGCAATCGCCCAAACAGGCAAAACCGACCCGCTCTTCATCGACGCAGCGGTAGATTTCATTCGCACGTACGCCGATCGCACCCATCATGGCAAAGAAGAAGAAATCATGTTCAGAGATCTCAGCAAAAAGCAGATGTCGAGCGAAGACAGATCATTGATGGAGGAGCTGGTTCAAGAGCATATCCTCGGGCGAAAGCTGACAGCCGAACTGGTGGAAGCAAACTTGCGTTACAGGCAGGGTGATGAAAAAGCCATTTCAATCATCGATGAAAAGCTGAGAACGTTGATAGACTTTTATCCGAGGCATATCGAAAAAGAGGACAAAGTTTTCTTCCCTGCCACCATGAAATATCTCTCCGTGGAAGAGCAGCAACAGATGCTGGAAGAATTTTGGCGGTTCGATAAAGAGATGATCCACGAAAAATACCGCGAGCTCGTAGAGGGGCTCTCGCAGATCTCCCGTTAACAGATGAACGTGCCAAACGAGCAGAAATACAGGTGGCTCGCATGAGCAGAAATCTGCATTCAGAAGATCCTGTTTGTCGTCCCCGGCCGATCAGTCGATCTGGGCATGATAAAGCTGCAGGGGGCGCACCTTGGGAGGCCCTTCCCTGCGGGCGGCGATTCCTTTAGCGGCGGAAATTGCCGCTACGGTGGTAGTGATATAGGGGATTTTGTACTTAATGGCGGCCCTGCGGATGTTTGAGCTGTCGTGGGAGCTTTTCCTGCCGCTGGGCGTATTGACGAGCAGCTGTATCTCGCCGGATTTGATGGCGTCCATCAGGTTCGGCCGGCCCAGATCCAGTTTGGAAACAACCACCGTGTCGATGCCGCGCTGCTTGAGAAAGCGGTGGGTCCCTTCGGTGGCCATAATCTTGAAGCCCAGCTCGCGGAACCGACGCACGGGCTCCAGCGCAGCGGTTTTGTCCCGGTCAGCCACAGTGAACAATACGGCGCCTTCAAGGGGCAGAGCCATCTGGGTGGCTTCCTGGGCCTTGAAAAATGCCCGGCCGAACGAGTGGGAAAGACCGAGCACCTCACCGGTGGAGCGCATTTCGGGACCGAGTACCGGGTCTACTTCTGGGAACATGTTAAAGGGAAAGACAGCTTCTTTTACCCCGTAATGGGAAATCCGCCGCTCCTTGAGCGCCAATTCTTCGAGAGTGCGTGCCAGCATGACCTGGGTGGCGACACGGGCCATGGAGAGGCCGCAGACCTTCGAAACGATGGGAACGGTGCGCGAAGCCCGGGGATTGGCCTCCAGCACATAGACCGTGTTCTCGTAGATGGCGTACTGAATATTCATCAGTCCCACTACGTTCAATGTTGTGGCGATTCGGCGGGTATACTCCCGAATCGTGTCGATGTGCCTCGGGGTGAGGCTGATGGGCGGAATGACACAGGCCGAATCTCCGGAATGAATTCCGGCCAGCTCGATATGCTCCATCACGGCCGGTACGTAGGCATCACGACCGTCGGCAATGGCGTCCGCTTCGGCTTCAATGGCATTGTCCAAAAACTTGTCGATCAGGATCGGTCGCTCCGGCGAAAGCTCGACAGCTGCGTTGACATAGCGTTCCAGCATGGAATCGTCGTGAACGATTTCCATGCCTCTTCCCCCCAGGACGTATGAGGGGCGCACCATCAGCGGGTAGCCTATACGCTCGGAGATCAGCCGCGCCTCGGCGAGGCTGGCCGCCATACCGGATTCGGGTTGAGGGATCAAAAGGTCCTGCATGATCTTGCGGAACCGATCGCGGTCCTCGGCCAAATCGATGGTTTCGGGGGAGGTACCGAGGATGGGGACACCGGCTTCGGCAAGCTCCCGAGCGATGTTGAGGGGTGTCTGCCCGCCAAACTGAACGATCACTCCGGCAGGCTTTTCCTTCTCGTAAATGCTCAAAACATCTTCCACAGTCAGGGGCTCGAAATAAAGCTTATCCGATGTGTCGTAATCCGTAGAAACCGTTTCCGGATTGCAATTGACCATGATGGATTCATAACCCGCTTCGCGGATGGCAAGAGCTGCGTGCACACAGCAGTAGTCAAATTCGATTCCCTGGCCGATACGGTTCGGGCCGCCCCCCAGCACCATGATCTTGGGTCGCTCGCTGACCGTAACCTGGTCCGGAGCATTGTAGGTCGAAAAATAATAGGCGGCGTCCTCGACTCCGCTCACCGGCACCGGCTCCCAGCTCTCCACCACATCTATGGCGCAGCGCCTGTCACGAATCGATTTTTCCGGCACCTGAAGCAGGCTCGCCAGGTACTTGTCCGCAAATCCATCTTGCTTGGCGCGCTTAAGCAGCTCGTCCGGGAGCGTGCCGTCCCGGTATGTTAGGATTTCCTCTTCAAGGGCCACCAGCTCCTGCATCTGTTCGATGAACCACGGCTTGATGTGCGTAAGGGCATGCAGCGTCTCGACAGTCGCGCCTTTGCGCAATGCTTCATACATCAGAAACTGGCGCTCGCTGGTGGGCACCGCCAGTTGCTTCATCAATTCTTCCAACGGCAGAGTATGAAAGTCCTTGGCAAACCCCAAGCCGTAGCGGTTGATTTCCAGACTGCGGATAGCTTTCTGAAAGGCTTCCTTGTAAGTCTTGCCGATACTCATCACCTCACCGACGGCCCGCATTTGGGTGCCGAGCTGGTCTTCGACACCTTCGAATTTCTCGAAGGCCCAGCGTGGAAACTTCACCACCACATAGTCTCCAGAAGGAGTGTATTTCTCTAGAGTGCCGTCGCGCCAGTAAGGAATCTCATCCATGCTCAGCCCACCGGCAAGGAGCGAAGAGACCCGCGCGATGGGAAATCCGGTCGCTTTGGATGCCAGGGCCGACGAACGGGAGGTGCGCGGATTGATCTCGATCACCACCACCCGGCCGGTTTCGGGATCATGGGCAAACTGGACATTGGTGCCGCCGATCACCTCGATCGCCTCGACAATGGCGTAGGAGTAGTCCTGCAGGCGCTTCTGGAGTGCCGGGTCGATGGTCAGCATGGGGGCCGTGCAGTAGCTGTCGCCGGTGTGGACCCCCATGGCGTCGACGTTTTCAATGAAGCATACGGTTATCATCTGATTCTTGGCGTCCCGAACCACCTCCAGCTCCAGCTCTTCCCAGCCCAGAACCGACTCCTCCACCAGCACCTGGTGAATCAGACTTGCCGCCAGGCCCCTGGCCGCAACGGTACGCAGCTCTTCAACATTGAAGACCAGTCCGCCGCCGGTGCCACCCATAGTGTAAGCCGGACGAATGACCACCGGATAGCCGAGGCTCCGAGCCACCCGTTCGGCATCCTCCACGCTGTCCACGGCTTCGCTGCGCGGCATTTCTATGCCGAGCCGATTCATGGTTTCCTTGAAAGCGGTGCGGTCCTCACCGCGCTCGATGGCCTCCAGGCTAACGCCGATGACCTGGATTCCATATTCTTTCAGTACACCTTTGCGGTGCAGCTCGGAAGTAAGGTTTAGGGCGGACTGCCCTCCCAGGTTGGGCAGCACGGCATCCGGACGCTCGGCCGCAATGATCTCCGTGAGCACGTTGACGTTGAGAGGCTCCACATAGGTTACATCCGCCAGACCCGGATCAGTCATGATGGTGGCCGGATTCGAATTGACCAGTACTATTTCATACCCCAAAGATCGCAGAGCCTTACAGGCTTGCGTTCCCGAATAGTCGAATTCACAGGCCTGACCGATGACGATGGGTCCTGAGCCGATGATCAGAATTTTGTGGATATCCTGGCGCTTGGGCATTTCCTCTCCTGGGTTCAACGTTGACTGCCTTACCGGACTGCCGGCTATTCAGAAATAAGCTTTCTACAATTAAGCGTTACTAAAACTCAAGAAAAACTTCGCCATTAACCGGGGAAGAGACGCATGATTGTGTCGGTTTGCAACGAGCATTACCTTTAAGACCATGAGCTTAAGAAGGTCGAAAGGTGTGAAGCTGCCATGAATTGGAAACGTCTTCTATCAAAAACTGGTTTATGGATGGGTGGTATTCTTCTTTTTATCGTGACGGCCGTTTTTCTCGTCTCCTATATCATAGAAGGGCCGCTCCGGGATTATATGGAAAGACGGATGAATCAGTCCTTAAAAGGATACTCGGTTCGTCTTCCAGACCTGATTTTCATCCCATCGGCTTTTCCGTCACCCTCAAGGATCTCACCGTTTTACAGGAAGCTCACCCCGACCCTCCAGTGGCCCACTTCCCATTGCTGCACGCAAGCGTGCACTGGCGTGCAGTTCTGCTCGGGCGACTGGTAGCGGAGTTTGAGCTGGAAAACCCCCGGATTCACATTAATCTGGTACAGCTCCGCGCCGAGGTGGCCAATAAAGTCCCGGTGGAAGAGCGCGGCTGGCAGGAGGCGGTCGAAGCCATTTATCCTCTGAAGATCAATTTGCTTACCATCAGGAACGGCGACTTTGTTTATATTGACGAAGATCCGAAACGGCCGCTTCATGTAAGCCAAATCTTTCTGGAAGCCAACAACATTCGCAACGTCATATCGCCCGAGCGGACTTATCCCTCACCCTTTCACATGGAGGGCAGAGTCTTTGAAACCGGCCGGATGGTGGTAAAAGGCAATGCCGATTTCCTTGCCGAACCGCACCCCGGCGTAGACGCATACCTGGACCTTGAAGCGATTCCCCTGGATCGCTTCCGACCGGTTGTGTCGCGGTATAATCTCCAACTCGATGACGGTTTCCTGGCACTCTCCGGGAAAATTGAATACGCTCCTCAAATCAAAATCGTACACCTGCAATCATTGACAGCGCAGAAAGTGAAGATGAATTACGTCCACTCGGCAAAAACCGCAACAAGGGAAAAAAGAACGGTGGAAAAAGCCAAGAAGGCCGCTCGTAAGGTCAGCAACAAGCCTGATGTGCTGTTGCGTGTCGATGACTTACGTCTTTCGGGCGTTGTCGGTATGGTCAATAAGTCGGCGAATCCTTCTTACCGGGTATACTTGGACCGGATTGATCTTCGACTTGCCAATCTTTCCAACCATTTCAGGGAAGGAGAAGCACGGGCCAAGCTGACCGGGAATTTCATGGGAAGCGGCCGCACCTCGGCAACGGCGAACTTTCGGCCGGAGACAAGGGGGCCTGACTTTTCTCTGGCGGTAGAGATTGTCGGCACGCATCTGCCTGCCATGAACGACATTTTGCGGGCTTATGGCAACTTTGATGTGGCATCCGGAAGCTTTTCTCTTTATTCCGAGATCAAAGTGAAAAACGATACCATTGACGGATATGTAAAACCCTTATTCAGGAATGTGGATGTTTACGATCGGCGGCAGGAAAAGGACAAAAGCGTTCTTCAGAAGATCTACGAAGGCGTGGTGGAGGGTGTCGCCGAACTTTTGGAGAACCAGCCGCGAGATCAAGTCGCCACGCAGGCCGATCTTTCGGGAAAAGTAGACAACCCCCAGGCGAGCACGCTACAGATCATCGTCGGGCTCATCCAGAACGCCTTCGTAAAAGCAATTCTCCCGGGATTCGAACGAGAAGCTTCTCGTTAGCTGAACCCGCGCGAAACCGCCGCCGATAGATCAAAATTTCCCCGGCAGAGGCTGCCAATTGATCAAATCGAGTGTGTAATAGATATCGCCGGTTAAGGACAAGCCAATCAAATCACCTTGAAGGTCTGAATTGAATCCGCCAACCACCACCTGGCTCAGGACTCCGGGTACATTGATCCAATGAAGCAGATTCCGGGTATAGTAGATGCGTCCCGTGGGATCGACCCCGACCAGATCGGCATGGGGATCGTTATTGATATGTCCGGAGGCCAACTGAGTGAGCTTGCCGGGTATTTGCTGCCAGTTCGCGCGATCAAGAGTATAGTAAATATCCCAGTCGGGAGTAACGCCCGCTAGATCTCCCAAGCCATCTCCATTCAGATCGGCACAAGTCAGCTGACTCAAAACCCCGGCAATCCAGTGCCAGTTCGTTTTGTCCAAGGTGTAATAAATATGACCTTGCGCAGTGACACCCGCCACATCTTCTACTTTATCTCCGTTCAGGTCGCAGGCCGCTATTTGCCTTAACTTGCCGGGTATCGCCTGCCAGTCGGTCAAATCATTATCGATATGATAAATATCTCCGGAGGCGGTAACCCCAAAGCACTCATCTATCTGGTCACCATCCAAGTCACCACAGGCAACCTGAGCCAATGTCCCATGCAGGGGTAGAAAATTGTGACCGAATGCCCCCAGGGCGTAATATATCCGACCCTCGGGGGTAACGCCTATCAAATCATCATCCCGGATGCGAACATCCGAACTGCTGACGCTTTCACTGTTGAAGTCGACGTTCGTCGACATGCTGCTCTCAACACCGTCAATGTTGCCGGTAGCCAGAGATCCTCGATTGGCAGCGAGCGAGAATTTTGCAGTTCCATTTTCCTGAAAAAGGCCCCAATGCGGCTCCTGGTTGTCGCCCGGCTTATTGGGCTCGTCGTACATCTCGAAAAGCAAAGACGGAATCGGCGGGGTTTGTGTCTTCACCCACTTGACGTAGCCATTGATATAGGTACCTTCCAACTGCGGGGTTGACAGCTCGGGATGGGGGCCGCCCGCACTGGCCCATCCTGTTTCTCCTATGTACGCCACTGTTTTGTTGCCCGGCAGCAAAGCCTGGACCGCATAATTCCATGCCAGATATTGAGCTTGAAACAGATTTTGGCATTCAGGGCCGTTACGGCACCAAACAGCAGGTCCCTGAAAGGTAGCATAGCCCAGGCTGATATCCACCGGATTTTGTTGTATGGCATACCATGGATAAATATTCACGAAAACAAAGCCGGGGCCGCTCTCTGCATATTGCAGGATACTTGTCAAATTAGCCTTGTGCTGATCCTGAAAAACGGACTGGTCGACCGGATAGGAGGTCCCCAAAACCGCGAGGTTGATATTGGTAGTCACCGGAATATTGGAAATATTCTTATTATTGAGGGCTGCAGTGAGGTTCTGCATTCTGCCGACAATCTGTGCCGGTTGTCCCTGCCCGCCATTCTCGAATATCTCGTTGCCAACAATTATGCTCTTGATGCTCTTTTCCCATGGCTCAATGCTTGTGGTCGCATAGTTTTGGGCACCGGCCAGCGAATCAAGTTGCGCGAGCTTTTCATTGGGCACTGTTAAGATGATTTCGAGCTGTTTTGTTACGGCGGCGTTCATCAGTTCTTGATCGAAATCATAGAACCTTACCAGCGAAAAATGCTCCTTAATCTGTTGCATCGCCTGATCTGCGGGAAGCGGATTTGAACCGAACAGTCTGCTGTAGCTCACTCCCACCGTAGTGGAAAAAGGCTGGGTCTCTGCAATAACCGGATCAGGGATACTTAAAAGCATCAGGATTAAAGCGACAATTGCACTCTTGATCAACACTGCGGCAGTAATTCTAATGGAGTAAGTGTTCAGTCCTGTTTCCATCTTAGCTCCTTTCTTTGATCTTTCTAATCGGCAACCACATCTTCTTTTGCGAAATCAGCCAGGCTCCCGTCTTCTTTCTCCTCATGCATTGCCATCCAGCCTCGGACCCGCTCTTTGCCGTAAGTTTGCTCCCATGCTTGGATGATTTCGGAAACGGGTATGTCCTCATAAGCTCCGTAATATTCGACGTACTCCATGTATCTTTGATTCTCAGAGTTGTAGGCGTGGAACAAGGAATCTTCGCGACCGTTGAATTCGAGAGGCTCCACTTTGTGCCGCTCGCATAGCTCTCTGTTGAATGCAGGTGTGCATTTAACCCATTTGCCGGCGAGATAGAATTCGACGAAGCCGTGATAGATGAAAACATTGCTTCCAAGAAATTCAATCAGTTGCTTTGTAGCAAGATGATTCTTTACAGTCGCAAAGCCGACTCTTGAGGGAATTCCGCAGGCCCTTGCCAGCGCGCAAAGCAAAGACGCCTTGGGTATGCAAAAACTCCTGCCGCGATTCAGAACATAACTGGCCCGGTAATGCTCAGGCAGGTAAAAAGGCGAGTAAGGATCATAGCGGATATCATCCCTCACTGCCAAATAAAGCTTCACTGCCTGCTCAATCGGATCTTTTTGCCCGTTGACAGCTTCGTGGGCAAATGCCTGAACTCTTGGGTGATCGCAGTCTATGATTGTTGTTGAGGCTAAATACCTTCTATCAGCTTTTTCAGCATGCATCTCGAAATCCTTCATCTTGGGGTTTCGGCAGTGGGGAGCGAAACATAAAAATTATAAGCGAAAAGGCCAGCGTCCCACAGGATCTTACCATATGGACGCCACATGAGGATAATTCAGGAGCTTTTCATCTTTCGAAACCACCGGTGTGCCCAGAATCATGGCAGTCGCAATTATTATTCGATCAGCCGGGTCCTGATGCAGCGGGTGTGGCAAGTTAACCGATTTCACCGCCACCCGATTGTCAACAGGCACAAACTGAAAAAACGGCAATTTTTCCGAACCGGCTATCCAATCGGTCACGTCCATCGAAAACTTCAGTCGCCCCTTGGCGACCAGCAGCGCCACCTCCCATGCACTAATGGAAGAGATAAAAAGGCCTCTGCGGGCTATCGATTCTTCAATTGCTCTTTTTGCCGCCCTTGAAAGATGTTCCGGGTTGCTGACAAACCAGACCCAAACATGGGTATCCAGCACGATCACTTTAAAGACTCCCAGTCATCAAGGCCTACAGGCTCGGTTGGATTCTCATATTTGACAACCGAACCCCGAAGCAACGTGAGCACTTCGAGAGGCTCTTCAGTGTAGGGGATAATTTTCAAAACAGGTTTGCCCCGATCCGTGATGATCAGTGCCTTGCCTGTTCGTTCCACCTCCCTGAAATACTCAAGGGCATGGGGCTTAAATTTCGATTTAGCCACTTTGTCAGCCATATAAAACTCCTCACCACCATCACGAGAAATGGTGCCAGATGACATGGTCACGATACCATGGTCATATAGGGAAGTCAAACACGGGTCTTCAAATAAAGCAGTGTTTCGCTCTAGACTGTAACCAAAGCTCATCTACTGCGCCCATAAGCGATGTAGATATGTTGGGGAGCTTGAAATCGAATCATTTTCAACCTCGCTTCAACGCTGCGGCCGTGGTCGAGCCGATCAGTCCGAGATTCTTCGCCGCAAATGCTTACAGTGTAAAACGATTCCGAATCTGCTTCTGACGATGTGCTGTCACCAGGATATACTTTTCTTGGCGAGTTCGGCATCTCCGGTCGCTGCTCACTCTACACCTCGTCCAGCACCTTGCCGTCGGCTGCAAGCAGCTGGATGGAGGCGGCCGGTCCGCCAAGAACATGGGTGGAGCAGCTCAAGCATGGATCAAAAGCCCTAACGACCGCCTGTATTCTATTTATGGCCGGATCGGTGAGCGTTGTACCGTTGATGAAGCGCTTTGCGACCTGCAGCACGCCTCGATTCATGGCCAGATTGTTGTTACCGGTTGCCACAATCATGTTGGCCCAGGTCATGAGTCCATATTCGTCCACTTTGTAGTGATGAAAAAGCGTACCGCGTGGCGCCTCAACCACTCCGATGCCCTCGCTATAGTTCGGTCGTGCGAATGCTCGTATGCGGGTGCTGAGAATATCCGGATCTTGCAGCAGCCTTTCCAAGACCTCGATTGAATATAAAATCTCAATGAGTCGTGCATAATGGTTGTAAAACGAGCTCATCACCGGGCCCCGCTCCAGACTGCGAAATTCAGCCCATTCCTGATCGGCAAGGGGCGTGCCGCAGCCGTTGCAAACGTTGAGCCGAGCCGCCGGACCTACGCGGTAGATGCCCTCCGGATAGCCGAGCGGTTTGTAGTATGGAGACTTTAGATAGGAATATTCTTCAACCGCTTCTCCGATGTATTCCTGGTAACGAATGGGATCGACCTGATCAGCCACGATGTTGCCTTTTGCGTCAATAAAGCGAAGCTTGCCTTCAACGTGCTCCAGATTCCCTTGGAGATTGACCAGTCCCATGAAATAGGTAGGAAAATTGGCAAAGGTCCGGATCTCTTCCCGGTAATTTTCAAGTGATTGTTTAAACAATGTCAGGGTGCGCTGAACAATGTCGAGGGCTTCAGGAACCATGGCGAGCATGTTTTCCCGATGCTCGGCGGAAAGCGGCGCATTTACCCCTCCCGGAACCACCCAGGACGGGTGGATGCGTTTGCCGGCAAACCATTCAATGATTTGCTGGCCGATTTTGCGCAGGCGAATGCCGTCGCGCGCCACGGAAGGATTCGCTTTCAGCACACCTAGAATATTGCGATTAGCTGGATCGGAATCCATGCCGAGCAGCAAATCCGGCGAGGAAAGATAGAAAAAGCTCAAAGCGTGGGACTGGATGAACTCTCCACAATTAAGAAGCCGCCTTAATTTCACTGCCGTCTCGGGCACCTGAACCCCCAGGATGGCATCGCACGCCTTTACCGAAGCGAGGGAGTGGCTTACGGGACAGATGCCGCAGATCCGTTCCACCAGGGACGGCATTTCGCTATAGGGTCTTCCTTCGCAGAATTTTTCGAACCCTCGGTATTGGGTTACATGCAATTTAGCATCCGATACTCTGCCCTCATCGTCCAAGGTGATGGTGATCTTGCCATGACCCTCGATTCGGCTGACCGGCTCAATAATGAACTGCTGGCTCACTAGACACCTCCTTGCTGTTCCGCTACGCTCCAAACCGGGTCTTGTTGGAAAGATCCGGAATGCGTCCCTGCAAGAGCTCGGAAATCAGGAAAAAAATGGCATCGGCAGGCGGCGGACAGCCGGGCACAAACAGGTCGACCTTTACATATTCGTGAACGGGGCGCACGTACGGCATCAAGTGAGGCACACCCTGTTTGGGAATCTGCGCATGGCATGAAGCATTTTCTTCGTAGCCGCGCTTCAAAACATCCTCCACACGAAATTCGTTGCGCATGCCGGGCACATTGGAAGTCACCGCACAATCACCGAAAGAGATCAATATCTTAGTGCGCTCCCGAATCAGCCGAATCTTTTTCACATCTTCGTCGTTGCTCACTGCTCCTTCAACCAATGCTATATCAACCGCCTCGGGATATTCCAGAGCATCCACCAAAGGACCATAGACCAGTTCAATTTGATCTGCGATGTCCACGAGCCGTTCGTCTATGTCCAACAAAGACATATGACAACCGGAGCAGCCGTCGAGCCAGGTTGTTGCGATGCGCGCCTTACTCATGGCAGATTCTCCTTTTCATCTCATTCTCTGTCTCTTCCTCGCATCATCTGCAGGTAGGGCAAGAACTGTCTTCGTTTGATCATTTCCGCAACGGATCTGCCTTTTTCTGAAAGTGCCCCGGTAGGGCAAACCTGGACGCATTTCCCACAACCCGTGCATGTCTCCGAAGAGCCCCAGGGTTGATTCAGGTCGGTTATGACCCGGGAATTGATCCCGCGTTTCATCACGTCCCAGGTATGTGCTCCTTCAATCTCGTCGCATACCCTCACGCAGCGCAAACACAGCACGCATCGATCATGATCGAGAGAAAAGCGCGGGTGCGAGGCGTCAATGCCCAGGCGTGGATAGAGGTAATTGTAGCGAACGTGTGTCATGCCAAGGTTGACGGCGAGCTGTTGAAGCTCGCAATGTCCGTTGGATACGCAGACCGAGCAAACGTGATTGCGCTCGGAAAAAATAAGCTCCAGTATTTTTCTGCGGTAATCCAGAATCCTGTCAGAATGGGTGATCACCTCCATCTCTTCTCGCGGATGAGTGACACAGGCGGGCACCAGTTTGGCCGAACCTTTGATCTCCACGATGCACAACCGACAAGCACCGCGCTCCGAGAGGCCGTCAAGGTGGCACAAGGTCGGAATGTAGATGCCGTTTTGGCGAGCTACGGAAAGAATGGTCTCATCTTCACGAGAGCTGACGTCGCGGTCGTCAATCCTGAAGGTGAGAATGCGGACTGGGTTGACACCGGCTTCCCTTCTTTTTTCCGGAGAACCTGCCGTACTTCTCATGGAAAAACCTCCATCACCCATCCTGGGCGCGATCACAATGAAAGGTGGCTGTCTTCATTTTGCAGGTATTGGCGGGGCAGTATTTGTCTTCGATATGAGCCAGATACTCGTCCTTGAAATAATGCAAAGTGCTCAGCACCGGGTTGGGCGCCGTCTGGCCAAGGCCGCACAGAGCGGTGTTTTTGACCAGATCGCAGAGCTCTTCTATGGTGGCGAGATCCGCGGGCACGGCGCTGCCGCGGGTGATATTGTTTAGCAGGTTGTAGAGCTGGGTCGTTCCCACGCGGCAGGGCACACACTTGCCGCACGATTCCGACATGCAAAATTCCATGAAGAACCTGGCCACATCCACCATGCACGAGCTTTGATCCATGACAATCATACCGCCGGAGCCCATAATCGAACCAACTTCGGCCAGGGATTCATAATCCACCGGCATGTCCAGATATTGCTCCGGAATGCAGCCGCCGGAAGGTCCTCCAGTCTGAACCGCCTTGAATTTGCCGGCGCCGGGGATGCCGCCGCCAATATCAAAAACAATCTCGCGCAGAATGGTGCCCATGGGAACCTCGATGAGACCGGTGTGGTTGACCCGGCCCGCAAGAGCAAAGACCTTGGTCCCTTTGCTCTTTTCTGTGCCGATACCGGCAAACCAGGCTCCGCCGTTGCGGATGATGGGCGCAATGTTGGCAAAGGTTTCCACGTTGTTGATCAAAGTGGGAAAACCCCACAGGCCGGATTCAGCTGGATATGGCGGCCGCGGACGTGGTTTTCCCAAGCGTCCTTCAATGGAAGAGATGAGCGCTGTTTCCTCGCCGCATACAAATGCGCCTGCTCCCAACCTCACTTTTATGTCGAACTGAAACCTGGTGTTGAAAATATTGTTTCCAAGAACCCCCATCCGCTCGGCATGGGCAATCGCCGTTCGCAGCCGCTTGACCGCCAATGGATATTCGGCCCGCACGTAGATAAAGCCGTGGTTGGCACCGACCGCATAGGCGGCAATGGCCATTCCCTCCAGGACCCGGTGCGGATCACTTTCCAGAACACTTCGATCCATAAATGCTCCGGGGTCTCCTTCGTCGGCGTTGCAGATCACGTATTTCGTATCGCTGACCGCCTTGGAGACCGTGGTCCATTTGAGCCCGGTGGGGTACCCCGCACCCCCTCGACCTCGCAGTCCGCCCTTGGAGATCTCATCAATGACCTCTTTTGGCGTCATGCCGCGCAAAGCATTATAGAGAGCTTCATAGCCCCTTTCGGCGATGTAGTCCTCGATTCGTTCCGGATCTATTTTGCCGCAATTTTCCAAGACGATTTTGTGCTGCTTGCTGAAAAACGCCAGATCGGTCGAACATTGCAGATCGACCACCGGGCTTCCACCCAGGGCTTCAATGATCGGTCCGGTATCTGAGACCTTGACCCCCTGGTAAAGCGTTCCCTCGGGCTCGATAGCAACCAGCGGACCGGCGGTGCACAGCCCAAGGCAGCCAACACCCTTAACATCGACCCAGTTTTCCATGCCGCGGCGGCTCACTTCTTTTTCCAGCGCCTCCTTGAGCACCCCGCTCTGGCAGGAGAGGCAGCCTGCCGCCACGCAAACTCTGATCCGATGCTGAAACCCTTCCTGCCGCTCCTTTTCAATTCTGGCGATATGTTGCAGCTCTTCAAGCATCAGAGTCATGGCTGGTCCACCTCCTTATTTTTTCAACCACGGCGGCCGGATTCAGCTTGCCGGCCACTTCCCCATCAAACACCGCCGCCGGCGCCAGACCGCATGAGCCAAGGCAGCGAGCAATCAGCAGCGAAACCTTGCCGTCCTCGGTGGTTTCTCCCGGGTGTATCCCTGCATGCTCATGGATGCTCTCCAGAATTGCGGATGAACCGCCGATGTAACAGGCAGTCCCCAGGCAAACCACACACGTGTGCTCGCCGGGAGGTTTAAGAGCGAAATAATGGTAGAAAGTTGCCACTGCATAAACGCGACTGAGGGGGACTCTGAGCTGATGGGCCACATATTCCATGGCTTCGAGATCGAGAAAACCGAATGAATCCTGAACGGCGTGCAGCGTCTCGATAAGAGCATCGGGTTGATTGCCGTTTAGCCGAATGGTGCGATTGACCATTCGCCAGCGGCGATCCTGCGCCATTTGTGCGAATTTTTCGGTCGATTGAGTGGCTTCTCCAGAGGCTTGGATCATAGGTTCCTCCCCGGCAAGTTTTCGTATTTCTTTCAAGGAAAGCCAGATTAGAATCTGAATTTGGCGACTGCATCAGGTAATCTCCGATCGTCCGGCAACAGCCCGTCTCCAAGGCGACCGGAAATTTCCGGATCGTGGCTTTCGAAAATGATGGCAGCCCTGCTGAACAAGAAATTTCGAGTTTGAGGTAAAGTCTAATCGTTTCTATTATATTAATGGTGCAAGACATTATATCTCTGTGACTTCTACGATGCTATCCTAAAAAAACAAGAACAACTTGAAATCTGCAGTAACTTTATTTCGATCAGAAGAGGAGAAGGATTCTGCTTTAGAGCGGCGGTTTCGCGGACTTGGCACAGGGTTGCCGAAGATGATGCGGTACAGGGCAATCGCATGAAATCATGCCGCCCCGAGAAGCCGCTTTATGTACTCCAGGTCCCAACCAGCCCGCTTTCGGCTGGCTTTAATACCGATTTTCCGGTTAGGAT
>Ga0068714_10001920_pt1 | contig 28259 bp, 26 predicted proteins | sample MTBNYHSulfiMetaG_FD_62988 | JGI IMG/M metagenome (GOLD analysis project Ga0068714, IMG submission 62988) | Enrichment culture microbial communities from rom New York Harbor, USA that are MTBE-degrading - MTBE-NYH (New York Harbor Sulfidogenic)... | ecosystem: Environmental > Aquatic > Marine >... | reverse complement strand
AGACCTACTTGAGCCCCAAGCTGCGATACGCTGTCCAATAGACCGGGAATTTCTTTTTGATCGGGAAGCAGCGTCAGCAGGTGAGCGAATTCACTCTCCGATGCAGCCAATTCTTTCTCGAGACCTTCGACCTGTACACTCGCGAGCTTGAGCTCCTTCAACCGATTTTCCTGTTGAGCAATGCTGGATTCAAGCCTGCGAAGGCGTTCTGCGTCCGGTTTGTATTTCAAGAAATAAAAAGCGCCTATCAAAACGAGAAAAGTCGCAGCAAATAACAGAATCCTCTGTGTGGTAGTGAGACCCTCCAGCTTCTCTTGAATTGAGGGCGGCAGGGAAAGCTTCTTCATTCCTCAGCACCTACCATGAATTTACATGTCAAAGTAGAATGGAATTTTTGGTTCTTACGAAGGCGCGCGCTTCCTGACTGTAGGGATAAATCACCACTTTTCTCTCTTTAAGTCAAGGTGAAACTAGTAATTACTCTTGCTTTAGCTGGCAATCATCCTAAATATTTGCATGAATGTAGTTTGCACATCCCGCATAACCGGCAAGCAAAACCCCTGCCAGACGGATTTGATTCAGTCAACTTTTATCCGCCTTATCCTCTTCGGTCTGTGTATCGGTTTGTTTAGTCTTGAGCTTCTCCCGCACAACGGAAAACGGTAGGAAACGGTAGGTGAGCTGGAATTCCCTCAGCTTCATGTTGCTCATGGTAACCTGCCGAGAGAGCGCCAGATTAACACTCGCTTTCTCCACATAAGGCGACGATTCCAGGTTGCGCATGAATTCAGCAATCGCTTCATTACTGAGTGCAACTCCATTTAGGGTTATGCTGTTGCCGGAGAGGGAGAGTTTTTCGAACCATACTTTGTCCGTCGGCAATTCGACTCCAAGAACTGCCAGAATACGCACCACACGATCGCGATCGTTTTGTAACTCTTTGATTATTCCTCTTTTTTTATCGATGATCTGTTTTTTCTTCTGCAACTCCTTCAGCATCCGATCGTACTTTTGGTATTGATTCACTTCGCTGCGCAACTGTGCCTCTCGACGTTCCAGCCGCTGGGTTTCATTACGCAGCGAAATCCAGAAATAGGCCATCGCCGAAAGCAGCAGCGCGATGCTAAGAACATAGACCGAGATAAACTGTCTGAGATTTTCTTTCCTTTTTTGTGCTCTGATGGGCAGCAGATTTACCTGAATCATTTTTCAGACGTCTTTCTTAGGGCCAATCCGAAGGCGATGCACATCTGCGGGCCGAGATAATCGATGTAGGCCGAATCAAACATCTTTGGGTCGTAGTCTATGCGAGAAAGGGGATTAAGAATCTCCACCGGGATTCCAGTATATTCCTGGAAAACCTGCGCCAGTCCGGATATCCTGGAGGAACCCCCGCTCAGATAAATCTTCTCGATACTGTTTTCAGGATAATTGCGGTAATAGAAGTCGATCGCCCGCTTGAATTCGCTCAGCCAGTTCCCGACAACACCGGTAAAAATCTCTTCCAGTCCGGGTTTCTGCGCGACGGGGATGGTCTGGCCGACCTTGATGCGCTCGGCCTCCTGCTCTGAAACTCCCAGGTGTTCTCGGATTGCTTCGTTGATTTGCTCGCCGCCGATCGGAATATCCCTCGGAAAGAGGGGTATCCCTTGGGAGATCACGTTGATCGACGCTTTGCTGGCGCCAATATCCATCAGCAGGACATTTTCTTTGCCATCAGCGCCATATGTGGCATCATAGGCATTGCACAAGGCAAAAAAATCCACATCGATAACAGTCGGCTCAAAGCCGGCGAGCCTGGCCAGCTCCACGTAGTCGTTGATGGATTCCTTTTTTGCCGCAACCAGCAGAACCTCCATGAAGTTGGGCCGGTGTTTGGCCACGTCCAGAATCTGATAGTCCACTTCTACTTCATCGATATTATACGGTATATATTGTCCCAGCTCGAGGTGCATCCGATCTTCGAGCTCCTCTTCGGTCATCATGGGAAGCTCGATTTTCTTGATCATGACCTCGTAGCCCGAAATGGACATTGCTAAGGGCTGACTCTTAATTTTCAGATGAGTGCCTAATCTCTGGATACTTCTTGCGAGACGTTCTTGCCTGACCGCTTTGTCTGTCCTGGAAGCTTCCGGAGCAATCGGCATAAGGCCGACGTTCAACAGCTGTAATCGTTCATTCTTCTCCTTCAATCGAATCATCTTAACCGCATGAGAGCCGATATCCAGGCCGATCAGGTTTGCTTTTTTCCGGAACATAGAAGGCGTGCCCGTAACTGAAAGGATGGGTTTTTGGGTTGACAATTTTCCAGAATTTTACTTTACCATCATTGCTTTTGGACCTTCAAGAGGCTATTTAAGTTCTTGTTTATATCTCCCGTTCCACGTGCTTCGGTTCCGGTGGACCGAGCGTATTTCGTTGTCAGTGACCATTTTTTGTGAGGAGATCGCCTTGCCGTTTACTTCGCCGCGACAGCTTGAAAAAACCCGCTCCAAGAGCGTAATAAGAGAATATGCGGAAGCCATTATTATCGCCGTTCTGTTGGCTCTTGTCATAAGAGCCTTTATCGTTCAAGCATTTAAAATTCCTTCTGGATCGATGAAACCGACGCTGCTCGTTGGAGATCACATCTTAGTGAGCAAGTTCATTTACGGAATCAAAATACCTTTCACTGAGAAAGAGCTCTTCCACCTCAGCAATCCCAAGCATGCCGATATAGTCGTTTTTGAGTATCCGGTGGATCCATCAAAGGATTTCATTAAGCGGGTCATTGGCTTGCCCGGCGACACCGTGCGAATCGAAAATAAACAGGTTTATGTGAACGATCAGCCACTGACCGAGCCTTATGCCGTCTTTAATGACGACAAGGTCTTGCCCGCAGCTGTTAGTCCGAGGGACAATATGGACCCGATTGTGGTTCCCGCCCGAAGCCTTTTCGTCATGGGCGACAACCGAGACGAGAGTTATGACAGTCGCTTCTGGAAATTCGTCGATATGGATGCCCTGAAAGGAAAAGCCTTTATCATTTACTGGTCCTGGAACCGGGAAGGAAGCCTCAAATTGGACTCCGATGATAGCTATATTCGCTGGAAACGAATTGGCAAATGGCTGCACTAAATCGCTCGGCGATCAACGAACATTCCAACATCAAATCCAACACCTTTCGGGGGAAGAAGGACGGCAATGCTCAACAGCTTGGAGCCCCAAGCGGACAGAATCGGTAACTGGCTGTCCCAACACGCGCAATACCTTGAAACCATAGGAGCGGTTTTTGAATTGCGGCCCGACCTCAATTCCGCCGTAACGGCTGCACTTGCAAAGAGGTCATTCGGAAACAACATTCTGGGCTTAATCATTTCATGCCGCAGTTCCTCAGAGGAAATCGATTCTGCTAAGCTTTTTGCACAGCAGCTGGAGATTCCCTGTGAGCTTGTGGATTTAACAGGCGCATTCGAGCTGCTAGCCGAAACACTGCCCTGTTCGACCCTTCAAGCCCGGACGGATCTTTCCTCAAGACTTCGTATGCTGACGCTCCACCAGCATTCCGCAGCTCGCAACAGCCTTGTTCTGGGAACGCTTACCAGAACCGACTGGGAAATCGGCAACTTCACCAGAAACGGGGATGGCGGGGCTGATTTTTTCCCGATCATACACCTGCTTAGAACTGAACTACCCAAGCTGGCTAAAAGTCTTAATTTACCGCCCTTCGTTATCGAAGAATCGGTCGGCTCCGATGCACAGAAAGAGGTTGCGCCGGGCATCAGCGATCAGCAGGTGGATGCCTATCTGGCAGGAAACTTGACGCATCTTCCGGAAAACATTCAAATGAAGATCCAGGAAATGCAGCAGGCAGCCATCGGCAAAAAGCTCCCTCAATTTCATTCATCGCTGCTCGAAGCCCCTGTCGGCAAAGAGCTCGCCTCGGTAGAGATTCAAGAGACGTACGACAAAAGCATCGAAGCTTTGACACTCATCAGCAAAGCCATCACTTCCGATCAGTACCTTGAAGATATTCTGCGCCTGATCGTCATGGTGACGGCTGAAGTGATGAATTCCAGCGTCTGCTCTCTCTGGCTTCTGGACGAAAAAGAAGGTGTTATGCGTCTTCGGGCTACTCAGTCCATCGACAGCGAATACTTGAAGGATCGCGTATTAAGAGCGGGTGAAGGTGTGGTCGGAAAAGTGGTGGCGGAAAATCGGCCCTATATCGTTTCTAACGTATTGATGGATCCCTACTACAAGGAAAAAGAGCTGGCAAGACGAATGGGGCTGGTATCCATGCTCTCTGTGCCCATGCGGGTTAAAGAGAGAGTGATTGGCGTCATCAACTGCTATACCTCTCATCCTCACGCATTCAGCGATTTGCAGCTGAATGTGCTGACCACGGTAGCCAATCAAGCCGCGGTAGCCATCGAAAAAACAGAATTGATGGTGCAAACCAAGGTGATCCAGGAAGAACTGGAGAGACGTAAGATTATCGAACGGGCAAAAGACCTGCTCATGAAGCGCCTGCATCTGCCCGGGGAAGAAGCGTACCGCTGGCTGCAAAAACGCAGCATGAATACCCGAAAGTCGATGCGGGAAGTGGCTGAGGCGGTCATCCTTACAATGGAAGGGTGATCTTCCGTTATTCGTACAACAGGCAGCTTTGACGGGCTGCTTGATAGCTATCGAGATTCTCCTGCCAACCAGCCTCTAATCCGTCTATCTCCGCTCCCCGCTCGAGTGCCTCCCTCACAGCCGCATCACCTAAAATTATATCTATCGGAAGCTTCTCATACTCGTACTCATATGGCGGAGGCAACCACCGGAACTGCTCCCGGTGAACCTCGAGAAGACTCTGCAAGAGCGCCAGACCGAAGTAATAGGGCCGAAATTTCAGCGCATCGGTAACATGGATCTGGAATCCGCAACATGTCTCGCCCTGCCATTTGTCGAAAGCCGGCTCAAAGAGTACGGGTCTCAACACTACGCCCTCTAGATTAAATTTAGCCAGATAGCTCAGCAATTCCGATTGACTGAGGAATGGTGCGCCGAATAGCTGGAACGGCAAAGTTGTCCCTCGCCCCTCGCTCACATTGGTACCTTCAAACAGCACCATGCCCGGATACAGTATGGCCGTTTCCCAGGTCGGCATATTGGGAGAAGGAAAAACCCACGGCAATCGGGTGGCGGAGAAAAGACAGCTTCGCTTCCACCCCTGCATAGGCACCACCTCGAGATCGCAGCTTATGTTACAGTGTTGGACAAGATAACGGGCAAATTCACCCGCCGTTAGCCCGTGGCGCATCGGCACCGAGTATCGTCCAACAAAGGAGCGATAGCCGTCATTGAGCATATTCCCTTCTATCTGAGCTCCGTTAATGGGATTCGGCCGGTCCAGAATTACCACCTTGGTGCCCGCTTCAGCTGCCGCTTCCATGCACAAGCCCATGGTAGTGGTGTAGGTGTAGACCCTCGTTCCCACATCTTGCAGGTCAACGAGCAAAGCATCGATTTTTTCGAGCAGCTCGACCTCAGGTTGGCGCTTATCGCTATAGAGGCTGATCAGCGGAACTTGAAGACGAGAATTCCACCCGTCAGTGGATTCCTTCATGTTCGCCTGTTTTTCAGCGAAAAAACCATGCTGTGGCGAAAACAAATACTCGATTCGTCCCCCTAACCTTTCAATTATCCTGTGCACGTTTTCAAAGGAACGATTTACCGATGCCTGGTTGGACAACAGGCCAAGTCGACACGTGCGGAGCCATGAAGGCGGATCGTCGGCCAATACCTCACACCCCAGTTTAACCATTGTGATTCTTCAACTTTCTACCGCTGAATCGTTGTTCAATTGGATGACACAAGCAGGCATGGAACAGGTTGATATTTTTCAATGGCACGACTCACTAGCTTGCGAAAGCGGAAGAGTGATAAGAAAAGTGGAACCCTCGCCAGGTTTACTGAAAACTTCAATCTGCCCGCTATAGTTGCGGATCATTTCCCGGCAATGATACAATCCGATACCCATCCCCATACCGCCGGCCACAATCGCACTTGAGCTCTTGGTGCTGAAAAACGGCTCGAATATACTCTCGCGCAGATGCGCAGGAATTCCCGGTCCTTTGTCGCTAATCCGCACATAGATAGCACTCTCATCATGCTCTGTGGATATCACTATTCTTTTCAATATCTGACCGCTCATGGCTTCGGCCGCATTGCGCAAAATGTTGCCGAAAATCTGGCTGAAATCACTCACTATGCCTTTAATGACGGGAAGATCCTTTGCCAGGCGCCATTCTGTTTCAATCTGGAGCTTATAGCAGGGATGCGATTCCAGAAAGAACATTTCCTCCTTTAGGATATCATTGAGCTGCAGCCAGGAAGTCTGTCGATTTTGAGAATCTCTCATCTTCTTCGTAACAGTCGACATGATTCTCTTCATCCTGGTCGCCTGCTGCTGAATGACGTCGATATTCTCCACTTCCGGATGGATTACTCTCAGCAGCTCGGCTTGCCCCATAATGTATGTGAGCGGATTGTTCAAGTTGTGCAATATGCCGGCTACCAGCCTTCCAGTCTGAATCAGCGGCTCCATTTCTGAAAACTTGGACAACTGATCTTTCCATTGGGACTGAAAGTGCGTCAGTTGCTCTTTTAGCAAAGCCATTTCTCGTTCGACCTGATCGACCCTGGACAGGACAGCCTTCGCCTTTTCCAATGTCCCCTTCAGAGAGTCAAGATCGATAGGTTTGGTGACGAAATCAAATACATCCAGTCTGATCGCATCGATTGCCGATTCGAGAGTGCCGTAACCCGTCACGACAATGATGGGGGTATCCTTATCCAGTTTCCTGATCTCACCGATGAGCTCGATGCCGGACATTCCCGGCATGCGCAAATCAGTCATTACGAGATCGGGCCTGACGGAGCGAAAGACTTCGAGTCCCGTATTTGCTTCAAGGGCCTCATGGACGTCATAGCCTTCATCCTCGAGAAAGTCTTTAAGCCCTTCAATCACTCCGGGTTCATCGTCTATTAGTAATATGGGCGTGCCTGTCATCTATCGAGCCTTTCTTCGTTGCGTCCGGCGAGGGACATGATATTCCCGAGCATTTACCTTCTCCAAATCATTTTCAACGCATACGCCAAGGGTGCTAAACTCTATCCCATCTCGGCTTAACTCTCAAGGGGCCGGACGGAGCCCCTGAGCTTGCCCGGCATAGCCGGCACAAATCGCAAAAGCAACCGCCTCGGCTCACTTTGCAGATTTTGCTATTTCAATGGATAACCGTCCGCGTAATGCCTTCCACCTCGTCCACATCAAGAGGCTTGCGCAGGTACTTATAAACTCCGAACTGGTAAGCCATTTCCTCATAATTATCCTGTGGCAGTGCCGTTACAATCACCACCTTGGTGGCAATGCCCTTCTCCTTTATGCTCTTCAAGAGGTCCAACCCGTTCATGCCCGGCATTTTTATGTCCAGGAAAAGCAAGGCGGGATTCTTTTCGGCAAGCATACTTAAAGCCTTGGTTCCACTGTTCAACATAACCAGGGGATAATCGTCTCCAAGCATAGCGTCAAAAGAATCCAAAATGCCCTGATCATCATCAACTACAAAAATCGCATCGCTTGAGATATTCATGATTTTTCTCCTCGTTCTCTAAACCTCAACTTTTCCAGTTGGTTTCAAAACGCTCTATCCTTGCTTTCATACAACCTATGTTCTGTTAATTCATCTCCCGGGGGTTCCGGGCCTGCAATAGGCCGATGCAAAACTCGTACTTCAAGTCATTGTGTCGAAGGCTTTTTTGGCTGCAAGCACTGAGGGCAAGTGCAGACTGATCTTTGCCTGAAAAATTATCGACTGCAAACCTTGGGCCGCGACCCGGGTAGCATATTTTCTTCGCTAATCGAACTTCAAGAATTTAACTCGCATCGGGCTGCACTTGAATGGAGGGTTGTCTGCAATTGCGTTGTGCGGTAAATTTACGATTCCTTCGAGGCGGGCAGGTATACCGTGAAGCAGGATCCTTCACCGACGCGGCTGCTTACTTCCACATGTCCTCCGTGCTCTGTGATCACTTTGTGTGTAATCGCCAGTCCCAGGCCGGTACCGGTATCTTTGGTGGTAAAAAATGGATTGAAGATATTCTTAATATTATCGTCCGATATTCCCATCCCCGTATCCTTGAAACGAGAGAGTATCCAGTCGCGCCGCTCGGATGAGGCTCGGGAGTCAAACGGGACGACCCCCAGCCGGTTTACTTCGATGGTCAGATCACCGCCGTTTGGCATGGCCTGCACAGCATTTTGGAAGAGATTGTAGAAGGCTTTGATGAGCTGATCCTTGTCGGCCCAGACCCAAAATGGCTTATCCGCCATTCGTGCAGTGCGGCAATGAATCTGGGAATCTTTCAAGCTCTCCCCGAAAAGATCGAGGCATTGTTCGATCAGAAACCCGACATCGACTGACTCAAAGTGATACTTCGGCTCTTTTGCCAATTGCAGCAAGTCCTCAATAAGCCGATTGATGCGATCAAGCTCTCGCGGTACAGTGCGTTGAAATTTCTCCAAAAAGCCGGGCTTCTCAAGTTTTCTCGGCAGAAGCTGGACAAAAGTCTTAATGGCAGAGAGCGGATTTCGAATTTCATGCGCCATACCGGCTGCAAGGGTGCCCAATGCAGCCAGGCGCTCGGTCTGCCTGAGACGCGATTCCAGTTTTTTAAGCTCGGTTATATCATGCAGATTGACAATAACTTCCAGCAGATTCCCATCGGTGTCGGTGAGCTGGCTTGAACCGGCAAGAATCACCTGGGGATTATGGCCGCCATCGATACGAATCTCCTGCTGGCTTCGGCCTTGAGGCTGCTGCAGTATTTCATCTATATAGCGAAGCAATTCCGGAGTCGCAGCCAAGAGCTCCCTGATAGAAAGGTCTTGTTCCAACCGCTGACTGAATCCAAGCATTTCTGAAGCTGCTGGATTGATAGTGGCAACTTTCCCCGTCCTGTCAACGGACAGCAGGCCATCGTTCATGGTGGTCAATAACTGTTCGGTGTATCGCTGCAATCGCTTAATGTGCTTTAACTGCACTTCCAGCTGATCTCTTTGCGCAATTATCTCCCGGATCATCATGCTAAAGTTATTCGCCAGGACTTCGACTTCATCTCTTGTCTTGATCTCGACTTTTTGGTCTAAATTACCTTGAGCCGCCTGGACAGTGGCCTCCATGAGTACACCCAAAGGGCGAGTGATTCTGCGGGCTGCCCAAAATGATAGCAGCACGCCTACGGCCAGAGCCACCAGTCCAATGAGACCAATGATTAGCTGGATCTGGCGGATCTGTTGGTACATGGGCTGCAGAGATAAAGCCACCCGAACGGTTCCCCATCGATAGTCGGAGCCGGGCAGGAAAACCGGCACAGAGACATCTACAACAGGTATATTATTGTCACCCCATATCCCTCTTTGGATCAATGGCTGACGACTTTCCGAGATGGCATGCACGGTGAATTGATCTTCAAGAAGCTTGCCTTGCAGGTCGGGCCGACCACTGTAGCCAGCCACCCTCCCCTCTTTGTCATGAATAATAACATAAACGCTGTCCGGGTCCTGTAAAGCCTGATTTACAGTCTGTTCAAGCGCAATGTAGTTGTATGTTGCCAGCGCCGCCTTGGATGTCGCGGCCAGACTATTTGCTACAGCAAGTCCGCGCTTATCTAAATTGCTTCGAATGACACGACTCTGGTGCAGACCAACTATAAGAGCTATGGCTCCTAAAAGGGTGATCAACAGCAAGGAACTTAGGAGTATAAAACGATATTGGAGGGGGATAAAATGTGGCTTTCGTGGAATCTTAATCTTGCGAGACCATTCCATATTAACAGGTATCAAAGTCTCACTGTAAGGAATCAGCCTTCAACGAGACTTGATGGAAAGACATTGCCTGAGCTCCCAGTGGACTTATTTGGATTCCATCAACGTAAGGTTGAAAGACGAAGTCATTGCTCATATATAAAATGGGAATTATCGGGGATGACTGTAAGATAATTCCTTCAACATCCTGGTATGTTTGGGCACGTTGAAGAGGCTCAACCATTCCAAGCGCCTCTTGCAACATCTTATCCACTTCTGGATTACTATAACGCATGAAGTTAGCGGGCGAATTCGACGAGAACAAAGTTCTCAAAAAATCATCTGGGTCCGGGATATCTGCGAACCAAGCGTAGCGATAGATCTGCAATGCATCAGATTTCAGGTAAGCTTCAAACTCGGGCCAATCAGGGATAAACCGAGGTTTCATTGAGACCCCTATTTCACCCCAGGATTTAGCGATAAAGTCCAGTTCTGCTTTAGCAAGAGTAGATTCACTATTTGAGACGATCTCAATTGGTCCGATTGTATCCGGCTTTTCTTTCTTTATGGACTCAACAAAGTGCAAGGCTCTATCTTTATCCTCACTGATTCTTTGACCGCTGGGATCGTAGCCAGGTAAACCAGGCGGAAGGATCGTTCTAGCGGGCTCAAACCTACCACCATATACACTCGCTATAAGTTCTTTCCGATTTATAGCCATTGAAAGAGCCGATCTCAGATTCGGGTCTTTTAATTTTGGATGTTGGCAGTTGATCCCATAAAATTGAATACTCAAAGAGGGTCTGTGCAGCCACTGTAAGTCTTTTCTTTCTTTGAGAATTTGTCCAACGTTCCCAAAAATCGGCATCTGCTCTAATTTTCCGCTTCTGAAATCCTCCAGAACCTCTTCTATACCGACCCCTGGATAGATTAGGTACTCTATTGAATCCAAGAGCGCAGGTCCTCCATAATACTCTGGAAATCGAGCCAAAGAGATCTTCTTGCTCTCCTGCCAGCTCTCAAATTTGAAAGCGCCACTACCAATGGGAGAGCGTCCAAAATCTTCGCCATCCTTTATGACTTCATCCTTAGGTACAATGGACCCCTGATACATGCCAAGCGCAATCAAGAAAGGAGCATAAGGTTCACTCAAGTGGATGAGAAGAGTTTTATCGTCGACAATTGTTAATCCCGATACGTCGTCAGCATCGCCCTCTTGATATTCTTCTGCACCCATTATTTTGAGTAAATGCGGTTGGATCGAGGGTGGAGGCTTTATTCGAAGAACTCGCTCGAGTGAGAAAACTACATCCCTTGAAGTGACAGGACGCCCGTTGTGAAACTTTGCATTACTTCGTAGAGAAAAGCGATACGTTTTCCCCCCTTCAGTTACCTGCCAGTTTTCCGCCAGTGCAGGAACAACAAAAAGAGCTGAATCAAACTGGACCAAGCCGTCAAAGAGTTGGTGGACAACCGCAACTCCATAAATATCCTGCACGTATGGAGGGTCAAGTGTTGAAGGATTGTTTAATAATGGTGCACGATAGATTCCCCCTCCATTCCTATATACCGTAGTCCCAGCATCACAATTCAATGACAAAAAGAAGGACCATAATGGTATGACCAGGACACAAAGTAACGCCTGAATGTAGCGCATAGGTTGTTTTTTTCTAATTAGAAGATGCTGTTTTTGTTTAGACACATCATTTTTTATATACTCTTTGTTTACCTTTGGCAAAAAGAAAAGCGCGTACCCCATTATGGATCGCGCCCTTTCCTTTAGCCTGTATGCTAAGAATTTCTTTCTTTTAACTCAGTCGCTTATCTTTTCTATCCAGACCGATTCCGTCTCCCTTAACACGGAGAGTGTTGACATCAGACTTCAATTACGCCTTAGACAAACCAACCTTCATAAAAGGTTGACTAACTACATTCCTCCTCCACCGCTGGCCAGAACAGGCACAACATAGGAAGCGATCATGGCACCAACCACCAGCAACTGCAAAGCTAACTTCTTCATTTTTCTCTCCTTTTGAGTTTACGTTATATACTTACCTAACTTTTCGAAACTACCGCAAAAGTCTATTTCCTTTAGTGACATTTGATCTAACTGGAGCAAGTCACGTACCAGACTAGATTGAATTGAATCAATGAGATTAACTAACTGATATGTATAATAAATTTAATAAATCAAGAAATTCTCTGAACTTGCACAAAAAAACATTGCACACATTTGAGTGCAACTGAAAATACATGGAAAGTGTGGCGCTTAAGAAATAAAAAGAAAAAATGTGGTGTTGCCCTGTAATGTGAGCACTGCACATATTTATGTGCTAAGAGAGCATGGCGGAAGATCAACGATAGTAGTCGCTGACCGTTTTTTTATTTCAGAATCTGCTACTCGTCAGTGGGGCGGAGGCTGAGGGATTTCATTTTCTGGATGAGAGTGTTGCGATGAATTCTCAAAAGACGGGCTGTATCGGTTTGATTCCATCCGCAGCGTTGCAGTGCACACAGCACATACTGCCGTTCAAAGGCCTGGCGAGCTTTAATGAGACCGGCATCCGAATTTTGGCCGGTTTGTGCACGCTCGGCCAGCTCTTCATTAATCAAAAGATCGAAAGGCAGATCGTTCTCCTCGACCCACCCTCCATCGGTTCCAAGCACCACCAGCCGCTCCACCATGTTTTCCAGCTCGCGCACATTGCCCGGCCATGGGTAGGCTTCCAATAAAGCCATTGCGTCCGGTGTGATCCCCTTTATCTTCTTGTTGAGTATTCGGTTGTAGCGTACCAGGAAGTAATTGCACAACAAAGGAATATCGCCTTCGCGTTCGCGCAGAGGGGGAAGCGAAAGAGGAATCACGTTCAGTCGGAAGTAAAGATCGCCTCGAAACTCTTTCGCTTTAATCATGTCTTCGAGGCGCGTATTGGTTGCTGCAATAACTCGGACGTCGACCTTGATGTTCTGATGACTGCCCACCCGAGTAAACTCACGCTCCTGCAAGACCCGCAGCAATTTCGCCTGCAGCTCGAGTTTTAGGCTCGAGATCTCATCCAGAAAAATGCTTCCCCCGTTGGCAAATTCAAATTTGCCTACGGTTCTCGAATGAGCGCCGGTGAAAGCTCCTTTTTCGTGCCCGAACAACTCACTCTCGATCAGTTCGTGCGGAATAGCTGCGCAATTGATCGTTACAAAGGACTTGCCCGACCGCGGGCTTTTAGCGTGGATAGCCCGTGCCACCAGTTCCTTACCTGTGCCGCTCTCGCCGGTAATCAGCACACTGCTGGAAGTGCCGGCGACCTTATCGATCAGGTGAAAAACTTCCTGCATTCCTTTGGACCTGCTGACGATTTCGCTGTTGCCGAACCGAAAAGCAATTTCCGAGCGCAAATAGCGTACTTCAAGCTCCAACGAGCGCTTCTCGATGGCTCGCTGCACCGTTGCAAGGATTTCTTCGGCTTCAAAAGGCTTGGTAATGTAGTCATAGGCCCCGCATTTCATGGAAGCCGTGGCTTCATGGGCGCGATCGGCTGCGGAGACCATTATCACGTCAATGGTCTCATCATACTCCTTGATTCGCTTCAGTACCTCAATTCCGTTCAGCTTCGGCATGTTGACATCGAGCAGAACCAGTTCAAACGAAGCTTGCCGGATCTTGGCAAGAGCAGTCAAGCCGTCTTCGGCGGTTTCTACTTCGTAGTTGTCTTCCAGCACGAGCTCGAGAGATTCCCTCGCTCCCGGCTCGTCATCCACGATTAAAATGCGTTTGATTCCTTCAGGATTGCCTTGCTTCATTTCCTTCCTCGAAGCCGGTCATGTCAACTTCATCCACAGGGATAGCCAAGCAGATTTAGGAAGCTGAACAGGTGGGCAATTTATTGCGCAACCCACAACATGGCACTATAATTTAGCACAGTCGGCGGGCTGTAAGAAGACTCATTTTATTAATAAACCCATAGACGACAGGCAGAACCGAATACGATGGGCGCAAGGAAGCCTCCGCTAAAGGAGATCACGCGCATTGTGGGTAAAGAGAATCTCCTTTCAGAGGAAGAAGATCTTTGCAGCTATGGATATGATGCGAGCAGGCTAAGAGGCAGTCCGGACTGCGTTGCATTTCCGGGAAATGTCGGTGAAGTCGCCGAGCTGCTCAGATTAGCCAACCGCGACCGAATCGCGGTGTATCCGCGAGGAGCCGGCAGCGGCATGGTGGGGGCAGCCGTCCCGGGCATTGGCGGAATGGTGCTATCGCTCAACCGGCTGAACCGGATTATGGAAATCGATGCGGATAACATGCTCGCCGTGGTACAGCCTGGAGTCATTACCGCTCAACTGCAAAAAAAGGTATCGGAATACGGTCTCTTTTACCCTCCGGATCCCGCCAGTTTTCAGTTCTCGACTCTGGGCGGCAACGTGGCCATGTGCGCCGGCGGACCACGAGCGGTCAAGTATGGAGTGACAAGGGATTACGTGCTTGGCTTGGAAGCGGTTTTGCCTACCGGTGCCGTTATTCGAACCGGCACGCGAACCGTAAAAGGAGTGGTCGGGTACGATCTCACCCGTTTACTGGTCGGCTCCGAAGGCACCCTTGCTATATTCACTGAAATCACTCTCAGGCTGATTCCGGCACCCGAGACCGCTCGTACGATGATGGCTGTTTTTCCTGTGCTTGAAGATGCGGCCGGAACTGTATGTGAAATCCTCAAACGGCGCATCATTCCATCCACCATCGAGCTCATGGATCAGGCAAGCATAAGGGTGGTAGAAAATTACCTTCGCCTTGGGCTGCCAACAGAAGCTGAAGCGTTGCTCCTGATTGAAGTTGACGGACGGCCTGCCCTGGTAGACGAGGACATCTGCAGCATCGAAGAGATTTGTCGAGGATCCGGATCATCCGAGATTCAAATCGCCCGCACGGAAGCCGACAGGGAGCGCCTCTGGCAGGCACGCCGGGCAATCTCACCGGCCCTTGGGCAGATAAAGCCAGGAAAGATCAACGAAGACGTGACGGTGCCGCGCACCCAAATCCCCGCGTTGATCAGAGCCATCAGCTCCATCGCGGAAAAATACCGGTTAACCATTGTGAATTTCGGCCATGCGGGCGACGGCAATATCCACACTAACATCATGCTCGACAGAAAAAGCGCCGATGAGCTCGACCGGGCCGGCAAAGCGGTAGAAGAGCTATTTACAATCGTACTCGACCTGGGAGGGACGCTCTCCGGAGAACACGGCATAGGCATTGCCAAGTCGCCCTTCTTCCCCTGGGAAGTGCAGCCCGGCGCGCTTGAGGCTATGCTGAAGATAAAGAATGCCCTCGATCCTCTCAACATCCTTAATCCCGGCAAGATGTTTGTACCCGACCGTGCCTTTTTGCAGTGAACAGAGAACAATGAACAGTGAGCTATGAAGTATCCCCACATCCGCATCTGCACATCCCCGCGTCTCCGCAACCCGGTGTCCCTATCCCGATCCCATGAAGCGCCCACCGAGTAACAATTGAGGATACAGCATGCACCCGCGACAACGTACAACCCTGGAAAGAATCTTCCGCGCCGGTTTGAATGCAGTCGAGCCCGAACAGGCGGTGAAAAAGTTCGTCAAGCGTGCGGGCAGCCGGCTGCAGGTCGGCAGCAGATCATACGACCTCGCTAACTACAAAAAAGTCCTCCTGGTGGGCGCGGGGAAAGGTGCCGCCCCAATGGCAAAAGCATTGGAAGAATTGCTCGGCGACTCGCTGACCGCCGGCTGCATCATCGTCAAGTACGGACACGGCTTACATTTGCACAAGACCGAGCTGATCGAAGCGGCCCACCCGATCCCGGACAATGCGGGCACCCAAGGAACAGAGCGGATACTAAAAGTGCTGCAGCAATGCTCTGCGGAAGATTTGGTCTTATGTGTTTTTTCCGGCGGCGCGAGCGCTCTTATGCCTGCGCCTGCTGCCTCCATCAGCCTTTCCCAAAAGCAGGAGGCCACTCGTTTGCTGCTTGAGTGCGGAGCGACCATCGATGAAATCAATACGGTCCGCAAACATCTGTCGCGAATCAAGGGCGGAGGACTGGCCAGGACTGCTTCGCCGGCTGCCGTTGTAGGGCTCATCCTATCTGATGTGCTCGGCGATAGACTGGATGTTATAGCTTCCGGCCCAACCGTTCCGGATCCCACCACGTACCGGGACTGCTTGAGTGTCGTGGAAAAATACGATCTGGCGGACAAACTGCCGCGGGAGGTCCTCAGAGTCTTTCAGGAAGGGGCTGCAGGTCGCCTTCCGGAAACCGCAAAATCGGGTGATCCGGCTTTTTCCGGAGTGCAGAATCTGATTGTGGGCAACAACCTGGCGGCATTGTTGGCTGCAGGTAAAGAAGCCGTTGCGGCGGGTTATGAACTCCTGATTCTTTCATCCAGGATCGAGGGGGAAGCGAGGCAAGTGGCCAAGGTATTAGCCGCCGTTGCGAAGGAAATCCGTGATTCCGGCCTTCCCATATCGCCCCCCGCCTGTGTTGTCGCAGGCGGGGAAACGACTGTTACCGTGCGCGGCACCGGCAAGGGAGGCCGCAGCCAGGAACTGGCTCTTGCCGCCGCCATTGCTCTCGATGGCTGGGATCGGATCACTTTGCTAAGCGCCGGCACAGACGGCTCGGACGGACCTACCGATGCTGCGGGAGCTTTCGTCGACGGCCTTACATGCGACCACGCCCGCCGCACCGGCATGGCCGCCTTCGATTACCTTACCCGCAATGATTCATACAGCCTGTTCGATCGAATCGGCTGTCTATTCAGAACCGGTCCCACTCGCACCAACGTGATGGACATTATTTGCCTGCTGATCGATTAGGTATTATGGTTTAGCGTACCGCGATCTATTGGGCAGTTGTCCGGCACGATGATATCATCATCCTGCAAAGGAGGAATATGAAGCCCCGTTCATTACGACGCAAAACCAAAATCGTCTGCACCATAGGACCTGCCACCAGTTCCCCCGAGGGGTTGAGAGAATTGATGGGAGCGGGCATGGACGTAGCCCGATTAAACTTCTCCCACGGAGATCACGAAACTCATCGACAAACCATAAGGACCCTTCGTCGTCTTTCGGTGGAAATGGACAAAGAAATTGGCATCCTTCAGGATCTGGCAGGCCCGAAAATCCGTTTGGGCACTCTTTTTCCGCCGGAGCGCGAGCTCGAGACGGGCGAGCAAGTGACGCTCATTTCTGCTGAAAGCTCCGACTCGTCCGTCATCCCGGTCAATTACCCTTACTTGTTGGAAGATGTCGCCGTTGGGGACCGCATCCTACTAGCCGACGGCACCGTTGAGCTCACCGTCAAAGTCAAGCAGCACACCCAGGTTGATTGCGAAGTCACGGTCGGCGGAACGGTGCAGTCGCACAAAGGAATCAACCTGCCGGCAAGCGATCTTCGCATTGCCGCATTCACGGAAAAAGATCGCCTCGATCTCAAATTAGGCCTTGAAGAAAAAGTTGATTTTATTGGGCTCTCTTTTGTCAGAACACCGGAAGATATTGACCCGGTGCTTGAAGTGCTCGATCAGATCGAGCGGCGGCCGCTTATCATCGCAAAAATTGAAAAACCCCAGGCGGTGGAGCGGCTGGAAGCGATCCTTGCCAAGGTGGACGGAGTCATGGTCGCCCGCGGCGATCTAGGAGTGGAAGTGCCTCTGGAAGACGTACCGATAATTCAAAAAAGAATAATCGAGGTCGCCCGCAAGGCCGGCAAGCCGGTCATAACCGCTACCCAGATGCTTCGTTCCATGATGGAGAACCCGCGCCCCACTCGTGCGGAAGCAGCCGACATCGCAAATGCAATCCTCGATGGAACCGATGCTTTGATGCTTTCGGACGAAACCGCTATTGGATCGTATCCCAGAGAAACCGTGATGATACTGGATCGGGTGGCGCGTGCCACGGAGCCTTACTTGACGGACACCGCCCTGATGGATCAATCCATTCCCGAGCTTTTGCCCCAAACCGCAGCCGCCATCGGCCGCGCCGCCTACCGACTGGCGCTTGATCTGGAAGCGGCCGTCATCGTGGCCACCACCTTTTCGGGCAGCACGGCGCGCCTGGTTGCTCGCTTTCGACCGCCGTGCCCGGTGGCAGGTCTCACTTCGAGCCTTGAGACGCAACGGCAGCTCGCCCTTTCATGGGGAGTTATACCAATAAAAATCGATCTGTTCGAAGATACCGACAGGATGTTCGATAAGGCAAAATCGTGGGCACTTCGGCATGGATTGGCCAGATCGGGCGATCTGTTGATCATCACCGCGGGGGTTCCTCTCGGCGTTCCGGGAACGACCAACCTGGTCAAAGTAGTGGAACTGGAAGACTAGGAGACAGTCCGACAATGTGTAGCTTAGGGCTTTAGCCCTGCTTAGACTGGCGGCCCTAAAGGGCTGCGCTACATGAAGAGCGCATTCTCGGATAAGCTCCTGGCAAACGAGCCGACGTTACGCTCACGGATGGTATTCTTTTTGACTCCGGACTCTATTTTTCCCGAACGACCCTTTGCAGTACTTCCAGATTTGCCTGCAACTGCTTTTCCCTCTTTTTCAGATTGTCTTTGTTCGCACGGCTCTTGCGCGCTCTTATTTTTTCAGTCTTTTGCGATTTTGAAGCCATCAACTTCCTCCTGGTGTAGAATTTATCGGCAGGGCGAAAGCTGCATTGATCCAGGCCGAATTCGCCTCGCCCTGCCGTTATCTTTGATCACATTTCAGGCAAGTCGCCTATAACAATTTACACGGCCGATGTCACGCAAAAGTTTGCCGACATGCGCCTGAAGTCTCCGATTTGTTCAGGCAAGCTCTCACAAATACCGGCTTAAAAGCATCCTGTTGCTGCGGCGGATTTCTGCGATGCATTTCTTGAGCTTCGGATAACGATCTGCAAGACTTGAATGCCACCATTCCAAAAGCTGCTGCCATGCCCTCGGGATGTATTGTAGAAACTGACTTTTTCCCTTAGTCACGCTAAGGAATCCATAGGCTGCCAGAACCTGCAGATTTCTGCACAGTCGCACCGCATGGTAGGAAGCAAGAAATTCACTATAAGTGCATCCCATGAATCGGTGCGCAGCCGACCAATAATAGCTCAGCAAAACCTTCTGCAGCCGTTTCGGCATGTGGACATAAGGGTCGAGCAGCAATGCCGCCAGGTCATAGGCCGGAGGCCCGAAGCGCATTCCTTGAAAATCAATGATCCACAGACCTCTCCGACAAACCATGACGTTTCGACTCTGAAAGTCACGGTGCATGACCTGCGAAGTCTTTTGAGCTCCCGCCGCTTCCGCCAGATTCTCAAAATCCCTGCGCAGATCTTCTTCTGCGACTCCCAGGTGCATATAATCATTCAAGAAAGAGTTTCTAAAATACTCCAGTTCACGTCGATAAACAAAAGAAGGGGTGTAAGTATCTCCGTCAAAACAGAACTCCCGCTTGAACCCTTGCGGCACAAGTCGATGCAGCTTAACCAGAAGAGTGACCGCACGTCGATACAGCTGCCCGATGTTCCCTCGCCGCCGAACGAGCCTCTGCAGATGGCAATCCCCGAGATCTTGCAGCAGAAAATGCCCGCGCTGCGGATCAGCCCAGAGGATGCGGGGCACAGGCAAGTTGTGCCTTGCGAGGTGTTTGCCGATGAAGAAATAGGAATCATTTTCATCCAATCCAAAACGATTCTTGCGCGGTGAAATGAGCCCGATTAAGCTGATTGCACCCTGACGAATGCGAAAAAACCTACGATCGGAAGCGTCTCCTTGTAAAGCGCTTATCTCCGGCTCCTCCGCCGACAAAACCCCGAGCTCTCTGCAGGCTTTCAACAATGGATTCACTGCATCGTCAGGTGCATGGTTGGAGCTAATCATTTCTCTCGCACAGAATTTCGTTTTCATGGCTTCCGCCCACCTCCATTCCATCCGTAACGATGCAGTTCAGCAGGCGGCTGTTCTGCCGAACGGTAACATTATCCCAAATGATCACATCTTCCAGATGGGCGCCCTGCTCTACTCGCGAATTTCGGCCTACGATGACCATACCCCTCAAATCCGCCTGAGGCGAAACTTCGGCCTGCGGATGCACGCTAATATCTCCCCCAGACCTCAGGGGCGCGAAGGATCTCGCAGGCGCTCCGGCGAGCTCTGCATGCACGGCCCGATAGGCTTCCACGGAGCCGATTTCTCGCCAATTGAGACTTTCTTGAAGATAAGCCCGCGGCGGCTCGCCGGCCTCAATGAGGTTGCGGTAAGCGGGGATGATTTCGTGGGGGCGACCTTGCTCAAGGTCGCTCAGAACTTGCGGCTCCAAAACATGTATCCCGGTGAAGGCAAGCAACCGCACATCAGGTTGTTCCCTGTTGAGCCTTCTCGCTTCATCGACAAACCCAAGCACAAATCCATTGTTAACGGCAACATTATTGAACAAGGCATAATCGTGCAGTAAGAGGCTGACCGAACTACCCGATCTTAAATGGCTTTCATAGAAGCTCTGAAAATCCACATTGCAGATGATATCCCCATTCACCACCACAAACGGTTCCTCGCCAAAAAAATCGAGAACGTTTCGGATGCCGCCGGCTGTACCGAGCAGGACCGGCTCAACGCGGACTTCTACCGGTATGGGCCATTTGTTCTCGTGAATGGCCTTGACGAGCTTGTCGGGAAGATGGAAAGCATTGACAACCACTGCTTCGAATCCCGATTCATAGAGCTTTCCTATCCAGAAATCGAGAAGCGGCATTCCCATCACCGGCACCAGCACCTTCGGCCTGGCCCGGGTGAGCGGACGCAGTCTGGTCCCCAATCCTGCAGCAAGAATCATCGCACGCATGGACCACTATTTGCCGCATCGAACGGAATTTAACAAGAGTAAAAGCTGTCTTTTTTACGGTTCATCAATAAAGCTCAACTGCAGGTGACATACTCATCCAGGGAAGAAAGAAAGAAGATTACCCAAGCCGATCACGAGGAGCGATCTTTTGCTTTCGATGCTCAACCATAGCTGCTCCCTTTGCGAACAGCGATGGCGTTCGTTCTCACCGGTTTTCTCCTTGACCTTGCAGAGATCCCCATGATATAGGCCACAGCAAATAAAGCCGGCGTAGCTCAGGGGTAGAGCAGCTGATTCGTAATCAGCAGGTCGCGGGTTCGAATCCCATCGCCGGCTCCAAGGAAAAATCAAGGGGTTAGCTGACAGAGTAATACCCCTTTTGCTTTTTTTGAGCCCGGTTTTGCCAAAAATTTGCCAAAATAAGTTTTTACCACTTTCTACTTCATTTTCCCTTCGAATACCCGATACATGCGGTCCATGATCGTGCCGTCTTCTGTACCATTGATGTTCTCGATATACTTGCTGTAAACCTTTATGACCATTTCCGCATCGCGATGACCCATGGTTTTGGCAATCCAGAGTAGACTCTCGCCGCTGCTAAACGCAATGGTGGCAAAGGTATGACGCGTTTGCTTCATCTCCCAGACTTCAGCATTTCCCTTATTATCAACCCATCGCAACATCTCCGTCCATTTGAACAGAATCTTCTTGGGAGTCGGTTTGACAAAATGTCTTCCCCGCAATAAGAATTCTTTTGTTAATCGAATGAAATTTTGAGGCAGTTCATCCATGTGGATCTTTATTGAAGAATCTCCTGCTCCGTCTCGCTGTCGCGATTCCGATCCCATATGTTTCGAACCCGATATGCGCAAGAGACGCCATTTGCCGTGCTGTTTCAGGGTTGTCCGGACCGCCATCGGTAACCACAATAATGATCTTTCTTTTCTGGCGGGGCCGAATAAATTCCTGATGACATAGCAGAGCGCCTCGGTCAAAGGAGTGCCCCCGGTCGGCCCTATTATGAAGGCCGCGGGCTCTGCCGGACAGGAAAGGGCACTGACGCTCAAACCCATGCCTTTCGCGCCGTAAAGCACAGTCTCGCTATCGCGAGAGCGCTTTCGCAAAGAGGATTACAGCTCAAGAGACAGGACGCATATCACGAACAAGGGGAGAGTCCTCAGCAATAAGTGTGGCAGAGCTGGTGAATGCAAGCCTATTTTTTCCACAGCCGACCTCAACTGAGGCAAAATTTTTCCCATCTGCTGAACCAGCAAGGCCGCTTTTGGGGAGTTAGACGGGGCACCGGGTGCATCTTCACTCTCTGAGATGGAGTGGCATACTGGTTGCTTGCCTCATGTAGTCACAGGGTGGGAAGCTTCCGTGTCAGAAGCTGTCCAGTTTTCCTACACCCTTCGAATTCACTCTCGATAAATAAAAGGTGATAAGCCGGAAATGCGCTATGATGTTAGAGGATGCATCCCGAACCTCAACCGGGCAGGTGTGGAGGAGCTCTCGAAGATCCGGAGATTGGAGAGTCGGTCTAGAAGATAGTCGATTTTCGAAGTGAGCACCGCCCATTTGGAAATATCTAACATCTGGGTAACGTTACCGGTGTTGGAGAAGAGCTCAGGAAAGCCCTGAGGAACCGGTAAGGTTTTACCATCATGATGAGAGAGAACTGTACAAAGTATAGCAGCAAAAAGGCTGAGCTTGGAGGGCTCTGCCTCTTGTTGCTAGGGCTGAACTTGCGATTTTCAAAACGTGATGTGAACATGCTGAAATTTCGGGTCTTACGTCCATTCTTGAGGGGAAAGTGACACTGAGCGAAAAAGCGCTTCGATAAGTGCATAGCGAGAACATATAAAGCCAAAGGAGACGTATGGTGAATGTGAGAAAAGGAGTTATGGTTTTTGCCCTCTCGTTTGTTCTTTTAGTTGCTGCCGGATGCATGACCGACCAGTATGGTCGGGTCTATATGGAACCGGCTGTGGCGAATACTCTGGGCGGTGCTGCTATCGGTGCCGCTGGAGGAGCTGCAATTGGCGCGGTCGCTGGAAATCCAGCAGCAGGAGCAGCTATTGGAGCTGCTGCTGGTGCAACTGCGGGAGCACTCAGCAGTTTGCCTGGTCCAGGTTATGGCTACGCCTATGCGGCTCCACCTCCTCCGGTGTATTATCAACCACCTCCAGTATATTATGCTCCACCACCGAGGTATCGTATGCCTCCACCACCCCCGCCATACAGGCCATATTGGCGTGGATGGTAGGGCGATGATGGGAAGATTTTTGCTACCAGCAGAAAATGTCTCAAGAGGACTTCACACCTATCAAGTGGAGTCCTTTGCTTTTTATTCGCAATTTTCTGCATAAATTTTGCGTGTTAATCAGCGCTGCGGTTCCGCGCGACGCAGTCACGCGGAACGACCAGCTGAGCCGCGCCCGACTTTTTTGGGCGTCGGCCAGTGAAGGTTGGCTCCTGCCTTTCATTTTACTCTTAATCCATGCATGGTTACGACGCGCATTGCCAACACCGCTACAATCTAAGCTATGTCATCCACAATGTCGTAGTAGATGGCTTAGGGAAATCGTTTGGCAAGCATTCGGTAGAAGCCGTGCTCTTTCCTGTGAATGCCTGCTAGAGTACCAGAGATACTATGTCGGCAAGGAGGCTATCCCAGAAGTAATCACCAACAGCGGCTTCTCTTTGATCATAGAAGGCTTTACCGTCGTTCAGGTCATCAGTGACTTCTTTCAGTATGACGACATCTTTAACTCTCATGACTTACGGCTTGCCCTCAGTTTTTCAAGAGATATGAATTCTGCTTTACCTGCTTCTATCTTCCTTTCCTCTCTTCCAGGATGTCCCGATGCCATTCAGGGGATATTATTTTTGGATTCTTTATCAATGAGTGAGTCCCAAAGCGCTTCCATGGCTTGAAGACGCTCAATTCTGCTCATTCTCCTGATTTCCTCTGTGTTCATTCTGATGCCTTCCTCCATACCCAAGCTCAGCCATTTGCCGCATAGCTTATCTCGATCTCGATGAACTTCGTCTTCTTTCCAATTATACTCTACTTCACATAACCTATCCGGCTCGGATACGCATTTGAGCACTTGCCTGTGGCCTGTAGTGCGCCTACTCTACGAGAAACCAAGTTGGCACGGGATGCCGGTGAATTCGTGCGACAACGCAACCAGTATCCTCCACGGACGGAGTCCGGTACCACTTGAAGACTCCCGGGTTAGCCGCTCCCTTGAACAGCTTAAGAGACGCTTCTGCTTCCTCCGATGGAGTAGTGGACCATATGGCATGCCTTTTAATTTATCAGACTGACTGATCCCGAGCTCTCTTGACGCCCAGTAGCAAAAAAGACTCCGCGCACGAATCCTGTTGCGATCTTTGCCCGCCGTCCAAAGGTCGGATTTATCCAGTTCCAGTACTTCGCACACCCGCTCGGCCACCTTATCAAGATTGAATCCTTGAGCATGCACTTTGTGTTTCCGCTCCATTTGCTCCCGCGCTTGCAGAAGTACCTGTTCAACAAAATCCCTGTCGCCTAAGATCCGTTCGTCTGATTTTTGGAATACTTGCGCTCTGTGCATCGCCTTCACCTCCGCCCATCCCCCGCTGCTGCGTAACAAACCGCCTCGATGTTTCACGACCCTCCTCATAACTGAACCAATCCTTGCCCTATATAGGGCGTTTACCGGCAGAGATAGTGTGCGTCGCTCCGGCAAGGATGTCTAGAAGGCTGTTTAAGGTGCCTATCAGAGATTCGTCCGTGATGAAAAAGCGTCTTTCCGTCTTGAGGTAATCTGAAAGCCGTCCCCACGTGTCGTATGAATGGTTCTGAAGAAATTCTCGCTCCACCCACAGTGAACTGAGGATTATCTTTGTCATAGTGATCCTGCTTGATAAGTTCCCGCCGGAAGTCATCTCGTTTATGATCGTCAAACTTATCAGAAAATACGGGGTACCAGTCTTGTTCGATCAGGTCGGGCGGTGAATCACCAAAATCAAGCGGATCATCATCCTCGAACTAATCGGTTCCATATTCGATCTCGCGATAAAGGGGCCACGAAACTTATTAGGAGGCGCTGTTTCTGTGATCTCTGCCTATGTTCGGCAGCCTTCATCGCATGCCGAGACGCGGCAGCGTTGGCAGAAACCATGAGCTCAAGTTCGTGACGGTCCATCACCTTGAGATGCCCATCTTTCGGAACTCGCCCAATTTGGCGTGCGGCGCCCGATGGAAGCTCAGCGGAGGTAACGAAGATAAGATTGCGAGGCGTGGACGGATTTCGAAAATACCGATCAGCAAACCGCTGAATTTCTTTTACAGGGAGCCGTGTTTTGTGTTTGACTTAGATTGCGACCTGTTGACCATCCTTGGATGCCAGGATATCTACCCCCTTGCTCCATTGGGCCGCCCACGAGTTGAACATCTGTATAGCCAGATTTCGAGAAAAGGTCAGCCACCAACCGCTCAAATTCCTTTGGAGTGAGTTTATATAGATCTACCGGGTCAGGTTTGTTCTTGCTGTCGGGTCATATCTCATTCTCGTATGGCGTATGGCGCAACAAGTAATTGTGTAGTTGTGCTTGTCTCACCATTTCCGATGATAACAGGAAGGCCAAGGGTACTGAAAAAGTTCCGAATATCGCCTGTGGATATGGGAAGAATCTAATGCAAAGCCGCATTACGGTTTTCTTCTATAGGTGGGGGAGGAAACAGTGGCTTGCAGGAGGGACTGCCAGCTTCGTACGAGATCCAGGGAACGGCTGCACGGCCAGCCATCCCCTGCCTCATGTGGCTATTTGGGTATTTCTTTGATGTTAACCGGTTTGGCTTCTTCCAGCTCGAACTGGACAATGTCTCCGGTCTCGAGATCCAGGCCGGTGACGAGCTCTTGAGTGATCTGGTATTCCTTGCCGTCGCGATCCTTGACCGTGTATGTTCCTCCTTCTATTACAACCACTTCACCCTGAATCGGCTCGGCAAAAGCGACGGGAGCTGCCAAAGTAAGAGCGACCAGGGCTACCAGTAAAATTCTAAGAACCAATTTCAGCATAATGAATCCTCCTTTTTCAGTTGGTCGATCGGACTTCTACTATGATGCACTTTCCTCAACAAAAAGCGCCAGCGTTATAGCTGGGCTCGCCCCCCCCGCAATGGCTGTTCATGGCCGTGACACGCTCCCATTGCGATGCTTGCCGTCAAGAAATGAAATTGCGCGGCGGCCGCATTTGTTTAAATTAACCACGAAGAGCAGGAAGAAACCCATGCGATCTTCTTGCCGAACGCCGGCCGGATAACAGCCCGTGCTGCCAGATCGCTCCGCTGCTATGGGGGGCCGGCAATAGCTGCTGGAGACGATCAACCGGCACCTTCCCGGCTCATTGATCCACTTTAGGGCAGAGCACCGGGTGAAGGCTTGGAGTCGTCCGGATTGATCGGATCGTCCACATCGATCTCCGCTGCGTCTCTTCCATCCTGGACGACCGGGTCATTGCCGAGCGGTTCGCCGGCTTTGAGCCAGGCGCAACCCGAAAGGCCTATCGTCACGCTCAGCAGCACCATGCAAATTGCCACTCTGAGCCAACAACACACTTTTGTCATGCGCTCCCCTCCCCTTATCCGAATGCTGATTGTTTAGCGCTACCCCGCACACACCGCAGCCGATTCAAAAATCAAAAATCACCCGCCCGTCGGCCGCCAACAACCCGTTGCGTGCCAGCTCACAAGAATGGTATCATTTCATACAACCCGAGCTAATCCAACTGAAAAAAGGAGGAATAAGGTGAGCGTAACAATTAAATGGTTGAGTCACGCCTGCGTATTGATTCAGACCGGCACGACGAACCTGCTGGTCGATCCTTTTTTGAGCGGGAATCCGCTGGCTGCGGTGAAATCCGCGGATGTGCCCGCCGACTTCATCTTTGTTTCCCACGGTCACGGCGACCATCTCGGCGATACCGTGGAAATCGCCAAAAGAACCGGCGCTACGGTGGTATCGAATTTTGAAATTCATAACTGGCTGGTAAGCCAGGGGCTCAAGAATGTCCATCCGCAACATATCGGCGGCGGCTTCAATTATCCGTGGGGCCGTGTCAAGCTCACTATCGCGCATCATGGCTCGGCATTGCCGGACGGCTCCTACGGCGGCAACCCGTGCGGCTTTTTATTTTACGTGGAGGACAAAAAAATCTATCACGCGTGCGATACCGGTCTTTTTTACGATATGAAGCTAATCGGTGAAGAAGGCATCGATCTTGCCATTTTGCCGATCGGCGACAACTTCACCATGGGCCCTGACGACAGCCTGCGGGCAGTGAAGCTGATTGAGCCCAAACAGGTGATCCCCATCCATTTCGATACGTTCGATGTCATCAAGCAGGACCCGGCGGCCTGGAAGAAGCGCGTTGAAGCGGAAACCGCAGCCAGGGTGACCGTGCTCAAGCCCGGCGGGCAGATCGAGATATAGAAGCTTTTCGAGACTGTTCTCCGAACGTCGCGCCTGCTAGAGCGGGAATCCAAAGAGGCACTTGCGGCATGGATTCCCGCCTGAAACATGCGGGAATGACTGAAATGGCATGCGGGAATGACCATAAGCAGAAATGTTCCCGGACAGACCTCCAGCAGCTTCTTCAGAAACAGCCCAGCAGTTAGCAGTGCGCTGGCCGATCCGGTCGAGCCTATTCGGCCATGCTGTCGAGCGCCTTGGCAAATATCTCCAGATCCTCTTTCGACCACAGACAGAAGAGCACCTCCTTGAGAGTGGTTTCTCGTTCTGTCAGGAAAACTTTTACCGAGTCGAGCATGATCCGGGCGCATCGATCTTTGGGAAAGCCGAAAATGCCCGTGCTTACAGCCGGAAAGGCAATCGACTGCAGACCCTTTTCACTCGCTTTCTGCAAGCTGTTGAGGGTCGCCTGACGCAGTTTTTCATCTTCGCCTCCTTCACCGTAGCGAGGGCCGACGGCGTGAATGACATAGCCGGCCTTCAAATTCCCGGCTCCGGTGATCGCCGCCCCTCCCACCGTGGTGCCGCCGATCCGGTTGCATTCTTCCTGGATGCTTGGCCCGCCTTTCGTGCGGATGGCTCCGGCAACTCCGCCGCCGAGGATAAGTTGAGCGTTGGCCGCATTGACAATGGCATCCACCTCAAGCTCGGTCAAATCACCCTGGATCAACTTGATCCTCCTGCCGTTTATGACTTTTTCCATTTCCCCTGCTCCTTTTGTCGATAACTGCAATTCCAACGCCGGTTCAACCGCCCGGCTCTTCATACGAAAACGGCTCCTTATGAGAACCGCAGTCGGCGATCCCGGCAAAGTCGAATTCATTTTAGTATTCTCATCCTATCCGTGCTTCTGTATAGTGAAACGGTTACTGTCCGAGCGCCGGACTGCTCTCAACAGATTGAGCGATGAGGCAGTCTAAACCGGCATACGATAGATTGCTCTTACTCGATCCACTTCAACCTCATCTGACAATTAAACAACTCTCCTGGAGACTGCAATGGCATTATCAGAAACCATGATGAAAAAGCTGAAAAGGGCGTTCGATGCGCGA
>Ga0068714_10001919_pt1 | contig 28283 bp, 25 predicted proteins | sample MTBNYHSulfiMetaG_FD_62988 | JGI IMG/M metagenome (GOLD analysis project Ga0068714, IMG submission 62988) | Enrichment culture microbial communities from rom New York Harbor, USA that are MTBE-degrading - MTBE-NYH (New York Harbor Sulfidogenic)... | ecosystem: Environmental > Aquatic > Marine >... | reverse complement strand
ATATACATTTACTTTTAATCATTTTTTGTTAGTTCTATTTTCTCTTGCCTGCTAAGGAACTTACGATTCTGTACTGTCCCTTCTTTCTCTTTATGTCATGCAAAAGACGGCATACGATATACTGGATGATATGGTGCGCCCGGAGGGACTCGAACCCCCAATCTACTGATCCGTAGTCAGTTGCTTTGTCCAATTGAGCCACGGGCGCATTTATGGAGGAAATAATCTTGATAAATCAATTGAAATTAAAATAGAATTTGTTTTTTATAGTATTAGTATTCAATCAATTTCAATGCTACAAAACAAATTGTATTATAATTTAAAATCTTCGTCAAATGAAATAATACACTTGTTTCGGTATTGATTTTTCTGATATAGTGATAGCAAAGAGAAACATTCAATAAATAAAGGAAAGTAATGAATAAATTGCCTCAATTAAAGAATAAAAAAATTACCGTTATGGGATTAGGTTTAAACAGAGGAGGATTAGGTGTAACACGCTTTCTGGCACAATCAGGAGCCAGGGTGCTGGTTACTGACCTGAAAACAGAAAATGAGCTTCAAAATACATTGGGGGAATTGAGGGATTGGGACATCCAATACATTTTGGGAAAACACCGTATAGAAGATTTCATTGAAAGGGATATGATTATTCAAAATCCGGCTGTCCCACATAATTCAAAATACCTGCAAATCGCCCGAGCTAATGGGGTCCCCATTGAAACAGATTTATCCCTTTTTTTGAAAATCTGTCCATCTAAAAAGCTTATTGCCGTTGGGGGGACCAAGGGTAAAAGTACGGTAACCAACCTTATCTATCATATTTTTCATCAAGCACAAAAAGATATCGTTCATGCAGGAAATATTGGCATTTCAGTCTTTGATGTTTTGCCTGATATCAAATCCGAAACGCTGGTATTGCTGGAAATTTCCAGCTGGCAACTGGAAGGTCTTCGTCACATTCAATTCAAACCCCACATAGCTGTTTTAACCAATATTTTGCCAGACCACCTGGATAGATATAATGACTTTAATGATTATGCACGTTCAGAAAAATTAATCTATAAATACCAAAATCAATCAGATTATCTCATCACTAACCTGGATAATGCAGCAACAAAAAAGATTAAAAGAGAGTCTTCTTCAGATATTTTCTGGTTCAGTACCAAAAAGATTGCTTCTCAGGGTAGTTACCTCGATCAAGATAAGCTGATCTTTCAATGGAAAAACAAGCATGTGGAATTTTGCAAAATAGATGATGCCCAAATCCCGGGACTTCATAATGTTGAAAATATCCTAGCTGCTGCTAATGTCTGCTTTATTTGTAGTCTGCCTCTAGTATGCATATCAAATGGAATCAAATCCTTCCCCGGAGTACCCAATCGATTGGAAAAAATACGCACATTGAATGGAATCCATTTTTATAATGATACCTGTGCAACCACTCCCGATGCGGTAATAGCGGCAATCCAATCATTTTCTGACGAAGCACTGATTCTCATCCTGGGAGGGAAAGATAAAAAATTGAATTATGACAGTCTATGTCAAACCATTAAAAGAAAGAAAAATATTGCTTATCTAATTTTGATGCAGCATCCTGCATATAATGCTTCTGATATGATATTTAAAAAATTGAAAAAATTCAATTTGCAGGAAAAGATTATTATCTGCCCTACGATGTCTGAAGCCGTTCAGACAGCTTATCTGAAGGCAGTACCGGGAACAAGTATCCTGCTATCCCCTGCCGCAACCAGTTTCGGGATGTTCCGAAATGAGTTCGATAGGGGCAGCTCCTTTCTGCAAGCAGTCAAAGAACTGCCTTAATGCCATCAATATAATATTGAATTGAGATATTGGTCTGTTTTATCATTACTTTTTTTAATCAATATTAATATGGTCACGAACAATGATCTTTTTCTTGCGTACCCATTTAAAGCCTTCTTCTGAAGTAATTGTGAGTACTTCCACCGGCCCTCCTACACCAGGCAGGTCGCCGGGATTGGCTTTAATGCCATCCGAAAATCTTTGAATAGCAGAGGTTGTTTCAATCATTAAGGTACAAAAATCAATGGCGTCCTGGAGAGTCATCGTTCCCCACTGGATCACATATTCCAGACTACGGAGTTGTTTACCGATCTCCTCTTTATTTAATTGATTACCTGCCTGCTCAACAAAGGGTAGATTCCCAATTCTTCCGTCAAACCCCAGTACGATTCTGGATACCACATCGGTCTGTCCAATCCAACTGGCTCCATATTCTCTCCCTTTTTCCCTGCTGTCCCGGTTTTTCTTTTTTTCTCCGGGAATATGACAGGTAAAGACCTGATTGGAACCATCCCGGTTCATGCCAGCAATAATAAAGCTGATGGGATCAATTCTTCCAATGCCGGTTCTTATATGGCCATGAGGATCCTTGTAACGAAAGTCGATAAAAAATTCTTTTTTGTTTATCTCCAATACCTCACACTTCCTCATCAGCAAATCTTTTTCAATCCGTTCCTTTGCCTGATCCAACTGTTTCTGCCAGTCATATTTCTCTTCAAATAAGCGACTCAGCTGATCTGCTGTCTTTTCCACAGAGAAATGCTCCAACTGATTGCTCTTGATAAACTCCTTGATATAACTACTGATACTCTTTAAAACCCCATTTTCGGGCAAAAAAGCCAGGCCGGTTATTGCAATACCCATTTTATCATTTAGTTGAAACAGCTTTGATGCATTATCACTTCCAATCCTGGCCATTCCTTTGCGGTTACGATATGATTGACGGCTATCTGCTGCCAATACAATTCCTTCCGGAATGGTAGTATTAATCGCTAAAGACATGATTACCTCCTATCATTCTTATCATTATAACTTGTAATTGTCATTTTGCTTGTTTTCATTATTTCATTTTGTTTTGAATCAATGCGCCGGCAAGCCCTCCGACCATCCCCAAAAAACCGAAATAAAGTACAAAATAAAAGGGATTACCCCGGATAATCATCTCAGCATATTGCCCGATCCCGTTTCCCAGCAAACCTAATAAGTAATGGTGCCAACCGTAAGCAGGATTTAATAAAAAAATCCGGCAGAAAACACCTCCGATAATTGCCCCTAGAAAACCAACTACCATGGCCGAATCTTTTCTGCCAATAATGGCTCCAATCAAAAAACCGGATATGATAGGTCCTAATACGGGTAATGTTCCAATCAATGCATTTGCCCCGATAGAAATCAAGAAAGGAATCGTCAACATCGTTTATTTCTTTCAGAAATTTTTGGATCTGTTTATCCGCTATCAGCGATTGCCGCGGTATCTTCTGACGAAAAGCCAGGATACTCCGATGAGTATAATAGCCGTACCAAGGATTCCCGCAATTCCCAGAATGGCTGCATCCTGCCAGAAATTAAGGGGATACATCATAACCAGATAATCCGTCCTGGGATCAAGTATCCAGGGAGAACTTTGGGGATCACCAAAAACCAGGTAATGAAATTGTACGAAAAGTCGATGAAACCCGAGAAAGGTGAATATTCCAAAGGTGACCAGCAAGCCAACCGTCAAGATATTACCATTCCTTAACCCTTTCCAAAAATCAAGCCAACTCTTTCGTTTTCTACTAATCATGGTCATTAAAAGGTAGGCCAGAAAATAGAACAGGGAAATGGATTGGATTTTATAAACAGACTGGAAAATTACTTTAACATCTTCCAGATGCTCTATCTCATAATCGTGAAACACGTACATCGGCTTATTATCTTTTTCCACAATAAGCTGCGCATGTTCTACTTTTCCGTTAAAAAACTGGATCAAATGACGGGTAATCACTTTCAGCTGGGCCGCATCAAAACCGGTTACTTCACTGATGTGATATTTTTGATAAGCATATTCATAAAACGGTAAGCATTGGATTTCCAACCTGACCGCCGTGGAGATCAATAAAAAGGGAATCGATAGAATAAAAATCCACCATAACAAAACACGTATTATTTTCAAATATTTCCCCTTTCACTATTCTTTATATTAGATATATATTGAAACTTATGTTTTAAGAAATAATCAACTCTGAAAGACTTCTTTTTGGGACATGATGAATTTGATTCTCATCACGCCAATATTCAATGCTTCCGCTCTCATCTACATTTTCAATCTTAACTTTCTCCATGGGATAACCCAGAGCCAATACATATAGTATCTCATATTGAGAGGATATATTTAGAAGTTTTCCCAGTTTCTCCCGGGAAACCGATCCGAACATACAACCACCCAATCCCTTTTCGGTAGCTCCCAGTAAAATGCTCTGTGCTGTAATTCCCGGATCAACACCAAATTTTTCTGAAATCTCCTTGTCACCCAGAATAACAATGTAAGCAGAAGGTCTTTCTCCTTTGGCTGGTCCATTCCAATCTTTCAGATAAGCAGCCCAGGCAAGCGTGCTAAAGATAACTTCGTTTTTAGCTTTGTCATTGGACAGATAATATTTTAGCGGTTGCCGATTAGCTGCGGAAGGTGATAATCTTGCTAAATCAACTAATTCAAATAATTGATCCTGGCTTATCTGTTTACTTTCATCAAATCGACGATAACTTCTGTTTTTTAAGATTAAATCCTTTATCATAATTTTTACACCTTTATTTGATATAATTTTTTATTTATTATTTTTATTATGTCAATTATATTTCTGATATGGGAAAAATTACAAGTTCAAAAACCCATCCTTAAATAAAAACGCCACCAGCGCAATAATGGCTAAAAAGATAAAAAACTGACTGTTCATTTATTTTTCCTCCCTGGTTATCCTGGTTATAGGCATATAGGGTTTATCTTTTCTAATGATAATAAGAAGCAACCCGGCAATAATCATCAATAGGGACATCACCTGAGCCAGATTCAAAAAACCCAGGTATTTTTCAGTAACCATAGACGGTTCCCTGATAAATTCAATAAAAAACCGGACAATACCATAACCAATAAAATAGATACTCAGTGTTAAACCATTAAACCACTTCTTTTTTCGTAAAGACCATAAGATGATAAAAAGGACAATCCCCTCAAAAAATGCTTCATATAACTGGCTGGGATGGCGCAACTGATTAGTTGGATCCGTGGGAAAGTACATCCCCCAGGGTAGGTTAGTGACTTTCCCAAATAATTCTCCGTTTATAAAATTACCAAGTCTTCCGAAGGTATAACCTGCGGGAATGGCCGGCACGCCCATATCTGCAAACTGCCAGTGGTTAATTTTCCTCTTAAAGCAAAATACTATGTACGCCAAAATAATGCCAATCATACCACCATGATATGACATTCCCAAAATACCTGTATAATGCACCCCTCCGGAAAAATCAAAAGGTGATATTATTTTCCAGGGATTGGACAAATAATATCCTAAATCAGAAGAAACAACATGGCCTATCCTAGCTCCTATAATCAGCATGATAATAGCCCAGAGAAGAAAATCCAGTACAGTAGATTCCTCAAATATTAATTTCTCTGAACGGATCCGATAAATAACTAAAAAAAATGCAGTCAGAAAAGCCACAGGGTACATAAGGCCATACCAGTAAATTTTAAATTGGCCGAAAGATACCAGAATAGGATTAATCGTTTCGGGAATGTGCGCCCAATCTATTCCAAATATTTGCTCCATGAATAACCTTTCTTTCTATTTTATCATTAATTAAGCTATATCTTTTACGTCTATCAATTACTCATGATGATAAGACTTTAATACTTTCATATAATTTGCTCTTTCAAAGGCGTCTGTTTCCTTGACATTCTGCTGACTTAGAAGGCCTCTGATTTCATCTATAGAATTATATTTATTCCTTCTGAGCCATTCTTCAGTTCCTTTAACTAAATTATCAATATAGGGAATACCCTGTTCTAATAGAACTGATGTCATCATGGTAACATTTGCCCCTACTAAAATACCCTTAATGATGTCCTCTACAGTATGTACTCCACCGGTAATCGCCAGATCAGCCTTTATATTCTGATAGAGAATAGCTACCCATCTCAGCCTTAGCCGTAATTCCGCAGAATTACTTAATTCCAAATTGGGTGCAACTGACATTTCAATTAAGTCAATATCCGGCTGATAGAAGCGATTAAACAATACCAGCCCATCTGCTCCTTCTTCAGCCAGCTTATCAGCCATACCCGGAATGGAATTAAAATAAGGACTTAGTTTTACTGCCACCGGTATTGTTACATTTTGCCGTAATACTTTTACCAGGTCAAGGTATTTTTGCTCTACTTCCTGACATGAGCTTGTTTTTGTGGTAGGTAAATAATAAATATTCAGCTCCAGGGCATCTGCACCGGCCTCTTCTATTTTTTTGCCATAACCAATCCAACCGCCGTTAGATATGCCGTTCAGGCTGCCGATGATGGGTATATCGACAGCCTTTTTCACTCTGGCAATATATTCTACATATTCATCAGGGGCAAAACTGTAATCGTTTATATCTGGAAAATAGCTCAATGATTCGGCATAGCTCTCTGTCTGTTGAGTCAAAGCATTATTCAGTTCTTTTTCTTGCAGGATAACCTGTTCCTCAAAGAGTGAATGCAAAACTACCGCACCAATTCCGCTTTCTTCCATCTGCTTGATGTTTTCAATATTTTCACATAACGGAGAAGCAGAGGCTACCAGAGGATTTTTTAATTGAATCCCTAAATATTTGGTACTTAAATCAATCACTTGCTTATCCTCCCAATTCTTATCTATTTTATTTTTATTTATTTTTGAGAATTCTCATCCTTTGCCCATTTTTCGTATATTTTCCAGCGATTCATAACCTCTTTCTGGGCTTTTTTATAGTACTCTTTGGCAATTTCAGGTTTGCTGTAAGTCAGGATTCTATATCTGTTTTCAGCATAAATATAATCTTCTAATGGGATACTGGGAGCTTTGCTATCCAGTACGAATGGATTTTTTCCTTCTTTCTTTAATTCCGGGTTATAGTGCATTAATGGCCAGTACCCGGATGCTACTGCTGCTTTCTGCTGTGTTAATGCGTTTTTCAGGTCATAGCCATGTCCGACACAGGGTGAATAAGCAACAATCAAAGAAGGCCCATCATAGGCTTCAGCTTCCCGGAATACTCTTATCGCCTGATTCATGTCTGCACCAAGGGAAATTCTTGCCACATAAACATGTCCGTAATTAACTGCCATCATAGCCAGGTCCTTTTTAGGCATATCTTTTCCACCTGCTGCAAATTTTGCAACAGCACCTAAAGGAGTAGCTTTGGACATCTGTCCACCGGTGTTGGAGTAGACTTCTGTATCCAATACCAGAATATTTACATTCTGTTTCTGGGCGATTACATGGTCTAATCCGCCGTAACCAATATCATAAGCCCAGCCGTCTCCGCCGATGATCCAGACACTCTTTTCTATCAGGGCTTCTGCAATACTTTCCAGTTGACGTGCCTTATCATTAGAAATATCTTTTAGCTTTTTGGCTAATTCTTCTACCCTTTCTCTTTGCTTTTGAATTTCTTCATCATTAGTCTGCGGTGAATTGATAAACTCATCAACCAGTTCATCTCCAATTTCTTCTTTTAACTGTTCTAATAAATTAATAGCCATTTTTTTCTGCTGATCTATCGCCAATCTAAAGCCATAACCAAATTCAGCATTATCTTCAAAGAGAGAATTGGACCAGGCAGGTCCACGCCCAGCCTGGTTAAAGGTCCATGGTGTTGCCGGCAGGTTACCGCCATAAATCGAAGAACAACCGGTAGCATTAGCTACAATCATTCTGTCTCCGAAAAGCTGACTGACAAGTTTTACATAAGGTGTTTCTCCACAACCGGCACAGGCTCCGGAGAATTCAAACAATGGCTGGGTAAATTGTAAATCTCTGATTCGGTTAAGCTGTAGTTTTTCTCTGTCAAGCAATGGAATGTTTTCAAAAAATTCCCAGTTTTTCTTTTCCTGTTCCTGTATCTTTTCCACAGGAACCATGTTAATGGCTTTTTTAGCAGGCTCTTTCTTGTTTTTAGCAGGACATGTTTCTACACACAAGCCACAACCGGTACAATCTTCCGGAGAGATTTGCAGGGTGAACTTTTGCCCCTGGAATGTCTTAATCTTGATATCAGCAGATTTAAAGTTTTCCGGTGCATCAGCAAGCAAATCAGGTGAGAAAACTTTACTTCTTATTACCGCATGAGGACAGACAAAAGCACAGTTTCCACATTGAATACAGGTATCCGGATCCCATTCAGGTATTTCCTGGGCAATATTTCTCTTTTCCCATTTAGTAGTTCCGGAGGGGAATGTTCCGTCAGGCTCAAAGGCACTTACCGGAATATCATCTCCTTCTTGGGCAATCATCCTGGCAGTCACTTCACGAACAAACTCTGGTGCCTTGGCAGAGACGGTATCCCTTTTACTGATTTTGCTGTCAGCTTTGGCAGGAACTTTTAACTCCTGGATAGATTCCCTGGCTAAATCAACAGCCTTGTTATTCTTATTAAGGACTGCTTCTCCCTTGGTTCCATAAGATTTTTTGATAAACTGTTTAATCTTGTCAATAGCAACATCTTCAGGAAGTATCTTACTTAACAGGAAGAACGCTGTCTGCATAACTGTGTTAATCCTGACACCGAGACCGGTCTCCCTGGCAATCTGATAAGCATTGATTGTATATAGTTTAATCTTTTTGTCAATAATTTTCTCCTGGACTTCTTTGGGGATTTTATCCCATACTTCTTCAGCAGGATACGGGCTGTTTAACAATAATATAGCATTATCTTCAGCATATTTTAAAACATCATATTTCTCCAGGAATGAGAACTGATGACATCCCACAAAGTTTGCTTTTTGAATCAGGTATGGTGAATGAATCGGGTCTTTTCCGAAACGCAGATGGGAAATAGTCAATGACCCTGCTTTTCTAGAATCATAGACAAAATATCCCTGGGCAAAATTATCAGTCTCTTCACCGATTATTTTTATGGAGCTTTTGTTTGCACTTACGGTTCCGTCTGAACCTAATCCATAAAATACAGCCCTGACCCTGTCGGTCGGTTCAATATGGAAATGTTCCGGGTATTTAACGCTCTTCTTGGTCACATCATCATTAATGCCAATGGCAAAATGATTCATAGGCTTTTCTTTTTTTATTTCATCAAATACTCCCATGACCATAGCCGGTGTGAACTCTTTGGATGACAATCCATATCTCCCGCCGATTACTTTAATGGATCTTTTCTGGTTAGTGTCACTCATATATTCGTGAATAGATGACAATACTTCCATATACAAAGGCTCGCCTGAGCTGCCAGGTTCTTTGGTCCGGTCTAATACGCATATCTTTTTGACTGTTTTGGGTATAGACTGCCATAAATGTTTCATTGAAAATGGTCGGTATAGTCTTACTTTAATAAGACCAACCTTTTCACCTTTTTTATTAAGGTATTCTACTGTCTCCTGAACTGTTTCACACCCGGACCCCATCAAGATTATAACTGTCTCAGCAGCCGGATCGCCTTCATATTGGAACAGATGATATTCCCTGCCGGTAATCTCTTTAAAGTTTTCCATAGCCTTTTGGGTAATATCGGCACAAGCATCGTAAAAAGGATTGCACCCTTCTCTGGCTTGAAAAAATACGTCAGGATTCTGGGCTGTACCCCTAATAAAAGGATGTTCAGGAGAAAGGGCTCGGGCTCTATGTTCATATACTAATTTGTCATCAATCATTTTCTTCATTTCTTCAACTTCCAATAGCTCAACCTTGGATATTTCATGAGATGTACGGAAACCATCAAAGAAATGTAAAAAGGGGACTCTGGATTTCAAAGAAGCGGCCTGTGCAATTAACGGGAAATCCATTGCCTCCTGGACAGATGTTGCAGCAAGTAAGGCAAATCCCGTAGTCCTAGTAGCCATGACATCAGAGTGATCACCAAAAATAGACAAGGCATGGGTTGCTACTGTTCGAGCTGAAACATTGAATACAGCTGGTGTGAGTTCACCGGCAATTTTAAACATATTAGGCATCATGAGTAACAATCCCTGGGAAGCAGTAAAGGTAGTCGTTAATGCCCCTCTTTGCAGTGAACCGTGAACCGCTCCGGCTGCTCCGGCTTCACTCTGCATCTCAGCTACAAATGGAACTGCTCCCCAGATATTTTTTTTGCCCTGAAATGCCCATAAATCCGCTAACTCTCCCATAACAGAAGAAGGAGTAATTGGATAAATCGTTATATTTTCGCTAAGGTGATAGGCAGTATGAGCAGCTGCCGTATTCCCGTCTAAGGTAATCAATTTATGTTTCATTTTTTTATTCCTTTTCTTTTTTTTATAAATTTATATTTAAAAACTATTATTTTATTCTTGTTCTTTTTGAATTCTTAAAGAATTTAAAATTACTGTTACCGAACTGAAAACCATGGCAGCTTCGGCGATAGCCGGATGCAAAAGGCCCAGCATGGCCATAGGTATTGCCAGGATATTGTACAAAAAGGCCCAGAATAAATTCTGTTTAATAATCTTAAAAATACTAATTGAAATGTTAATACTATCAATAAGTCCGCTAATACCTTTTTTTATAATAACAATATCTGCACTGTCCAATGCAAGATCGGCCCCTTGCCCCATAGCTACTCCGATATCAGCCCCTTTCAGGGAAGCGGCATCATTGATTCCATCACCTATCATCAAAACTTTTTTACCGTGACTCTGGTAATCCCGGACAATTTCCAATTTTTCTTCAGGTTTGACGCCTGCATATATTTTTTCAATACCGGTCTCCTCTGCCACTACCCGAGCAGTTACTTCATCATCACCGGTAACCATTACCGGTAAAATATTTAATTTTTTGAGTTTTGATATTGCCTGCTTTGAATCTTCTCTTATTCTATCAGATAAGACAATAAAACCAAACTTTTCCTTATTTTTTGATACTTCTACTACTGTTTGTCCTTTTTTTAAATATGGCAGATATTCTTTTTTTTCTTCAGGCTTACCGATAAAGTAAGTTGTCCCATTATAGGTAGCAGTTACCCCTTTTCCGGGGATTTCTTCTATATCATCAATTTTTTTCTTATTTTTTATATTACCCGCAATAGCCCTGGCCAGAGGATGATGTGAATTGCTTTCAATTGATGCCACAATATCCATTTCTTCTTGAGGCAGGTTATGATGGATAACAGAAGGCTGCCCGTAGGTTATGGTACCTGTTTTATCCATGAGCACATAAGCTACATCCCTGGAAGTTTGTATGGCTTCGGCATTTCTGATGATTAATCCCTTTTTGGCTGCCAATCCGCTTCCTGTTACCAAGGCCATAGGAGTAGCCAGGCCTAATGCACAGGGGCAAGCTATTACAACAGTTGAGATAAATACAAAAACTGCGAATGATAAATTATTATCTGTAATTAAAATCCAGGGGAAAATCTCCTTAGCCTTTAATAAAAATGATTGATAAACAGCTAGCTTGGAGAACCAGAATATTGAACTTAGAAAAGCAAGAATGATAATGACCGGGACAAACCAATTGGTTATTCTGTCTGCCAGTGCCTGTATGGGAACTTTTGTCCCCTGGGCTTCCTTGATTAACTGTATCATCTGAGATAAAAATGATTCTTCTCCCACTCCGGTAACTTTTATCAACAGTACACCGGTCAGATTAATTGAACCACCAATCACGGTATCTTCTTTTTCTTTCTTTTTGGGAATGGGTTCCCCGTTTATAAAAGACTCGTTAACTGAGGAAATCCCCTCTATGACAACCCCATCCACGGGAATGCGCTCTCCAGGCTTTACTTTAACAAGATAATCGGCTTTTATCATTGAAATTGGCAAGGTAGTCTCTTTGTTTTCTATTAGAACTGTTGCCTCTTTGGCCTGAAGGGATATCAAGGCCTTTATTTCCTTGGCAGCCTTATCCCTCAGATTAGATTCAATATAACGTCCGGTAAGATGAATAGCCATAATCATGGCACCTAGCGTTCCAAAGGTCATAATAGGTAAACCTGAGCTGTATAAAATCGCGGTAAGCCAGGAAGTTATCGAACCGATAGCAATGAGGGTATCCATATTAGAATGAGAGTGTCTAAAAGCTATCCAGGCGCTTTTAATTGTTGCTTTCCCGCAATAAAAAATTACAAAAGCAACAGCTATTATTTCTATCCACACAAAACCCGGAATATGGTAACCGAACATATGAAAAATCATCATGATTGATAAGGGAAGAGTTACAATCCAGGATAAGATTAGATTTTCTCTTGCTTTTTTAAATCTCTTCTGGCCTAAATCTTCATCTATATCCTCTGAAACACCATATCCGGCACTTTCCACAGCCTCTTTTATTTCTTCAAAGGACAGTTGACGCTCACTGATAATATAGGCAGATTCGGTAGCCAGGTTTACTGAGGCAAGCTTTACTCCCTTTATTTTTTGAAGATTCTCTTCCACTCGCCTGGCACAGTTTATGCAGGTCATTCCGGTAATCCGAATACTCTTTTTATAATCCTTTGCTTTTGAATTATTTTTATCATCCATTCATGTTTCACCCTATTGCATTCTATAAATTATAGATAATTATTATTCAGAAAGGGCTTCAAAACCGGCAACAATGTCCAGTAGTTCTTCAGTAATAGAATCCTGTCTTTGCTTATTAAACTGGGCATCCAGTTCTTCTAACTGTTCTTCAATATTCTGCTCTGCCTTGCGCATGGCAAGCAATCTGCTGGCATTTTCGCTGGCCATTGATTCAATGAACGTTTTATAGAGCGAAATATAAAAATATTGACGAATAACCAGGTTAAACAAGGTGTCAGCTGGAATGGTATACAATGGTATTGAACGGGAGGGCCATTGCTTGGCTGCTAATGCCTTGAGCCAATCAGGATTTAGGGGATATAACTGAAAATAACCTGTTTGAAAAGAAGAACCGCTTGTGGGGCGATTATAAAAAAGATGGATATGAGATACCTTTTTCTGGAAACGCCACTTTTCTACTATTAAGAGGACATCTTGAATAGTACCATCAAGGTGATAGCGAAAATTAGGAAAATCAAGTTTATAACTTGGGGAAATCCCAATATCCTTTAAAGATTCTGAAATTCTGTCTCCAACCACACAGGCAATTAGTGAGGACTGCCGGTTTAAGCCCTTTTCTCCCATCCAGGAATCCAGCTTATTAACAACTGGTAAATTAAAGTTACCGGCCATTCCTCTTTGTGCACCAAAAACAATGATACCGATTGTTTCAATATCATCGGTAGGCGGTGCCTTTAAAATCTCTGGATTTTCTTTTAAAACTATCTGCAAACCAGCTTCGATATTCTGATGGTAAAAATTTATAGCATCAACTGCCTTCTCATAGGCATGAATATTTACCGCCGCCAGAGTTTTCATTGTTTTTACCACTGAGTGCAAATCTTTTGCACTTTCAATTTTCCTGCGAATTGTCTCCAGCATCTGCATAATCAGTATCCTTAACAATTGAATCAGTTATCTCCTGAATAAAATAGGTCAATCTCTCTTTATCATCAGAAGATAAGGTTTTATTATTATTAATCTTATCGGTAATTCCAGAAAATTTATCTTTAATCCCCTTTTTAACGCTCTTTTTAAATGCGTTAATTCTACTTATGGGAACTTCATCCAGTAAACCACGCGAAACAGCTAATAGAAGGATAATTTGCTCTAAAACCGAATAGGGTTCATATTGATTCTGTTTTAATATTTCCCTTATCCTTCTGCCCCGGGTTAAAGTTTTTTTGGTATTTTCATCCAATTGAGTCCCAAAACGGGAAAAAATTTCCAGTTCCTGAAACTGTGAATAACTTAACCGTAAGTCACCCACCACCTGGCGGTATGCTGCCAGTTGGGTTTTCCCTCCGACACGTGAAACCGATTTGCCTGCATCAACTGCCGGCAGAATGCCACCCTGGAATAATTGGGGCGAAAGGTATATCTGTCCATCAGTAATTGATATTATATTAGTTGGTATATATGCTGATAAATTCTGAGCTTCTGTTTCAATAATCGGTAAGGCTGTTAAAGAGCCTCCCCCGTATTCTTTTTTTAAATGAGTAGCCCTTTCCAAAAGCCGGGAGTGAATATAAAAAATATCACCCGGGAATGCCTCCCTTGCCGGTGGTCTTCTCATTAATAATGATAATTCACGATAAGAACGGGCATGCTGGGTTAAATCGTCATAAATAACCAGCACATCCTTGCCTTTTCTCATAAAATATTCTCCGATACTTGTGGCAGCATATGGGGCGATATAATTAAGTCCAGGCGCTTCATCACCAGAGGCTACCAAAACGATACTATAATCCATGGCTTGAGATGATTTTAACCTGGAAATTACCCGGGCAACAGAAGATATTTGCTGGCCAATTGCACAATAGATACAAACAACATCACCTTTTTTCTGATTTAAAATGGTATCAATAGCAATGGCACTTTTACCGGTCTGGCGGTCGCCTAAAATTAATTCCCGCTGACCTCTGCCAACCGGAATTAAAGAATCAACTACCAATAGTCCGGTTTGTAAAGGGGTATTTACAGGATCCCTATCCATAATAGCGGCTGCATCCTGTTCAATCGGGAAATATTCTGAGGACCTGATAGCCCCTTTGCCATCCAGAGGCCTGCCTACAGAATCTATGATGCGACCAAGGAGCATTTCACCAACCGGGATACTCATAACTCTATCGGTTCGTACTACCTCATCAGTCGAGCCAATAGATGTTGCTTCATCTAAAAGTATAATGTCCACACTATCAGGATTAAGGTTAAAGACCATTCCCAATTGCCCTTTTTTAAAACGTACAATCTCCCCTGATTTCACATTAGGCAAGCCATTTGCCTTTACAATATTCTTCCCAACTGAAGTAATGATCCCAATTTCCTGGAAATCAAAGGAGGCTTCCTGCTTTTTTACAACCTTTTCCACCCTGGAAAAAGTCTCTTTTATATGTTCCTGTAGAGGCTTATTCTGAATTAATTCTTTCATCTTATCTCTCTCCAAGAGAATTTATTTTCCCTCTTTTTCGCCTGTGTTGTTTTCTTCTTTATTGTCAATGTCTTGTTGATTCTCAACTTCTTCAAATAATTTTTGTAAGTTCTTTTCCAGGGAATTGAGATAGCTCTCTATACTCCAGGAAATCTTTTTTCCTTCTGCCTTTAATTCAATTCCGCAGATAAGGTCTTCAGATTCTCTAAAAATAATATTTATTTCATCCTGAAGAAGGCTTTTTAATTTATCGGTAATCATTTCTTTTTCTTTTTTCTGCAATCGAAAGGCCGTATTTATTTCTACTTCCTTTTTGGCATCTAAATCAGATAACTGAAAGCCCTGTCCATTATTGTCCTGTGCATCTTCTAATTGTTGCAAAAAGCTTTCTACTAGTTGCTTTTCTAATCTTTCATTTGCCAGATCTGCCAGGACCTTTCTGGAAATCTGGCATACCTGCTGACAGGAACGTTGTTTTAAATCCTTTAAGAAGGCATCACGTTGTTTAATAATTGAATTTCTCCAGTTTTTTTCTTCCTCATTCACTGATTGCCTGGCTTCTTCCATCATTTTTTCACGTTTAGCCTGAAGCTCTTTTTTCATTTGAGCAAGATTATCATCCCAATTCTCTTCCATCTTTTCCCTGATTTTCCGCTGTGTTTTAATTTCCTCTTCGGCCTCTTTCTGCTGTTGTTCGGCATTTTCAATCTGCTCTTTAATCTGTTCTTCTCTTTCGTCAATAATGCCCACAATTCTATTGAAAAGAAACTTTTTCAGTAATAAGACCAGAATCAAAAAATTGATAATTTGTGCTATTACTGTAAACATATCAATTATCATATGATTCCCCTTATTGACTTAAAATATAATTCCAGAATGGATTGGCAAAAATAAGAATAACGGAAATAACCAGACAATAGATAGCAGTAGACTCGACCATAGCCAGACCGACAAATAGTGTTCGGGTTATGGTGTTTGCTTCATCAGGCTGCTGAGCAATAGCTCCTAGGGCTCTAGCTAGAGCCATGCCTTCACCGATTGCCGGACCGATAGAACCGATAGCAATGGTAATACCAGCAGTAAAAATGGAAATTGCACTTACAATATCAATGCTACTCATTTTTCTCACTTCCTTCATTATTATTTTTTTGGTATAATTCACTCTCTGCCTGTGTGGCAGAAGCAATATAAACTGTAGCCAAAATAGTAAAGATATATGCCTGTATCTGGCCAATTAATAGTCCTAACAGCTGCATGATAATCGGTAAGAATAAGGGGGCAATAATCAGTAAAATCCCGGCAATTAACGTGCCGCTCATAATATTTCCAAACAAACGTACCGCTAAAGCCAGGGTTCGGGAAAACTCCCCGATAACATTAAAAGGCAGCATTAGAACAGATGGCTCCAGGTATTGTTTTAAATAATTCATAACACCAACTTTGGTAATTCCGTAGATGGGAATAGCAAAAAATACACAGATCGCCAGGGACGTTGTTGTTGAGAGTGAACCGGTAGGCGGCTGATATCCGGGAACAATAGCCAACAGGTTAGAAATGGAAATAAATAAAAACAGACTCCCCAAAAAAGGAATAAATTGATCGGGATTTTGCTGGGTAATTTCTTTAATCTGTTGACGGATATAGATGATTATTACTTCCAGTGCAATCTGCCAGCGACTGATATCAGGACCTACTTTTAAATCCTTTGTAGCCAACCAGCTAATTAGTGCTAATATAAACATTACTAACCAGGTAAATACAATTGTGGCATTTAAATGAATGCTATTCCATTGAAAATAGATAATGGCATCAGGGGTTATTTCCATAACTATTGCTCCTTCTTATCTTTTTTCGGGTAATTATCGCCTAGCAAGCATGATAATACAATTCGGGCTAAAATAAAACCGGCTAACCAGTATAAAATATAAGTCCATTCTCCAAGGCGGGCAATATAAACCAGAATAGAAAAAGCAATTACAATGCGGATAATGTAACTACCCAGTGTAACCAGAGCCGGGAATCTGGAACGATTCATATATTGCAAGGTCAGCCATAATCCGCCAAAATAAAATAAACCTGATAGAAAACCTAAAATAATAAATTGAAATACTTGAATTTTAAACTACCCCTCTTCATCTCTTTCTTTTTCAATCACTTTACGTTCCTTCTGCACCCAATACCAGGCATTCCAGCAACCCAGGGCAATGCCTAAAAAAAGAAAGGTTAAAGTCCATGATATCTGTCCAGGCCATTTTTTATCCGCCCACAAGCCAATGCCAATTCCTATTATTGTCGGAATCATTACTGACCAACCAATAACTCCAAACAAACCAAATCCCATCCAGATAGTGCGATTTTTCCTGCCTTGAGCCTTAATTCTTCTTTTTTCCTTCTTTTCAATCTCGTGCAGAAATTCTTGTTCTCTATTTTCTTCATAAGAGTTACTTTTTTTATCCATGTGCCTCTAAATCCAAAAACCTCCTGACAAAATCGGCTTCCAGTTTTTGCAGGGCACTGCGTGCGCCCTCTTCCTGTTCATTAATCTTAATAAAATTTTCTTCAACCTCTTTTTTTAAATTCCCCAGGTTGTCTCCTTTAACGGCACCTCTGGTAGAAAGGGTTACCTGGTCATCAGCTTTAATCAATATGCCTTCATTAATAGCCAAGTAAATTTCTTCTTCTGCTTCTGTTAAGGCGAAAAAAATTCCCGGAGTCATAACTGTGACAAAATCCACATGACGGGGGAGCAAACAGAAGAATCCATTAATAGCCTCTCCTACTATCTTTTTTACCCTGCCCTGCCAATAGGTCTTTTCCGGCAATAGTATCCTTAAATCCATCATTTCTTTGCCTCATCAATAGCACCAAGCATATAAAGTGAATTTTCCGAATAATCACGAAATTCGTCATTCAAAATTCGTTCACATCCATCCAATGCTTCCTGTAAAGATACCCGACGCCCTTCATTTCCGGTAAACTGTTCGGTAACAGCAAAGGGTTGTGTCAAAAATCTTTCCAACCTTCTTGCTCTATTCACATTATTCTGGTCTTCCTTGGACAGCTCTTCCAGGCCTAGCATGGCAATTATATCTTTTAAGTCTTCATACTCTGAGAGTGTCTGCTTTGTTTTTCTGGCAATTTCATAGTGCCTTTGACCAACAACTGTTGGAGTAAGAATGCTGGAATTGGAATTTAAAGGGTCCACTGCAGGATATAATCCCTGGCTCGCTCGTTGCCGGGAAAGCACAATAGAAGCAGAAAGATGACTAAAGGTATGTACGGCAGCCGGATCAGTGAAATCATCTGCAGGAACATATACTGCCTGGATAGAGGTAATGTCACCTGTTAATGAACTGCTAACTCTCTCTTCCAGGTCTGCAATTTCGCTGGCCAGGGTCGGCTGATATCCCACCCGGGATGGAAGCTCCCCTAACAACCCAGATACTTCCGAACCTGCCTGCACAAACCGAAATATATTATCAATCAGCAAAAGAACATTTTGCTTGCCTTCATCACGAAAATATTCTGCCATGGTAAGAGCGGCATGCCCAACCCGGAATCTGGCACCTGGCTGTTCATTCATCTGGGCAAAAATCATTACCGCCTTTTCTAAAACTCCAGATTCCTTCATTTCGCGGTAAAGTTCTTCTCCTTCCCGGGAGCGCTCTCCTATTCCACAAAACAGACTGACACCCTGGTAGCCACTAGCCATATTATGAATCATTTCCATAATAAGAACGGTTTTGCCCACACCTGCTCCGCCAAATAAGCCGGCTTTGCCACCTTTTTCCAGAGGAGATAATACATCTATAACCTTGATGCCTGTTTCAAATAATCCAATATCGGTTGAACGTTCCGATAAAGTCAGGGGTGTCTTATAAATAAACCTGCGTTTTTCAGAGTCAATTTTTTCTCCCCCATCTATTGTTTCTCCGAATACATTGAACATCCTTCCCAGCAATTTATCTCCAACAGGCACGCTTAAAGGGTGGCCATAATCTGTGACTTCGTCTCCTCTCTTCAATCCCTGCGTTGGTGTTAAGGCGATTCCTCTGGCAGTATTGGAATCAAGATGAAGAACAACTTCAAAAAAAACATTACCCGCTTTGAGAAGGTTTGGTATATCAGGTATTTTTTCAGGAAAATAGGCATCAATAACACTACCTCGGATAGTGGTCACTTTTCCCTTATTCATGTTTTCGGACAAATGTTCATTATCTTTCAATTTATTCTCCTGACCTAAAATAACTTAAATGTTAATTATTATTATAACATTATTACAGTAAATATCGCACCCGCTTAGCGAGTGGTTTTAAGAAGCCTCTAAAAGAGGTTTAAGTTTTTATTAGGCAGTTTTTTCAAGGTAGCAACTGACTCTAATCAACAGATATTATCCGCATTGAATCAGTGCCTCCGGTTTTCTTTTTAATTGTCCCTTCAGTTAAAATGAGATAATCATCTTTTTTTACTAATTTTTTCTCTTTCAATAAATCCATAATTCTTCTATACCAATCGGTTTTCTTTCTATCTAGTATAAAAGAGACAACTCCATACGAAAATGCCAGAAAATGGGCAACTTCCGGATTTGGAGTAAAGGCAAGAATCCAGCAATATGGTTTGAATCGAGATATTCTTCTGGCTGTATTGCCGCTTTCGGTTGGTGCCAATATATATTTAGCTTGAATAATCTGACTGCTTTCCATAGTATGCATGGAAATAATATCCTCTACTAAAGGCTTTTCCCGCTGAAAAGAGAGACGCAAGTCTTCACATAAAGAAGAATGATGGTGAAAATTGCGATATTCCCGTTCAGTGAAAACGGCAATGTCAGTCATCATCCTTACTGCTTCCACCGGAAACTTACCTACTGCAGTTTCCTCTGATAGCATAGTGGCATCTGTTCCGTCCAGAATAGCATTGGCTACATCAGTCACCTCAGAACGTGTTGGCCTGATATGGTCAGTCATGGATACCAGCATTTGAGTTGCAGTAATCACCGGGCGGTTCATCCGATTTGCCTTGGCAATTAATTTTTTTTGAATAACAGGAATCTCTTCAATATTTACCTGTACCCCCAAATCGCCCCTGGCTACCATAATGGCATCGGTAACCTTAATTATTTCATCAATGTTTTTTAGGGCTTCTTCTCGTTCAATTTTTGCCACTGTAAATATTTTTTTACCCTTTTTGCGGGCAAATTCCTTTACTTTGATAATGTCATCGGCTTTTTCAACAAAGGATATACCAAAAATTGAAACTCCTTCCTGTAACCCAAATGCAATTAGTTTAAGGTCTTGCTCTCTAATCGGGTTCAGCAATATTTTGGTGTGAGGTAAATTCAGTCCTTTGTGTGAATCCAATTTTCCACCAGTCATAACCTGACAGATAATTTCATCTTTATCCTCTTGTATATCCTTGACTCGAAGTTGAATAAATCCATCATACAGATAAATAAGGCTATTCTGCTTAACACTTTTAATTAATGCCTTATAATCAACCGGTATAACAGATTCATTTCCTGTAATATTCCGTGTTGTCAAGCGGATTGTTTGACCTTTTTTTAAAACAATAGGGCCATTTTCGATTTCTCCGATTCTGATCTTAGGACCCGGAATATCCATCATTACCGGAATGGAAATTCCCAGTTCTTTTTCAACTATGCGAACATATTTTAATGTTTCCCTGTGATAATCAATCGTATCATGAGCTAAATTAAGGCGGGCTACTTTCATTCCAGCCAGGGCTAATTTTTTGATTATTTTTTTATTATGTGAAGCCGGTCCCAGCGTGCACACAATTTTGGTTTTGGACTCCGGAAATTTCATCTATATCTCCTTATTACAGCAAATATAATAATATTTTTCTATTAGACAACAAATGGGATGGCTATCCTGTGAAGAATAAATCTTGGTCTTCTTCAGCTAAAAATGGATTAAAAGCCCGAATAAAGAAGACAAGGTCTACTGTTTTTTCCTGGAAAGAGATTGAACTATTAAAACAATGCCCATCGCTATAAGAATAACCGGCCAAAAGTTCACCAATACAAAACGGGGGAAGAAACTCCTCATTAGAAAGAATAACCCCAAGAAAATAAGAATTAATCCACCCCAAACATGTTTATGATTGTCTTTTTTACCCTCATCCTGGCTGATATCAATCTCTTTTTCCCGGTCATAATCTTTACTACTTTCGGTTTCCTGTTCAGGGTTTTGCGGTATAATAATCCATGCTATAATATAAGCAATCACACCTACACCGCCTAAAAGAACAACAAGTATTGCCAGAAGACGTACCAGAGTAGAATCTATTTCAAAATATTCTGCAATCCCACCACATACCCCGGCAATCATAGAATCCTTTCGCGAACGGTATATTTTTTTAGCCATAGATACCTCCTTATTCTTACTGGATAAACTGAAAAAATATTTTCTACTTTGTTGACAATTCTTTAAGATTTAAAACATGATATTCTTCAACTAAGTGATGACCAAATTGAACAATTTTATTCTTTTCCAGCAATTTAAATCCATTTTTATGATAAATTGTTCTTGCCGCATCAAGGTGACCCAATGTCCAGAGATACACTTTTTCGTATTCTGCATCCTGACAAAATTTTAATGCTTCTCCGAACAAATGCTTTCCTAATTGTATGCCCCGATAATCGGGATGTACCAAAAACCAGCGTAACTGCGCTTGTTGATGCGGTCTTTCCAAAATGGCAATCGAACCAATAATGGTATCCTTAATTTCTGCAATCCATAAACTGCTTTTACCATCTTGATAAATTCTGGCGAATTCTGCCAGACCTTCAGCAACATAGGCTTCGAACTCATGATTAAACCCGTATCCCTGATGATAAACCTGACCATGTAAGGATAATACCATTCCTATGTCCCCATATTGATAATTATTGCGAATATTAATATCAGGTAAAAGACTTTGATTTGAACCGGAAGTTATCATAACCTCCTCCACTGAACATAAAAGTTGAGGATAAAATAAAAAAAATGGCGGAGAGAGAGGGATTCGAACCCTCGGAGCAGACTTAAAATCCGCTCAATTGCTTAGCAGGCAACCACCTTCGGCCTCTCGGTCATCTCTCCGATTAAAGTATAACATAATCCTTTTTTACAGGCAAGAATTAAAAAGATTATAACAACATTCTTGACAAAAAGATGCAAAATATTTTAGAATGTGCTATCTTTTTCAATTGAAAAAACTTAGGATAAGGAAAGGGAAAGAATTTTAAATGAATCACTTTCAATATGATGTCATTGTTATCGGTGCAGGACATGCGGGATGTGAATCAGCACTGGCTGCTGCCCGCCGTGGTGCAAAAACACTTTTAGTTACTTCCAACGTAGATAATATTGCTCTGTTGCCCTGCAATCCCTCTATTGGCGGACCGGGAAAGGGGCATGTAGCCAGAGAAATCGATGCATTGGGGGGTGAATTAGCTAAAAAGACTGATCAGTCTACCTTACATATCCGCATGCTTAATACCAGCAAAGGACCGGCCATGTGGGCATTGCGTGCTCAGGTCGATAAAAATAAATACAAAAAAGAGATGATTAAAACCATTCAAAATCAACCCAACCTATCTCTCGTTCAGGAAATGGCTAGCGGTTTATTGATTAAAGATAGTCAAATTGATGGTGTGCTACTTCAAAGCGGCATACAATTTTACGCTCCAACTGTTATTGTCACCGCAGGAACTTTCTTAAACGGTATAATTTATATCGGGAAAATTCATTATAGTGCCGGAAGAGCAGGAGAACTAGCCTCTATTGATCTAGCCAATCAATTCAAAGCGTTGGGTTTTAAAACTATTCGCTTGAATACCTGCACTCCCCCCCGGATAGATAGAAGAAGTATCAATTTTTCGTATTTAACAGAACAAAAAAGTGCAATGGAACCCCTTGCTTTTTCCTATGAATCGAAAAAGAAAATTTATCATAAACATACAGTCTATATCACCCGTACCAATACCAGAACACAGGAAGTTATACAAAACTATATCAACCAGGTTCCTTTGGTTAACGGAACGATTCAAAGTACAGCCACACGATACTGCCCTTCTATTGAAGATAAGGTTGTTCGTTTTCCTTATCATGAATCACACCAATTATTTCTTGAACCGGAAAGTGAGTCAACTGAGGAGATTTACCTGCAGGGATTCTTTACCAGTCTTCCCCCTGCAGCCCAACAGGAGGCCCTGCAAACTATTAAGGGCTTAGAAAATTGTCGAATCATACGCTACGGTTATGCTATTGAATATGATGTTATCCTGCCTCATCAACTTAAATACACTTTGGAAACCAAAAAAATTAAGGGATTATTCCTGGCTGGACAGATTAATGGTACATCGGGTTATGAAGAAGCCGCCGAACAGGGTCTAGTTACCGGCATTAATGCCGTACAGTTTCTGGACCATCAGGAACCTTTTATTCTGGATCGCTCTCAGGCTTATATTGCTGTAGAAATAGATGATCTGGTAACTAAAAGTATCACCGAACCATATCGGCTGAGAACCGGTTTGGCTGAGTATCGCCTTTTGCTTCGCCAGGATAATGCTGATTTACGATTAACTCCTTATGGATACCAATACGGATTAATTTCCAAAAAAAGATATCAAACATTTCTGGCAAAAAAAGAAGCAATTGCAAAGGAAATCAGCCGTCTTTTTCATCTAAAAATAGTTCCTGATGAAGATACAAATCAACAACTCGAGAGATTAAACACTTCTCCCCTTCATAAACCTGTTAGTCTGGCTGATTTACTGACACGTCCTCAGTTAAGTTATGCTGATACTTCCAGCCTGGATCCGGAAAGGAAAAAATTGGATCCGGAGGTTATCAATCAGGTAGAAATACAAATTAAGTATTCCGGTTATATTAAGCGTCAGGAAGAAGAGGTAAAACGATTTAAAAAAACCGAAAACTTGAAAATACCAATCGATATTGATTACTCTCAGCTGTATGGAATTTCACATGAAGGCATCCAACGATTTACTGAAATCAAACCCGTGTCTTTAGGACAGGCCAAAAGGATACCAGGTGTTACCCCCTCTGATATTACTGCTCTAATGATTCATTTAGAAAAAATAAAGAGGAGCAGGAAAAAAGATAATGATTGCTAAATTTGTCCAACTGCTTTTTGGGCAGCCTGAAGGGTATTTTGCATCAACATCATATTGGTAACCGGACCTACACCACCTGGAACAGGTGTGATTTTGGATGCAAGCCTGGAAACTTCATAAAAATCAACATCTCCAACTAATTTTCCCTCTACCTCATTGGTTCCTACGTCAATCACTATTGGATTATTTTTGATCATATCACCCTTAATCAATCCTGCTCTGCCAGCGGCCGCCACGATTATATCTGCTTTTCGGGTAAAGAAAGAAAGATCAGGCGTTCTGGAATGACAAACGGTAACCGTAGCATTGGCATGAGGCTGTTTTAAGAGCAAAATGAGAGCCAGAGGCTTACCGACAATACTGCTTCTCCCAACAATAACTACATGTTTGCCTTCAACGGTAATTCTCTCTCTTTTTAAAATTTCAAAAACTGCATTGGGTGTGCAAGGTAAAAAACCGGGGCTCCCCATGGCTAATTTTCCCATATTGACAGGATTAAAACAATCCACATCCTTATCAGGATGTAAGGCTTTCTGGATATTTTCCTGATTTATCTGTTTTGGCAGAGGAGTCTGAATAAGAACACCATGAACTTGCTGATCCTGATTGAGTTGCTCTATTAAACCCAACAACTCATCTTCCGGGGTTTCTTCAGCTAAAGCATACTTCTCAAATTGAAAATATACTTTTTGACAGGTTTTCTCGATCATTCGAACATAAAAAAGAGAGGCAGGGTCTTTTCCTAAAATAACGACTGAAAGTTTGGGTTTGATATTTGTTTTCTGAAAAAATTGTTCCACATTTAACTTCAACTCATTTTTGATCATTGCAGCAATAGCCTTTCCGTCAATTAGGTGAATTTCTCGATTCATTACACCATCTCCTTTATCTTATTTCAATCAACCTATTTAATACAATAGCATTTTCTTATTCTTATTTACAAGAAATTAATGTGATTATTCCCCCATACATCTACATGTGTCACCTCTAATAATATAATAACCTGCTAATGAATAATCATTGCAGGTTATATATGGTCGCTATATGTCACTTTTAATCGGAAACTCTACAAATAGTTGCTATTTCTTCTAATCTCTACCTTTTTCTTTTTTAAGATATTCCTTAACCATTAGCCTTGCTGTATTTTCATCAATATTGTAGACTACTTCAATTTCACTGGTCAAAATCTTTCTCGCTCTTTCCAAAAGACTTTTCTCGGTAGCAGATAGGGTATCTGTTTTTTTTCGAAGATTATAATTCCTGACTACTTGAGCTACTTTCTTTAAGTTACCGCTGTCCACCATTTCCATTTGAGATTTAATCCTGGATTTGTAATCCTGCTCCATTTCATCCATCTCACAACCTAAAACTGCCAATACTTCAGGAATTTTCTCTTTGCCTATAACCCTCCTTAAACCAATATCGTTTGCCTTTCTTATCGGAATCATAAGAGTCATTTGATTAATGGCTAAGTTGAGAATATAATACTTTTCACTCTTATCTAAAACATGCTTTTCTTCTATATTTGCAATGTTGCCTACTCCAAAAATAGGATGGGCAACTTTGTCTCCTTTTTTAAACATCGGCAACGAATAATAATCCGTTTTCACCTCCAAAATCAATCCCTCCAGTAATTATAGTATTCATTATTTAAGTACTTAATTTTATATTTTACACCAAATTTGTTCTTAAGTCAAATTATTAATTGAATTTAACTATACTTAGACCATTAAAACAATAGAATATAATAATATGTTGAATAACATTATAAAAAAATGATGAAGGTTTCGCTTTAAAAATGTGTCTAAATATTACGGCAAATAAATGAGTGGATTAACGGGTTTACCATTTTCTCTTATTTCAAAATGCAGGTGAGTACCGGTAGCATTACCGGAAGCACCTAATCTGGCAATAATATCCCCTTTGGCCACATTTTGACCTTTTTTTACCAGGTTGCTTGAATTATGGGCATATACCGAGGAATAACCGCCAGCATGATCAATAATAACAACATTACCATATCCATTAATATAACCGCTAAAGCTTACCTTACCGCTTTCGACAGCCCTAATGGAATCGCCCTTTCTACCATCAATATCAATTCCGGTATGATAGTCTCTTCTGCCGCCCAGGGTCCTTATACCAAACTGAGAAGTAATTAGACCATTCACAGGCCAGACAAAGGAATGTGAAGATATTGATGAGTTTCTGACATTTGGAATCACAAGTTTTTGTCCAACAATAAGTCGACTGCTTTCAGATATACGGTTAGCACTTGTGATAGACTGAATGTTTACCTGGTATTTTCTGGAAATCCCCCAAAGCGTTTCGCCTTTTAGTACATAATGAATAACATCTTTGGGCTGGTTCTCTTCTGCTAAGGTAAGAGTTACAGATCCCTGCCTAAGCGCCAGTTCGGTAGCAGGAATATTTAATTTTTGCCCAATAGAAAGCTGGGTGATATTCTGTAGTTGATTAATATTAATAATTTCATGCATTTTAACATCAAACTTCTGGGCAATATTCCAAAGCGAATCACCCTTAACTACGGTATATTCTACTGTTTGAATTTTGTTGCTTCCTTGACCTGATCCACCCATGGCAGGTATCTCCAGTTTTTGGCCAACAGATAGAACATCTTTGTTATTTAAATAATTAACAGCAACGATACTCTCCATTGATACACTATACTGATGAGCAATACTCCATAAAGTATCGCCTGACTTTACACTATAATATACTGGTTCCTGTTCTTTCACCTGGGAACCATCGGATTCACTGCTCGTACTCTTTTCACTTTCTGCAATCGATAGAATTTCAGTTGCTGTCTGATCACTTACCTTTATTTTAATTCTTTGTCCGGGATAGACATAATCCTGCTGTGATATTTGGTTGAGCTCACAAATCGTTTCAACCGGCATATGATATTTTTGGGCTATAACAGAAATATTTTCTCCATATGCCACAATATGCTCCACCCAGTTAAATTGAGATTTTTCTACATCAGCCTCTTCTCTTTCGCTTGTTCCATCTTTTGGTCTTCCGCCCAGGGGAATTTTAATAATCTGGCCTATAGAAAGCCTTTCTTCATTTTCCAAATCATTTACTTGTGATAACTCATTCAAAGAAACTTGATAATTTTGAGCAATTGTCCATAAACTTTCACCGGCTTTGACGGTATAATCTACTGCCTGTACCGATTCTCTGAATTCCTGATTCAAGCTTGTACTTATTCCCTGAAAATTGGACCCTTTATCTTCAAAGGAAAGTTTATTAATTTCTTCCTGACCTGTTTCATTTTTTTCTATTGGAATTTTGATTTCTTGCCCAATATAAAGAGAATCCGGTTTATGTAGATTGTTTAACGAAGAAATAGAATCTAGCGATAAACGATACTGTTGGGCAATATCCCAGAGGCTTTCGCCTTTTTGTACAGTGTGAATGACGACTGAAGAGTCCCCATTTTGAATAGAGAGGCTTAATTTATTTTGAGGGATTTTTATTAATAGACCTGGTGACAGGATTTGCTCTTGCTCAATATCATTTACTTCGGTAACATCCTCTATCGATAACTGAAATTGGCGGGCAATCGTCCACAGACAGTCACCTTCTTTGATCTGATACTCTATATATTCCTGAGCAAAAACATTAGCCGTAATCATTAGAAACGCAATACTACTCAACAAGAAAAAAATTGTCACCCAGGTTATATAGATAGAACTGCTTTTTTTGACATAATTCATTAGTCCGTAGCACCTGCAAATATAAAATAGTGAAACATGGGATCATGAAGTTTGGACTCTATGATAGGAAAAATCATTATACCAATTATATTTATTCTACTATATTAATATACCATAAATATATCATATTGCAAGGATATAATAAAATAAATTCATTTTTTAAATATAAGCCTTCAAAAAAATTGTTCTGCTGACTACACTTTATTACCTTTGTTATGCAGTTGTTCTTCTAAAAATGCATCAATGGCATTTTTTTTGAAACGCCAGATTCTTCCGATTTTTATTGCCGGTATCTTCTCTTCTCTTGCCCATTGATAGATAGTGAGTGGCTTTACCTGCAGGTATTCTGCGACCTGTTTTGCGGTTAAATATTCTTCCATTATTTTTTCCTCCTTAGTAAAAGCTATAATATTGTCAGGGGAG
>Ga0068714_10001918_pt1 | contig 28288 bp, 22 predicted proteins | sample MTBNYHSulfiMetaG_FD_62988 | JGI IMG/M metagenome (GOLD analysis project Ga0068714, IMG submission 62988) | Enrichment culture microbial communities from rom New York Harbor, USA that are MTBE-degrading - MTBE-NYH (New York Harbor Sulfidogenic)... | ecosystem: Environmental > Aquatic > Marine >... | reverse complement strand
GGTCGCAGGGATCGTGATACGTTACGGTCAGGGGGAGTTCCTTGAGCGGAATCCGATTCTCTCTTACCAGTTCCGTGAGGAACTGGGATGCGTGGTGTATTTCGATCTCGCGTGGGTAGTGTTCTCTCCACATCTGGTAACAGGAGGGACAGGCAAAAATAACTTTTTTGGCTTGTTTCTCTCGAACCGCCTCGAGGTTGTGCTCCATGAACTCGTTGAACATCTCTTTCAGGCCCGCCCCCATCAGCGGAAATCCGCAGCACCACTCCTCCTCGCCCAGCAGGGTGAAATCCACCCCGCTTATTTCGAGTATCTCCGCGAGGGCAATGGGAATCTTCTGAGCCAGCGGGAAATAGGCAGCCACACAGCCCGTGAAATAAACGACCTCGGCCTTTTCCCTGACGTGCCCGTGGTCGGGCGCATCGCTCATGTCCTCCACCCACTCGGCCCGCTCTTCGTTATCCTCCCCGAAAACGTTCCGGCTTTGCGCGAGGTTTTCGCCGATCATGTCGATCTTTTTCGGGTACGTCCCGGAATGAACCAGATCCTGTCGAAGCGACAGCCACAACTCTTTAAGACGGATGCCCACCGGACAGACTTCCTCGCAGTTGCCGCACAGCGTACACCGGAAAACCGTGTTGCTGAACTGTTTGCGCTGTTCTTCCGAGGGGCCGAACTTACCGAAAAGCTTTCTGAGGAGGCCGGTCCGGGTTCTGAGAATCCGCTTGAGACCTTTCATGCGGTACAAGGCGGACAGCTCACCATCGAGGGAAGCCCCCACCGCAGGGCACACGTCGGCGCACAGCCGGCAATTGGTGCACGCCTCCATTTCAAAAAGTTGTTTTACGCTGTAATCCTGATTGGACATATCAATCTTCGCGATATTTCTCGATGTCGGCCAGAACCCACTTTTCCACAGCTTCGGACCCGTGTATCAGGTCTTGAAGTTCTCCTTTGTCATCAGGCTTGATTTTATACATCCACCCTTTGCCGTAGCAGTCTTCGTTGATCAGTCCGGGATTGGTCTCGAGTTCTTCGTTCACAGCCACCAATTCTCCGCCGACAGGGGCGTTCACCTTTCCCAGCCATTTGCCCGATTCCACTTTGGCGAACTTCTTTCCTTTCTTCAGGACCTTACCTTCATCCGGTAGTTGTACGTAAACAATGTCGCCGGCCAACTTCTGGGCAAAATCATCCATACCCATGACCAGCAAATCCCCTTCGTCCCGGATCCAGTAATGGTTTTCTTCATAATACAGTTCGTCCGGCATGTTGTATTCCTTAATCTGCACGTGGACCTCCTCTCTGTTCCCGTTCGGCGGTGCTCTGAAAAAATGTAACCTTTAGCGGGGGGAGAACTTTTGAAAAAGTTCTTCCCCCGTAGCCCCGTTCAAAACCTTCAAGGCAGGCGCCACCCTTCGGGAGGCGCACACAGCATCCCGCTGCGGCCAAGGCTTGTGCGAAAACGCATGGAAATCTAAAAGGGAGTCTGAGGAATCCGCGTCCGGCGAATGATCGTTTCCCTCAGTATTCCTGCACCTTAATACTAGTCTTGTTCCTCCAGCAGTCCGTTGATGAACTCCGTAGTGTTATACACCTTGAACGCTTGTTTGCGAAGCTTTGCGTTTGAGAGATTGTGCCTGCACGAATTGCACTCCGTGAGCACGATATCGACTCCCGCGTCTTCCGCCTCGGCCAATCTGCGACGGGCCATGGCGATGGAATTCTTGGGATACGCTCCCCTTACGCCTCCGCCGGCCCCGCAGCACAGGGCGTCGGCATGGTGATGCACCATCTCGACGAAGTTCGGTGCGATCTTTTGTATAGTGCGCCGGGGTTCCTCATAGATCCCGCAGTGTCTTCCCAGATCGCACGGATCATGGTACGTCACCCGCTTGTCGGTTTTTACCCCGAAATCGACATCCGCCAGAAACTGCGACAGGTGAACGATCCGGAGATTCTTGTCCAGAAGTTCGGCGTACTGGGGTTTGTCCCTGAAGGTGCGAAAGCAGTACGGGCAGCCCGTGATCACCGTTTTGGCGCCCGTGGCCAGAATGGCCTCCACATTCTTTCGCGCCAGCTCTTCATTCATCTGATAACCGACGTCTTCCAGCACACCGGAGCAACACACCTCGTCGATCAGCGTGTAGTCCACATCGAGGCGATCCAGCAAGTCCAGGGTCGCCATGGTGGCTTCGTCTTCCCTGTACGAGCCTACGCATCCGATAAAATAGACGCACTCCGCTTTTCGGTTTCGCTCCCTTTCAAAATCCTCGGGCTCGTCCTCCGCATAGATGTTGGTGTGGTTTTGAAGGACCTCGTTCATGCCCTTGAAGGCCGGATGGCAGGAGCCGATACCGACCATGTCTTTTCTGACCTGCTTGATAATTTCCGGCACGTTCACACCGGACGGACAATTTTGGGCGCAACCGGCGCAGGTGGTGCACTGAAATAACGTCTCGATGAGCTCATCGTCCAACGGAATCTCGCCGTCCATTACCTCTTTCAACAGCAGCATTTTGCCCCGCGCATTGTAGGAAGGTCGGAGCGTTGCTCCAAAAAGAGGGCAAACCGCCTGGCAGAAGCCGCATCGCGAGCACTGCAGGATCTGCTTGCGGTATTTTCGTTCGAAATCGTACTTAGCTTCCACCTATACCTCCAATGCCATCTTGCCGGGATTCAGAATATTGTTCGGATCGAGCAGTCGCTTGATGCCGCGCATCACGTCCATGGCCGTTTCATCGTGTTCCAGGCTCATGAAGGGCGCTTTGGAAAGGCCGATGCCGTGTTCACCCGTGAGCGTACCCCCCAGACCGATGGCCAGATGAAACAACTCGTCGCCGGCCGCCTCTTTTCGCCGTACCTGTTCCGGATCGTAACCGTCGTATAGAATCTGTGGATGCAGGTTTCCGTCCCCAGCATGACCGAACGTGGCTATTTGCAGCGAGTGTTTCTTGGCGATGGCCTCTATGCCTCTCAGCAGGTTCGTGATCTGTCCCATGGGCACGGTAACGTCCTCGAGAACGAAATGAGTCTCGATCCTGGCGAGCACCGCATACGCGGATTTCCTCGCCTTCCATAGATCCGCCACCTCTGCCTCGCTCTTCGCCATTTTCACATCCTTGGCCTTACTGTTTTTGAAAATGTCGACCACTTTCCCCATCTGATATTCCGTCTCTTCCCGAGTATAGCCGTCGGTTTCGGCCAATAACATGGCGTCCACCTCCGGGAGATCGAGGTCCGTATTCTCGTTGATGGCCCGAATGGTTTCCCTCCCCAGAATCTCGAGCACACTCGGAATAATGCCGCTGTGCATGATCTGGGTGACGGCATGCCCGGCATCTTCCAGAGAATCGAATGTCGCCGACGCGGTGCTGGTGGCGGTGGGTTTGGGATTGATCTTCAACGTAATCTCGGTGACGAATCCGAGCGTGCCTTCGGATCCCACAAACAGCCGGGTCAGGTCGTATCCGGAAACGCTTTTCATGGCTTTGGAACCGGTCTTCATGATGCGACCGTCCGGCAGCACCACCTCGAGACCCAACACATAATCTCGGGTGGTCCCGTACTTGGCTCCACGGACACCGCCTGCGTTGGTAGCCACGTTTCCCCCTAGGGTGCAGACTTTGCCGCTGGCCGGATCCGGCGGAAAGAAAAAACCGTGCCGCGCGAGCTCGTTTTCGAGGTGTGCATATACGACACCGGGTTGTACGACGGCCAGGCGATCTTCAATGCTGATTTTCAGGATCTTGTTCATGCGGCACAGGTCCACCACGATCCCGCCTTTGGAGGGAACCGACATACCCGAGAGACCGGTTCCGGCGCCGCGTGGAATCACTGGAATCTTTTCCCGGTTCGCCAGCTTCAGAATCCGCGAAACCTGTTCCGCCGTTTCAACCCACACAGCGCAGGAAGGCCGGTGGTGATGCTCGGAAGCATCGTACGAAAACGAGACCATGTCGATAAGACGATCCGTGTAGTTATCCTCACCCACAATGGCGATGAGGTCCTTCTTGACATTGTCTTGCATGTTATCTTCCTCTGGTGTCCCGAGAGCTGTGAGTTTGCCCGCTAAGGGTCTCCGGCCGGTGGGCCGGATGGCCCAAACTGAGAAGTCTTGGGAGGATCTTGGGGAACCCTTCTGAAGAAGGGTTCCCCAAGATCCATCCGAATGCTTACATTTACTCCTATCCCTTTTCTTCCTCCCGCCGGGACGCGTTGATGGCCAATACTACGGGCGCCGCGATGATGTGAAACAAACGGCTGAAAGGCAAATAAGCGATAAAGACTCCCGTCAGAATGGCGTGGATGTACCAGACGTACGCGTAAGATCCCGTGATTCCGGCGGAGTCCGAGAACAGGCCGCCGAGCCGGGCCCCGATAAAGGCGGCGCCGCCTTGAGCCGGAGCCCCCGTCATGGCCATACGCATTCCTTCCAGTACAAAACCGACTATAACGATCCCGGCTATCAAGCACAACGCGAATCGGTCCTGCGTCGGCGCACCCTTGGGCCGCTGCGAATGACCTATGAATCCCCGAGCCAAGGCCAGAACAACGCCCAGTAGTATCATCAGTCCCGTCAGGTCGAAAAGGAAAGCGGTTACCGGCTGATTCTTATTTACCATGATCCAACTGAAGGACCATTCCGGCCACCACAGCGTACCCATCAAGGCGGTAAGTCCCCAGACCAACCGAAAAGCGATGGAATAGAACATCAGGCTGTGAATCATCCAGCGCGCCGGAGATTGACGCCACAGCCTTCTTTGCAGCAGCACGTCCAGCAGAAGGGCTTTTATGACCAAAGGTATTTCCCGGGCTGCATTTTTCGGGTGTGCAGGCGGTGTGCCTGTCTCCGAGCCGGACCACCACACGGATGACATCAGGACCAGTCCTGCCAGGAAAACGAACAGGGCGATCACCGTGGTCGCGTCACCCACGGAAAAAGTGGCTGCATGACACGGCATGCACAGAATGCTCTTGGCGGGCAGCACGGCCTCGGCCGCGCCGACATCATTCCCCTTGAAATGACATCTCTTGCAGGCGGCTTCGTCTTCCATAAGGATCATGTTGTGGATCCGTGATACGGCTTCCGGAGCGCCGTCGATTGTCCATACCACCCTCGCGGTGGACGGGTCCTTGACTGGGCGCACGGATCCAAGGTGGCACGCTTCGCAAGCAACCGTCAAATGGGCGTCGTGGGAGACCTTTTCATCGTGCGGGTAGTGGCATTGACGGCAATCACCCCGCGACTGGGAACCGTGACTGAAGTCCGCGGCTGCGGGATGACAGGCCACGCATCCGAATCCGGCATGGGGGGAAATCCGGTATGCCTGCGCGTCGATCAAAGGAGCCTTGCGCACGGATGTGATTTCCGCGGACGGCGTCCCAGAAGGAGCATGGCAGTTGAAGCAGACATGCTGAAGCCGCTTGACCTCTTCCGGGCGCTTCAGATCCACTTGCCGATGGCATTCCATGCAGGCCGCGTCTTCTGCGTCGAACTGGGGCAGAGCCGAGCGTTCCTCGTGACACACACCACATTGGCGGCGCAGAGGTTTGGCGGGGTCGAAATCGGCGATACGGTTTTTACCGAGATTCACCTGGTAGTGAGGATCGTGGCATTTAATGCAGGTTTCGTAGGCCTGGACGTCCTCTATTTTCAAAGCGCCGTGAAGCCCTTTATTGAGATCTTCCTGAATGTGATCGTGGCACTGCAGGCATTGATCCGTATTAAAAAAATCGAGCCGGTTCCTGAGAATATCATCCGAGTTAGGATGGGTTTCCCGTTCGAAGTCTTCGTGGCAGTCCTGACAGGAGATTTGGCCGTGGGCGGACACATGAAAACGGTCGGGGTCGATAAGCCAGGAAGCTACGGCCCCATGACACATAAATAATATAATCATCGAGGCGAGGATGACAAGAAGCAGGCTCTTCGTCGTTCTTTCTCTGCAAAGCAACGCGCGGACGCCTGCGGTTGTGATTGGAGGTCCGGGGAGCATGAGATTTGCCCTTTTATTGCAGAAGCGGCCGTACCGGTTTGCCGCTGCTTCGTATGTGTTATGAATCGGAAAACGAAGCCGACGATCCACCTAATTGGTATGACCAATTACTTTATGGGATGTCCCAGGCGTTGTCAAACGTTTTTTACGACTTGACGAAACAGACGGTACCATATATAGTTGGAAGAAACAAGCGGCTGTCGGCCGCTGGTGGGTTTGTTTGGATAATATAGATGACCAATGGCGGGACCTGCTTCTGCGTTTCTCTGCTACCGGAAACCGGCAAGCCATTATTTTCCGGGCGTTCCACAGTAACACGGACGAACCAGGCCGTCCTGCTTGCGCTGTTCCGATTGCAGACCGGGCAAACCGTCTCGCATGAATCCGAACGGACGAAGGTCGCGAACAAGCGGCGTCAGGCATGGACCGGAACGTTGATTACAGGATGATGCCCCCATACAGAACCATAAAAACTCGTAAGATTTCGGATCAGGCCTTCGAGCAGCTTCGTGATTTGATCTTTCGAGGCCAACTCAAACCCGGAGACCAGATTCTTCCTGAACGGGAACTGGCCCAGGTAATGGGCGTAAGCCGGCCCACCATCCGGGAGGCCATCCGCAAACTGGTGGACCGGGATCTGGTGAAACACCGCCAGGGCCGGGGCACGTTCGTGTGTTCCCCGGACGCAGGCCTCCGCACCAATCCTTTCAAGGCGGCCATCGACGGCATCGAAGCCACTCCTTTGGAACTGATGGAAGTGCGTTTAGGCCTCGAGTGCAATTCCGCCATGCTGGCCGCGGCCCGGGCCACCGAAGAAGACCTCGCCCTCATAGAGAGAGGCTGCGCTGAAATGCGGGCCAAAACGGACGAAGGGGGCGTGCCCTTTGACGAGGACACCCAATTCCACATGTGCATCGCCTACGCAGGCAAGAATCCGGTACAAATTCACATTGCCAAGTATCTTCAGGACTTCCTGCGTCTGAGTATCAAAGCGAATCTCCTCCGGCTCTTCGAATCCCCGGCCAACGTGGAAGCCGTGTTGTCCCAGCACGAAAACATCCTTGAAGCCATTCGCCAACACGATACATTGGGCGCATTTCACGCCATGCATCGTCACATTACCTTTGTGATCGACTTTCTTTCCAGTTCGAGATAGGGCGAATCATGATTCGTCCCTACAGGGGGCCTTGCCTCGCGCTCCTCTGCCGGCCGCATACGAGCGGTTAATTCAGTGGATGGATTCAGAATAGAGATTGTGCTTCCCTATGGCAACGACACCGGAGGGAACCTTTCTTGAAAGAAAGGTTCCCTCCGGACCTCCCTCCAAAGAACGTTGAGTGTTTGTGGGAGGGGGAGGGTCGAAAACGCATCCCTACGGCGGCGCCCGGAGTAGGGGCGTATTGCAATACGCCCCTACCGAGTCCATTTCCTTCGCGGTTTGCGTCAAAGGCGCTCGGATGGGTCCCTGTTTTTCTGTCGGGGCTGAACGGTTGCGGCGCGAAAGCGACGCAACCTGCTCAGAAAATTTTGGAAGGGGTCTGGGGCAACCTTTTGCAAAAGGTTGCCCCAGATTATCCATAAGATCAAACAGATATACGGCGCCCGAATCAGAAAGTCCGGACCGTGTCGATGAAGCAACCGCCCGAGCCTTCCCCCCGGCCCGACTTTTCCCCTCCGGATATCGGCACGTCCACCTCGACCTCAACGGTGGTATTCTGCAGGAACTGCGTGTAGGGAAAGAAGATATGTTTCTTGCCTTCGTTTTCCCTTCCGCAGCAGAAATCCAGCGGATGACTGAATTTCGAGAATTGAACGTTGTAGGAGAATGTATTCTCACCATGCCAGTCGACGAATAGAGTGGATAAGCAGTTATACGTCTGCGTATAGGTTTTACCGCCGTCGCCTCCGTCATAATAATCCACCGGAGTGATGCGGAAATCCACTTTCTCGTACACATACTCGACCAGGCCCACGCAGGTGAAATCGCCCGATCCTGGACCCGTCTGCCGGTGAAAAGTGAGATCGTAGTTTTTTCCCACCTGTTCCTTGGCGATCAGCACGATCTGGTCTTTGCGCTCGTTGGGCCAGACGGCGGGATCATTGTACGTCACCGGCACTTTGGCTCCCAGAACTTGATATCCCTCGGCCAGTTCCTCGTCGGACAGGAACCGGACGGCGTCCACTTCCTCGATGCCGGTTTGCACCGCATGGATGACCCGGTTATCTCCGATGTAGAGGCCCACGTGTCCGGAACCCAGGTCCTCGAGCACGACCTGCAGAACCGAACACGGCAGCTCGAGCACATCCTGCATCCCGTACAATATGCCACCGGATCCGGTGTGGTACAGGATGGCTCCTTTCTCGAGACCGGAGGAGCTTGCCGCCGGCAGCAACATAAGCATCGCAACCAAGAGAACCGATTTCTTCATGGCAGCACCCTCTCCGCCGCCTTGCGCACCATAACGGACGAATCCTCGAGCGCCGCTTTCAGCGCCTCGATGGTGGCGGGACTCAACGATTTGAACGTGTTCAGAGACAGAACCGCATTGTACCGAACCAGAGGCTCGGGGTCCTTGGCCAAGGTACGCGTCAGCGCTTCCTGGGCCGCTGGATCCTCGAGGCGGCCCAACGATCGAACCGTCTCCGCCCGCACCATACGATCCTTTTCCACGTCCAGGTGCGCGGTCAACACGGATACGGCATTGGAGCCTTTCAGTTCCCCGAGGGCCTGTACGGCCTTGAACCGGATCATGGGGTTCGGGCTCCTCAACGCTCCGGAAAGCAGATCGAGGGACTCGACAGCCCGCATGTCCCCGAAGTGAAGCAGGATCGTGTACAAGAGATTCTCGCCCGACCGGGGATCATTGTACACGTTTTCGAAGGCCGTCAGGATGTCGGCCCTGGGCTCGCCCAGGCGCGCCAAGGCCCTTACAGCGGAAGAACGTACGCCTTCCTCTTCGGAGACGTCTTTCAGGATTTTCAACAACGGCGCCGCAGCGCCCTCATCGCCGGACGATCCCAGAGCTTCGATGGCCGGCAGACGGTCTCGCGGGTTCGCCGAAGAATCCTGAGCCAAGGATAGGGTTGCGGATAGATCGGCGGCCCTCACGGGCCATGGCGAGAAAAACAGGCTCAAGGATCCGGCCATGATGAAGACTAGGAAAGCACTCTTACGCTTCATGATGCTTCTCCGTTGGAGGTTATGGAAACGATTCGGTCCCGGCATTCTCTACGATGGTATTTCTTGGAGGTTTTGGACGAGTTCCTTGCCCATCATCTTTGCGCCGGAGCCCATGACGTTCAGGAAGTTCGATCGCAAAGCGTCGCTCATGAGTGCTCTTTTGACGGGTGAAAGCCTCAAAAACGCACCCACAATATAGCGAAGGACATCTTGGGTGATGCTTTCCGGGTTGTCGAATATCTGGTTCTGAAGGGTGCCTCGTTCGAGACACTGCAAAATGACACGTTCGAATGTGGTCTCCGGATGAATGACCCTCGCTTCCCTTTTGTCGAGTTTCATGGCTCCCGTGCTGCATTTTAAGGCGCATACCCCGCATCCGAGACAGATGGATTCATCGATAACGGCTTTGGATTTCCGTCTTCCGTCTGAATCGGTAATTTCCACAGGCGCCATTTCGATGGCGTTCACGGGGCACGCCTTCACACATTGTTTGCAGCCCGTGCATATGTCTGAATCCACCTGAGCGATAAAACTCGAGGTCACCGTGGTCGAGGTCAGGCCGTGTCTGTTCAGCCCCGTCATGATGGCGCAGCAACAGCCGCAGCAATGGCAGACGAACGTAATTCCTTTCCGCACATTGTCCGCCGAAAATATCAAACCCAGTTCTCTGGATCGGGCGAAAATCTCCTGCAGTTCCATTTTGGAAATCGCGCGACTCATGCCGTGTCTTACCAGATAATCCGAGGCCCAGCCGAAGGTAGTACACGTATCCAAGGGGGCATCACATTGCTTTTCGCCAATGTGTTCCTGGGTATGCCGACAGGAACAGAACCCCACGGCATATCGGTCCGCCTCGTCCATAAGGGACGAAACACGTTCGTAGTCCAGGATTTCCACGTGATCGCCGAGGGCCTCCTCGTGAGGCACGGTGCGGGCTATGGATGTTTTCGTACCATGGCCGAAGTTCGCTCTGTAGGGTGCGCCCTCTTCCATGTAGTAATGGAAAAGACTGCCGACGTGGTTGAAATCCACATTTCGGTCCGTCCTCATCATAGTAAACTCGAAGATCCCAACGAAGAGAGGAGTAGGCATATATCGGATCTCGTCACCGAGGCAGGCATCCATCACGAGACCCTTTTCACACAGATTTTCAAGTACCGTCCGAAGACGTGATTTCCCCACTTTGGTGATGTTCGCGATGCGATCGAGATTGGAGAATCGGAAGGGCATTTTAACCACCACATCAGCCTCTTCCGTGGAATAAAGCGCCTTTATGAGCTGATAGAAGGTTTCATTCCAGGGCGCTCTGACGTGCAGGTTGTCTATTTTCCTGCCGAGCCGCCGATACAGGTCTTTCCCCACGAGATGCCCCATGAATCCCTCCCTATCCAGCGGGATGAATGTTGCCGGTTCGTTCGCAACAGCACCGCCGGATTCAAATATCACCTGCCGGCTCGTTCAGCTTGCCTAAGGGTTGAAGGACCTGCACAGAATGTCCATTTTATTTCATATACGTTGAAAAAAACGAATGGGATCGCCCTTGGAAAGAAAGGTCGTCCTCCGCGACCAGCGTAGGAGCACTTTTAATTATCAAAGGATTGAGATAGAAGGGAAGGCTCGGATATCCATAGAGCGTCACCTCGCTCCGAGGATACCCCCTGTCTCCCCACTTGCACCCGATAATTTGTGGAACAACTTACCGAATCCAGTTATCACGGTATACCAGGGAAACATCGTATTTCTTTCCATGAACCACTGTAGCTTTTTTTAAAAGGCCGATAGGAGGCTTCAATTCCGACGCGCAACGGCTGAAGGCGCGTTCGGGACCCGTGAAATCAGGAGCAGCCCCAGGGCGGCCATGACCGCGTTGATGGCGAACGCCTGGTGGTAACTGCCGCCGGCATCCCGCAACAACCCGCTGACCCAGTGTACTGCAATGGCTCCGAGTCCGTAGAACGGAGTCCAGGCTCCCACCACGGTACCGATGATTTGTTTGGGGAAATAGTCCCCCGCGCACGCACCGTACATGGGAAAGGTCGCCCCGTAGAATGCGCCGGCGAAGCCCACCAACACCAGCAGCAGGCTCCAGGAATACCCGGCGAACAACACTCCGATCAGGACCGTGGTAATAAACAGATTGGAGAGAAAAATGGTCTTCCTGCGCCCGAGAACGTCGGACAACGGAAGCACGGTCAGTACTCCCAATACTTGGGAGAACCCGTGTACTGTGGCCAGCAGGCTCGCTTTTTCCAGAGGCATGCCCATTTCGTATTCGGCGTAGTCCACCATAAAGGTGGTGATGCCGTAGAGCGCATAAGCGATGCAGAAATACGAGAAACCGATCAACCAGAACGTCCTCTGATTAAACACCTTCGATGCCAGGGATATCTTCACCTGCGGCGCAGGGCCCGCCCCACCGGCGACCGCGTCTTCCGGTCTTCCCCAGGGTTTGTATCCGGCGGATTCGGGATCGTTTCTCAAGAGCAGGAAGTTTACGGCAACCATGACCAGGGCCGCGGCTCCCAGAAAGTACCAGGCAAACCTCCAGTTGAAATGAAGCACGATCCAGGGAAAGACCGCTCCCAAGGTGGCGAATCCGAGACCGTAGCCTGTGGAAAGGATGCCCAGCGCCAGTCCCCTCCGAGCGGGAACGAACCAGCGCTGCACCACCGTGATGACGGACGCCCACATACCCGTGGCTCCCAGCCCCACCACGGCGAAAAACAGGCAGGAGGTCCACGGGGAGTGGGTGGTTCCCATCAGCAGCACGCCCACCCCCAGAATGAGGGCGCAGGCGGTTATGACCATGCGCGCACCGATCCGGTCCGTCAGGTAGCCGGTCAAAGGGGTCACGGTAATATAGGCGAACAAGTAAGAATTGTAAATCGAACCCCCGGCCGTCCGGCTGAAACCCAGGTCCCGGATCATTTCCGGCAGCACCACCCCATAGCCGAGACGGACCGAATAGTTGATAAACAGGTTCACAAAACAGGTGGCCAGGATCACCCAGGCCCAATGAAAGCCGCGTCTGTCCTCCACGAAACCTCTCACGACCGATGCAATTACCGCGTCTTAACCGATTAATATGGACTTGCCGAAGGACCCTCTGCAAGCCCGGAACGCGTCCCGGGGAGACTTGTTGGAGAAGGTTGGGCCGGCGAGGATTGCAACATCTCCGCATAGCCAAAGGCACAAGTTCCGATTGTGCCCTCACCCCCTGCCCCGAGTTCGCACAGAGGCGCATAATATACCAAACCGAATCGATTTGTCAGGTTCTTACATGGATTTCTTTCGCCAACCCACATCACTGAAAACATGGACGACGGTCTTCTTCCCGCATTTGGCGCGCACGCTAAAATCCTGCCGAGAAATTTAAGAAGTTTTTCTGAAAGGCCGATAACGCTTTTATGTTATAACCGTGCAAAAAGCGAACCCGAATTCAGAGCTGAATCCTGTTTGAATAAATTACCCTATAAAATCCGTCTCTTTACACTTTCGAGCGAACTCGGCCCATGGACCAAATGGGGTCTGTTTCTGTTCGTGTTTTCCCTTTATTGGCTTGTCTTTCCCTGGATGATCGAAATATGGGGACTTCCCTATCGAGTACTAACCATTAGTTACATTTTTCTGGCGGCACTCATGTGGGGGATGAAAAGAGGCCTCCTCGTCACAGCCGCCGCCGTTCCGGCGTCTATCGCCATCTTGAGAGCATGGGGTTATGAGTACATAGGAGGGGTTATTGTTCCGGTGACGTCCTTTGGAGTCGCTGCCTTTGTTGGACGAATGTCGGACCTGAGCAGGGAGCTGGGAGAAAAACTCGACGCAAGGATAGAAATGGAACAAGTGATCGAAGAACATCGCGATAATCTGGAAACACTGGTGGGACAGCGCACCCAGGAATTGCTGGATTCAAAAACGCTGCTTGAAGCAGAAATCGCCGAACGGATGAAAACAGAAGCAAAACTGCAGGAATCGGAGGCCTTCTATCGATCGTTGATTGAATCCTCATTTGAAGCGATCTGTGTATTTCAAGACGGTAAAACGTGCTATGCGAATCAGAAGGCAATGGAATCAAGCGGATATTCCTGGGAAGAAATGCAGTCCATACCGTTTCTGCAAATCGTTCACCCGGAAGACCGGGAGCGAGCGGTGGAAAGTCATATGAAACGCCTTCGAGGAGAGAATCCTCCGCAGGGATTGCAGCTACGGATTGTTACCAAAAACGGCGAAATACGATGGATAGAAGCCAACGGTTCCCTTATCAGTTGGAAGGGAAGACCGGCGACGCTGAATATGCTGAACGACATCACCGAGCGTAAGCTGGGAGAGGAAAGCCTTCAGAGATCCGAGAAACGGTACAAGGATCTATTCAATAGCATCAGTGACTGGGTTTGTACCCATGATCTCGAGGGACGGCTTCTCACGATCAATGACAGCGCCTTGCACGCGCTCGGATACGAACGCGATCAGATGATCGGCCTGTCTATGGGCGAACTGATCAGTCCTGAATACCGGGACGCCTTTAACTTGCATTATTTGCACCGCATCAAAACGGTCGGATTTGCCGAAGGTGTGGTGAACTATCAATCCATGCAGGGAAAAACGTTTATCATCGAATACAGAAATACACTGCTGAATACCAAGAAAAGAGAAGCCTTCGTCAGCTGTGTCGGCCGCGACATCACCCGCCAGTGGCATCAGAAACAACAAGTAAAGAAATTATCGGAACAGCTCAGACACGCTCAGAAAATGGAGGCCATTGGAACCATAGCAGGGGGAGTTGCTCACGAATTCAACAATATCCTGGGAGCCATTTTCGGGTTCACAGAATTAGCGATCATAAACGACAAGAAAGGCAAAAGCAACACGGATCAGCTGGAGATGGTATTGAAAGCATCGGACCGAGCAAAACACCTCGTTAACCAAATCCTGACTTTCAGCCGAAAAACCCAGGTGGATATAGAACCGTTGGACCTGAACGATCAAGTGATACAAGCTGCCAATATACTGGAGAAAATCATTCCAAAAATGATTCAGATCGAGCTTAGACCGGCGACCGCCGACTGTCTAATAATGGGGAACGCCAACCAGCTCGAGCAAATCCTTCTGAACCTGGGCGCCAATGCTGCGGACGCCATGCCCACAGGCGGAGAGCTGGTGTTTGAAACAAGAAAAGAGACTGTCGGCCCGGAGGGCGACGAAATCTATCCGGGGATCGAGCCGGGTGAATATGTGCTGCTGTCCGTTTCAGATACGGGAACAGGCATGGATCAGAAAACGCTCGACCAGATGTACAATCCTTTTTTTACCACCAAGGAAGTGGGGAAGGGCACTGGTTTGGGCCTGTCTACTACTTTCGGCATCGTCAAAAACCACAGAGGCCATATTCGCTGCCTAAGTGAACTCAAAAAAGGTACGATGTTCACCATCTTTTTTCCCGCTCTCCAAAAACAGATCAAAACCGCATCCGAAAAACAGGCTCTTTTCATGGAGGAAATCCCCGGAGGAACCGAAACCATCCTGCTGGTGGATGACGAAGAACCGTTACGGGAGATCGGCAAAGAAGTACTTTCGGGATACGGCTACGCGACGATCACAGCAAAGGACGGGGAGGAAGCACTGAAAACCTATCTGGAAAAAGGAGCCGATATCGATCTGGTGATTCTGGACCTGAACATGCCCGGAATGGGTGGATACAACTGCCTGCTGCAACTGAAGAAAATCGATCCCAACGCCAAAGTCATTATTGCCACCGGTTATTCCAAGGACGTACGGCACAGCCAGCTGTTGGAAGCCGGAACGACGGGATACATTGCAAAACCTTTCGGTAGCTCGGAACTGCTCAAAAAAATCAGAATGGTCCTTGACCGACGTCAATCATAATACCAAAGCTGTGCTGAAATACTATGATCCCTTTGTGGATCGGGCTCGGTATGGTCACCCCGGGACAAAACGTTTTAGACCTCAGCAAAACGCCGGTATTTTCCCTCTCTTGCTTTTTCAACTTGCGTCTCTCCGCCGGAGGAGGGCGCCCAATTCGGCCTGCCCATCATATACGGCTTCTATTCTTCCCTCATCGTCTCCCCGGATCTCTTGAAATAGGTCGCTTAATGCTTGGAACTCACCTTGACGGAAGCGGCCCGAAATTTTCCCGGTCAAGAGGAACGCCGGGTTTCAAGGCTTGGCGAGGACGCTCACCCGAACATTCACTTTTTCTACATACGTCTTGAACTGGGCCATACCGCCGCCTTCGCTCACCACCTGAAGCACGGCTTGAGGATTCCGTACTCGCACCCCGGATAAAATGGTGACCGGGCTGTCGGCAAACACGAAAGGCATGATAGGAGTGGAAGGGCCTAATAGGACCACGTCACGGCATCCGTCGAGGGACTGGACCAAAGAGCTAAAAGACCCATTGATGAGAGTCGTGGCCGTTACCATGGCCACCTGACACGAAAACAACGCTTCCTGCGCGGAACCCGAGGATAAAAGGTGTTGAACGCCGCGATCGGCTTCTTCGAAAACCAACACCTCCCGGCAACGGCGTTTCAGCTCAGGCAACAGCGGGCCGAAATAGCCCACCATTCCCACCCGGTCCTCAGGAGACAACTTCAGATGCTCCAGAATGTCACCGGTCAGATGCACCTGTCGGGAATCGGCTACCAAGGCATTGGCTGCAGCCAAAGCCACCGCCGTTTCAATTTTATCGTCCGAGCCGAGATACTTGATTAAATCCGATGCAGACGATCCCGCCAGCGGCCTTTTTCCCTTGAATACGTTGCAGCCCCCAGGAGCATCGGCGCGAAAGGTGTACGCCAGACCCACCGACCCGGAATCCAGCATCACGGCAGTATATCCTAATCCGATACGTACGTCGGAGATTTTCCGGCTCTTTGCGGATTCGAACAAGTCGTCATAAATGCGGGCGAGAAAATCTCCGGACATGCGCTCCGTCTCTTTCTGCGGCTATTCGGAATTTTCAACTGCGGCCTATGCTTGCGTCTCTTCGGAAGCGTGAACCACTTGCTCAACCGTTTCTACCATCTTCGTGAATTCCATGGAAAAAGCAAGGTCGGGGTCTTTTAGAAATCCGGTAATTCCCGAGTCTCCGGCGTCCACTAAGCGAGGCTCGAGAGGGAGTCTTCCCAGAAAACGCAAACCGGCCTCCCGGGCTGTACGTTCCCCCCCGCCTTTGCTGAACAGGCTGATCTCCTGCCCGCAGTGGGGACAGATGAGTCCGCTCATGTTTTCCACAATCCCGAGTACGGTCATATTCACCTGCTTACAGAAATTGATGGATTTACGAACATCCGCAAGGGATACTTCCTGAGGGGTCGTCACAATGATCGCCATGGCATCGGGTATGGTCTGAGCCACGGTGAGAGGTTCATCGCCGGTGCCGGGTGGTGAATCAATGATCAAATAGTCCAATGGGTTCCATTCGATATCGCTGATGAATTGTTTGATGACTCCGATTTTTAATGGTCCCCGCCAGATCACCGCTGAGTCGCGGTCCGCCAACAGGCTGTCAATGGAAACCACCTGAAGATTTCTATCGAACTCCATGGGTATGCCCTTCTGTGAATCTCCGACCCCGATGAGGCCCGTTATACCGAGTAACCGGGGAATACTCGGGCCGTGAAGATCCACATCCATCAGGCCTACTTTATACCCGTGTTGGGCCAGCGAGACGGCCAGGTAAGCGGCGACACTACTCTTGCCCACACCCCCTTTTCCGCTCATGACGATGATCTTGTGCTTAATCTTCGTTAATCTATCTTTGAGAGCTTCGTCCTGCTCTGTTTGCTTTTGTTGCGCTTGCGTCGATGCGCACTGTTGGGCTGTCATCCGATTCTTCCTCCTGTTAAATTAAACTAATATGGATCGGAAAAGGGTTCTTTTCAAGAGGCTTCTCAAACCGGAATCATCTCGGTGCCGCTTTTTTTCAGAAGACACGGGCTATTCCGGTAAATCGCTTCCTCGTTCGCGTATGAAAGCGGGCCGGGGCTTACCGGGTAAGGGGGTGTTGGGGTGGAGAGATCTCGTTTACCGGATCCTCCCCCGACCCGCTTAATTTTAGTGTTTCAAACGATCTATCCGCTGCCGGCGCCTTAGCGGTGTTGTCCGGAATCCGCTAATGTGCAGCCTTCCGTCCCGGAACAAGTGGCGTTCATCCGATTCGCACTTTGGAGGTTCAACTCATGCCCTCCGAGTCGTCGGAATCGGAAGGAGTCCACACGTAACTCCAAAGATCCTGCCCATATCCCAAGCGCCTCCGAAAGCGACAACAACCGGGCATGCTGAACCTAGCATGCATGATTTCGCCATCGTAATACGCTCGGACAACTTCGAGTATTTCTCCGGAACGCCACGGGATAACCGCAATGCTTTGCGACTCGACCTGTTGCGCCATCCAACGGCTGATTCCCCCGCAAATCAGTACACCGACGTCGAGCGATTTCAACTCCTTGGGACGCATATCGCAGGTAACGCTTTTCAAGCATATGCGGAGGCACGCTCGTTCTGCTTGCGCAGAGTTGTCGAAGATGAGCACTGTCCGGCAGGTATCAAATACCGGAGAAATACGTCCCCGGTGTTCGGGCACGGCCAGCATAGGCGAAACCTCCTGACCTCCCAATAGCAACTTGCGTGCCCAAAATCCGAAAGGCAAGTTATTTTGTTTTTTCAATATGTTAGGTTAATAATCCATCTATGGGATCCATGGGGAATGGAATTTGTTGCAAAAAGCAATGTCGGGACAGGTAGTCGAAGATGCAGAATACATTCGTGGTAAGACAGTCCTGATCACATGGCCAAACCCAATCCTCTATGGTTGTTCATGCTGAAATCAGGTGAAATAAAACATATCCTGATCCAAAAGGAGACGTAGAAGGAAGCAGCAAGGCGCGGTCTTCAGAGGTGGCTCAGGAGCCTGCCGATACGCTGCTTAAACAACCCGTCAATAAGACATTGGTAAGGAAGGTACAGGGGGATTCCTTTTTGAAAGTGCTCCCCCTTGCGTTGCTACAAATGTCCTACCGATCTATGGCTTTCTCCCGGATTGTCTGGCCGGTTTGAGGGTCCGTCCACTCCCTATTGGTTTCGTACGTCTTGACTTCCCCGTGGGTGACCTCGACACCGGTTTCCGGATCCCTGAACGTCTTGACAGAGGACTTTCGTGGGAACGGTTTGTGGCGAATCACCTGTCCCGTATAGAAATCAACGATGTCCGTCCCTTGTCCGCCGTTCTCCGCCCAGGACACCGTGCCCGTAAGTATAAAGAGCAGCCCCACTATCACTAAAAAGGTTTTTCGCATCTCGTCCGTACCTCTCCAGGAATACCCCTGGTCCTGTTATCTGTATTTTTGCCCCCGGGCATGTACCCGAAATGATCGAACCGTCTGCTTCTTTTCACCTCAAAGAGCAATATCCGTTCCGTATCAAGTATACATTAATCATCATCCTTGCTGCTTAAACCCTCGTTTCCGATCAGAAGTCCGTTTTCCGGCATCTACTGCATCACCGGATTCCAGGTCGGCTCCAACGATGCCCCGTCATGCGTGATCTGCGTGAAACCCGAGCCATCGACGTCAATGGTGCAGATGTCCACGGTAAACTTGTAGGTCCCTATATCTAAAACATTAAGACCCTGTGGAGCTCCCGTCAACAATGCGAAAGCCACTTTGGATCCGTCCGGGTTGAAGCTGGGATACGACGCCAACTGGTTGTAATTCACCCGAGTAACCTGAACCGGTGTCGAGGAGCCGTCCGCTGGAATCACAAAAACATCGCCCGTAATATTGAAGTTCCAATCGGTATAGGACGCCACATAAGCGATCTTCTTTCCGTCGGGACTCCAGGCGGGCGACACGCAGCCGTAGTACGCTCCAATTGCCGTACCACCTGAAGCCAGCAGTTCCCTTTGGGCTTGAAGACCGTCAGCCGTGTCCGTGGGTATGATGACGATGCTGTCGGCCAGGTACGGTCCCAGGACAAAGGCCATCCGGTTACCCGTGGGCGCAAAACGGCCCGTGGAACAGTACGTAGTTTCTTCATTTCGTACGTCGGGAAAAGCGCCGTCCGCATTGGCCCACAAGAGGCTCACAAAATCGACGATCTTTTCCTGCGGCCGGCCATCCTTGAGTTCGTACGTGAAATAGGAATAGGTCGAATCATAGGCCACTTTGACCATTCCCGGAGCAGCGGAAGGCGACGAACAAGACAGGACCGTGCCGTTCACCAAGTGAAAGGAGACGGACCCCGACCCTCCGTCAGGCACGTCCACACTCAGGTTCACGTCCCCCCTGTGGCCGTCCTTGTTGCATTTGACCCAGATCTTGCCGGATGGAACTTTCGGAAACGTGATGGAAAAGTTTTGACCCGATATCTGACTGGTTACTCCGGGAGAATCCACGGTCCAGGGCCGGTCGGAACCCTGGTAGGAAACCACTACCTGAGAGGGATGAAGGGTCTGCTCCTGGGTGTCTACGTTCACGGTCAGAGAACCGTAGCCTACCGGAGTGATCCGTTCACTTCCCGTGATTCTCCGCAGCCCGCTCCCATCCGGGTTGATCTCGAATACATCGCGGTAATTAAAGCTCTTCCACATGTGATAGTTGGAAGAGAACAGGACCTTGGCGCCGTCCCACGTCCACAAGGGCGTTCCCGCCTGATAGACCGCGTCGACGGCGTTGAGATTCGTCAGATTTCGTACATCACTCCCGTCCGCATTCATAATGTAGATGTCCGAAATGGAAATCGTTTGACTCGTGGACGCGCGCGTAAATGAGATCTTGCCATAGGCGGGAGCGGGAGGCGGCGCCTGATGTGGATACCAGCGATTCAGATGGTAGTTGCGCACGGCTTGAGGAGTAAGCGACGCCCCTTCATCCACAGTCAATACGGCCGTTGCAGTGGAAGGACCGGTAAATTGGATCTGAAGCTGATGATGGCCCGTAAGATCCGCCAGGTCCAGATTTTCAGCAAACGGGAATGCGTGGAAGACCAGGAACCGGCTCAGATCTTCCGTGATGACGAAGATCCCCTCCCCTCCGGCATAACTCTGGAAATACACGTTGGTGGTGGCCGCCCCGTCGAAGGGCGCATCTTTCCATATACCGTCGTAAACGGTCGAAGAGTCGCCGGGCGCTTCATGCAGCCGATAAAACGTCAGCGTTCGATCATCCCGGCCGCTCAACTTCAGGGTTGTCTGAGCCGTACCATCCGGCTGAAAGCTCATGTGAAGGTGGTTTTCGTCGGCCAAATCAGGGGCGTCGATTTCCGACTCGAAATCGGCTTGTTGAAACACGAATACGCTCCGGAGGTCCGGAGTGACGATGGCGATGACGGATCCTTCAGCGTAGGTCTGTATGTACGCGCTCAGTGTGGCCGTCTGTCCGTTGGGGGTATCTTTCCAGATCCCGTCCACATCGGCTAGGGCGTTCGAACTCATGAAGCTCCAGGCCCAAAGCGCGAAGCATGCGACGGCCCATCCTCGAATGGAGCACCTTCTGCTTATACCAGGACACATGCTGATTCTCCCGGTTCGACTTTCCCGTTGGTGTCGAATGTTTATTCAAAGAACCGATTATGCGGGAAGCAAGTTTTCAACAGGCCTCTTATATAATTCTATCCGCATTGCCGCGCACGATCAACACGACTGTCGCGAGCCGATCATGAGGCCGGAAACCATGGCATTTAAACTGAACGGCGGAGAAATTTCAGGAGATAAGAAGCGGACGGAGGAAACATAAGTCCAAACCCATGTTTCAAAAATACCAGGTAAGCCATGCGAATACCCGGTTCGGCCGGCGATCCGTGATTCCGAGCAGCGGGATTTCGATGTCTCCGTATTCGGTGTTTTTCCCCCCCCACATGATGGTCGAAGATAGAGTGAATTGGAGATTCGTACTCACGTCCCACATCAGATACGGTTGAAGAATGCCGCTCGGGTCCACTACATTGGTGATGGTGTTGAAATACACGTTTACGAGAGGATGCAATTCGATACGGATCTGGGTGTCCACATAATGACGACCGGCTACAAACAGTTCACCTCGTTCCAGGCGGTCCAACACGGCCTTACGAAAAAACGCCTCCAAGTAGTCTTTGCGCCCTTCACCCAGTCCATTGTAGTAGTATTCGATCCAACCATACATGTTGTATCCCCACCAGTTCCAGGCGTAGTCCAGGTTGGCCACAAAGCTGAAAAAAGAAGTGTCCTCTTCGTCCAGGTAGGTCCAGGTAGTGTCCATTCTGCAGGCCGCGCCGCCAAGGTAGCGGACGGCTCCGGCGCCGGTAACCAAATCCTCATAGTGCTTCCCCAGAATGAAGGTGAGTTCGGTTTCCGAATCGGGCACGAAACAATGATATTTTCCGGCCAGGGAAGATGCTTTCCAAGCAGGGTCGTCGCTTTCAAGATCTTTCCTGGCCACGTACAGCAACGTCATATCACCGTATCGTTCACCAAGAGTGACGTTCAGGAGCGCCGCATCATCGCCCTGTTTGTAATCACGGTCCAGTGTGGTGGGAGCAAAGGGGCTGAACACGTCCATGGGACTAAAAATCAGCCCGTGTCCCCAGGTAACGGCCTGACGTCCAATCTTGAATACCGTGTCTTTTAGAAAAAAGGTGAAAAAGAACCGGTCGAAACGATTGACGAGCAGATGTCCATCGTCTTCGTCCAGGGTCCAGGTGAGATCCATCAACCGTCTGTCGTCATTGAGGCCGGTTCCGATGCTCAAAAATTGGGGTACTTCCACTCCCAGGATCTCCTCCAGTCGACGAATCGAGCGCTGGGTATCACTGAGCAGATAGAACGTTTCATTGTGCGCCTCGAACTGGGCCCAATCCGTGAATCCATATTGTCCTTTCAACCGTAATTCGGACTGAACATCCCATAGCGTTTCCAGGCCGACGAGCCGGAAGAAGCTGTCTGAATCAGGCCATGAAGCGGCAACACGGTTTTTGAAATGTCCGCCGAAAGAACACTTTTCCGGATCAAACATCCAATTCAGGAGCCCTTTATTCGAGGGTGGGGATTCTTTGGACGGCGTCTCGGAGCATGCGATTTCCGGAACCAGACACAAGAGCGCGAACAGGCAGGACCCAACGAACAGGAACACGCGCCTTATAGGGACGTTCCCCATGACTCAGCGGCTCTTCAAAACATCATCAGATACCGCGCCATCCCGGAGGTGGACAACTCGGTGTGCCCGTTCCATGACCATCTCGTCATGGGTTGAGAACACAAAGGTGACTTTGTGTCGATCATTGAGTGCTTCCATGATGTCCAGCAGCCGTTCTCCGTTCTTGGAGTCCAGATTGGCTGTGGGTTCGTCCGCCAGGACAACGGCCGGTCGAGCGACAATAGCCCTTGCCACGGCAACCCGTTGCTGCTGTCCGCCGGACAATTCGGCAGGTCTTCGATGCAGTTGTTCCTCCAATCCGACCTCTTTCAGGATTTGCTCTGCCCTCTTGACTCGTGCTCTTCGACTCATCCCCTGCAGCATGAGCACAAATTCGACATTCTCGATGGCAGTCAAAACGGGGATCAGGTTATACGCCTGGAACACAAACCCGATCTTCCGCAACCGCATTTCGCTCAATGCCGACTGGCTCATTGATGTGATTTCGTTCCCGTTCATATGGATCACGCCGGATGTCACCCGGTCCAGACCGCCGATCATGTTCAGCAGCGTGGTCTTACCCGATCCGGAAGGGCCCGCCAAAGCCATAAACTCGGCGGCCTTCACGTCCAGATCGACGCCTCTCAACGCATTCACTTCCACTTCACCTTGACGATATACTTTGGTAACATCTCTGCACTGAACCATGGGCATGGCAGCACCCCTTTTATTCAACGGGCCGTTATATATGAGCTAAAGCCCTCGCCGGAGATATACGCGCCCCTTTCAAGGCCGGGTACAGGCACACGATCAGTCCCAAAATAATCACCGTTGCGTTAGCGCCTATATAATCCTGAGGGTGAAGCACGGGTATGATGATATGGGGAATTCCCAGTTCCTCCATGCCTTCGGAGAATGCACTCAAATCGATGCCCACTTTGGAAAGCCATCCCACGGTGACCCAACTCAGCATGTTTCCAATCAGAATTCCAAGCAGCAGCAGACACAACGATTCGAACATGATTCCCGCCACGATGAGGCGCGGTTTCATTCCGATGGCCCTGAGCATTCCAAACTCCCGGATTCGATCGAAAACAGCCATCAACATGGTATTGACCAATCCGAAGCCGACCGCCACGAACACCACTACAAACCACAGATACATGAATCGCTCCCAGAGATCCAACTGGGCTTTGATCAGCGGCGCCAATTGCCACCAAGCCTTTGCTTCAAGGCCCGGCGGCAGTTCGGACGAGATCTTCCGATATAGAGGTTCCGCCAGATCACGGTTCGCGGCCGTGATACAAATCTCGGAGATCCCATTGTCGATTTTCAGCATACGTTGGGCTTCGGACAGCAGGATGAAAGCAAATTGTTCCTCGGTAAGCTTGATTTCCGCTGCATATATGCCCACAATACGAAAACCTGCGGACGCCACCTGATTCTTGGTATCCTGTGACATCATTACGAGCTTCTTGCCAAGTCCGGTATCGAACTTTTCCGCCAACCCGCGGCCGATTATGATCCCGTGCTCGTCTTCGGTATTCAGATAGCGTCCTTCGACCACAGCCGAGCCAATAAACGAAACCTTCGCTTCCTTCTCCGGATCGATACCTACCATAGTTATTCCAGCGGAATTTCTGGCATTACTCACCACTCCGGGAACCCGAACGCGCGGAGCCCAATGGAATGGTTCCGAAAAACCTTCGACCTGTTCGTATAAGGCCTCCGGCTCCCTGATGGTGTGCTCGACCATGGGGTCTTCGAAGTACCCTTTGCCCATGATCTGGATATGGCCTGTCAGTGTTTTAATCGAATTGTTCACCATCTGATCCAGCATGCCCCGATTGATGGACCCCAGACTCAGCATGGCAAAAACGCCGATCGATACCGCAATGAGGATAATGATCGTGCGGCGTGGAACGCGCCAGATATTTTTCCAGGCCATGTTTAACAAGGTCAACATAAACGGTTCCGATCTATTGAATGAGACTCGTTCAGAAGAAAGGCTCGGGAGTGCTCTAATCCCGCATGGCGCGAACCAACGGCAACTTGAGTATTCGAAATGTCGGGAACGCGGCCGTCAGCAGTGTCACGGCGCAAATGATCAAAGGACCCGATAGAACGGAACCGACGGTAAGCTTAGGTCTCAGCACGGAAGGGAGTCCATATTGGGCGAACAGGTCTTCGGTGCCTGAGATATCGATGCCGTGGATCTGGAAGTAGTATGTAACCCCCACCCCCGCGACAATACCTAAAATGATACCCCAGAGGGTAAGGTAGGCTGATTCCAGCAGAACTAGGCCGATCAGACGAATCCGTTTCATACCTATGGCGATCAACACTCCGAACTCATGGGTCCGTTCAAAGATGGCCATGACAAACGTGTTCATAATACTGAAGGCCACGACCACGATCAGAATACCGTAAAATATCCATGCGCTCACCATATCCAGCTGGATCGCCTGTTCCAACCCTGGCATCAATTCGTTCCATGTCAGCACTAGCAGGTCCTGTGCCGTCGGGTGTTGACTCAAGTCGAAACGGATGGACCCCGCCAGAGCACCCACTTCTTCCAGGTCCTTTCCCATCACTACGATTTTATGGACGGCATCACCCAAAATGTGTGTGTCTTGGAAGGTCGTCAAAGGTATTTGCAGGGCGCCTCTGTCAAAATCCGGTTGTCCTGTTCGGAAAACCCCCTTGACCGTAAGCACGTTCGCCGCCACGGAACCGTCGTAGCCCTGGCCGAGGATCACCAACTCGCCGCCCACGTCCACGGATAGATTCTGGGCCAACAGATCTCCGATGACAGCCACATTCCTGTCTTTTTCAGCCAGGTACTCACCTCGTTGCATTGCGCCGGGAACGGTGCTTACCATAGGTTCCCGGTCCGGATCAACACCAACGATCATTACGCCATAGGTCCTCTCCTTGGAAGAAACCAGGGAGAACGCATTGGCCCGAAAGGCGATGGCTTCGATCTGAGGATTCTTGTTAAACAGATCGGCGACGGCATGGGGATACCGGACCACCTTACGAATTTCCGGCTTCTCGTTATACCCTTCGGCTTGTACCTGAAGGTGACCCGTTTGAAGACGCACGGCGGTATTGATGATCGCATCGTAGGACCCGGCCTGGAGGGAGACCATGAAAATCAGCAGTACGCACGCAAAAACGACTGCTGATGCGGTTAACAAGGATCGACGCGGATTACGCCAGATGTTCCTCCAGGCGATCTTATTGTTTACACCCATAGTCGCGACTTTCCGTTTGGGCCGGGGATTTCGCTTTCGAAGCCACCCCCAGGGCTTGTCATCCTGATGGTTGTCGTTTTAGAAGTCTCTGGCGCTTCTCAGATGGGATACAGTGAAGTAGCTGTCAGGAACCGGCACGTCGAACTCCGCTTTCAGGTAGTGGAGCCGGGTATACTCGCCTTTCGCTTCTGCTTTGCGCATATACCAGATGCTCGGAAACCGCTTTCCCCCCATTGACTCGATCTTCTCCGAAGTCATTTCTTTTACCAGCACACCGTCTTCATCGAGGAAGCTCTGCTGAAGTATGATGTGGTCGCCACGAATTTTGAGTATCTGCATGCCCCAGACCACGGGTGCGTCCGTTTTCGCAATGGCCTTGATCACATAGACCACCTGTCCTTCATGTTTTTCCGTACCGATGATTTCGTGGGTATAGTCTTTCAGTATGCTGTTCGCCTTTGACAGATCGTTGTTGGAAAAGTCCGATCCCATCCAGGACTGTGACATAAGCGATGGCGGAAGTTTGATTACCCGGTCGATTTTGGGATTGTAGGTCCACATCTCCGTGCTTTTTTTCAAGGTACCGTTACCCCGGTCTTTCGGGGGGGCTATGATCCTGAAGATGCTGTCGTCCATTCCGCGGGTCCAGGCAAGGATGGTCATGGATCGTTCCCAATTGGGCCTGTGAATGGTCATTTCCACTTCGACCCGAGACGAGTCGCCTCGATAGTATTGCCATGCCGAATCCAGGATTTCCTGAGCCGTCGGCTCCGGACTTTCGCCAATGGCCTGAGTCGAGAGCGTAACGATAACGAGAATGATCAATAGTGGGCGTTTCTGCATGTGTTACTCCTTATCGGGCTGGTGAAAAACGCGATCTGCTGCGTTGAGCTTCATCCCTCGTCACTGCGACGTACTCTGTGTACGACTCATTCCTTGGGACTTGCGCGCCTTGCATGTCATCGTTTTTCACCAACCTGTAGCAACCAGGCTTTTTCAACGGGCTGTTATAGCTGCAAACCGGATTCGGACGTCGGCCTCGTCTGCGAAACCCGTCCCAGTCCGGCGCCCTCTTCTTTCTTGAACCTTGCGGGGATCGGACATCGATTCCGCCACGGTTTCGTCGGACAGGTTCCGCCGCAGCGGTCGCCTTTCCGAATTTCATCGCCTTCCGGTCTGTGATGCCGACGGCTAATAATCCGGCGGGATGATGGGCTGTTCCTCTTCATACTGGCTTACGAACAGATTCACCCGACAAAGCTTGAGTTCTTCCAGATAATGGTCAATGCGTCTCATAATCATCTGCCTGTCGGCTTTCTGATGGTAAACCATCAGCTTGAACGAGGCTGAAGCTTGGCGGGGTATATGGGACGGAAAACGCATGTTTTTCAAGTCGGCGCCTCTGGATTGCAGAAAAGCACCCAACATGGCCGCCGCGGTTTCCCACGCTTCATTGACGACCGTATCCGGCGCTCCTATACTTTCCAGCGCCTGAGTGCAATACTTGGCAACGGTCGATAGAGGATCCTGGCAGAACCCGCAACTCGAAGCGCAGTCGCTGGCAACATACCGGTTAGGATCCATGTATGCGGTGAGGGTTTCTTCCAACAACCCCATGGTCATGGTCCGAAGCGGTTCCGCTAATCCCGAAGGGTCGTCTTTAAGGGACGGATCGGCATCAGCAATGTAATCCACCGCAAAAGCCGTGCTCATGGCCGCTTCACAAAATTTCTCGTCGCGAACCATGTAGAGCGCACGTTTGTAGGCAATCTTGGCCGCCACCGAGTTGCGATCCAACAGTTCATGGAAAGGAACACCTCTTACCTCCTCCCCACCCAAAGCCAGGCTGTCCAAAATCTCTTTGAGTTCGTCGATCAGTCTCCTGAGCAGCCCCTTGTCCTCCTCGATGGCTTCATATTCGGCTTCGGACACGCAAATTTCAGAAAAGGCCTTGGATCGAAAGCCCTCATATCCGAGAATCTCTTCGTCGCCAAAAGAGTCGAAAGAAAGCGTTCTCAACCTTTCTTTAATTTCGGGGATGGAAGCAAAGTTCCTGGTGGTTTTCATGCGTGACATTCCCTCATCTGCGGCGGATCATACTGAAAACATCCCATAAATTCAATGGAAACCGGGCCAGACGCACCGGAGCGAAGCTCCGTTTCAGGCTAGTTCGCATGGTAGTAGCACTGCCTGCAATCCGCTCCGCCGGCCCGGTCGTTCCTCTATGCATCCCCAGTGAATACCTCCGACTTTGCAAATCCAGTCCTAGAACTCCCCACCGTACAGATCAATGTGATCGATACCGGGCTTGAGAAAGAAAGCGCTCTGCTTTACTTTGGCGCCGGCGCGCGAAAAGGTGACAATGCATCTGGTTTCCGCCTCGATCCGCTCGAGACTTTTCACGTCACTCAATTCCACCAGGGGATTGGCGGAAAATGCCATTTTCACGGCGTCATTCACGGGATCCACTCCGGCGATGTCCACGGGACCTTCGGGGAAGCGGGGATTCCGGAATGCCGGAACGGCGACCAAGCCTTCTTCTCGCAGAAGCTGGAAAACCACACAACGAATGGTTTCCTTGATGGTCTGGTCACTTCTATACCCCTTCGGAATCAATTCTATCGTCTCGACGGATCGTTTTTGAATCAAATCATTCAGCATGTTGCACCATCCTCTCCAAGGGTCCTGAATTTGCTTGATCGGCAAGATTGGATTTGGTAGCTTCGC
>Ga0068714_10001917_pt1 | contig 28290 bp, 24 predicted proteins | sample MTBNYHSulfiMetaG_FD_62988 | JGI IMG/M metagenome (GOLD analysis project Ga0068714, IMG submission 62988) | Enrichment culture microbial communities from rom New York Harbor, USA that are MTBE-degrading - MTBE-NYH (New York Harbor Sulfidogenic)... | ecosystem: Environmental > Aquatic > Marine >... | reverse complement strand
ACGATCATCTCGCTCGACGCGCTCTTCAACGACGGCGGCAACACGCTCGGGCAGCTCGGCTTCGGCTACGCGTCGCGGGCCGTCTCGATCCCCTTCGCGTGGGTCCTCGCGGGGGCGTCGCAAGCGCTCGCCCTCCCCTTCGTGGCGGCGGCGCGGCGCGCCGAGCGCGCCGAGGGCGACGCAGCGCTCACCGCGGTGCCGGCCGCCGGCGCGGCGGCCGCGGCCGAGCCGTCGCCGGCCGGCGCGGCGGTGCCGGCCGAGCCGTCGGCGGCCGGCGCGGCCGGGCAGCCGGCCGCGGCCTGGGCGCAGCCTCTGCCGCGGCCGGACGGGTGCGCGCAGGCCATGCCTCAGCCCGGCAGCGCCTCCGTGTCCCACTCCGAGGGTGCGTAGACGGCGCCGGGTTCGGCGCCGACGGCGAGCAGCGCGGTGCCCGCCTCACGGGCGACGGCGCCGCGCATCGTGTCGGGGTCGGGCACGTACACGAAGGTGCCCGCCGGGGCGTCGATCGCCTCGCCGTCCACGGTGAAGGTCGCGTGCCCGGCGACGACGAGGAAGAGCTCCTCGTGTCGCGTCCCGGCCCCCTCCGTCTCGGTGTGGTCGTGGGTGAGCGTGTCGCCGGCGCGCGTGGCGCGGAAGAGATTGGTGCCGAAAGAGCCGATGCCGAAGTACCGTCGGACCGGCTTCCACTCGGTCTCGGGGGCCTCGTCGTAGAACACGTTCGTGAGCTCGTCGATGTGGGCGGCGACGTACGGACGGTGCGGCGCTGCGGGCTGGTCCATGGTGACCTCCGGTCCGTGGGTGCGGCGCGACGATACTACAGGCGCTGCGGGCCGGGGAGGTCGGCCGCTCGGCATGGCGTCGGGTCCGTCGCTCCCGCAGGCCGATCGGCAGGAGGCGGGAGTCACTCGACGGCGGCGTCCTCGCCGAGCGCCGCGGCGGCGCACCGACGCACGAAGGCCTCGTTGACGAGCAGCGCCTCCTGCAGGCGCGCCGCGGCTGTCTCCCCCATCTCCGCGAGGGCCCGTGCGGCTGCGGCGCGGAGCGGCGGCCGCTCGCGGCGGTCGTAGAGCAGGGCGAGCAGCGGATCGAGGGCGGGCTCGCCGATCTGGGCCAGAGCCTCGGCGGCGTAGACCGCCGCCGGGTCGCCGTGCGGCGCGAGGCTGCGACCGCTCTGCAGGAGGACGGTCATCGCCGGATCCACCGCAGCTTCACCGATCCTGCCCATCACGCGCGCCGCGACGAGCCCCCGGCGCGGGTCGCGGAGAGCGTCGCCGACCGGCCAGGCCGCCGGGGCGCCGATCCGCTCGAGCACGAGCATCGCCGGCTCGCGTCGGGCGCCGTCGCCGAGGTCGCGTACGAAGCCCTTGGCGAGGCGCTCGAGGGCAAGCCCGGCGGCGCGGCGGGCGTCGGCGTCGGCGGTCGCGAGCTGCGTGCGCAGCGGGCCGACCGCCTCGGCGAGGCCCGACATGCCGAGGGCGTGGATGAGCAGGGCGCGCCGCCGCGGCGGCGCGCCCTCGAGGTCGCGGACGATCGCGGGGATGGCTGGTCGGCCGACGGCGGCCAGGGCGACGGCGCCGCGGTCGCCGAGCTCGTCGAGCTCGGCCAGCAGTGGCGCCACGGCCGCCTCGCCGAAGCCGGCGAGCTGCGCGCCGATGCGCGCGAGCGACACGGCGGGCGGACGGCCTACGCCGCCGCGTGGTCGGCGTCGCAGCTGCCGGAGGAGGCGCTCCACCTCGGGCGGCGCGTCGATCTGCTTTGTCGGTCTGCCGAGCATGACCGCCCCGTCGCGTACGGTGTCTCACGGAGAGAGTACCCGGCACGCCGGGGCGGGGACACGTGGGTGGCCGCCGGCCGGACGCGCGCATCGTCATCGTCAGACCCCCGTGTCCATGCGATGGGACGCCTCCGCACCCATTCCTCAGCAACGGGGAATAGTGCGCCTGAGGCCGCGTCTCCTTCGGGGCGCGGTGCCTTTACCGACACAGAGGAACGACATGGCAGTGGCGACCTTCGCCGCGGGCTGCTTCTGGGGCGTGGAACAGCGCTTCAGCGAGGTGCCCGGGGTGCTCAGCACCGAGGTGGGTTACACCGGCGGGACCACCGACCACCCGACCTACGAGCAGGTCTGCTCCCACACCACCGGGCACGCCGAGGCGGTGCGCCTCGAGTATGATCCGGAGCAGGTCACCTACGAGCACCTGCTCGACGTGTTCTTCGCGATGCACGACCCGACGACACGGGACCGGCAGGGGCCCGACGTCGGCTCACAATACCGCTCGGCCGTCCTCTTCCACTCTCCCGAGCAGGAGCGGGCGGCGCGCGACGCCGTGGCACGTCTCGCCGCCGAGCGGCGCTACACGGGTCCGATCGTCACCGAGATCGTACCGGCGCCGGAGTTCTGGCGCGCCGAGGAGTACCACCAGCGCTACCTGACGAAGCGCGGCCGCTGGGGCTGCGTGATCTGAGTCTGCACCGTCCGCGCGCGACCGCCTGCATCATCCTGGGTCGTGTGGGTACGTTCAGACAACGCGCGGCGCTCGTGGCCACAGGGCCCGGGCCACCGCAGCCGACCAGCGAAATGGCCGACCGCATCGCACGAGTCCAGATCGTGGGCGCCTGGTTGCGCCGGCGTCAGCGTGGGATGGCGGTGGCGGCCCTCGGCGTGGCCATCGTCGTGCTGGCGGCCGGCGAGCGCTCGTCGCTCGACCACCGCGCCCTGCTGGTGTCGGCGGTGTCGGCCCTGTGCGTGGTCTTCGGCATCCTCGCCGGCCCGTGGGTGGGGCTCTCGGTCGCGGTCGTCGCCGGCGCCGTCAGCGTCGCTTTCGTCCTGCCGTTCGACGACGCGGCGTCGGTCGCCGCCAGCCTCGCCGCCATCGGCTTCTGGGCACTGGCCAGCATGGCGGCCGGGTTCATCAGCGACTACTACCGGCGTCAGGTCGCGAGCCGTCAGCGCGAGGTCGAAGAGCGCCAGCGGCTCGGGCGCGCGCTGAACGCGATCGGCTCGGCGATCGCCTCCGGTCTCGACCGGGAGAGCCTTCTGCCGCGCATCGTGCGGCTCGCCGGCCTGACGCTCGCCGCCGACGCGGCTGCCGTGCTTGAGCGCGACGGTGAGCGTTGGCGTGTCGACTACGCCTGGAGGCTGGACGACGACCTGGTGGGTCGCACCCTGCCGGTCGACCCGGAGGGTCTCGCCGCGGCGATCGCAGCCAGCCGGGCACCCGTGGGCGTCTGTGCCGCCGGTGAGCACGGTGTGCGCAGTGGCGAGCTCGACGAGCTGGGCGCGCTGGCGGGGCTCGTCGCGCCGCTCGTGCGCGAGGATCGCGTGGTGGGTGCGCTGGCTGTGCTCATGCGCGCCCGTCACCGGGTCTGGACCGGCGGTGAGACCGCCTTCGTGCAGAAGGTGAGCACGGACCTCGCGGCCGCGCTGCAGAACGTCGGGCTGTACGAGGCCCAGTTACGCATCGCGACGACCCTGCAGGAGCAGATGATCCACGCCCTGCCGCGCATCGACGGCCTTGAGCTCGCCGCGGTGATGCAGTCCGCCGCCCAGCCGGAGCTGGTGGGCGGCGACTTCTACGATGTGGTGGAGCTGCCCGACGGCTCTCTGTCGCTGCTGATCGGCGACGTCGAGGGCAAGGGCGTGCGCGCCGCCGGCCTCACCGAGCGTGTCCGGACCATGGTGCGCGCGCTCTGGCTTGATGCGTCGGACCCGGCGGAGGTCCTGACCAAGGCCGGCCGCCTGCTGCTCCAGGAGGACGAGGAGCAGCACGTGAGCGTCCTCCTCGGACGGCTCGGCCTCGCCGACGGGCGGCTCGAGCTGGCGGTCGCCGGGCACCCTCCCCCCGTGCACTGCGGTGCGGGCACGTGCCGCCTGCTGACCCTGCGACACGGCCCCCCGCTCGGCGCCTTCGACTGGCGCTACGAGCTGGACACGGTGACGCTGGGCCCCGGGGAGACTCTCGTGTTGTGCACGGACGGGGTGATCGAGGCGCGCCGCGGGGGCGACCTCTTCGGTGAGGCGCGCCTGGTCGAGACCGTGGACCGGTATCGCGGCGCCCCGGTGACGCGGATCGCAGCCGCGGTGCGCGACGTCGCCCAGGCGCACGCGGGGACGCTGGAGGACGACCTGCAGGTCCTCGTCGTTCGCCGCGCCGCCGCGGCGACTGAGGTTGCGCAGACGGAGGACGAGGCGACGGCGGCTGCGCAGACGGCGGGCAAGGCGGCGTCGGGCGAGGAGACGGCGCCTGTGCAGCGAACCGTACGGTGACGTTGCCGGTCGAGTGCAGCAGGGTGTGCGGATCAGGGTGAGTCAGTCGCAGCGATCGTCGCGGGGACCCGAGCGTGTCGAGGTGCGCGTCGAGCGCGCCGCCGAGCTACGCGAGCTGCGGTCGACGGTCGGCGCGCTCGTCGCCGGGCACGGCGCTGCCGCAGACACGCGCGAAGAGGTCGTGCTCGCCGTCCAGGAGGCGGTGAAGAACGGGCTCGCCTCGTGCAACGGTCGCGGTGGAGTCGTCGTCGTGCGGCTCCGCTGCGACGATCGGGGGTGCCGCGTCGAGGTCCGCGACCCCGGGCCTGGGTTCGACCTGGCGATCGAGGAGCGGCGGGAGCGCGACCCGGCGGCGGAGCACGGCCGCGGGCTGCTCCTCATGCGCCGCCTGATGGACTCCCTGACGGTGCGCTGCGACGGCTGCTGCACGGTCGTCATGACGCGGCGCTTGACTGCGCGGCGCTGAAGGTCGGAGCGGCGACGAGCACGGCTGAGCGGCCGACCCTTTGAGCGGGCCGGCCGCTCCGCCTCCGGGACCGGCGCTCTCGTGTCGCCCCTAGCGCCGGCGGGACTCGCGCCGTCATGCCATCGCGTCGGCCGGCGCGACGCGGGCCGCCGACTCAGGCGGCGGCGCTGAGCGGGGTCGCCGTGTCGCCTGCGGCCGTCTCCGTCTCCGCGGGGCTGCGCCCGCGCAGGCGGTCGAACCCGCGCAGGATCGCCGCCCGCGACTGCGGCACGGCCAACACTGCCGTCACCGCCCCCGCGAGGCTGCCCCAGAAGAAGACCCAGCCCCACCGACGTTGCCGGCGCGGCTGAAGCACCCGGCGGCCGGCGTCCTGCATCGCCTCGAGGATCTCGTCGACGTCGCGACGCACGCCGGTGTCGGTGACCAGCCTGCGGACCCGGTCGTCGCCCGTGAACTCGTCGACGAGGTGCCTGACCGCGGTCGCGGCGGAGCGCAGGTCCTCGCGCACCTGCTCGTCGCCGATGGCCCGCCGTACGTAGGGGGCCGCGGCCGTCGCCGCTCCGGCCGCCTTCGTCACGCGTCGTGTGCTGTCTCCGATCGGCATGGTCCTCGCCCTCCTCCCGGCGCCCGCACGCACCGCGCGGCGCGCCTTCGTACCTTGGGTACGCCTCGCGGCGTCGCCTTGCGCCGACCGCGGGCGTGCCTTACCTCTGCTTGACCCGGGCGGGCACGGGGGAAACCGTTGCTGCGCTCCCTTTCGGTGTGGGGCGCGCTCCGACGAGTCTGCGGCACGCCGACCGGTCGTCCGCGAAGCGCTGGCGGTCGGTGGGCCGCCGCCGAGCGACCGCCGGTCGGGCGTCGCGGCGCTGGGCGCCGTTGCGCCGGCGGCCGGAGTCGTGAGACGCTCCCCGCGCTGTCGGGGCGAGAGAACGAGCGGAGGTGAGCAGATGGTCGCGTACGCGGAGGCGAGCGAGTTCGTACTGCCCACCCGCGCCGGCCTCGCCGTCACCGTGTTCGACCGCGTCGATCCGAACCCGCGCGTCGCCTCGGTGCGCGCCGGCGCCGATGTCGCGCGCGCGGCGGGCTGCGACGTGCTCGTCGCCGTGGGCGGCGGCAGCGTGATCGACACGGTCAACGCGGTCGGCCTCGTGCCGGCCAACGGCGGCGACGTCGTCGAGTACGACTTCACGCTCGACGAGCCGCGGCCGATCGAACGGCCGATCACGCCGCTCGTCGCCGTGCCGGCGACCGCCGGCACCGGGAGCGAGGTCACGTTCTGGGCCGTCGTGACCGACCACGAGCGCATCGCCGCGCGCTGTGCCGAGACCATCGGTGAGTACGCCGTGCCGCGCCCGCTGGCCGCCGCCGACTTCCTCGCCGTCCTACGCGCCGCGGACGGGCGCTAGGTGAGTTTCCTCACCCTCCTCGCAATCGCCGTCGGCCTCGCCATGGACGCCTTCGCGGTCTCCATCGGCGTCGGCCTCAAGCTCTGCCAGGTCAACTGGCGACAGACCTTCCGCCTCGGTTTCCACTTCGGCCTCTTCCAGGCGCTGATGCCGGTTCTCGGGGGGCTCGCCGGCCTGACCGTCGCGGGCTACTTCGAGGCCGTCGCCTACTGGATCGCGTTCGTCCTTCTGGCAGCGATCGGCGGGCGCATGGTCTGGGAGTCCTTCCGCGGCGACGAGGAGCGGGGGGCGGGGGTGGCCGACCCGACGAAAGGGCTCTCACTGGTCGTACTCTCCGTGGCGACCAGCATCGACGCGCTCGCCGTCGGGGTGTCCCTCGCCATGCTCGACGTCGACATCTGGTGGCCGGCGGTCGTCATCGGCATCGTCGCCGGAGCCCTCACGGTGGTCGGACTCCACGTGGGGTGCCGCCTCGGGGCGGCTTTCGGCCGGCGCATGGAGACGATCGGTGGCGTGATCCTGATCCTGATCGGCATCCGGATCGTGGTCGAGAACCTCGGCGGATGATGTCGCCTGCGCCCCTGACGACCTCTGCCGGAGGCGCGTGATGGGCGGCGCCCGGACGCCGTGGCACCGGCGGGTCCTCGAAGTGCTCGTGGCGACCGTCCGTCATGCCCTCGACGACAACGTGCCGACGCTGGCCGGAGCGCTCACGTACTACGCGCTGCTCTCGCTCTTCCCGGCGCTCATCGTCATCGTCGGCATCCTGACGCTGGTCGGTCGCGAGGCGACCGGCGGGGTGTTCGTCGACGTCCTCGGGCAACTCCTGCCGGCCGAGGCGGCACGAGCGCTCGAGGATCCCGTCGAGCGTCTGGTGGCCGACCGCGCCGGGGCCGGCGCGCTGCTCGGTGTCGGCCTCGTCGTCGCCCTCTGGTCGGCGTCGGCCTACGTCGGAGCCTTCATCTGGACGGCACGTCGCGTCTACGACGTGAGGTCGGGCGGTCCGTTCCTGCTCAACCTGGCACGACGGCTGGGCTTCGCCCTGCTGATCCTCGTCGCGCTCGCCGTCTTCGCCATCATCCTCGTCGCGAGCGGCCCCGTCCTCGCGACGCTGGCCGAGGCGCTCGGGGTCGGCGCGGGGGTCTTGCGCGCCTACGACCTCGCGCGCTGGCCGCTGCTCGTCGCTGTGGCCATGCTGCTCATCAGCCTCCTGTACGCAGCGGCCCCGGCAGCCGGCGCGCGGGGCGTCCGTCGCCTGCCGATCGGCAGCGCGCTCGCCGTGGCGATCTGGCTGGCGGCGACCACCGGCTTCGACTACTACGTGGCGCGCTTCGCCGACTACGGGGCCGTGTACGGGGCTCTCGGCGGGCTCATCGTCTTCCTGCTCTGGCTGTGGATCTTCAACATCGCCATCCTCGCCGGGGCCGAGCTGAACGCGGAGCTGGCGCGGCGACGGGAGGCCAACGGTACGGACGAGGGCGAGGGCGCGAAGGAGGCCGAGGGCCGCCGGCCGCGCGCCTTCCGATAGTATCGCGCCGGCACCGCACCCCGGAGAAAGGACCGCCCGTGGACTTCGATCGCGTCGTCGGGCGTCGCGGCACGGCGAGCTTCAAGTGGGAGCTCTACGGGCGGGACGTCCTGCCGCTGTGGGTCGCCGACATGGACTTCCTGTCGCCGCCGCCGGTCGTCGAGGCGCTGCGGAAGCGCGCCGAGCACGGGGTCTACGGCTACACGTTGGTGAGCGAGTCCTTCACCGACGCGCTGCGCGCCGACGTCGAGCGCCGTCACGGCTGGCGCATCGAGCCCGAGTGGCTCGTCTGGCTGCCCAGCGTCGTGCCGGGGCTCAACCTCTGCTGCCGGGCGTTCGCAGGGCCCGGCGACGAGGTCATGACTGTGACTCCGGTGTACCCGCCGTTCCTCGAAGCCCCGTCCGACCAGCAGCGCCGGCTGCTGACGGTGCCGGTGCGCGACGCCGGCGGCCGCTGGGAGCTCCCCCTCGAGGCGATGGAGGCGGCGCTTACACCGCGCACCCGGGTGCTGCTCTTCTGTCACCCGCACAACCCCCTGGGGCGCGTCTGGCGGCGTGACGAGGTGGCCGCGGCAGTCGGGTTCTGCCGCCGGCACGGGCTCGTGCTCTGCTCGGACGAGATCCACTGCGACCTCGCGCTCGACGACCTCACGCACGTTCCCTCGGCGACGGTCGACCCTGCGGCGCCGGAGCTGACCGTGACCCTCATGTCACCGAGCAAGACCTACAACCTGCCGGGCCTGAACTTCGCCTTCGCGATCGTGCCCGACGAGGGTCTGCGGGCGCGTTTCACCGCGGCGTCGGCCGGTCTGCTGCCGTTCCCCGGCTGCTTCGCCCTGGCCGCCGCCGAGGCGGCGTACCGCGAGGGCGCGCCGTGGCTCGCGGGGCTGCTCGAGTACCTGCGCGGCAATCGCGACGCGCTCGAAGGCTTCGTGCGCACGTCGCTCCCGCGAGTGACGATGACCCACGTCGAGGCGACCTACCTCGCCTGGCTCGACGTGCGCGACCTGGGACTCGACGACCCTGCCGCGGTCTGCCGCCGGGCCGGGGTCGCGCTCTCCGACGGCGCCGATTTCGGCGCGCCGGGCTTCCTGCGGCTCAACTTCGCCTGCCCGCGGGCGACCCTGGACGAGGCGCTCACGCGGCTGGCGCCGGTGCTCGGCGGCTGAGGCCGGCCCGCGAGGCGCCCGCGGCGTGAGCCGCGGCGGGCCCGTGCCGTGCGCCTCGGCCGCTCGTCTACGGCGTCAGCCGCGGCGGCTCGGCGCTCTGCGTCCCGCGCAGCTCGATGAGCTTCTGGCGCAGGTCGGCCTGCAGGCGCACGAGCTCGCCCTCGGCCTCGTGGCGCTTCCGGCGCCCCTCGTCCTGGATGCTGATCGTCTCCTCGAGCGTCGCCACGAGGTCGGCGTTGACCTGGCGCAGGGTCTCGATGTCGACGACCCCGCGCTCGACCTCGCGCGCCACCTTGGCGGAGCCGTCCTTGAGCAGGGCCGCGTTCTTGGCCAGCAGCTCGTTGGTCGTGTCGCTGACCTCGCGCTGCAGCTCGAGCGCCTTCTGCTGGCGGTAGAGGCTGAGGGCGATGACGATCTGGTTCTTCCACAGGGGGACGGTGGTGAGGATCGAGCTCTGGATCTTCTCGACGAGGTTCTGGTCGTTGCTCTGGATGAGGCGGACCTGGGGCGCGGTCTGGATCGCGATCATGCGCGTGAGCTTGAGGTCGTGCAGGCGGCGCTCGAAGCGCAGCACCGCCTGGCGCACGTCGTTGACGCGCTGCGCGTCGAGCGGGTCCTGGGAGGCTTGCGCCTCGGCCTCGAGGACGGGCAGGCGCTCGGTCTGGAGCTCCTCGAGGAGCTCGTCGCCGGCGGCGATGTAGAGGTCGAGCTGGCCGAGGTACTCGAGGTTGAGCTCGTACATGCGGTCGAGGACGGTGATGTCCTTGAGGAGGCCCATGCGCGCCTTCTCGAGCGCCAGGGTGAGCTTCTCGATGGTCGCGCCGATCTTCTGGTAGCGGGTGGCGAAGCGGTTGAAGGAGTCGACGAAGCGGCCGACGAGGGGGACCCTGGCGAGGCCCGACCCGCCGCTCAGGCTGTCGACGTCGACCTCCTTCACCTTGACCAGCAGCTCGGCGAGGCTCTCGCCGGCCTGCCCGGCCTCGCGCGTGCGGATGTCGGCGAGGAGGGTGTCGGCGAAGGTGGCGATCTTGTTCTGCGCCGGCAGCCCGTACTGCAGGACGGTCTGCGTGTCCTCGACGTCGACGGCGCGCTTGATCTGCTCGACCTGGGCGCGCTCCTGCGGCGTCAGCTCGGCGCGGCCGGTGGCCGGCGCCGGCACGAGATCGCCGGCGAGCCCCGGCGCCGCCCCGAGGTCGGGCATCGCCGTGTCCTCGCCCGGCGTCGGGGCGCCGCCCCCCTGGGCCGCGCCGTCGGGCGCCGGCGTGCTCGCGCCCTGCCGTGTCGTCTCGTCGGTCATCACTGCCCCCCGCTTCCGGCGGCCGGCGGCCGCGGCTCGAACACCCCGTCCATCTGTACGGTCTTCTCGAGCAGCGCGATCTCGCTGTCGAGGTCGATGAGGTCGCGCTGCAGCACGGCGGCGAGCTCCTTGTCGAAGGCCTGCTGGATGCTGTCGAGCGAGGTCACGGCGCGCGTCAGCGTTGCCTCGACGTCGGGCCCGCGCACGCCGCGCTGCGTGAGGTCGGCGTACCCGCCGACGATGCGCTGCGCGGCCTCGAGGTAGTAGCTGAGGAAGGCGCGGGCGAACTCGATCTGCGCCGGCGCGGCGATGAGCTCGGCGAGGATCTTCTCGGCGGTCTCGCAGAGGTGCGCGACCTTGTCGCGCACCCGCTGGTCGCCGAGCCCCGACGCCGTCGCCGACATCTCGTCGATGCGCTCCTGCGCGGCGAGGATGATGGCCGCCGTCTCCTCGTCCATGCCGCGCGGCAGCTCGGGGCGCGCCGCCGCCGGCAGGGACGGCGGCTGCGGCGGCGCCTCGAGCTGGGGCCGCGGCACGTCGCCGAACATGATCGCCCGGTAGTGCGGGCGGGCGACGAGCGCGTGCAGGACCGAGGCCGCGGAGACCAGGAGCTGCAGCGGCACGGCGTAGCGCAGCCACGGCGTGCCGATGGCGCCGAGGGTCAGGAGCACGGGCATGAGGTAGGCGAAACCGGAGGCGATCCACGCGGCGCTCCGCGCCCGCACGCCGATGTAGAAGAAGGAGACCCAGTTGAGGAAGCCGAGGGTGAACGTCCAGAGGACCCAGAGCGAGTGCCGCCACCACCAGCGGTACTGGGCGCGACGGGTGACGACGGTGGGCGGCGCGTGCTCGACGGCCCGGCGCCGCGACGGCCTCTGCGGCGCGAGCTGCTGCACCTCACGCACGGCCGAGGCCGGGTGGCCGAACTGGCACTCGCCGTGCGGCTGCACCCAGACCCAGCGCTCACAGACCGTACAGTAGCCGCCCAGCGGCACGGGACTTCACCTCCCCAAGGGTCGCGTCCTGAAAGCATAGTCCCCGGCGTCGCGACCCGCCACGCGCCCGCGGACGCCCGGCGCCGCGACCGCGGGCTTCGCCATGGCCGCGGGCGGCGGCCGGCCGCCGCCGGCGCGTGAGACGCTCTCCGCGGTCCTCCGCGGCTCGGGAGGGCCCGCGGTCGTCGCCTCGGGGGTTTGCCGCCTCGCCGTAGGGGAGACTAGCGGTAGAGAGCACGTCGCCGACCCTCATCACCTTGCAGGAGGCACCATGTCCGACGAGACCCGCGTAGCCCGCACGCTCGACTGCATCGGGCTGTACTGCCCGGAGCCGCTGTTCCAGACGCGCGAGAGCATCGACGCGCTGGAGGTCGGAGAGGTGCTCGAGGTGCTCGCCGACGACCCGGCCGCCGAGGAGGACATCACGCGCTTCGCGAAGCGCGCCGGGCACGAGGTCGTCGAGCTCGAGAACGACGGCGTGCAGTTGCGCGTGCTCATCCGCCGCCTGAAGTGACACCGTACAGCCGAAGCGACGTCTCCCGGTGCGTCAAGCGGGCGTCATCCGCGGGGCGTCCGGCAGACACGAGGCTCGAAAGGACCCGGCCATGAAGAACGAGAACAGCATCCTCTACGTACAGACCAGCGACCAGCCCGAGCGACAGTACTCGCCCCTGGTGCTGGCGCAGACCGCGAAGGCGATGGACCTCGAGCCCGCCGTCTACTACCTCGGGATGGGGCTGAAGGTCCTGAAGCCGGGCGCCGCCGACGCCATGCAGCTCGGCGCCTTCCCCAGCGTCGGCGACATGCTGCGCAAGACGATCGAGATGGGCATCACCGTCTACGTCTGCGAGGCCTCCAAGCAGATGCTCGGCTGGGAGAGCGTCGAGCTCATCGACGGCGTCAAGATCGTCGGCGCGGGCACGCTGAACGACCTCGCCCTCGACGCCGGCGCGACGATGTGGTTCTGACGCCGGCGGGCTCGGGAGGCAGGACGTGAACAAGGATCAGGCCGGGGGCGGCACAAGCAAGCAGGCCGCCCCCTCGCGCGGCATCGTCTACGCCGACTACCAGTCGGCGAAGCCCGTCGACCCGCGCGTGGTCGAGGCGATGCTCCCCTACATGACCGAACACTTCGGCAACCCCTCGTCGCTGCACGGGGTGGGCGACGAGGCGACGGCCGCCCTCGACGACGCCCGCGCCCGGGTCGCCCGCTTCGTCGGCGCACAGCCCGACGAGATCGTCTTCACCTCGGGCGCCACGGAGGCCAACAACCTGGCGCTCATCGGCTACTGCCGGCGCAACCGGCGCAAGGGCGACCACGTGCTGATCAGCGAGGCCGAGCACATCTCGATCCTCAACATCGCGAAGGTCCTCGAGAAGGACGGCTTCCGCGTGACCCGGGTGCCGCTCGACCTCTACGGGCGCGTGTCTCCGCAGAAGCTGCGCGCGCGCATCACCGACGAGACCATCCTCGTCTCGCTCGGCTGGGCGAGCAACGAGATCGGCACCGTGCAGCCCATCGAGGAGATCGCCGCGATGCTCGACGGCACCGGCGTCACCCTGCACACCGACGCCGTGGCGGCCGAGGGCCTCGTGCCGATCGACGTCGGCGCCGTGCCGCTCGGCCTCATGACCCTGTCCTCGAACGACATCTACGGGCCGCGCGGGCTCGGCGCCCTCTACGTGCGCAAGGGTGTGCAGGTCGCGCCGGTGCTCGTGGGCGGCGGGCAGGAGCGCGGCCTGCGCTCGGGCAGCGAGGACCTCGCCGCCATCGCCGGCATGGCCGCGGCGGCCGACATCATGACCGCCGAGATGCCGGCCGAGGTCGCGCGCATCAAGGCGATCAGGGACCACCTCGTCGAGCGCGTGCTCGCCGAGGTCCCCGACTCACACCTCAACGGGCACCCTGAGCAGCGTCTGCCGAACAACGCCCACTTCCGCTTCGACGGCGTCGAGGGCGAGGCCATGGTCCTGTCGCTGCGCGACGCCGGCGTCGCCGCGGCGACGGGCTCGGCCTGCAGCTCGAAGACGCTCGAGCCCTCGCACACGCTGATCTCCTGCGGCCTCTTGCACGAGGAGGCGCACGGGTCGCTCGAGTTCACCTTCGGGCGCTTCAGTCGCGAGGACGACGTCGAGCGCATCATGGCGGCCCTGCCGCCGGTCATCGAGCGCCTGCGGGCGCTCTCACCGCTCTACCGGACCAAGGTCTGAGCCCCAGGGACGGAGTCCCGGGCCGCTCACCGCACCACGGAGAAGGACGACGATGAAATCGACTCAGTACACGGAGAAGACGCTCGAGCACTTCCGCGACCCGCGCAACGTCGGCACCCTCGAGGGGCCCAACGTCGCCATGGGCCGGGTGGGCAACCCCGTCTGCGGCGACCTCATGGAGATGTACATAGAGGTCGAGGACGACCGCATCAAGGACGTGAAGTTCCAGACGTTCGGCTGCGGCTCGGCGGTCGCGACCTCGAGCATGACCACGGAGTTGGTCAAGGGGATGACTCTCGACGAGGCGCTCAAGGTCAGCCGCGGCGACGTCGCCGACGCCCTCGACGGCCTGCCGCCGATCAAGATGCACTGCTCCAACCTGGCGGCCGACGCACTGCACGAGGCGATCAAGAACTGGCGCGCCGGCGTACGCCCTGAGGATGTCGGCACCGAGCCCGTCGCGACCTCGTGCGCTGCGACCGGGGCCGCCGAGCCGGTGGAGATCGCCGGCCTCGAGGACTACGAGGGCAAGGGCGTGTACACGGTGGTCGCCGACCCGGCGACGCTCGCCGACCAGCGCGTCGTCGTGCTCGACACCGGCGACGCCGCCGCACAGACCGCGATCGCTCTCACCGACCACACCGCCCGCGTCGTGCTCATGACGACGGCCAAGGACCCGGAAGTCAGTGCGGCGACGCGCTCGGCGTTGCGCCTCTCCGACGTGAAGGTGCTGACCGAAGCGCAGCCGCTCTCGCTGCACGGCGAGGGCGAGCTCGAGCGCATCCGCGTGCACGACCTCAACGAGGACGAGGAGTACGAGCTCACCGCCGACGCGTTCGTCGTGCTGCGGTAGGCGGCGCGGCGGCTGCACGTGAAGCCCGCGGCGTCCGGCCGCCCGTCGGCGCGGCCGGTGTCAGGCCGGCCGCAGGCACTTCAACATGACGCGGACGCTGCAGCGGCAGGGCGGCCGCCCGCAGGCGGGGCACGTCGCCCCTGCGGCGCGGCTGAACTCGCCGAAGAAGTCGGCGATCTCGCCGAGGTCGTCGTAACCGGCGCGGCGAAAGAGGCCGGCGCTCGTCGGCAGGGCCGGGTCGCTCGGCAGCCACGCGTTGGCGAGCACGTGGATGGTGTCGCGGCCGTGGAGGAAGGCGAGGCCGGTCGCGGCCGCCTCGACGCGGGCGACGAGGTCGCTCGCGACCCCGCGGCCGCGGCGGTCGGCCCGGACGGCGAGCTGGCGGATCCGTACGATGCGGCCCCGCGCCGGCAAGCGCTCGAAAGCGGCGAAGGCAGGGCCTTCGGCGTAGGTTCGCCGCAAGCGAGGGGCGTCGTCGACGACGGCCAGGGCGACGCCGCAGAGGCCGTCGTCGAGCGCGACCCACGACAGGCGCGGGTCGGCCGCCGTCGAGCCGGCGAAGCCGGCCCCAACGGCGGCCTCCAGCAGCGCGACCACGGCGTCGGCGTCGGCGGGCGTGTAGCGGCGCACGTCCATGTCGCTCAGCGTAGACGAGGGGGGCGGCCCCGCGGGGCGGCTCCGCGGGCCGCCCCCTCGTTCGCTCCCCGTCGCGACACCGCCGCCGAAGCGGCGCTGCGCCTCGACGTGCCCCTTACTCCTCCGTCGCCGGCGACTCGCCGCCGCGGCGCAGCACGAGGACGACGGTCAGCACGACCAGGACGGCGATCACCGCGACGACGAGCCAGAGAGTCTCCCGGCCGCTGCCGTCCTCGCCCTCGGCGCTCTTGGGCTCGAGATCGAGGTAGGTGTCCACGTTGAAGGCGTTGAGAAGGGCGAGGCCGCCCAGGAACGGCGTGTAGCCCTCCCACTCGGCCGTGTTGCCGATCTCGAGGGTGTCCGGGTAGGTGAGGGCGATCTGTGGGCACTCGACGTAGAAGATCTGTTGCAGGCGGTGGATCGTCTCGAGGCGCTCCGCCTTGTCCATCTGGCTGAACTGCAGCGCGCACAGCTCGTCGTACTCGGTGTTCGACCAGCAGGGGTCGTTCCACCCCTCGATCTGCGCGGTGGTGAACGACGCCAGCGTGCCCCCGGGGTCCGCGTAGCCGGCGTAGCTCCACAGGTACAGGTCGTAGTCGGGCGCGTAGTGGAAGCCGGCGTCGTAGTTGTAGAGGGCGTCGGAGAGGGCGCCGTCGTCGATGACGCTGTATTTGATGTCGAGGCCGCACTCCGTCAACCAGTCGGCGATCAGCTTGCCCATCCTCTGGCTCTCGACCGACGAGGTGCGCGCCTGGAGACGCAGCCTGATCCTCTTGCCCTCGTACTCGCGGATGCCGTCGCCGTTCGAGTCGGGGTAGCCGGCTTCGTCGAGCAGCTGGTTGGCCCTGGCCATGTCGAAGCCGAAGGTCTCCTCGCGGGATGGGGCGTAGTGGGCGTCGAAGTCGCCCGGCCACTGCCCGGGCGGCACGATCGTGGTCGCCGGACGGGCATACCCGCCCCAGCCGATCTCGGCCAGCTTCTTCTTGTCGATCGCCCAGGCGAGCGCCTGGCGGAAGCGGACGTCCCTCAGTACCGGGTGCCCCAGCGACGTGTCCTCGCCGTAGCAGTTGAAGCACAGGTAGTCCCAGGTGAACACGTTGCCCTCGAACCCCTGGAAGCCGTCCTGCTGCGCGACCTGCTCGTACTGCGCAGGCGGCACGCCGCAGGCCGCGTCGATGGTGCCGATCTCGAGGTCCTGCGTCATCGTGTCGGCGTTGGTGTAGAACTCGAAGTAGATCTCGTCGATGGTGGGCTCGGTGCCCCAGTAGTCGGGGTTCCTGGTCAGGAGGATGTGGCTACCCCGCTTCCACTCCTGGATCTGGAAGGGCCCCGAGCCGACGAACGGGTAGGTGACCTTGTGCTTCTCGGGGTCGTCGATCCCGGACCAGATGTGCTCGGGGATGCAGTAGATGTAGAGCCGTTCCATGTCGGCCTTCGGCGCGCTGCAGCGCACCTCGCAGGTGGAGTCGTCGATCGCCACCGCTTCGTCGATGAGCTCGGTGTACGAGCTGTAGGCGTACAGGTCGTTCTCGATGACGTAGTTGTAGCTGAAGGCCACGTCCGCGGCGGTCACCGGCTCGCCGTCGCTCCACACCGCGCCCTCGCGGATCTTGAGCGTCCACACGAGACCGTCGTCCGACACTTCCCAACTCTCGGCGATCGCGGGTGCCGGAGCGCCGTCGGGGCCGTAGCCGATGACGAAGTCGTAGTTGAGGCACCACGCCTCGTAGTCGATCGTGCCGTAGCCCACGAACGGATTGAGGCTGTCGGCCGCCTCCACCGTGCCCACCCTGAAGACGACCTTCTCGACGCTCGCGGACGGTGTCGGGCTGTCGTCGGCGGCGAGGGCGGGGCCGATGCCGCCGGCGAGCGCCGTCGCTACCAGGAGCACGGCCCCGAGGGCGAGAGCCCTCGGCGATCGCGACCTGGCACTGCGTGAAGCCATGGACTCCCTCTCTGCGGCGCTCGGGCGACGCGAGGCACGCGACTACGCCGCGCGATCGCGTTGCTCCCCTCCGCGCACGAGCGCAGCGGCTGACGATTCCCCTGCAGAGACAGCTCGTGCCTCAGACGAAGTGTGAACGGGCGCGAGAAGCTGTGCAAGCGTGGCCGTGCGTGCTCGCCCGTGCGAAGGATCGTCGCCGACGCGGTGCGTGCGGTGCGGTCGGTCCACGCCGGCCCCGCGGCCTGCGACTCCCGCCGCCTGCGCGGCCTGCGACGCACGCTGCCCGGCCGCCCCGCGCCCACCCGAGGGTCACGCGATCCGGCCGCGGAACCGCGCCCACTCGAGGGTCACGCGACCCGGCCGCAGCGCGCAGCGCGCGCCTCAGACCAGCCGGTGGGCGTGCCGGTCGGCGGCGGCGACGATGCGGTCGAGTTCGGCGTGTACGTCGGCCGGCAGTGGCTCCGGCCGGTGCTCGCGCTCGAGGCGCAGGTACTCGTCGAGCGCCGCCCGCCGGGCGGCCTCGGGGTGCAGCCCGTGGGAGGCCGCCGTGGCGAGGTCGTCGAGGGCCGCGGCGGCGCTCCGGCTCGCCTCCTCGAGGCGAGCCGCGCCCTCGCCGTACATCCGCCCGTGGGCCAGCCACGGAGGCAGGCGGAAGTCCCGGAGGTGCTCCCGGGTGTGCCGCTCCTTGAGGAAGTAACCGCGGGGGCCGACCTCGCGCACGACGTCGAGGGCGAGGTCGGCCTCGTCGAAGTCGAAGGCGGCCATCGTCTCGCGCGCCTCGAGGATCGCCTCGCAGTCGAGCACCAGCTGCTCGGGGAACTGGACCATCGAGCCGCCGGCGAGCCCGACGTAGCCGCAGAGCTCGCTGCCGCACAGGCTCGAGAGGATGGCGCCGGCGCCGGCGCGGCGTCCCGCCGTCCAGCCGACACCGGCTTCGTCGCTGCTGACGCTGCCGCCGGCGAGGACGGGCACGCCCCAGGCGTGGCCGAGCTGGGTCGAGAGCCAGTCGACCGGCGCGCCGAGCTCGCTCAGGTAGCCGCCGGTCGACGGGTCCATCAGCGAGACCAGCACCGAGTGCATGACGGGCGCACCCGGGCAGGCGAGTTGCAGGAGCACCATGCCGCTGACCACCTCGGCGTCGCCCTGGACGAGGGCGCCGGCGACCGTGGCAGGCGCCGTCGAGCCCATGGTCGTCATCGCCATGAAGCTCACCGGGATCCCGGCCTCGGCGTAGGTCAGGGCGCAGTCGAGCCCGTGCTCGTCGTGGGCCAGCGGGCTGATGGTGCAGATGTTGGCGCAGACGGGCGGGCGCGCGCGGAGCGCGGCGTCGCCGCCGCGCACCGTGCGCGCCATCTCGACGACGTAGGGGGCGAGGGCCGGACGCACGGTCGTGCCGCCGCGCACGTGCTTGAGCGTGTTCGTTAGGCCTGCGTGACACTCGAAGAGCGGCGCCGCGATGCCGTGGTCCTGGGCGCTCACCGGTGGCCAGAAGAAGGCGACCGGCGAGAGCGCGTCGCAGACGCGGGCGAGGCGCGCCACGTCGGCGGTGCTCGAGGCGCGCAGCTCGCGCGTGGCCGGGTCGACGACGTGCACGCCGACGCCCTCGGTGCAGACGTAGCTGCGGCTGCCGTCGAGAACGAGGTCGAGGCGTTCCTCGCGGGCCCCGAGGACGAAGGCCCGCGGGGCGGTCGCCATCGCCCGCGTCACGAGGTCGGCGGACAGACGGACGACGCCGTCGTCACCGACGTCGGCGCCGTGGTCGGCGAAGACGGCGCGCGCCCGCGGCGACGGGACGTGCACGCCGACCTCCTCGAGCACGGTCAGGGTGGCGGCGCGCAGCCGCTCGACCCGGCGGGGCTCGAGCGGGGGATCGCAAGCGCGCGGGGTGAGGGCGACGAGGTCGGGCGTGCGGCTCGGGCTCTCACTCGTGCGGCTCAGGCTCTCGCTCATGGTCGTCCTCCTGCGGTCGGGGCGCGTCGCGGCGCCACGGGCTGCCGCGCCCGAAGTCTTACAGCGAGCATGCGGCGGCGACAAGACCCCGGGGCAGACAGCGGTGTCGGGCGGACGTGTCTCGCGGGTCGGCCGCGGCCGAGCCGTTCCCGGCCCGCGGTCGGGCGCTGGGACCGACGTCATCTGAGAGCTTGCACGGCGCTGTCGCCCGCAGGATGCTTCGGGGTATGAACGGGAGACAGGCACGACGCAGCGAGGGACGGCTGGCGCTCTCTGCGCCGCAGCGAGACGCGGTGCAGGCCGGGGTCGATGCGTTCGCCGAGGGCGGCAACGCGGTCGACGCCGCGCTCGCGACCGCCGTCGCCTACCCCCACATGGTGTCGCCCGGCGGCGACGCCTTCATCCTCGTCCACCATCCCGACGGGCGCGTCACGGCCCTCAACGGCAGCGGGGCGGCGCCGCAGGCCGCCGAAGCCGGCCCGCTGCGGCGGCGCTTCGGCGTGATGCCGCACCGGCGCCCCGAGGCCGCGACGGTGCCCGGCGTGATGGCCGCCTGGGAGTCTTTGCACGCCTGCGGGGCGCGACTGCCGTGGGCGCGGGCGCTCGACCCCGCCGTTCGCCTCGCGGCCGGCGGGGTCCCCGTCGCCCGCGATCTGGCCGAGGCCCTCGCCGCCGACGACGGGCGCTGGGCCGCCGACCCGGGCATGGCGGAGGTCTTCTTCCCCTGCGGCAGGGCACTCGGCGAGGGCGAGACCCTGCGCCAGCCGGCGCTCGCGGCGACGCTGCGCCGCCTCGCCGGCGAAGGGGCCGGCGTGTTCTATCGCGGCGAGCTCGGCGAGCGTTTCTGCGGCGGGCTGCGCGGGCGCGGCGGGCTGCTCGGCCCAGCCGACCTTGCGGCACATCAGACCGAGGTGACGGCGCCGCTGCGTCTCGAGGCGCTGGGGCACGAGTTTCTGACGACGGCGCCCAACTCGCAGGGCTTCGTCCTGCTCGAGGTGCTCGCCGCTCTGCATCGGATGGGTGACTGGGTCGATCCTTGCGGGCCGGAGGCCGACACTCTGGCGCGGCTGTTCGCCCACGCCTTCGAGGACCGGCGCCGCCGTCTCGGGGACCCGCGGGCCGGGGTCGCCGCCGTCGACGACCTCTTCGGGCCCGGCCGCGGGGCGGAGCTGGCTGCGGTGGTGACACGGGCGGCGGGCGACGCGCCGCCCGGCGCAGTGCGCCCCGGCGGCGGCCCCCTGCCCGGCAAGGCCGGCGTGCACCCCGACGGCGACACCGTCGCCCTCGTCGCCGCCGACGACGAGGGCTACGCCGTCGCCGTCATCGAGAGCCTCTTCGACGGCTTCGGTTCCGGCGTGCTCGAGCCCGGCACGGGCATCATCTGTCACGACCGCGGCGCGGGGTTCTCGCTCGAGCCGGGGTCGGTGAACCTGGTACGCCCCGGGGTGCGGCCGGCGCACTCTCTCATGCCGCTCCTGGTGCGCCGCGGTGGCGGCCTGCGGGTGGTCGCCGGGACGATGGGCGGCTGGGCCCAGCCGCAGATCCACGCACAGGTCCTCAGTCGCCTGCTCGGCCGCGGCGAGACCGCAGAGGGCGCTGTGGCTGCGCCGCGCTGGACGGTCGACGTCGACTACACTGGAGACCCGGCGCTGAGCGTCTGGTACGAGGGCCGCGTGCCCGACGCCGCTCTCGCGGCCCTGGCGCGCAGCGGCCTGTCGCTCGTGGCCGGCGACGCGGTCGACGACCTCGCCGGCCACGCGCAGTACATCCTGCTCGGCGCCGACGGGAGCATGGACGCGGCCGGCGATCTCCGCGCCGACGGACTGGGAGTCGTCTTCGAGCGCTGAGCGGGCGGACGAAGACGGGGGCGGCGCGCTGTGCGCGCCGCCCCCGTCCGGTCCGCCGCGGGTCGCTCAGCCGGCGACCGGCGCCGCGTGCGCCCCTCTCAGCCGAGGGTGCACCCGGCGAGCGCCGGCGTCAGTCCGCGACCTCCCAGATCGAGTTGGCCACCAGGCGGAAGTGGTGCTCGGGGTAGGCGCGGAACGTGGGCGCGAAGCCGATGAAGACGACCTCGCCGTCGCCGCGCGTGCCGCTGATCACGGCCGCCTGGCCGCGGGCCGCGCTCCTCTTGGCCCAGTAGCCGCAGATGAACCAGTCGTCCTGGTCGCCGTAGCGCGCCTCGACGGTCACCGAGGCGCCGAGCTTCGTGTACCAGACCGGCCGGCTGACGAAGCCCCAATCGTCGGCCTGGAAGCCGGCGCCGACGAGGCTCTCCGACTCGAAGCTCGCCCTGACCAGGGCGTTGGCCCCGCTTTGGGCGGTGGCACCGAAGCGGACCGGCAGCAGGCGGCCGAGCCGGCTCGCCGTCCCGGCGTACCCGAGGCCGACGTAGCCGCCGCCCGCCTTCACGTACGCCTTCACCTTCTTGGCCGAGAACGACGCCGTGTTGTTGACGAACACCTCGTAGTCGCCGAGTTCCGTTGAGGAGCCCGCGACGTCGAAGTCGAAGCCGAGCTCGTTGAGCACGTAGCGCGTGTCGGCCCCGCCGGCGACGGCGAGCGTCATATCGTGCAGCACCTTCGTCTCTGCCGGCCGGTCGGCTGCGGTGAGGTGCAGCCGATGCGCGGCGGCGAGCTCGTCGAGGAGCGCCGGCGGCGCGTCGACGACGACGTAGGTGCCGAGCGGCGCCGCCTCGCTCGCCGCGGTCGTGATCTCGACCGTGACGCCCTCGTCGAGCAGCGCGTTGACCATCTTCACGGCCTCGACGCTGTCGTTGGCCAGCAGGTAGCACTCGCCCTCGCCGGCGACGGCGCCCGGCGGCGCGGTCTCGCCTACCGGCGCGAGCGCGACGTCCTCGAGCGGATCGTCGACGATGACGCGGTCGAACCCGAGGAGGTGCGTGAGGTTGGTGGCGCAGGTGCTGTACATGCTCTTCACGGCCGAGAGGTCGGTGCCCTGCCAGAGCCACGTGTTCGCGAGCCCCCGCAGGGACTGGCGCATCGGGACCACGTACGTGCCGGCCGGGTAGGGGACCCCACCCAGCTCGAACACGGTCGCGGCGCGGTAGACCTCGATACCGGCGGCCTGCAGCTGCTCGACCATGCGTGCCGCTTGCAGCGGCGCGCGCTGCTGCGGCGCGGCGGCCGGGATCACGTAGGCCTCGGGGAAGGTGACGTCCCCGTCCGGCTGCGGGATCCCCTCGACGCCGCGGCGGAACTGCTCGGCCTGGTCGTGCAGCAGCTGCACCTTGTTGTCGGCGGCGTGGAGCGCGCCGGCCCACGAGGCCCAGAAGTGGCAGGCGGTGCCGGTGGCGTCGCGCGCCGTCGTCTCGAGGGTCATGCCCGCCGCCCCGTAGTACATCGCGTACATCGGCGTGTAGATGGGGCTGTAGTCCTCGAACCCGCCCTTCAGGTCGCGGTAGGCGATCTTGACCGGGCGCCGCGTCTCGACGTTGATGCGCGCCTCCATCGCCAGAGACGTCGGCAGCGCCGACCCGAGGAAGAGGTCGAACTCGTAGTTGGGGTTGTGCGGTGCGGTGCACGGCTCCATGAGGAAGTACGAGTAGTAGCCGTGCAGGTCGAGGAAGACGGTCGGCACCCAGCGGGCGATCTCGGCCGCCGTGGCCTGCGTCTCGGGCTGGGTCGTCAGCAGGAAGTCGCGGTTCATGTCGAACCCGTTGGAGTTGGCGCGCGTGTTGGCGATGCGCCCGTCGGGGTTCTGGCAGATGTTGAAGAGGACGATGCACTCGTCGAGGATGCGCTGTGCCTCGAGGTCGTCCTCGCCGGCGGTCGCCAGGCGCCGCAGCATGATCAGCCCGGCATCGACGCCGTTGGGCTCGTTGCCGTGGATGGAGCAGTTGATGAAGACCGGCACCTTGACGTCGCCGGGCGCGGCGGCCAGCTGCGCCTGGGCGGCGGCCGGGTCGTCGAGCATCAGCTGACGGAAGGCGAGGTGGTCGTCGATGGCGGCGAGCACCTCGGGCCGGGCCACGATGACGAGATACAGGTCGTGGCCCCCGGCCGAGGTGCCCATGACCTCGTAGCGCACCCGGTCGCTCGAGGCGACGAACTCGTCGAGGATCGGCTGGATCTCCTCGTAGGGTACTTCGCCTTCGAAGTCCGGCCGCCAGTCGCTGACGCCGGCGGCCGCCGGCCCGGCCGTGAGCCCGAAGAGCAGCAGCAGGGTCAGGCCGCAGAGCAGCAGAACGGTGAGCTTTCGCATGGTCCCCCCTCGTGAACCACGATATGGGCGGCGCGGCCCCCACGCGCGTCGCCCCCAGTGCCCATCGTTAGGCTAGCACTGTGGCGCTCTTCGTCAACGCCTCCGTCGTGCGTCGCCGCGGCACTCCCGCCCACGTGTCGCCTGACCTGGCGACAGAGCGTGTGGTAGCTTTCGCTGCACGGTCGGCGACGAGAAGGGCTCACGATGACGGACCCCAGGGCGGTGCACCTGCTCGGCGAGAGGCCGGCGTGCTGCGGCGCCGACGGGTGGGGCGCTGCGCCGACGCCGCGGGAGCGGCGGGCATGCGCCTGATCGACCTGCACACCCACGTCTTCCCCGACGCCGTGGCCGGCGCGGCCCTGCGCACGCTCGAGGAGATGGCCGGCGTGCAGCCGTCCTTCGACGGCACCTGCGCCGGCCTCCTCGAGACCCTCGACGGCGCCGGCGTCGAGCGCGCCGCCGTGCAGCCGGTCGCCGTCAAGGCGAGTCAGGTCGCCGGCATCAACGACTGGGTCGCCGGGCTCGACAGGTCGCGCATCGTCCCCTTCGGGGCGATGCACCCCGACCTGGCCGACCCCGCGGCAGAGATCGCCCGCATGGCCGGCATGGGGCTGGTCGGCTTCAAGCTGCACCCGGAGTTCCAGGCGTTCAGCCCCGACGAGCCGCGACTCGACGCGATCTACGAGGCCGCCGTCGGCCACGGCCTCGCGATCTTCTACCACGCCGGCAAGGACATCGCCGTGCCGACCTACCGCGGCACGCCGGCCGCCTTCGCCCGCGTCCTCGCGCGACACCCCGGCCTCACGATGATCCTCGGCCACCTCGGTGGCTGGGGGGTCTGGGACGAGGTCCGCGCTGAGCTCGCCGGCAGGCGCGTCTACTTCGACACCGCGTTCACGCTCGGGCACCTGCCGGCGGCCGACTTCGTCGACCTCGTCCGTCGGCACGGGCCCGAGCGCGTCGTCTTCGGCAGCGACGCGCCGTGGGCCGACATGGCGGGCGCGGCCGAGCAGGTCGCCGCCTGCGGCCTCGACGACGACGAGCTGGCGGCGGTCTTCTCCGGCAACGCCGCCCGCCTGCTGGGGCTCTGACGTGCGCGACTGCGGCATCGACCCGGCGCGCGTGACGGCCCTGAAGGCGCGGGAGGACGCGCGCTTCGCGCACGAGCACCCGCGCTGCCGCGCCCTGCTCGAGCGTGCCCGTGCCTCGATGCCCAACGGCGTGCCGATGAGCTGGATGGTGAGCTACACCGAGCACCCACCGGTCTTCGTCGTCGAGGGCCACGGGGCGCGCTTCAGCTGCGCCGACGGGCACGCCTTCCTCGACACCAACATCGGCGACAAGAGCACCTTCTGCGGTCTCGACCCCGAGCCCGTCGTGCGCGCCGTGGCGGCGCGGGCTGCGGCCGGCTGGCAGTTCCTCCAGCCGACCGAAGACGCCGCCGAGGTCGCCGAGGAGCTCGCCCGCCGCTGGGGTCGTCCGTTTTGGCAGTTCACGCTGTCGGCGACCCAGGCCAACGTCGAGGCCGTGCGCCTCGCCCGCCACGCGACCGGGCGCGACAAGGTCCTGCTCTTCGCCGGCAACTACGCGGGCCACGCCGACGAGCTCCTCGTCTCCTACGGCGGCGGCCTGCGTGCGCCGTACCTCGGGCTGGCGTCGCGCTCGTACGGCGACGTCGGCCTGATCGACTACAACGACGCCGGCGCCCTCGAGCGCGCCCTCGCGACGCGGGAGTTCGCCTGCGTCGTCAGCGAGCCGGCGCTCACCAACGTGGGCGTGGTGCTGCCCGACCCCGGCTTCCACGAGGCACTCCGCGCACTGACCCGCGAGCACGGCTCCCTGCTCGTGCTCGACGAGACGCACACCCTGATCTGCGGGCCCGGCGGCCTGACCCGGCGTTGGGGGCTCGAGCCTGACGTCGTGACGGCCGGCAAGGCCATCGGCGGCGGGGTGCCGCTCGGCGCCTACGGCATGACGGAGGAGCTCGCCGAGGTCTTCGTCTCGGGCCGCGGTCGCGACGGTCGCGAGGGCGAGCTCGCCACCGGCGGCACGCTCTTCGGCAACGGGCTCAGCATGGCGGCCGCCCGGGCTGCGCTCACCGAGGTGCTCACCGACGAGGCTTACGCCCGCACCGCGGCCCTCGGCGCACGGCTCGCCGACGGCATCGAGGCCCACGCGCGGGCGGCCGGCCTGCCTTGGGCCGTGCACCGCCTGTACGCGCGCTCGGGCTGGTCGTTGTGCGGCCGCCTGCCGCGCAACGCGTGCGAGGCCGACGACGACGCCTGGCCCGAGTTCTCGGCCCTGCAGCAGGTCTACCTCGCCAACCGCGGCATCTGGGAGGCGATCAGCAGCGCCGGCCCGGCCGTCTCGGCCGCTGCCACCGGGGCCGACGTCGACGAGTACCTCGCGGCCCTGGGCGAGCTCGTCGCCGAGCTCGTGTAGCCGCCTCCGGCGGCCTCTTCGTCGACACCGCGGTCACCGCCGCGGCCCGACGGGTCGCGCCCCTCTCCGACGCACCCGCCGCGTCACGTCCTCTCCGCCGCGCCCTCGGCTCGTGCCCGGCGTACCCCCCCGGTGGGAGACGCTCGGTGGCGGGCCGGCGCGCGTCTGCCTCCACGGGGGCACCGCCTGACCCCGGAGGGTGACGGCGCGGCGCGCCAAGATGCCCCTCAGGTCCCCCGGCGTTCACCGCGCAGGGGCGACGACCCGCCGGAGCGTCGCCGCTAGCCTCTCCACAACAGGTCGGCGCCGCCCGCCGCCGGCCGCCTCAGCAGAAGGGCTCGACCCGTGGAGGGACCGATGGAAGCGACACTCGCACACGATCTACCGCTCGCCGCACGCGTGCGCCCGGCGGCGCTGCCGCTGCCGACCGAGACGACCGACACGGTCGTCGCCGCGCGCGGCCTCAGCCGCAGCTTCGGTACCGGCGACACCGCCGTCCGGGCGCTGGCCGACGTCGACCTCGAGCTGGCTCGCGGCCGGTTCACCGCGATCATGGGGCCGTCGGGCTCCGGCAAGAGCACGCTGATGCACATCCTCGCCGGGCTCGATCGTCCGCAGTCCGGGAGCGTCCACCTCGACGGCGTCGAGATCACGCGCCTCAAGGAGAAGGACCTGACGCGCCTGCGCCGCGAGAAGATCGGCTTCATCTTCCAGTCCTTCAACCTGCTGCCGACGCTCACCGCGATCGAGAACATCCTGCTGCCCCTGACGATCGCCGGCCGCAAGGCCGACGACCGCCGGCTGGGGCAGCTCATCGAGACCGTGGGGCTCGGCGACCGGCTCACGCACCGTCCGTCCGAGCTCTCCGGCGGCCAGCAGCAGCGGGTCGCCGTGGCCCGCTCGCTCGTGACCCGGCCCGCCGTCCTCTTCGCCGACGAGCCGACCGGCAACCTCGACTCGCGCACCGGCGAAGAGGTGCTCGGCCTTCTGCGGCGCTCGTCCGACGACTTCGGGCAGACCATCGCCATGGTCACCCACGACGCGCACGCGGCCAGCTGCGCCGACCGCGTCGTCTTCCTCAAGGACGGCGCGATCGTCCGCGACCACAACGGCATGAGCCGCGACGAGATCTACGAGGTCATCAAGGGCCTCGAGTCCGGGACGAGGGGGTGACGGCGATGCTGCGCAGGTCCTGGCGCTCACTCCTGCAGCGCAAGCTGCGTACCACCCTGACGATCCTCGCCATCCTCCTCGGGGTGGCGATGATCAGCGGCACCTACGTCCTCACCGACCAGATCCAGAACGGCTTCAGGGACATCTTCGCGGCGGCCTTCAAGGGGACGGCCGTCGTCGTGCAGCCCAAGGTCTCCTTCGGCGACGGGGAGACGGCCGACGCGGTCCTCCCCGAGACGCTGCTCGATGACGTGCGGGCCGTGGACGGCGTCGCCGACGCGATCGGCAACGCCGAGGCGTTGGGCACCGTGGTCGTCGACGGCGAGCCGGTGGCGACGAACGGAGCTCCGACCCTCGTCCTGTCGGCGAGCCCCTCGAGCGCCCAGCGCGTCACCGTCATCGCCGGCGTTCTGCCGACAACCGGCGGCGACGTCGCCATCGACGCCGGCTTCGCCGAGCGCGAAGGTCTGTCGGTCGGCGACGAGTTCGGCATCGGCACCCGCGCCGGCATCGTGCCCGTCACGGTCTCCGGCGTGTTCACCTTCGGCGAGTCGGCCTCGATGGGCGGTACCATCTGTGTGGCGGCGCCGCTCGCCGACGTGCAGCGCTGGTACGGCCTCGAGGGCCAGCTGACCTCCATCGACGTCCTGGCGGAACCCGGCGTCACTCCGGACGAGCTCGCCGCCCGTGTCGCGGCGGCGCTGCCGGCCGACGTCGAGACCAAGACCGGCGAGCAGGCCGCCGCCGACGCGACCGCGGAGACCAGCGCGGCGATCAACTCCTTCCTGCGACCGGCGCTGCTCGCCTTCGGCGGCGTCGCCGTGTTCGTCGGCGCCTTCATCATCTTCAACGCGTTCTCGATCACCGTCGCGCAGCGCACGCGGGAGTTCGCCCTGCTGCGCGCACTCGGCGCCGGGCGGCGTCAGGTGCTGGGCGGCGTCGTCGTGGAGGCGCTCCTGATGGGTGTGGCCGCCTCGGTCGCCGGGCTCTTCGCGGGGCTCGCCGTCGCGTCGGGCATCAACCGACTCTTCCTCCTGATCGGCGCCGACATCCCGCGCGGCGGGCTGACGCTCGAGCCACGGACCATCGTCGTGGCGCTCGGCATCGGCATCGGTTCGGCTCTCGCCGCCGCGCTGGTCCCGGCACTGCGCGCCACCCGGGTCCCGCCGGTCGCGGCACTCCAGGAGGGCGCGACGCTGCCGCCGAACCGCCTCAGCCGTTTCGCGACGCCGCTCGCCGTGGCGGTCGCCGCGGTGGGCGCCACCTCCGTCGGCGTCGGGCTCTTCGGTTCCGGGTCGACCACGATGCGCCTCCTCGAGATGGGGCTGGGCGCGATGCTGGTCTTCGTCGCGCTCGCCATGATGGCGAAGCACGTGGTGCGCCCGCTCGCCCGCGTCCTCGGCTGGCCGCTCGAGAAGGTCTTCGGCACGAGCGGCCGCCTCGCCCGCGACAACGCCGCCCGCAACCCTGCGCGTACTGCGTCGACGGCGGCGGCGCTCATGATCGGCCTCGGCATCGTCGTCTTCGTCGCGGTGTTCGCCCAGGGCCTCAGGAGCTCGTTCGTCGATGCTCTGGGGCGGGCCAACCGCGCCGACGTCGTCCTGAGCGACGACACCATGTTCTCCGCGCTGCCCGCAGCCGCCGTGCGACAGATCGAAGGGCTCGAGAGCGTCGACCTCGTGGCGGGCGTCGCGGAACCCCAGGTGCAGGTCACGACGGCCGGCCGCAAGG
>Ga0068714_10001916_pt1 | contig 28293 bp, 25 predicted proteins | sample MTBNYHSulfiMetaG_FD_62988 | JGI IMG/M metagenome (GOLD analysis project Ga0068714, IMG submission 62988) | Enrichment culture microbial communities from rom New York Harbor, USA that are MTBE-degrading - MTBE-NYH (New York Harbor Sulfidogenic)... | ecosystem: Environmental > Aquatic > Marine >... | reverse complement strand
CAGGGCGTGCGTGAAGGAAACCTCGGAGGGGCGCTGGTCTATCGGGTCCAGGGTCTCGGGTTTAGGGTCTCGGGTGATGATCCCCTGGACGCGTAGAGGGCCTGCTTTAACGTGTCTCGGGTCCGGGGTGTCGGGTTATGGTCTCCGCGACCTGTGGGGGCGTTGCTTGCTGCGCCGGTTGCTGCGCAGCCGAGGTGTACCTTTCCCGAGGCCTCGAGTAAGGACGACGCAGTCGGCCTGTATCGAGAGGCCCGATGCGCCGCGATTCCTCTCGATACTCCCGAGGAATCGGGACAGGTGCGCACAACCCAGCCGGGGGCGGCTGTGCTACATCGGGATCCGGTGAAGGAAAATAGATAGACGCACATTCGGGGTTGAGGCAATCTCTGGACAAGAAGGAGTTCGAGGGATAGGCTTGGAGCGGTGGAGAGCTCTCAGTGCGGGCCTCGAGAGTGGAACCAATGAAGCAAGAATCAGATGCGGGAGCGCTTGCGCAGCACCTTGAGTGTCAAGGTGTGAAGCTTGACGCAGCTTTCGCTGCGGCACTTGAGCATCTAGCCCGGCGTCTCCTGGAGGAGAACCGGAAGCGGAATCTCACGGCAATCCGCGACTATGAAGGGATTCTCGTTCGGCATTATCTGGACTGCCTGATGCCTTGGGTGAGAGGTTGGAAGATCCCAAAGGGCCGAGGCTGTGATATCGGCACCGGGGCGGGCTTCCCGGGATTGGTGTACGCCCTTATGAAGCGGGACCAGTCGTGGACCTTGGTAGAGTCTAAGATAAATAAAATCAGTTGGTTACGTGACATCTCAGCCGAGCTGGCGCTGTCCAATGTGACCTTGGCGCATGGTCGAGCGGAAGCGTTGGGGCGTGATCCGGCGCACCGCGAGCGCTATGACCTTTGTTTGGCGCGGGCGGTGGCCAAGGGGACTGTGATGCTCGAGTACAGTCTTCCCTTACTCGGGGTCGGAGGCGAGTTGTGGACGTGGCAAGGAGAAGACTGTCGGCCCGAGCTGTGGGAGGATGTATTGCGGCAGTTAGGGGGAGAGCTGAAAGACAGGATGGATTATGTTCTGCCTGAGAGCAAACCTGCCGGGCGAAAGCAAGTGCTGCGAGTGGTGAAAAGATACTCGACCCCGGAAGGATTCCCGCGCCGTACAGGGATCCCGCAGAAGCGTCCTCTCTGACCAGCAGAAAAAAAGGAGCGGAAAAAAGGACTTTACAACACACCAGTTGTGTGGCATTTTAACGATAGAGGAATGTGCAAAATCTTTTCTCGGAAAGCGGGGACCGAATGATGAAACGGCTTCGGGAGCGGAGTGCGGGTGTGGTAGTGGCGATCGTCCTGGTTGCGGGCTTGGTGGCGCCGGCCGGGGCGGATTATGCCGAAGGATTGGCTCAGTATATGGAAGGGGATTACAGCGGCGCGGCGGCGACGCTTTCGGCGTTGCTCGTCGAGGAGCCGGATCATCCCGACGCGAGGTATTTGCTGGGGCTTTGCCAGCACAAGTTGGGAAAGTATGAGGAAGCGAGGGAAGCGCTGGCAGCGGTGGTGGCGGCGAAGCCGGGCCACGGGAAAGCGCATACGAATCTGGCGCGGGCGTTACTCAAGCTGGAGGCTTACGACGCGGCTTTGGCGGAGGCTTCCAAGGGAGCGGAGCTGCACGGGGACTGGGGGGCCTACAATGTGTTAGGGCTGGCGTTCATGGGGAAGGAGCGATTTGAGAAAGCCGACGCGGCTTTTGCGACAGCCATCCAGTTGAATCCGGAAGGCGCTTGGGCGTACAACAACCGGGGGTATGCGCTGATTCTCAAAGGGGGCGATGATCCGAAGGCGGTCGCGGCGGAAGCGCTGGAATGGTTCAACAAGGCTTTGGAACGCAGCCCGGGGCATGAGGTTTTCTTAAGAAACAAGGAATTCGCCGAGCGGGTTCTGGCGGAATGAATTAGCCATAACATACTGATTAATATAAAGATAGCGTTATTTGTGCACCGCTTGAGAAGGCGGTGCGCTTTTTTTAAGTTGATCCTGCCGCTGGGGTCATCTATGATTCTTCCTGCATTCGAGAGACTGTTCCACGTGGAACCTTAAGCGGATGAGCCTCGATCAACTGCGGGGCGATGCGGCTTGCGGCAAGGAAGCTGTACGCTCTGGCAGTGTTGTTCCATGTGGGACATTCCCACGATCGGCCCAGGAAGCGAAGGCTTTGAGTGCAACCATTGCCATTGTTAACCAGAAGGGGGGCGTCGGGAAGACGACGACCGCTGTCAATCTGGCTGCTTCCCTGGCAAGCCGGGGCAAATCGGTCCTGCTCATGGACCTTGACCCGCAGGGAAACGCGACTTCCGGTTTGGGCCTCGATAAGCAGAATGTAGGAATGTCATCCTTCGACGTGCTGGTCGAGCATCAGCCGATCCAGAGCTGCATCCAAGCGACGGAGTTTCCAGGCCTTTCGATCGTTCCGGCGAACAGCGAGCTGGTCGGGGCCGAAGCCCATCTGCTGCAAGGGACCGAGGGTGTCGGCAAGTGGAGACTTACCGAGGCGTTGAGGGATTACCTTCGGATGGCGGCGGTCGGCCAAGACAAAGTCGTGGAGAAGCCGCATTTCATCCTTTTCGATTGTCCCCCTTCGCTCGGGCTTCTCACCTTGAACGCTCTGATCGCGGCTCGCTCCCTTCTGATTCCGGTTCAGTGCGAGTATTATGCCTTGGAGGGCTTGGCCGAACTGTTCAAGACTTTCGCTATCGTTCAGCAGCGATTCAATCCGGGCCTGGTCCTCGAGGGCATCCTGCTGACCATGTTCGACACCCGCACCGCTCTCGGGCATCAGGTCGAGGCCGAGATCCGGCAGTACTACAAGGAGCATGTGTTCCGGACGGTGATCCCGCGAACCGTTCGTCTGAGCGAGGCACCCAGCTTTGGAAAACCCATACTCGCCTACGACCCTAAATCCCGCGGGTCGGAATCCTATCTTAAGTTATCTGAGGAGGTTATAGAACATGAGCAGGAACGCGCTCGGACGCGGGCTCTCCGCGCTTCTTTCGGACGAGAGCCCGGTGCCTCAACCCAGGACGCCCAGCCCCACGCCGACCGGCCAGACGCAGATCCCGGTCGACCGGATCCGGCCGAATCCCTACCAGCCTCGCCAGGGAATCGACCCGGAGTCGGTCCGGGAGCTGGCTGAATCGATCAATCTCCACGGGCTGCTCCAGCCCATCGTCGTCAGCTACGACACGGAAGAGGACGAGTATGAATTGATCGCGGGCGAGAGACGCCTGGAAGCGACCAAACAGCTCGGCTTGAAAACCATTCCCGCCATCGTCCAGGACGTGGATGACGAAGGCCGATTCGAACTGGCCTTGGTGGAGAATATCCAGAGAGAGGATCTCAATCCGATTGAAGAGGCCAAGGCCTACCAGCTGCTGATGGAGCGCTTCCAACTGACGCAGGATCAGGTGGGCCAGCGGCTGGGCCGGAAGCGGACGACGATAGCTAACTCACTGAGATTACTGGGCTTACCTGAAGACATCCAGGTCGAAATCGCCTCCGGTTCCCTTTCGCCCGGTCATGCGAAGGCGCTGGCGGCGATCGAGGATGACGAGCAACTGCGCGAGATCGTTCGCCGTCTTCGGGAGGGAGCCTTCACCGTCCGGCAGACTGAAGCCTGGGTCCGGGAGATGAAGGAGAAGGGCCGCCGGGGGAAGGCTTCGGCTGCGGCCGTCATCGATCCCCACTTTCGCTATGTGGAGGAGGCGATGCAGGAGGTGCTGGGGACCAAGGTTCGCATTCGCCCCAGAGGCGCCTGCCGAGGGCGATTCGAGATCGAGTATTACAGCCAGGATGATTTCCAGCGGGTCCTGGATGCCTTGGGGGTGGATTTGGGGTAAGAAGCTGCTTCATCCGAACAGGAATGGAATGGTGAACCGTACGTCGAAACCGCTTAGCGGGACAGGGTATTTCTCCCCGCCTCAAATCGAAGAGGCCTTGGCGTACTTGCGTCGGGGAGGGGTGATCCTTTTTCCGACGGATACCGTCTATGGATTGAGTTGCAGAAGCGACGACCGAGACGCAATGAGAAGAATCTTTGCCTTGAAGCGGCGAGCGCCGGAGCGTCCCCTTCAACTGTTGCTGTCGGACCGCGGGCAGGTTGAACGGTGGGCGGCCCGAGTGTCGGATATCGCTCAGGAGTTGATGGAGCGCTTCTGGCCGGGGGGCTTGACGGTGCTTCTGCCGGCCGCCGAGGGGTTGCCCATCGAGCTGACGGGCGGAGCCCGTCGCGTCGGGCTTCGAGTTCCCGACCTGCCCGATCTGCAGGCGTTGATTGCCCTTGCCGGGGGCGCCTTGGCGGCCACGAGCGCGAATTTCTCCGGACAGAACAGTCCCTGGAGTGTCGAGGAAATCCCGGCTGAGATTCGAGCGGGGGTAGATTACACGCTGGATGCGGGGCGCCTCGAAGCGGTTCCGGCTTCGACCGTCGTGGACTGTAGTCAGGGGCAGCCTCGGCAACTGCGGCGCGGGGCGATTGGGCAGGAGGCGCTGGAGCGCTGCGGCGTCAAGATATAACTTATGCGAAACAAGTCGCTTAGGAAGGCAGATTTAGTTGACGCCCGTAGCGGTCTTTGATATCCTTAGGTATTGGAGCCAGACGAGGAGGTTGTTGGCGAGAAATCATGGCTGAGCAAATCTACTGTGAGTTGTCGGATTGCGTCTATCACGACGAGGATGAGATTCATTTGGGCGAGCCGGACTTTCCGGCCTCCAATTGCAGGAATCCGAACGTCAAGCTGTGGGACGACACCCGCAAAGCGTGTCCGTTCTACCGGCTGGATTGGCAGAAGAAACAAGCCGGCTCCTGATCCGAAGGCAGGCTTTGTCTTGCGGAGAAGGGTTCTTGGGCGGCAGGTCGCCGGCTTCGGGGAGTGGGCGATGAAGATCGAGGGCCGAGAGAATCGCTGCGGTTTCACACTGATTGAGATGTTGGTCGTGGTGGCGGTGATCGCCTTGCTGGCGGCTATCGTCGGCGTCACGGCCCAAGGCTGGATTATTCACGGCAGGCAGCTGGGCACCAAGTCGCAGATCGATTTACTGGCCCTGTCTTTGGATGCGTACAAGACCGACCTGGGCAGTTACCCGCCTCGGGAATTGCTCATCGAAGCCTTGGTGGACGGGCTTGGCGGGAACATCCGATGGAGCGGCCCTTACCATCCTTACGATCAGAGCAAGATAGGGACGATTGACCCCTCGAGCGGGTTGCTCCAGAACGCGCGCAACGGCCATCTGGAATTCTACGACGGCACCCCGGTCGAGCCCCGCTATTTTGTTCCCGGCCAGAAGGTGTTTCTCGATCAATTCGCCCGCCCGATCATTTACGTGCCGAACCGGGATTATCCCGAGCTGGGCACCCTGGTGCGCAACGAAACCGACTATTATAACCCGACGACCTTTCAGCTGTTCTCCTTCGGCTCGGACGGTAAGAGCGAAGCGAGCTACCCCGGTTCTCTGCTGTATACCGATGGCATTGATAATGACGGCGACGGCTTAGTCGATCGAGAGGACAATCCGAAGGCGAATCGAAGGCTTGGCCGCCAGGACGTCGAGGACGACCTGGCAAACTGGTAACCCTGCCCCGTAAGAGGTGTCCACAAAACCAGAGGGCATGATGTTTCGCCTTCTCACTGCCGGCTCGAAAGCTTAAAAGGCGACGCTCACCCGACGATCACACCGGTGGAAAGAGACATCTGCGCAGCTGATCGGAGCTGTCATCCTCTCGGGTGGAGGATCAGGAAGATGGTGAAAACGAAAGGGAGGAGCTGGATTGCGAAGCTCGCAACGGGCATCGCTTTTGCCTGGCTACTGAGCTCCGGCTTCGGCCCGGGAGTCGAATCGGGAGCCGCCTCGCGTCCGACCCTGGAGGTCCTGGTCTGGCGCTTGGAGTATAACGACCCGGGCGCCGAACGGCTGGATTGGCAGGTGTTTGAGGCGGCGAGCGAGCCGGCCGGACCGGTTTCGCTCCCGACCGAGGCGGCCGCCGCGAGTCCAAGCGAGCGACTGCCCCAGGAGCTGAGTCGAGATGCCGAGGGGTTGGCGCGCCGGGCCTTTGCGATGCGCCGGGCGGGCGAGGAGAGTCTTTCCGGCAGTGAGATTCAGAGCCGAATCGATCTGTTCGTCGAGGTTCTCACCGAGCAGTCAGGGGTTCCTCGCGGGGAGGAAGGCGATTCGGGGCGCCGGCTGATCGTCAAGCGGGACCGGGAGCGGGTCGCTCTGGTCGATAGCGACGTCAACATCCTCAAGGCGCAGGTACTGTATGAGAGCCTTTTCCCCGTGGTGGTCGTGACGTACCGCCACGAGCCTGCGCCGGCGCCGCGGGCTTCATCGCCGCTCGTCATCGGCGCGTTGAAGACGCAACACCGCAGTCCGGCCGAGCTGGAGAGTGTGCTGAACCGGGTCTCGGGTCGCACCCGTTCCTCGGATGAGGATCGCGTCGAGGATCTGCAGCGGCAGGATCGAATTCCCATGCGGGTGGCGGGGGACAGCGGCTCGGGGCGAATGCTGGTGGCCGTCCCTGCCCGGGAAAGCGGTGGAAGCCCCCAGCGGGTCGAGCCTCCGCCCCGGCCCAGCGCGAGCAGCGGCGCGACGCGGGCCACGGTCCACGTGGAGCCTGTGGACCTGCCGAGCTGGAAGCGGTTTCGCCGGTTCGGCCGGATGGACTTCACGGCGCTGGAGACCCACTTGAGGCGTCTGGGTCCGCTGAAGCTGCTCCGAGAACGAACGATGCGGGTGACCAGCGGGCAGCCGTTGTCAATCGGCGCGGGCTGGGGGATTCCCTATCTGCGCTATCGGCCCTCCGGCGACCGGCCGGAGGCGGCCGGCCCGCCGGCGCACATGCGCGCCTCGATTCACTACCTTCCGGCATTCTTGGGCGGGGACGCCTGGGAGGTGACTTTGCTGGCCGAGCTGGTGGACTATTCGGATTATCCGCAGATTGATAAGATCTTTGTGGATTTCAAGACGCGCTTGCGCTCGGGCGACACCCTGGTCTGCAAGCGATTGGTTGCGGAGGAAATCTCGGACGACCGGACCCTTCGAGCGGAAGCGGCAGGCCCGGCGGAGACCTTGGTTCTTCTTACGTTAGTGGAGTGAAGGCGGCAAAAGGTGGAAGAGGTGGAGGCCACCTCCGAGGTGGACGACACTTGGCCACGCGAAGGGAGTTTGGCGTGAAATGATTACCGGCTGGCAGGAGGATCTTCAAAGCACTCTTCGGAAGCGGGAGCCGCTGGAGTTGGCCGCGTCACTGCTGGAGCTGTACCGATCGAGCGGTTCGCTGAGCGAGTTTGTGGCGCAATGTGCGGCAGCGGTGGCTTTGACGCTGTACCGGGAAGAGTATCCGCGGTTTGTCCCCCATAGCTTAATGGGCTTCATCGGGGCGCTTCAGCTCAGTCGGCTGGTGCGACCCGAGGATCACGCGCTGTCCGGGAGCCACCCGAGCTCGCTGCGGATCGGCTTCCGGGCGCTGGCTCAAGCGCTCTGGTATCATGCTCAGGAAAGCGTGCGCGAACCCTACGAGTGGACCGGGCGGACCGTCGAGCTACCGCCTGATCGAGAGTCTCTGGAGGGCCAGCTGGAGGGCCACCTTGGGGAGAAACGTTTCGAGGAGTTCTTCAGCCTGATCCTGGCGGGGCTGGAGGGCGAACAGCGCCGGGAAGCCGTCCTCAGCTGGCTCCTGCGAACGGCTGGAAGGGACCTGTTCAATCTCGGGCACAAGCATCTCTATCTGGCCAAGTCGGTGGCCCTGCTGGACTATCTGCGCTGGGAGCGTCCCGAGGTGTATCTGTTTCCGGCGGTGCACTATCTGATGTTCGGCCCGCAGGATCGGCGGGCCGAGGGGCAGCTGGAGCAGCGCCTGACGCATTACGGCCTGAGGCTCAAGGATCGTTCTTTTGACCGCTTCGATCTATCCATCGAGGAGACGCTTCAAATTCGGGATTCGATCACGGGCGACAGTGCCGAGGGGGTGCTCGACACGCTCCTCGGCGCCTTCGAGTACGGGGTCGCGCCAGGCGCTCTGGCCGAGGCGTTGCTCGTCACGGCGGCCCATCTCGTGCTGGCCATCCCGTACGAGCGCTGGATCTTTTCGGTCCATGGATTTAATTATACCGAGACGGTGCGAGCGACGCTGGACTATCACCGGGGGGCCGAGCAGCAGCGCATGCTTCTCTTAAACGGGTTGTTCCTGAAGCAGGTGGTCGAAATGGCGGCGCCCGTTGAGGTGCGGGAGCCGTTTTTCACCGCGCGGCCGGAAGCCGCCCGGCCGCTTCCGACCGATCTGGAGGAAGCGATTGACTTGTCCATTCCGGCCGACGCGATGGCGGTCGTCGATTGGCTCTACCAGCATCGGCAGCTGGGCCCCGAGCGACTGGAGGCGCTTGCCTTGGCGGCGATCAAGTCCGATGGCAATCTTCACTTCGGCCACGACATGAAGTTTGCCTACGCCGCTTTGGAAGCGTTTCAGTCGTCGAGCACGCCGCTGCGAGAATCGTTCCTGCTGGCGCTGGCGAAATTCCTGGCCGAAAGCGAGAAAAGCCGGCAGTTCGACCATGCGCTGGCCAAGGTCCTGCGGGCGTGAGGCAAGCCTGAGAGTCGTGTCTCAAGAATGTGGAGTGCGAAAGCGAAGCTTTCGCCGCCGGGCTGTTCGCAGAAGCTCCGCTTGTGCACTCCACATCGGATGATCCGCAGAAGCTCCGCTTCTGCACTCCACGTCGGATCATCCGCAGAAGATGCGCTTCTGCACTCCACAGGTTCAGCGCTTATCGTTCTGTGCCGATTCAACGCCGATGATCGCGTCGGCGGGGCGGGCGATAAGCCGCTGCCCCGGTTGGCAAACCACAAAGTCTTCGTCATTCCAGTCTCCGTCAAGCGCTCCTTGGAGCAGGGACAAGCCGCCTTGGAGAATCTCGAAGCGCTTGCTTTCCTTCTCGGCCCGGTCGCGGACAGAGCGCACATAGTCGGGGAACGGGCCCAGCTCGCAGGCGATCCAGGCGTAACGGGTATAGTGGGCGGTGCCGCCCCCGAGCGTGTCGATAAGGTAACGCGCATTGTCTTGCCCGTACTTTGCCACGAGCGCCTCGTAGCTCAGCCCGGCCAGCCCCAGCTGGGAGCGGCCTTCCTGCGATCCCTCGAGATGATACTCGGGAGGGGACTCCAGCCAGCCGGGAGAAAAGTAGTAAGTGCCCGGCTCGCTATTGAACACTTGCCGGTACCGTTCCTTGGATCCCAGCAGAAGCGTGATGCAGTCGTGGGCGCGCGCCACGACGAGCGGCCGGTTGCGGGGGCGCAGGCCATGCAGGCCGTTGTTGCATAAGCCGAAGCCGAGCACGAGGGCGTCGGCCTTGCCGTCGTCGAGGCGATCGATCGTCTCTTGAAGCGCGGCCGACATCCGCTCCGCCCCCAGATTATGCAAGCCGGAGGGTAAGGGACAGGGTTCGACGATATTGCGGCTGCGCGCAATGCAATAGCTCATCTCCCGCGTCAAAACACTGCAGAAGATGGCACGCAGTCGCAATGGTGGAGCTGGAGCATTCATCCGTTCTAACCCGGTTAGCAGGTGACGTGAAAGAGACCGATCTTGGCTTCGGGGATGGTGTTGTAAGTCGCAATGGCTTGAGGCGTCGGTTGGAGAATACAAGACACATCTCGCTTGGCCAGGAAACGGCTGGCCTCGGGCGACAGGCGCACCTGGTCGTACTGCCCGGTGCCCACGATCAGCGTCCGGCAACCTTCCTCGAAAATATGTTCCACCTCTTCCAGGGAGATCGTATGCGAGGTGCCGTATACCTGTTTAGAGAGTTTCTTCTTGCGTTTCTTGATCTTGCCCGAAAGACGGATCAGGATATCGTGCGAATAGACTTCCCCTTCCACGGTAATCTGACCGAAAGCGGTATCGTCGATCTTGGGCGACATCGTTTTTCCCCCCGCTTAGTTTTGTTTAACGAGCCGCAGCCGGAGTTGGTTCAAAGCGGCGACCCGCGAGCGTTCCCGGATGGCTTCCCTCGCCCCGAAGAAGTGCCATTCTTCGGCCTGTGCGCCTTCGCTGTCCGCCAGGGCGACATAGACCAGCCCGACCGGTTTTTCCGGCGTGCCCCCGCCGGGGCCGGCGATGCCGGTAATCGCCAAGGCATAGTCCGCTTCGGCCCTCTTTCGGGCCCCGTCGGCCATGGCGCGGGCCACCTGCGGGCTGACCGCGCCGTGGCGCTCGAGAAGCTCGGGGGCGACCCCGAGCAGCTTCTCCTTCAGAAGGTTGCTGTAGGTGATGAAGCCGCCGAGAAAGTAGTCCGAGCTGCCCGGGATGCTGGTGATGGACTGGCTGAGCAGTCCGCCCGTGCAGGATTCTGCCGTGGCCAGAGTCTTCCCTTGGCTTCGGAGCAGCTCTCCCACCACGGCCTCCAGCGGCCGGTCGTCCATCGCATAGAACAACGCCCGCAGTTTGTCCTGAAGGCACTGAAAGATCTCGTCCAGCCGAGAGTCGCACTGGGCCTCCAGGGCCACCCAGCGCGACAGGGTAACATCCACCAGGCCCGGCCGGGCGAGGATGCTATAGGTCAGCTCGGGCGCCGGCTGAAGGATGGGGCGGCAGATGGCGTCAATGTCCGACTCTCCCAGGCCGACCAGCCGGAGCACTCTGGACAGTTGTTTTCCTTCAGGAGGAAATCGCTCCAGGAGGAGAGGCAGCGCGTACTCCTGAAACATGGGGTGGAGTTCCCGAGGCGGTCCGGGCAGGGCGAATACCAGCTGCTTGCCCAAGTCGAAGTAAAGCCCCGGAGCCGTACCGTGAGGGTTGGGAAACCATCCGCCGCGCTCGGGGACTTCCGCCTGAACGAGGTTGTTGGCCGCCATCTGTCGCCCCAGCGAGCGAAAGCGCTCGTGGAGTTGAGCGGCCGCCTCGTCGTCGAGCCGCAGAGGGATCCCGGTGGCCTCGCTGAGCGCGCTGCGCGTGACGTCGTCGAGAGTCGGTCCGAGTCCGCCCGTCGTAATGACGATATCCGCTCCGGCAAGAGCCTGGCGAACCGCTTCCGCCAGCCGGCGGAGATTATCGCCCAGCGTCTGGTGGCGAACGACCGAGAAGCCGTGAGCCGACAACTTCCGGCTCAACTCAACGGCGTTCGTGTTCACGTACCGCCCGGTGAGCAGCTCGCTGCCGGTAGCGACGATTTCAACGGTTGGCATGAGCGTTCGGGCCCTATCTGTGGGGTGGTTATTCAGGTGGAGGCCACCTGGAAGGTGGACTCCACCGACATTACCGGCGAAGCTGGACTATCCCAGCCCGTATATTACCAGTTGAAGGGTCAGATTGCTATAAATTCCTGCGAAAAGGTCGTCCAAGACGATGCCTGCTCCCCCAGGTAAGCCCTGCAACCGTCCCGCCGGAAAAGGTTTGACGACATCGTAAAAGCGAAACAGAACGAACGCGCCGAGGATCGCCGCCGGGGACAAGGGGATAAGGTAGAGAGTGATCCATTGACCGATGAATTCGTCAATCACAATGCGGCCGTCATCCTTCGTGCGGAAATATTTTTCGGCGACCGTGGCGCTGTAGACGGCATAGGCAGTCGTCGCCAGAAGGAACAGCAACCCAAGCGGCCAGCGCGAAGGCTCGAGCAGAGGGTGGAACAACAGGTAGAGAACAATGGCTGCCGCACTACCGGCGGTCCCGGGGGCAAAGGGGCTGTAACCGCTGCCGAAACCGGTCGCCGCTATCAGGTGCGCCTTGTCGGTCGTTGTGCAGCCTGGGAAAAAGGCTTTCACGGCATTCTCCATTGAGGCCTTGGTCGGATTCAGCCACGAACGAACACCAATGACCACGAAATTGACCCAGGCGATCTGTTCCCCTCGTGGGTAAGATGCCCATGCCGCCTCATGGGGGGCCACGCTTGGCGTAAGGCCCGGCGTTCCACCTTAACCCTCCAGCGCCTCCACAAGCGCCCCGAACACCAGGGGAATCAGGATTTCGTGAGGGCCGAGAAACTCGAAGCCGCGGCCTCGACCCTGGGTCGGCCGCTGCACCACATTGACCCGAGGGCGGTACTGAGGCAGCATATCGAAGTTGGCGGTCGAGAATCCCTCCACTCCCTCCCGCAGGTTGCGCGCCACGGTCAGCGCCTTGAGAAAAACCTCGGGCAGAATCACCGCCGAGCCGATATTCAGCACCAGTCCGCCGCCGCGCAGCCCGGCCACCACGCCACAGAAAATCTCAAAGTCCCGGTAGGTGGCCGCGCCAATCGCCGCGCCGTCCGCCGAGGGGTGCTGGTGGACGATGTCCGTGCCAATCGCGACGTGGATCGTTACGGGAACACCTTGGCGCACACCCTGCAGGATGACACTTTCTTCCGGGTAACGGGCCTTCGCCTTCCCGATTTCCGCCGCCAGCGCCTGCCCGAAGCCTATCCCCTCCTTCTGCGCAACCTTCGCGGCCGCGTTCAGGTGCGCCGCTGTCTCGGCCGCCATTCCGAAGCTTCCATCTTCCAGGCCCCGCGCGACGTCCTCCGAAGTGGCTCCTTGAAAGGCCAGCTCGAAATCATGCACCGCCCCCGCGCCATTCAAAGCGAGCGCGGTTAGCCATCTCTTCTGCATGGCTTGAATGACGAGGGGGCCGAGACCGACCTTCAGGACATGCGCTCCACACATCGCCACCAGCGGCATCCCCTCGCGCACCGCCGCCGCCCAGAGCGCCACCAGCTCCTTCAGCTCGCGCGCTTTCAGCTGCTTGGGAAGCCCGCCCCAGAACCCAGCGAAACTCTGCCCGGCCCTCGACGGCTGACCGTAGTCTGAGCGGCTGACCTTGCAGGGCCGAGAGGCCAGCGGCACCGTCCTCACCTTCGACAGGTCCAATCGTTCCTCTCCCCTTCCCATCCTTCCTCCAACCGGCCTCCTGCAGGGGCGCTGCTTGCTGCGCCCCCACAATTCCCGGCCTACCCTATCTACACCCCGCCCCGCCGCTCGAACAAGAGCGTCACCTCGCTCGGCGAGAAAGAGGCCTTTTGAACGAGAACATACTCCTCCCGGAAACGCGGCTCAAGGTATATCTTCTGGTCAACCCGTTTCAGCCCCTCGAACGGCTCGCCCGGCGCTCGACTCTCCAGGACAATATAGCGCGGCTGCCGGTCGAGAATCGCCGCCGTATCAATCCCTTGTGCATCGATCGCCCGGCCGGCCAGGCGCGCAATGTCGGGGTTGACCAAGCCGTAAAGGTCAATCACCCGCAACCCGCTGTAGTAGGGCAGCGCGCCGACGTCACCCAGAGCAATCGTATCCTCGGGCGAAGCCTCCCGCGCCAGCCACCGGCCGAGAGCAACACTTGTGCGCTGCATGCCTTGCGAGTAGGTGGCTGTATACCGCCGCACCCCGGCCCAAGGATAAAGGTTCATACCCGCCAGGGCGATCAGGAAAACCACATGCCCCAACGCCGCCCCCCTCTCGTGCCGACCCCACCAACGCCCCGCAAGCCCTTCATACCCCTCGACGAGCACGACAAACAGAACCGGCAGCACCGGCACCCAGAAGCGGAAGGGCTTCATCCAGTCGCCGCCCGCCGCCACCATAAAAAGGCACTGCGCCCCTATCGCCGCGCCAAACACAACCGCCAGGCACCGCTCCCGCCGCCAGAGCCGGGCAAAGCCGACCGGCAGCAGCAGCCAAAGCACAGAAACCGGCCCCGCCCAAAGAAAGAAAGCGCCGCAGTATTTGAGACCCTTCAGGTAAGTCCCGCTCCCGCCACCCATCTTCGCATAGAAGGGCATCGGCAGCCACGCGCCATAGTAGAGGTAGCGAAACACCAGCTGCGCGACCACGGGTCCAAACAACAGGATAAACAGACACGGTAAAGGCCACCTCCAAGGTGGTCTCCACCTTCCCCCTGGCAATGACAGCACCGCACCAGCGATGAGGCAGAACAAGACCCCCTCAGGCCGGGTTACAGCAGCCAGGCCCAGCAGGCCGCACGCCAGGTAACCCTTTTTATTCTTCGCCAAGGCGAGCAAACCCCCGCTCACAAGAAGCGTGTAAAGGAGGGTTTCGAGTCCGGCGACCGACCAGGCAACGAGCGCCAGATTCGATGCAAGGGCCCAGGCTGGAAGTGGCGCCCTTGTGTCGGGGTAACGCCGCCTTTGCCAAAGGGCACAAACGCATAAGAGAAGCGCTCCAGACAGTACTCCAGCCAGCTTGCTCCACAGCACCGGCCCCTGCTTCCCGACCAGCGCCGCAGGACTCAGAAGCATCACCCAGAGGAGACTGGAATAGCCTTCCACCCGCTCGCCGACATTGAAGACCAGGCCTTGGCCTTGGGCGAGATTCTCCACATACCGGTAGGCGATGTAGGAATCATCAACGGTATAGTCCCAGAGAAGGAGAACGAGCACCGCGTAAATCAAACCGGCCGCGCTTACAGCATACGCCTGGAATCTTACTTTTCCAGGACTCGGCGCTCGCATCCGCGGCTCCTCCCTCTTGTCCCCAATAAAAGAAGGGAGATAGTCGGATAACCATCTCCCTTCATAGACTACCAACTGTGAAAGTGCCTTACGGTCCTGTCCGGTACACGTCACCATCACTGATGGTACCGTTGGTCGGATCATACTCGATATAAGTACCCTCAAACTGGTTCAGGTACTTGGAGATCTGACCCCACCCCGGAACGAGTGGATCGATGTAAGGCGTTTCTTCCATATCCTGATCGAGATCCGGACCATGAGAAGTCATCATCCACACTTCCAAGTAGTTGACACCGCATCGGTACTTGCTGAGCCATGGGGTCGTGGGATCCGGCTTCTTCGGGCCGAACGGGTCGTTCGGAATCGACGACTGGTGAGCGACGGGAGTCGTCAGCTTCCAGCTCACAAAACCAAGCGAGTAGTCCCCTTCATCGTTCAGAACTCCGGTTCCGGCGTCATCCACTTGCGGCGGGTAAGCGTTATTGTCAATGTAGTAGGTCTCCAACGCCACCGCCAGGTTCCTAATTTCCGACTTCGCCCTCGCCACCTTCGCACGAGTCTGTGCCTCGAGGAAGTTCGGGATCGCAATCGCTGCAAGAATACCGATAATGGCAACAACAATCAGCAGCTCAATCAGCGTAAAACCCTCTTTCCGCTTAACCATTCCTTCTGTCACCTCCTTCCAATCTTAATTTCGCAAACAGCCATACCTCAACTGTTTATCACTGGAAATCACTTGGGAAGATCTCTAATCCCAACCCCTGCTTACTCCTAATCACAACAGCGCAGCGCAGAATGGCAACCACACAGGTGAAAACCTACCACTCTCCTCAGCCCAATGTCAAGCGAAAAAACAACCCCGGTTGGCTCCATCTCTCCGGCCGACTCATCTATATCTCTTTCAACATAAAAGAGTTATCTAATCAACTTTGTGTCTTCCGACGTTAAAACGCTCCTGAATCTTTACAAATCATACCTTGTCGTCAACAGCCTTCCCCCTACAGCCTGTGAAAAGCCTGTGTATACTTTCGGGGTTTATCAATCATTCTCTCCATCCTGTGGAATCAGGGCATAAGAGAGCAAAAGTATGCACAACTTATATATAGACATAAGTCCTTAAAAATCAAATAGTAAGATAATAATAAACTCTCTTTCCACCCCCCAAATAATAATAATAGTAGATTTTATACTCTAAAGATCCTACTATTTGAAATACCTGACCAACAACCTGCCCGGTTGAACGAACGCTTGAGGGAAAGGGAGAACTCAGCAATGCAATTCTCTTGTAAGTCGCATGATCTACAGCACGCTGTCTCGGTTGTCCAGAACGTAGCCCAGAGCAAGATTGCCAATCCGATCATTGAGAATATTCTCCTCTTGGTGGAGCATGGGGAAGTGGTTTTTATCGGGACCAATCTGACGCAGACGGTGCGCTGTTCGATGGAAGCAACTGTTGAGAAGGACGGCCAGATCGCGCTGCCGGCGAAGTATGCTGGTAATCTGGTGCGTGAGTTGGGGGATGACGAAGTGAAGATAGCGCTGAAAAGAAACCGGCTTCATATTCAATGCGGTAAGGGGAAATACAAGATTGGAGGGATTCCGGCTGACGAGTTTCCACCGTTTCTACCGGTGTCGAAGGGGCAGAAGGTTTCGTTTACTTGTGATGAGCTGAGAGAGATTATCCGCAGGACGGTTTTTTGCACCTCGACTGAGAAAGCGCGGTTTGAATTGGACGGGGTGAAAGTGGAGGGATCGGGGCAGGAAGTTATCTTCGCGGCTACGGACGGGCGGCGTCTGTCGGTCGTACGGGTTAGTAAAACCGTTGAGGGGGAGTTGGCGGCGTTGGTTCCGACGCGGACATGGCAGGAGTTGGCCCGCGTTCTACCTGAGAGCGGCGAGCTGACGGCAACCTTCGGAGAACAGAAAGTGATGTTCGAAGCGGGCGATGTTACTGTCCTGTCGAGTCTGCTGGGGGACAACTTTCCTCCCTATGATCAGATCCTGCCAAAGGAGTTTAGTAAGCACGTCGTCGTGGACCGACAGGGTTTCGAGAAGGCGGTCCGGCGGGCGTGTGTGATGGCGGGAGAAAGTATGAATCAGGTGACGTTGGGTATTTCGGCGCAAGGGGTCGTGGTCGAGGGAGAAAGTCGAGCTCTTGGGGAAGCCAGAGACGAGCTGGAGGCTGAATACGACGGGGAGCCGATCAAGGTCAGCTATAAAGGCGATTATATTCTCGACTTTCTTCGGTCGGCTGCGTCCGCTGAGAAAGTCATGATCGAAATCAACGATGCGGTCACGCCGGCAGGCTATCGGGAGCGCGATAATGAGGAGTATCGGCATATTATCATGCCGATGCGTATTCCGGATGAAGAAGAGAAGGGCGAGGAGGCCGAGGAGTAAAGCGCATACGCCATCGCGAAAGCAAGGAAACGGAGGGCGGGAGCGGCCAAGGGGCTGCCCCGCCTTATGTATGGAAAGAGCGCCTAGAGATGCAGAGCGTGCTTCACATCAGCAATCCAGAACAGCGATCCGCTGGCGCAGAAAAGTCCTTCGGCCGGAAAAGAGGAGGTGCGCCAGTCGAGCGGCGGCGACCCAAGCCAAGCGGGTATATCCGGGCTGCACCGCCTGAGACAAGCGAGGAGTTGTGTTCGATCCAGCGCCCTTGGGTGGGACGACTGATAGCAGGAAACAGAGTCGCCGGCGCGAAAAAGCGGTTTGACCAGCCGGGGTACAGCCTTATCGGAACTAACCGCCAGGAGATGGTGAACAGCGCGACCGGGAAAGAGATCATCAAGAAGGCGCCGGAGGGATCGCGCCGCTTGGGGCGAGTGGGCGCTGTCGAGAACCCAAGTTCTGTTCCCGACAGTGTGGACTTCAGCGCGGCCGGGCCAGCACACCCGCTGAAGGCAACGCCGCGCGCAGGTCAGAAGATCGGCGCCTGGAGGCGAGGGCGCGGCCGGGCAGCCGCCGAGAACGTACTGGGCGACGAGCAAGGCAAGGCTCAGGTTGTAAACCTGATGGCGACCAAGAAGGGGAGAGACGATTTCGGCCTCGGGCGCTTGTCCGGGCGGGCGGAGACGAAACCGGTATCCGTCGAGCGAGGGGCGAATGGAGCTGACTCGGAGATAATCGCCCAGGCGAAAGAGAGAGCTTCCCTGATGCAAACAGGTGGCGCGGATCACCTCGCTGACGACTGCCGGCTGGCGCGCGGTGAATACCGGCCGACCGGGCTTGATAATGCCCGCTTTCTGGGTCGCAATGGCCCGGAGCGTCTTGCCCAGAAGCGCACGATGTTCCCGGTCAACAGGCGTCAGCACGGAGACCACAGGGTCAAGGACGTTGGTGGCGTCAAGCAGGCCCCCGAGACCGGTCTCGATGACGGCAAAATCCACCTGCTCCTCGTGAAAGTACTGGAACGCAGCGGCCGTCAGCAGCTCAAAGGCAGTTGAGAAGAAGGGGGGAGGTGGCGACGCGTTGCCCGTGGAGCCGAGCTGTCGGGCGAGCCGATCGAACAGTTGGGTGAAACGTCCCCGGGGAATGGGCCGGCCATTGATCTGAATGCGCTCGGTGTAGTGGAACAGGTGGGGCGAAGTGTACAAGCCGACCCGGTGGCCACAAGCGTGGAGGAGGCTCGCCAGGAAAACCGCGGTCGACCCTTTTCCATCCGTGCCGGCGATGTGGATACAGCGCAGGGAGCGCTCCGGCCGCCCCATCGCCTCCAGGAGGGCGCGGAACCGATCGAGGTTGTAATAGGTATCAGGGCAATACTTGGGCGGAGGACTCTTCTCGTAAGAGACAAAGCTGTCGAGATAACGCACCGCTTCAGCATAGGAGCGAAAGCGAACGCTCATGGCAGTTGGCCGGATTCAAAACGCTCCAGCAGCTCATCCCGACAGGCTTTACAGAGGTCAAATTCGTAGCGGGCGTAGACTTCCCGTTCGAGTTGTTTCGGGTCCGCCTCTCGCAGCTCGCTGAGCAACTGCTCGATCTCGGCGCGGATATCCCGCTGTTTCAGCTGCTCCGCCGAGCGAATCTCCAGGCCGTCATACGCGGCGAACAGCTCGACGCGCAACGCGAAGCGCGCTCGCGAGTGCTCAATGAGCGCCGAGCAGCGGTCGCAAAGATACTTGATCATGGTTTGGGCTCCTGGGGTGAGCGGCGACCGGCCAGGCGATCATAAAGCGCTTCATACTGGGGGACGATGGCCGCCGGGGAGAAGAGTTGCTCGATGCGCTCGCGGCCGGCGGCGCCCATCCGTTCGGCCTCCTCGGGCGCGGTCATCAAGCGCAGCAGGGCCTCCGCCAGGGCGTCGAGGTCGCCGGGTTCGGTGAGAATGCCGGTCGTGCCGTCGAGCACGACTTCGGGAATGCCTCCGGCGCGGGGCGCCACGACAGGCAAGCCGGTTGCCATCGCTTCGGCGATGGACATCCCGAACGATTCGGTTTGCGAAGTGCAGAGAAAGATATCCGCTCGCCGGAGGACATCTTCCACACAGAGGACCTTGCCGGTGAAGGTAACCGAGTTGGACAACCCCAGGCGCGCGGCCCGGTCCTCGGCGACGCTGCGCTCGGGGCCATCCCCGACGAGGATCAGTTCACAGGGAATACACTTCGCGATGGATTCAAAGACCTGAATAGCGTCTAGAACGCGTTTGACCGGGCGGAAATTGGAAACCTGGATCATCCGCCAGACCGCAGGGTTGCGGGGATAGGTCGTAGTTTCCGGCGGATGGAAGATCTGGGTATCGACAAAATTGTAGATGACCTCGATGGGAACGCGGCAGTCAAAAACATCCAGCGTGTTCTGCCGAAGATTATTCGAGACGGCGGTCAGCGCATCGCAATGATTAAGGCTGAACTCGACCGCCAGCCGGTAGGCCGGCTCCAGACCGACCAGCTCGGTGTCCGTGCCATGGACGGTGGTGACCAGGGGCACCGGGCGCAAGCCCTTGTCCTGAAGCATCAGATTGGCGAGCACCGCCGAGGTGGAGTGAGGGATGGCGTAATGCACGTGAAGCACGTCGAGGGAGGCCTCTTGAGCGAGCCGGGCCAGCTCGGTCGCCAGGGCCAGCGTGTACGGCGGAAAACGAAACAGGGGATACAGCGGCACGTGGATATGGTGAAAGACACAGTGGTGCTTCAGTTGCCGCAGGCGCTGCGGCATATCGTGGGAAATGTAGTGAATCTTGTATTTCTGCTCGCAGAGGGCCTGGCCAAGTTGTGTGGCGACGATCCCGCTGCCGCCGATGGTCGGATAGCACACTATGCCGATGCGCAGACGGTCTCCCATGAGTTATCTCTCCGCGCCGGCGTCTTCCGGGAAAGGGTGCTCGATGCGCAGCGGGGTAACGGCCAAGAAGGCCTCGCCATAAAGGGTTCCGATCTTCCGCCCCCACTGGCGTCCTCGCACCTCAATCTCGGTCAGGTAATCGGCGAGACCCGCGTAGCGGTAGCCCTCGGGCACCTCGGCGTCAATGAACTGCGATTTGTAGCAGTGCAGGGCTTGGCGCTTTTGTTCCCAGTGCGGCGAGATATCCACAACGAACGAGTGAGGAGCCTCGTGGTGGATGCCGTAGGTCCACAGCTGGGCGGGGACGTGAAACAGCTGCCCTGTTTGCAGCTGGGGTAAACGGGAGAAAAAGCAGGCGGAGCGCAGCAGGTGAAACGCGGCGCGGTGATCGGGGTGTTCGTCTTGCTCGCCCGTGGTGAGGACCAGGCGAGGCCGAAGGATGCGCAACGCGGTAATCACTTCAGTGCGAAAAGCCGGGATGTCCATCAGGCGGCCGTCGCCGAGATCGAGGCAGAGGCGCTGGGAAAGGCCGAGGACCTGGCCGGCGGCGGCGGCCTCCTGAGCGCGCGTGGCGGGGTCTCCCTTGGTGGCGAGTTCGCCCCGCGTCAAGTCCACGATGGCGGTGCGGTAGCCGCGGGCCTTCAGTTTCGCCAGCAGCCCTCCGGCGCCCAGCTCGGCGTCGTCGGGATGGGGAGCGAAAACCGCGATGTCCACCGGTTGTCTATCTGCCATAATTGAGCCTCACGAGCCATCCTCCCGGAAGGTCGCCGTCCTTTAACCGCTCGGCCAGCGCAGGGAGAAGCGCCGGGCCGAACAGGTTGAGAAAGTAGAAAAGGTTGAGAACGCGTTCCTGGGGCTGCCCATCGGGCCGAAGCGCGGCTTGCAATCGGGCCACGGTCTGCTGGGTGTGGCTGTCGCGGCGGCGCAGCTGGGCCGCAAGGCGCTTCTGGAGTTTCTCAACCTGAGCCAGCAACTGCTTCTCCTGCCCTATTACGCCGGCTTCGAGCGCCTTGTCAAGGGAAGCGGCGTCGTGCCGGAGCAGGCCGAGAGTGTGCCGGATCTGCGCTTTGAGCTCTTCGCACAGCGGTTCGAGGCGGGGCAGGGCTTGGCGGCTGGCGACTCGGCTGCTCAGCTGAGCCGGCGGCCGCTGGAGGTCAGCGGCGGCAAGGCCGAGTTTCTCCAGTCCTCGGCTGACGCGAGGCGGCAAAAGGGTCAGGCTGAGACGCTGGACGGCCACCGGCTGCGGGACTTGGTGAAGAGCGTAAAGGGACTTCAATTGAAGATGGTAGGCCAGCTCGCCCGGGCCGAGGATATTCACAGCGGTCGGTAGCAAGGCGTCCTGAAGGACGGGGCGCAGGTTGGCCGCGGCGCTGAAATCGGCCGGGCGCTCTTCCAGCCGGGCAAGCAAGGCGCCGGGAGCGTATGTCTTCCCGGGGGCCACAAACTTCCCCTCGTCGAACTGGAGCGGCAAGCGGGCCTGCCCTTCATACAGGAAGAACGAGCAGCGGCCGCCGGGGCGGTGCATCCTCGGTCGGAAGTCCCGTGCGCGGAGCTGCTCGCCCGCCTCGTTGATGAGGGCGTTGGAGCGCAGCGGCTCCTCGATCTCAGCGCGCAACAGATCGCTGACCAGCCGGGGATAGCTGCGATAGGAAGAAGTCACAATCACCAAGCCACTGTCCGGGAAAAGTCTCCAGAGTAGCTGGTTGCAGAATTCGCCGAGGGTGTCGGCGCTTTGCCAGGCCTCAAACATGCTGGCTTTGAGAGGGGTCGAGAACTCGGTCTCAAAAAGCATCGCATCCCAGAAAGCGAGAAGGCCTTCAATGTCAAGGCTCTTCGCAGGCCGTCCGCCGAAAGAAATCGGAGGGCTGTCCGGCTCGCCCGGTGAGGGCAGGTCGAGCTGAAAACGAACGAGCCGGCCCTCACGGTCAAGCCAGTGGAAGTGATCCATTTCAGCGGTGTCGTGATCTTCCCCGGCGTTCCAGAAGACCGGCACGAAGGTCTCCGGGCGCTCGCGCTCGAGCCGCCGGGCGAGCAGGATGGCTGAGAGAATCTTCCAGGGGGTGTAGAGCGGCCCGGTGAGCAGGCCGGGTTGTTGCCCCGTGACGATGGCGAAGCAATCTTCGCGGGCCAGGCGCTCGACATTGCGCAGGGAAGCGGCGGGCGCCCCTTGGGCGCGGTGCTCGGCCAGGAGCAAGTCAACCAACGCCGGGCGGCCGCCTCGTTGTTCGATGAAACGACGGCGCTGGGCGAGAACGGTGTCCAGCTGGCTCAGCGGGGGCGGGGAAAACTCGGGGGGAGTCTCCGGCTCGGGCGAGCTCCAGGGTTCCAGTTCAACCTTCAGGGGCATCGTTTTCCAGAACAAACAGGAAGAACGGGTTTCATTCTTCAAGCGTTCGACGCCGGCGTTGGTAGGCGGGGAGGGAATCGAACCCTCAAGCCCTTTCGGGCAAAGGATTTTAAGTCCTTCGCGTATACCTTTCCGCCACCCGCCCGCGGGATGCTTCAGTTCATCTCTAAGGTATCACTGTGCGGCAAGAGGTGTCAACGCGGCAAGGCGGGCTGTCGCCTTGACAGTCGGCGAAAGACCAGCCTATCATCAGTCAAAGTGGCATGGGCATCTTGCCCATGACGTTTGGACATCATGGCCAAGAGGGTCATGCCACCTCGGGAGTTGAATCATGGCCAGGATGGCCATGCTACTTGGCAAGATTTGGGGGTTTTGATGAATCAGACGGGATGGATGAAGGCGGTCCTGGTCGGAATCGCAATGTTCTCGGGTTTGCTCGCCGGGGTGGGAAGCGCCCAGGAATTGCCGGGCGCGGCGCCGGCGTTGGTGGATGAGGTCACCGACGAAGTTCGCTGGCAAGCCTGGGGCGCGGAGACGTTCAAACGAGCGCGGGAAGAAAACAAACCGGTTATGGTCAGTATCGAGGCGCGTTGGCAATATGACAGCCAATATCTGCGGCTGGTGGCCTACCAGGATCAGGCGCTGGCAAAGACGATCAACAGCGAGTTCATTCCCATGCGAGTGGACGCCGACCAGCGTCCCGATATCGCGCGGCGCTATGCCCCGGAGGGGCTACCGACGGTTCTCTTTCTGAATCCCAACGGCCTGCCGCTGAAGAATGCCGGCTCGGGACAGGTTTGCGGCGGCTTCGCCGCCGATGGCGAACAGGTGCGCCAGTGGTGCCAGCAGATGCTTGAGCGGGATAGGGAAGCGAAGATGGACCGCTTGGCGGCCGTTGAAGCGGAGCCGCTGGAGCTGAAAGCGGCAAAGGCGGACCTTTTCACCAACGACTTTGTCCGAATCATTCTGCGCAACATCGCCGGGCGGTACGACGAGCCGTTCGGGGGCTACGGAGACGCGGAGAAAAGATACTCCGGCAAGCGGCCCGAGGTCCACACATTGCGTCTGCTGCTCCTGGCGGCGGAGCTGTGGAAAGATCGAACGCTGCTCGAACCGCTGAGCCATACGCTACGCCGCATGGTCTCAGGGAGTTTCTATCAGCAAGGCTTCGGCGAGGTTGCTGACAGCCGGGATTGGAACCGGCTGCGCGATGAAAGCACGCTGGTCACGAATATGGCCCTGATGGAGATTTACTTGCGCGCTTACGAGGCCACCGGTGAGAACTTCTTCATGGAGATTGTTTACCGGACGATGGATGACACGGTGGACTTTCAGGACATCTTTCTGCGGAAAGGCTTTGGCGGGGCGTTCTATTCAGCGCGCCGGGCGATGGTCCCCTCGGATTTCGACCGGGGACTGAGCCGGGGACCGCTGATTCAATCGCTGATCACACCCTGGAGCGCGCGCGCTATACAGAGCTACTTTCTGATGAGCGAGGCGACACGCGATCCGCGCTGGCAGGAGCGGGGCCTGAAAGCGCTCGATTTCCTGGGGACCGAGATGGTGGGAAGCAACAGCCGGGTTGCCTACAGTCTCGATCGGGATGCGCCGGGGGTGGATACGATTTTCGCCGCTCAGCCGGCGCTGGCCGAGGCGCTGTTGGAGGCGCTTCAGCGCACTTCCGAGCGGCGCTATCTCGAACAGGCGGAGCGGCTGATGCAGGCGGCTCAGAGCATTTATTGGGTCGAGCCGGGCTTCTATAGCGACGTGGCACTGAGCGAGGGGAACATCGGCTGGTTAAAGCAGCCGCGAGTGGACCTGGATGCGAATGCGAAGGCGGTTGAGGTTCTGCTCGCCCTGGCGGAATTGACCGGCAAGGAGGACTACCGGCAGCAGGCGAAGCAAGTGTTGGAGTCGCTGGCGGGTGAAGCGCAGGTGAAAGCGAATGACGGCGCGGCCTTCGCGGTGGCCGTGCTCAAATACATTCATTCCCCCGTCAGAGCGATCATTGTGGGCGACAAAACCGACCCTCGCACCTTGGCCTTGCGAGATAGCGCGCTGGCTTTGGACCGGCTTCACCTTCTGGTGGAAGTGCTCGATCCGGAAGCCGATGCTGAGCGGGTGCAACGGCTGGGCTATGCTGATGGCAACGAGCCAAGGCTGTTTCTCAGGATAGGCCTGGTGAGCTCGGCCGCCCTGACCGACCTGGAAGGGATTGAGACCGCGCTGGAGGAGCTGGAACAGCGCGCCCAGCGGTAGAGTAGGCCACGCGAGCCGAACATGGCCCGCGGTAGAGAAAGCCGCGGTCCGCCTCGGCTCGGCGGACCTACTGGCTGAGCGGTAGGCGCAGCAAGCAGCGCCCCTGCGAGTGATCATGGGCAGGATGCCCTTGCCACCATCGCTGATGGGCGGGATGCCTGCCGAATGGCTTTCGGAGAAACGTCTAGGCCGGTGAAGAAGCAGCTTCAAGTTGCGGAGTGGCTTGGCCCGGCCTTTCTGGTCGCTGTGGCGCTCGCCTTTTACTGGCCGGTGACCCTGCTCGGCCGCTCGCCCGCGATGGGCGACGTGCCCCTTCAATTCCTGCCTTGGAAGATCTTCTGGCGGGAAAGCCTTTTCGCCGGACGGATTCCCCTGTGGAATCCCCATGTCGCCTGCGGCGCTCCCTTCCTGGCGAATTTCCAGTCGTGTGTGTTTAACCCGGTGGACTGGCTGTTGCTGCCGGTACCGCCCTCGCTTGTTTTTGGTGTGTCCCTGGTCTTTCACACCCTCCTGGTGTTCCTTTTCACTCATGGCCTGGCGCGGGCGCTCGGCCTGTCGCCGGTGGGGGCGGTCATGGCCGCGCTGGCTTTCGGCCTGAGCGGATTCAACCAGATTCATCTCTTCGCGGGCAACTTTTTGACCTTCAGCGCCACGGTCTGGACGCCCCTGTTGTGGTGGATGGTGGCGGGCCTGCTGCGAAGCTTGCGCCGAAAGGCGGGCCGAGGGGTCGCGCTGCGCTGGGGTTGGGGGTTGTGTGTCGCGATCGTTTTTCAGGTTCTCGCCGGACATCCTCAGATGCTGTTCTACAGCCTGTTCTTCACGGGCCTCTGGTTGCTCGCTCTGGCGTGGCCGGGGCGAAACGGGCGCGCGCGGAGAATCGGCAGCGGGATCGGTCTTTCTCTTTTGGCCGGGGGCGTGGCGGCGTGCGTCTGCGCGATTCAGCTGTTACCGACGCTGGAATACATCGGCTTAAGCAGCCGGGCGTCGGCGCTCAGCTACGACGAGGCGACGCAGTTCTCCTTCTCCTGGACGCGGCTGTTGACCTTGCCGGTACCGGATTTCTTCGGCTCTCACGCGACCGGCGACTATTGGGGTCACTGGAAGGACTGGTCTTCCGCTTATGTCGGCGTGTGGCCGTGCCTGTTAGCCTTGGTGGCGGTGATTCGCCGGAGGCCTCCGGCAGGTGGGGAGCCAGACAACAGCCGATTTCCCCTGAGGGCTTGCCTGGTCGTGGGCGGCGTGGCCGTCCTCCTGGCTCTGGGGCGGCATAATCCTTTCTATCGTTTTGTCCTGGCGCTGCCCGGCTTTGGCCATTTTCGCGCTCCGGCAAAGTTCCTGCCTTACTTCATTCTGCCGTTGAGCCTTCTGGCGGGAGCCGGCTGGGACGTAGTCCGGCAGATGTGGGATTCAACCTCGGGAAAACAGAGACTGCTGGAAGGGGCGAAGTGGCTGTTTCTGCTGGCCATACTCGTCATTGGAACCACCATCACGCTGGTGGTTGAACCTCCGGCTCGGCCGCAAAACCACTGGCGGACGCTGGGGAAGGCGTGTGGTCTGGCGGCGATCCTCTACTCCTTCGGTCTTGTCGCTATTCTGGGCGGTTTCAGCCTGAAGGAACATCGGCGCGTCATGACCGGGATGCTCATCGCCCTGGTGCTGGGGGATTTATACTTGTACGGGTGGAAGTACTTTCGCTTCGGGGACGTTTCGCCCCGGTGGGAAACCTGGAGAGCCTTGCTGGAACCCTTGTATCGGCAGCCGGACAGGCCCGGTCGGCTGGCCCCAGGCGGATTGTTGGGGCCGAACGAAGCGATTCCCCTTGGGCTGGAAGTGCCCGGCTTCTATGACCCGCTGTCGGTGAGGCATTATGCGGAGTGGGTGCGCTACGGCGAGGGACTGGAGCCGCAGGGGTTCTCGGACAGTCTGGAATTGGAGCATTTCCGGGGACCAGCCCCTTGGCTGTTTAACCTGCGCTATTTTCTCGTGGCCTCCGAACGCTCTCCCTCCCGGACGGAGGGTCCTCGGGTGCTGCCGGGCAGGCATCGCTTGCTGAGAGAAGTGGAAACGAACGTCGGACATTTGGCGCTTTATGAGTGGGAGGAGGGCTTTCCGAGAGTGGTGTTTTATCCCGAGGCGACGGCTCGGTTCGCGCCGTTTCCTTGGGTGTTCGATCCATCGCGGGAGCTTTACCTGGCTCGGGATGGCGAGCCGAGCGCGGTTTGGCCGCCGCCGGACATTGGCGAGGCCACAGCCGCTTTGGCCGCTGGAGAAAGACTCCTGCGGGAACAACCGGAGATCCACCTCCGGCAGCTGTCGCCCGAAGAATGGCGAGTGGACTTTCAGTCGGCCGCGGAAGGATACCTGTGGTTCTCGGAGGTTTATTATCCCGGCTGGCGATGCTATCTGGACGACGGGCGGCCGCTCGAAGTATTGCGGGCGAACCATGCCTTTCGTGCGGTGCGCATCCCGGCCGGGCGGCACAGGCTGCGCATGGTCTATGAGCCGGCGTCCTATCGGTGGGGCAAGGGAATCAGCCTGGCCGGGCTGATTCTCGTGATTGGCTGGATTGCCTTGGCTTACAGAGCAGGAAAGGCCCGAAATTCAGCCATGAAAAAACTCAAATAACCACGAATTGTCTCTTTGCGTGAGGATCATTTCGGCCGCGAATGAGGTGGAGACCGAGCTTGACAGTTACACCGGAGTCCGTCACAGTGAAGATAACCTGTGGTAATCTTGAGCCTTGGGGGTTCAGGAACCTTTCGAGCGCCAGGACTGTTCCCATATTGAAGGAGCAGTGGCGCTTGACCTCGGCCCCGGATCGGGGAAAGCCTTGGCAAGCCAGAACACGGCCATCCAGCAGAAGCGACGCGAGTTTGAGGCCGAAGCCCTGCCCCACTTAGGCGTGCTGTATGAGACTGCTTATCACTTGGCTCGCGACGAAAGCGCGGCCCAGGATTTGGTTCAGGAGACTTTCCTTCGGGCCTTCCGCTTTTGGGACAAGTATGAAAAGGGCACCAACTGCCGGGCCTGGTTGCTGCGCATCCTGCGCAACACCTTTATCAACGAGTACCGGCGCAAGGCTCCCGAGACGAATCGCATCGATCCCGCCACCCTTGACCGGTACTACAGCGAGTTGGTCGAGTCGGCCACAGTGCCGGTGCAACGCGACCCGGCGGAAGAGCTCTTTGCCCATCTGGTGGACGACGAGATCATCGAGGCGCTGGAGCAACTTCCCGAGGAGTTTCGAGAGGTCGTGATTTTGTCCGATCTGCAAGACTTGTCGTATAAGGAAATTGCCGAGGTGCTGGACTGTCCGGTGGGCACGGTGCGCTCGCGATTGAGCCGGGGGCGGAAGCTGCTGCAATCTCTGCTGTATGATTTTGCCGTCGAGGGAGGGTTTATTCGGGCAGGCAGCGCAGGGAAGTCAAAGGAAGTCAAAAGTGAGTCGTGAAATAGGAGCAGAGTGTCAAAAGGTTCGGGAAGACCTGGACGCCTTTGTGGACCGGGAGCTGGAAGCCCAACGCCAGGCGGCGATTGAAGACCATTTCAAGGGTTGCCGGCCGTGCCTACAGTTGTACCGACTGATTGTCGGGGTAAAAAACCGCTTGCGCGGCTCGGCCAAGCGGCCGGCGGTACCTGCACATTTGCGGGCGACGGTCTTGCAGGCGCTGGATCAGGAGATGGGCGCGGTGCAGCCGCGCCGGGCGTGGCCTCGATGGATGTCTTGGCGGCTGGCGCCTGCGGCAGCCTTCGCCGTGATCGCGATAGTGGCCTTGGTTCTGGTGGGAAGCCCGCCGGTGCAGTCGCATAACTTCACGGAGATTGCCATACGAGCCTCGGAGCGATTGACCAAAGGGGAGGTTCACCCGGTGATGCCCGGTACGATGGCCTACAGCGAAGGGTACCAGAAGACCGGC
>Ga0068714_10001915_pt1 | contig 28310 bp, 26 predicted proteins | sample MTBNYHSulfiMetaG_FD_62988 | JGI IMG/M metagenome (GOLD analysis project Ga0068714, IMG submission 62988) | Enrichment culture microbial communities from rom New York Harbor, USA that are MTBE-degrading - MTBE-NYH (New York Harbor Sulfidogenic)... | ecosystem: Environmental > Aquatic > Marine >... | reverse complement strand
CGCCCACCAGGCCCAGGGTTTCGCCGGGATCCAGATCGAAGCTGACCCCGTCCACGGCCTTTACCTGGCCCACGGTCTTGGAGAGGATTCCTTTCCTGACCGGGAAGTACTTCTTGAGCCCCCTGACCCGGAGGATGGGGGCGGTTTGGCTCCTTAAGCCCACAGCCAGCACCTGACCTTTCTGCCTCCCTCCTTTTCCACCAGGGGCGGGGGATCGGACGGGCATCGGGCCATGACTCTGTCGCAGCGGGGATTGAAGCGGCAGCCCAGGGGCAGCTCCAAGAGGCTGGGGACGACTCCCTTGACCTCCTGGAGGTCGGTCCGGCCGGTTTCGAACTTGCGGCCGAGAACCGGGATGGAGCCCAGGAGGCCCTTGGTATAGGGGTGAAGGGGCTCCTTGAAGAGGGTCCGGACATCCGCCTCCTCCACCACCTGGCCGGCGTACATGACCACCACCCGGGCGGCCATCTCGGCGATGAGACCCAGGTCGTGGGTGATGAGGATGATGGCCGTCTGGAACTCCTCCTTGAGGCGGAGCATGACGTCCATGATCTGGGCCTGGATGGTCACGTCCAGGGCGGTGGTGGGCTCGTCGGCCAGAAGGAGCTGGGGCCGGCAGGACAAGGCCATGGCGATCATGGCCCGCTGGCGCATCCCGCCCGACATGTGGTGGGGGTAGTCCCGGGCCCTCTGCCTGGGGGAGGGGATCTGGACCAGCCTGAGCATCTCCACCGCCCTCTCCCAGGCCTCGTCCCGGCTGGCCCCCTGGTGAAGCATGACCGCCTCGGAGATCTGGCGGCCGATGGTCATGATGGGGTTGAGGGAGGTCATGGGCTCCTGGAAGATCATGGAGATGGAGTTGCCCCGGATGCGGCGGATCTGATCCGCGCTGAGCTTCAGGAGGTCCATTCCCTCGAACCTGACCCGGCCCTGGATTGTGGCCGGCGGGGAGGCCAGGAGGCGAAGGATGGACATGGCCGTGACGCTCTTGCCGCAGCCCGACTCGCCCACCAACCCCAAGGTTTCGCCGTGATTTACCTTCAGGTCCACCCCGTCCACGGCGGTCACCCGACCCTCGTAGACCCGGAAGCTGACCTTGAGGCCCTCGATATCCAGAAGCGGTCCTTCGGCCCCGGGGAGGCCCGGACCGAGATCTTGCGGTTCCTGGTTCATGCTCTGTTCATAACCTGGTCAGACCTTGACCCGGGGATCCAGGGCGTCCCTGAGCCCGTCACCCAGGAGGTTGAAGCCCAGGACGGCCAGGAAGATGGCGATTCCGGGGAAGGTGGCCACGTGGGGGGCGTTGAAGAGGTAGGACCGGCCTGAGCCCAGCATGGCCCCCCACTCGGCCTGGGGCGGCTGGACCCCGATCCCCAAGAAGCCCAAGCCGGCGGCGAAGAGGATGGCCATGCCCATGCCCAAGGAGGTCTGGACGATGATGGGAACCATGACGTTGGGCAGGATGTGGCGGAGGAGGATCTTGGGATCCCTGGTCCCCACCGCCCTGGCCGCCTCCACGTAGACCTGCTCCCGGACGGCCAGGGACTGGGCCCTGACCAGGCGGATGTAGATGGGGATCATGCTGATCCCGATGGAGATGACCGTGTTCTCCAACCCCACCCCGATGATGGCCACCAGGGCCAGGGCCAGGAGAAAGCCGGGGAAGGCCAGAACCATGTCGGTCAGCCGCTGGATGACGAAGTCTATCTTGCCCCCGTAGTAGCCGGAGATCAGCCCCACCGGCACGCCCACCACCAGGCCCAGGGAGACCACGCCCAAGGCGATGAGAAGAGAGATCCTGGAGCCGTGGACGATCCGGGAGAGGATGGACCGGCCCAGCTCGTCGGTCCCCAGCAAGTACTCTACCGAGGGCCGCTCCAGGGCCTTGATCAGGTTGGGCTTGGCCGGATCGCCCAGGTGGAGGAAGGGGGCCAGAAGGGCGATGACCAGGTAGAGGAGGATGATGGCCCCCCCGAAGAGGGCGGCCTTGTTGCGCCTGAGCCTGGCCCAGCGTCTTTTCCAGAGGCCGTCCCCGGACCGGACCGGAGCCGGACAGGCCTGGGCGGGGGCTTCAGTCATAGCGGATCCTCGGGTCGACAAAAGCATAGAGCAGGTCCACGGTCAGATTGACCAGGATGTAGAGGAGGCCGAAGATGAGAATCGTCCCCTGGATCATGGGGTAGTCCCGGGCGTGGATGGAGTCCACGATCAGCCGGCCGATCCCCGGCCAGGCAAAAACGGTCTCGGTCAGGACCGAGCCGCCCAGAAGCATGCCGAACTGGAGGCCGATGACGGTGATGATGGGGATCAGGGCGTTTTTCAGGGCGTGGCGGATGATGACCACCTTTTCCTTAAGCCCCTTGGACCGGGCGGTGGTCACGAAGTCCTGGTTCAGGGACTCCATCATCGAGGCCCTGGTCATCCGGGCGATGAAGGCCATGACAAAGGAGGCCAGGGTCAGGGAGGGGAGAATGTAGAACTCGATCCCGCCCGTACCCCCGGCCGGCAGCCAGTGGAGGATGACCGCAAAAAGGACCACCAGCATCAGCCCCAGCCAGAAGACCGGCATGGAGATGCCGAACAGGGCCCCGGAGGTGACCAGGTAGTCCAGCCAGGTGTAGGGCCTGACGGCCGAGATTATCCCGGCCGGGATGCCCAGGAGGCAGGCGATGAAGATGGCCGCCAGGGAGAGGCTGACCGTGTTGGGCAGCCGGGCCCAGATCTCCTGGGTGACCGGGTTCTGGGTCCTGGCCGAGCGGCCCAGGTCCAGGTGGATGAGGCGCCAGAGGAACTTGCCGTACTGGACGTAGACCGGTTGGTCGAGCCCCAACTGGACCCTGATCCGCTCCACATCCTCCTGCGAGGCCATCTCCCCGGCCAGAACCTGGGCCGGGTCGCCGGGCAGGGCCTGGAGCATGATAAAGAGGAGGACCGAGATCCCCAGAAGGACGGGGATGATGGAGAGGAGCCTCTTGACGGTGTACTGAAGCATTCCGGAGGAAAGCCTTTCAGAATCGTTCCGCCCCGGGGACCGTCCCCCGGGGCGATGATCGGTGATTGGGCCGGGGCGCCAGGCCCCGGCCCTTAAGCCGCGCTTACTTCATGGTGATGTTTTGGGGGTAGAACTTCTCGGTCGGGGTGACGACCATCCCCTGGATCTTGCTGGAGTAGGCGATGACGAACTTCTCCACGTGGAGCCACAGCCAGGGCGCGTCATCCCAGACCATCTCCGAGGCCTGCTTAAGAAGGGCGGCCCGCTTCTCGACGTCCTGCTCCTCCCGGGAGACCTTCATCAGCTTGTCGTACTCGGGATTGCAGTAGAAGGCCGATCCCAGCCCCTTGGGCGGGTTGACCTCGCAGGTGAACTGGCCGTAGAGGCCCATGTCGGCGTCCAGGACCAGGGGTCCCCAGCCCAGGAGGAAGACCTCCAGCTCGGTCTGATCCAGGGGCTTGAGGAGACCGGCCACGTAGGTCGGCCAGTCGTAGGTGGAGAGCTTGGTCTTGACCCCGATGGCCTGGAGGAAGGACTGAACCGTCTCCGAGACCTGCTTGTCAAAGAGGTACCGGCCGTTGGGGGTCCGCATGATGACCGTTTGGTTGAAGTCGAAGTTGGCCTCCTTCAGGAGGGCCTTGGCCTTCTCCGGGTCGTAGTTGTACTGCTTGTCCATCTTGAAGTAGCCGAAGACCTTGGGCGAGACCGGGCCTTCCATGGGCTCGGCCGTGCCGAAGAGGACCTTCTCGCAGATGGCCTTCTTGTCCACGGCGTAGTTGAAGGCCTGGCGGACCAGCTTGTTGGTGGTCACGCCCTTCTGGCAGTTGAGGCCCATAAAGATGGTCCTGGTGTCCAGGGGCATCTCCACGGTGATCTTGGGGTCGGCCTTGAGCGCGGCCACGTCGGAGGGCACCGGCTTGTAGCAGACCTGGATCTGGCCGGCCCGGAGCATGGCCTCCCGGGTGTTGTCATCGGGGACGATCTTCCAGACGATCTTTTCCACGGTGGGCTTCTCGCCCCAGTAGTTCTCGTTGCGGACCATGACTATCCGGTCGCCCTTGACCCACTCGGAGACCACGTATGGCCCCGCGCCCACCGGATGCTGGCGGACGTCCTCGCCGTACTTCTGGATGGCCGCCGGGCTGATGGGCGCGCACAGCGACATGGACAGTGAGGGGGTGAAGGGGGCGAAGGGGTACTTGAGCTTGATGGTTACGGTCAGGTCGTCGACCTTGGTCACCTGCTCAACCATGCCCACGGCAAAGCGGAGGGGAACCCTCATCTTGGGGTCCAGAATCCGGTCCCAGGTGAGCTTGACCGCGTCGGCGTTGAGGTCGGTCCCGTCGCTGAACTTGATCCCCTGGCGAAGCTTGAGGGTGTAGGTCAGACCGTCCGAGGAGACGTCATACTTCTCCACCAGGCGGGGATGGAGCTTGCCCTCCGGATCCTGGTACAAGAGGTTGTCGTAGATCAGGTCGCACATGTTCTGGGGCAGGGTGGTGGTCTGTTCCTGGGGGTTGAGGGTGTCGGCGTCGATCCCGATGCCGATGACCAGCTCCTTGATCTCGGCCGAGGCCGGTCCGGCCAAGACCAGCCCCAAAACCAGGATCAGTATTCCCAAAAGCAACGGATTAGCTCGATTTTTCAATCCGGACATTTTTACCCTCCTTTAGGTATAGAGATAAGACCACCTGGGAACCAATTGGTTAACCCTTCAACCCATCGGCCTGGGAGCGCCCGGGCCGCGGAGGAAGGTCAGCTTTTGACCTTCTTCCCGGCCTGAATAACCAGGCTGATGCTCTCCGGCTGGGTAAGGATACTTATATCATCAAGGGGATTGGATTTGGTCACGATCAGGTCGGCCAGCTTGCCTTCCTCCACCGTACCCACCTCCTCCTCCAGGCCCAGGCAGGCGGCCGAGATGGAGGTGGCGGCGAGGAGGGCCTCCCCGGGGCTCAAGCCGTTGTCCACCAGAAGGCTCAGCTCCTGGGCGTTTCGCCCGTGGAGGTTGAAGGGGGTGGAGGCGTCGGTTCCCATGGCGATCCTGACCCCGGCCTGCTTGGCCCGGGTCAGGCTTTCCAGTTGAGCCGATCTGGTCCGCCGGGCCTTGTCGACCATGTACTCCGGGACCCCGGACTCCAGCCCGGCCTTTTCGATGTTATAGAGCGCGGCCAGGGTGGGAACGAAAAAGATCCCTCGCCGGGCCATGATCTCCACACACTCGTCGTCCAGGAAGAAGCCGTGCTCGACCGAATCGATGCCGGCTTTAAGGGCGTTGAGGACCCCTTCGGTCCCCTGGGCATGGGTGGCGGTCCTGCGGCCGGCCTTGTGGGCCTCCTCCACCCCGGCCCTGAGCTCCTCCTCGGTCAACTGGGCCGAGCCAGGCTCCACCCCGGGGGTCATGACCCCGCCGGTGGCCATGAGCTTGACCAGATCGGCTCCGGCCTTGATCTGCTCCCTGGCCGCCCGGCGGACCTCCGCCGGCCCGTCGGCCTCCCGGCCGATGGGCCAGCCGTGGCCGCCGGTCATGCAGACCACCCGGCCCGAGGCCAGTATCCGGGGGGCTTGGATCAGCCCTGAAGCCGCCGCGTCGCGGACGGCCAGGTCGATCAGGTGGGCCCCGCCCATGTCCCGGACGGTGGTCACTCCGGCCAGGAGGGTCTGCCGGGCGTGCTCGGCGGTCTTAAGGGTCAGCAGGGGAGGGCTGTCCTTGAGGATCGAGGCAAAGGGATCGGGGCTGCCGTCGCCGCAGAGATGGACGTGGCTGTCGATCAGACCGGGCAGCAGGCAACCCCCGTCCAGCCCGATCCGCTCGGCCCCCCGGGGCAGGGTCCGGCCGTTTTTGGAGACCTTGACGATCCTTTGACCCTCGACGACCACCGTTGCCTTTTCCAGGACAGTACCGTCGCCCACAATCACCGATCCATCGGTGAAAACCATAGTCATAACAGTGGCCAACTCCAAAGGATGGGGAGGATAATAGCTTAAGCACTGGTGGGGGTCAATCGGTAAGGTTTAAAGGGGCCGATATAATGCGCCGGGACAGGGTCGCCAGGTCCGCCCTGGACCCGGTCCGGTCCGGGGACCAACGCAAGACCTTCCGAGGAGAAACGCCGGTAACGGTAAATTCCGGGATCGCCTCCTCAGGCCGGAGCTCAAGGGTCGGCTGCTGATCGAGCCCTGGCCCGGGGCAAGAGATTGCGGGTTAAGGCTTATCCCTGATCCGGGGCCGTAACTCCGGCCGCGGCTGATTTTGACCTTCATCATCCCTTGCCGAGGCTGCTTCCGGCCTTTTCGCTCTCCGGCCGGCTTTGCACCCCGCCCCCAAGACCGCTTCTACCTTCGATAAGACGGCGATCTTCGGCCGGCCGGGTCGTTTTGAACGCCGGCCTTATGGGACCCAAGAGAGGTCGATTGTCGGGGTACGGAAGAACCGGTACGGTAATTCCTGTAAAAGAATTGACACAGCGGCGAGGGTCGATATAAGATGGCTATTGAGTAGCACAAATGGCTAATAAGTAGCCTTTTATAGTTTTTTAACAGGTCAATAAATATTACGCCGGGCGCAAAACAGTACAGCCGTCACGTGAAGGCGGTCGTTGCCGCCTTGGACCTGCTGGATTGCTTTATTCACGAATCGCCCCTCAGCCTGAAGCAGATGACCGACCTGACCGGGATGACCCGCAACCGGACCATGCGGCTGGCCGGAACCCTGATCTCCCGGGGCTATCTGGTCCACGAGCCGGAGGATGGGCGGTTCCGGTTGGGACCACGGGTCATGGCCCTGGGCCAGGCCTTTACCCGGAGCTTCGATCTGGCCTCCCTGATCCGGCCGGTCCTCCGTCGGCTGGCCGATCAGACCGGGGAGGTGGCCCTGGTGGCTATCCGGGACGGCCTGGAGAGGGTCATCCTGGTCAAGGAGGAGGGAACGCGGGAGGTGCGCTACAACGTCCCCGTGGGCCAGCGCAGCCCGCTCCATCTCGGCGCTTCCTCCAAGGTCCTCCTGGCCTTTGGTCCGGCCTCGCTGCAGGAGGAGGTCCTCACCAGTGGTTCTTTTCCCGGACCAACTGCCCAATCAATCACCGATCCGGCCCTCCTGGCGGTCGAACTGGAAACCATCAAGGCCCAGGGCTATGCCGAGAGCGAGGGCGAGCGGATCAGCGAGGCCGCCTCGGTCGCGGCCCCGATTTTCGACTCCAGGGGCCGGGTCGTCGCCGCCCTGATCCTGGCCGGCCCGGTCACCCGGATGGACCGGGACCAGAGGCGGGTCCACGCCGGCGAGTTGATGCGGGCCGCCGAGGAGCTGTCCTCAAAGCTGGGCCATGTCAGGCCGGACCGCCCCGGGCGGGAGGAGGAGGCCGAGGGGCAGAGCCATGATCACTGAGCGGATGAGGCAGGGCCTGAACCGCCTGAAGGAGGCCATGACCGGCCGGCCCGACCGGGTTCCGGTGGTGGCCCAGATCGGCGCCCACACCACCCGGTTGACCGGTCTGCCGGTCCGGGACTTCCTGGCCGATCCGGAGCTGTTCATCCGGACCCATCTCCAGGTGTCCGAGTATTACCATCTGGACGCCCCCTCCTTCTTCTACGACCTCTACAACATCGAGGCCGAAGCCCTGGGCCAACCCCTGGTCTGGCTGGAAGGAGAATTTCCCGAGATCAAGGCCGGTGACATGCTGATCAAGAGGCCGGCCGACCTGGACCGGCTTCGGCCGCCCCGGCCGGGCCGGGACGGGCGGATGCCTTTCGTCGTCGAGATCTACAAGCGGATGGCCGACCTGGGCCTGCCGGTTCAGTTCCGGTTCTGCGCCCCCTTCAGCCTGGCCGGAAATGTCCGCGGCTTGTCCGACCTGGTGATGGACATGATGGTCCGACCGGAGTTCGCCCACCGGTTGTTCACCTTTCTGACCGACGAGGTCCTGGCCCCCTTTGTGACCGCCCTTCGCCGGGAATGCGGAGCTGATTACCCGGCCCTGGGCGCCGACGCCCTGGCCTCGCTGCCGGTGACAAATCTGAAAATCCTGGAGGAGTACGCCCTGGGCTACGCCGAACGGCTCGGCCGGCTGGTGGGCGGCATCCAAGTCAGGGGCTGGTGGGGCGAGCAATACCTCCAAGACCCCGACCGGTTGCTGGAGTTGAAAAGAAAGGGCCATCCCACCTGCGTCCTGGGACTGGACCCGGACGTTGACCGGATCGGCCCGGAGAAATTCAAGCGGTTCGCCGAAAAATACGACTCGCCCCTGATGCTGGGAGTGGACTGCGCCCTGATCGCCCAGGGTCCGCTGAAGGCCATTGTCGAGCGGGTTGGGCGTTACGTCAGGGCGGGCGGCCGGGGCGGCCGGTTCATCCTTTTCCTGAACGAGGTTCCCCCGGGCTGCCCCCCGGAGCACGTTCATGCGGCTGTCCAGGCGGCCGAGTACTACAGCCGGATAGATCCGGGCCCCCCGGCCGGCCCCTTCGAGCCCCGGTCAAGGCCGGAGTTCAGGGCCTGGGCGGCCGGTGAGGTCCGATGACGGCAAGCTGACACGGGATTGTTATTCGCCCTTTCAAAGGAGGAGAAAATATGAGGCGACGGTTCCAACTCATCCTGGCGGCCTCCCTGGCTGTCGTGCTGCTGCTGCCGGCCGGACCGGCGGCGGCTGAAAAGTTAACCCTGAGGCTGGGCCACATCGGCGTTCCCGGATCCTACCAGTTCGAGGTCCCGGACAAGCTCAAGGAGTACATCCAAGAGCTGTCCAAAGGTGAGATCGAGCTTCAGGTTTTCCCCAACAGCCAGTTGGGCAACCTGCCCCAGATGATCGGCCAGATGCGCAAGGGCTCCCTGGACATCTTCCATTGCGATTACGTCCTGGCCATTCTCATGGAGGAGGGCAAGCCCTTCCTGATCGGCATGACCCCCTACCTGTTCAAGGAAGACGCCCACATGGAACGCTTCCTCGGCTCGGAGGTGTTCAAGGAGATGATGGCCAAGGTGGAGAAGGCCAACAATTGCAGGTGGCTCGGCTACCTGGGCCCTCGCTCCCCCCGGGCCCTGAGCATCCGGCACAAGATGGTCGTTCTCCCCGAGGATATGAAGGGGCTCAAGTTCAGGTCTCCCAAGGTCCCCGGGATCGATAACACCTTGGCCCACTGGGGCGCTTCGACCGCCTCCATCGCCGTGGCCGAGATTTACAACGGCCTGAAGCAGAAGGTGGTGGACGGCCAGGAGAACGGCATGGAGACGGTCTTCGGCTACAAGTACTACGAGGTCCAGAAATACTACTGCGGCATCGACTACATCCGCTCAGGTCTGGGCTGGTGGATGAACGGTGACAAATGGAACTCCCTCTCCCAGGAGCAGCAGGCTCTTCTGCTCCAGGCCGGAGAAAAAACCGCTGCCTGGGCCAGCGATCACCTCAAGGCCAAAACGGAGACGTGGTTCGATACCTGCCGGGCCAATGGGATGACCATGGTCCTGCCGCCCCTAAAGCCCTGGGTGGAGTCTGTCCAGCCGGTCATCAAGGCCATGGACGGCAAGGCCTGGGAGGCCGGCCTCTACAAGAAGATCAACGACCTATAAGCCGAACGGGCCGGCGGGAGACCGCCGGCCCGGAACCCCCTTGGAGCGGCCATGGAAGCGGCCTTGAAGCGAGTCAACCGATTCCTGGACGGGCTGGTCCGGGCCTTTCTGGGCCTATGCGTGACCGCCCTGGTGGTAATCTCCTTTGGCCAGGTTGTGGGGCGCTACTTTTTCGGGACCTCCTTCTCCTGGGCCGAAGATCTCTGCGTGGTCATCTTTGCCTGGACCATCTGGACCTCGGCCTGTCTGCTCATCCGGGACGACCGCCACCTCAAGCTGACCCTGTTCATCAACAAGCTGCCCAGGTCCAGGCGGCTGTGGCTGGCCCGGCTGATCGACCTGTCCACGGCGGTCTTCCTGGTTCTGGTGATCAAGGCCGGACTGGGCTCCACCGAGGCCATGGCCGGGATGGAGTTCACCACCCTGCCCCTGCCCCTGAACTTCAAGTTCGGCACTGTTCCCATCGGCGCGGGGTTGCTCTGTTACTACGTCCTCCGGCGGTTGCTGGACAAGGACCGGGAGGTCTGAGGTGAACTTCTGGGCTTTTCCGGTGCTCCTTCTGCCCTTGTTCGGACTGATGGCCCTTGGTTTTCCGGTCTTCATTGCCATGGGCATAGCCTGCTTCATCTTCGTCTATGTCTACGATATTCCCATCTTTTTGATGGGCATGTCCTATGTCCGGGGGGTGGACAGCTTCACCTACCTGGCCATCCCCTTCTATTTCCTGGCCGGCGACCTGATGAACCGCTCGGGGATCACCGACCGGATGTTGAGCTTCTCCACCGCCCTGATCGGGCACATCAGGGGCGGCCTGTCCCACGTCAACATCCTGGCCTCGATGGTCTTTTCCGGGGTGACCGGCTCGGCCATGGCCGACACCTCGGCCATCGGCTCGGTCCTCATCCCGGCCATGAAAAAGGAGGGCTACCCCGCGGGTTACGCCGCGGCCATCACCGCCGCCTCGTCCACCATCGGCCCCATCTTCCCCCCGTCAATCCCCCTTCTGCTGTTCGGCCTGTTGGCCTCCACCTCCATCAACGACCTGTTCCTGGCCGGCATGGTGCCCGGCCTGCTCATGGGCGTCTTCCTGCTGGTCTCCTCATTCATGATCAGCCGCCACCGCAACTACCCCGCCCACCCCCGCTCCAGCCTTGGCCAGGTCGTCCGGGCCTTTGGCCACGCCTTCCTGGCCCTGCTCATGCCGGTCATTATCGTCGGCGGCATGACCTCGGGCATCGTCACCCCCACCGAGGCCGGGGTGGTGGCGGTGGTCTACGCCATCATCCTCGGCCTGTCGGTGTACAAAGGCTTCACCCTGAGACAGCTCCCCGGAATCCTGGTCGAATCCATCCTCAACTCGGGCACGGTCCTGATAATCCTGGCCACCATCGGCCTGTTTTCCTACCTGGTGGCCGAGATGCGGGCCGGCGAGCTGATCGCCAACTTCTTTACCACCTTCTCGGCCAACAAATGGGTCGTCCTGACCATGATCGTCGCTTTCCTGACCTTGTGGGGATGTCTCCTGGATCCGGTCACCGCCCTGGTGATCCTCGTCCCCCTGCTGGTGCCGGTGGCGACCAAGGTCGGGATCGACGTCACCCATTTCGGGGTGGTCGTGGTTCTGACCCTGATGATCGGGGGGGTGACCCCGCCGGTGGGCATCCTCACCTTCCTCGGGGCCTCCCTGGCCGAGTGCCCCTATGAAGAGGTGGTCAAGGAATCGGTCATCTTCCTGGTCGCCCTGTTCATTGTCCTGGCCGCCTGCATGTACTTCCCCGACCTGGTCCTCTGGGTGCCGCGCCGGTTCCAGTGAGCGGCCCGTCCGGCCCCATGGCTGAGGTTGACCGGAATATTACCGATCAGCTAAGTTAATAAAAGCTGTTCAGGTATGGGAATGGCCCCCGGGAGCGGAGGTTAAAGCGCTATCCCCCGTGGGGAGGCCTGGAAGGGAGGTCCCATGAGCGGGAAGACCATTAAAATCAGACTCATGAAGGCAGACGATTTTGAGGCTGTGGTCGGCATTGACGCGAAAATACTAAAGGCCTCCCGGCCGGAGTACTATGAGCTGAAGTTCGAAAAGCTGATTACCTCCAGGGATTATTTGCCTACCTCGCTCGTGGCGGAGGCGGATGACGGCACGGTGGTGGGGTTCGTGATGGGGGAGCTCTACATGGGGCAGTATGGTATTTTCCAGGAAGGAGCGACCCTGGACAGCATCGGCGTTGATCCCGATTCCCAGCATCAGGGCATCGGGGAGCAGTTGATCAATGAGTTTATCGACCACCTGAGGAAAATCGGGGTTCAAAAAGTAAACACCCTGGTCAACTGGAATGACTCGGAGCTGATCCATTTCTTCAGCTCGAACCGGTTCAGCCCCTCGAAAACCATTAATCTGGAACGAAGCCTCTGAGGTCGGCCAGGCTTGTCCGCCTCAAGGGAGAGAGCCGAAGCTAAAGACCTCGGGTGGACCTCCTCCTTGAGACGGGTCCGGGTGGGCCCGTTGGCCGCCTTGAGGGTCGGCGGAGGAGAGGGCTGAACTTCCAAGGCCCTCGTCCCGGCCACCACTAGCCGACTTCACCCTGGTGAAAAACACCGCCGGCCGGAAGCCGGGTTCGCCCTGCTCCGGATCAGCCGGGGAGGAACTTGGGCGGCAGGGGAGGGCCGCCCAGGGTGGTCAGGACCTGGTCCATGGTCTGCCGGCCGGGGATGATCATCAGCTTGGAGGCGCCTTGGGCCACCAGCTTTTGGTCCGGGTCCCGGGCCTCGGCCTCGGTCAGGAAAATGGTCCGGCCGGTCTTGAGCAGCCGCCCCAGGATCGTCAACCGCCCTTCCTGGACCGGGGCCAGGAAGTTGACCGTCAGGTCCAGGGAGACCAGCCCGGTCCCCTCCTTCAGATCGCAGTAGGCCGCCCAGTAGGCGGCGGTGTCGATGGCCGAGGAGAAGACCCCGCCGTGGAGAACGCCGAAGGGGTTGAAGTGCTTGGGCCCCAGATCGACCTCCACCCTGGAAAGGCCGGGGCCCAGCTCCTTGACCTCCAGGGAGAGGAGGCGGAAGAAGGGTCCCTGGTTGATCAGGGGGATGACCGCGGCCAGGTGGTCCGGGTTGAGGCGGGGCAAGGTTAAACCCGGATCTAAAAGGTAAAGACCCTGGACTCGGCGGCCAGGTCGATGAGGGTCATCCCGGTCTCCAGCCTTGCTCCGGCAACGAACTCGTCCGGATCCAGGGCCCTGGCCCCGGCGCAGGGGGTGCAGACCAGCAGGGGGACCTTCTTCTCCACCAGGAACTCCAGATAGGGCTGGGCCTCGTCGCCGGTGGGGGCCTTTACCGACTCCACCCCGCCCAGGCGGGCCACCACCACCGCGTCGTCCACCAGAAAGAGGTTGACCTCATGGCCCTTGTCCACGGCGATCTTGGCCAGTTGAAGGCAGCGGACCACCCTGGTGGGATCCTCCAGGCCCCGGGAGAGGACAAACAGAAACTTGGCCATACCCACCTCCGGCGTCCAGAATGGAAGCAATACCCGGGCCCCAGTATGTTCGGGGCGGAGGAGAGGGGCAAGTGAAAAAGGGAGCTGACCGGGGCGGCGGCCGATGGCTGGCCGGGGTGGACGGCTGCCCGGCCGGATGGCTGGCGATTTATAAATGCCTGGATAACGGGGCCTTGGAGGCGGTTCTGCTGAAGGAGTTTCAAGAGCTATTTAACCTGGCGGAGAAGCTGGTCCTGGCCGGGGTGGACATGCCCATCGGCTTGCTCTCGGAGGCCAGGCCGGGGGGGCGGGAGTGCGACCAGGCGGCCAGGAAGGTCTTGGGTTGGCCCAAAAGCTCCTCGGTCTTCAGCCCGCCGGTCAGGGCGGCGCTCGGGGCCAGGACCTATCAGGAGGCCATAAGGCTCAACCGGGAAAGCTCACCGTATGGCCTGGGCATCTCCAGGCAGGCCTTCGGGATTCTGCCCAAGCTCAGGGAGATGGACTCGTTCATCACTCCGCGGCGGCAGGAAACCATCAAGGAGGTCCATCCGGAGCTTTCTTTCCGGGTCCTGAACAACGGTCGAGCGGTAAAGGAGAAAAAAAGCGGATTCGCCGGGATAAAGGCCAGGCTGGAGGTCCTGGCCGTCCAGGGGCTGGACGTTTACGAGAAGGTGCGTCCCCAATGGCCCAAGAAAAAGGTGGGCGACTCGGACATCGTGGACGCGGCCGCGGCCCTGCTCAGCGCGGAGAGGGTTCATTCCGGAAGGGCTCTCCGGCTGCCCGGGGACAAGCCGCCCCGGGACAAAAGGGGGCTCTTGATGGAGATCTGGTATTAAAGGTCGTTTTCAAGCCTCCCCTCCGGCTCGAACTCCGGAAGGCGTTGACCGGATAAAAGAATCTGAACTATTTTTGGAGCAACGGCCAGAAGAGCCGGAAGGTCGAGCCCGCTTTCCAAGGGTCGCGCGGCCCTCCAAGTCCAGGACCGCAAACGGGGAGCGGGGAAGAGTCGTCCCCTAGCCTGGTTGGGCAGCCTTGAAGCGCAAGGATCGCCCGTTATGTAAAGAACTTCTTATAATTCCCCGGCGCAAGGGGAAGGGTTCCGGTCATGGGTCGTCAGCCCAAGGAGTACGAGCTAATTAAGGCCAACCTGAACCTCCAGGCCGTGCTCAAGAACCTGGAGGAGGTGGTGGAGTTCGACCCGGAGTCGGCCGCCCTGGCCCGGACCTGGGAGGAGGCGATCCTTTTCCGGGTTCACCACGGGCCCAGCGGCCACCTGGTCTTCCGGGACGGCCGCTGCACCGTGGGCCAAGGCAAACCCAGCCGGCCGTCGATCGTTCTCTTTTTCCTCTCCCCGGCTCATTTCAACCGGATGATGGAGGGCAAGGCCAAGCCCATCCCCTTAAAGGGCTTTTCCAGGCTGAGTTTCCTGACCAAGGATCTGCCCAGGCTCACCAACAGGTTGGAGTATTTTCTTAGACCTACCCCTGATCTGACCAAAGAACAGTCATATCTCGAGCTGAACACCCGCCTGACCCTGACCACCGCGGCCATGGCCGTGAGCGTGCTGGGTGCCTTGGATCCCCTGGCTCGGCTGGCCGTGGCCCAGGTCTCCCGGGGATTGGTCAACCTCAAGGTCCTGCCCCGGGGGCCGGAGGTCTGGGTCGGCTTTGAGGGCGGCCGGATCGAGGCCGGCAAGGGGGCCAAGGAGAGGCCGTCGGCCCGGATGGAGATGAAGGGTTATCAGGCGGCCAACGACTTCTTGAACGGGCGGCTGGACCCCTTCACCGCCGTGGCCTCCGGGCAGGTCCTGGTCAAGGGACAGCTCCCCCTCCTGGAGTCCCTGAGCCTTATCCTGGACCGGATACCGGTCTATCTGTCCTAATCAAGGCATGATCATATTTTTAGCGTATAATGGGACAATATAGATGAAAACATATAATTACTTTAAATCACAGGATCTCTTCAAACGGGCCGCCCGGGTGATCCCCTGCGGGATCTACGGCCACCTGAGCCCGGCCCCCCTGGTCCCGCCCGCCTCCTACCCCTTTTACGTTGACCGGGCCAAGGGGTCCAGGTTCTGGGACGTGGACGGCAACGAGTTCATCGACTACATGTGCGCCTACGGGCCCATGGTCCTGGGCTACGGGTACGAGCCGGTGGACTCGGCGGCCAGGAAGCAGGCCATGGCCGTGAACTGCGCCACCGCCCCGGGCCCGGTGATGGTGGAGCTGGCCGAGTATCTGGTGGCCCTGATCCCCGCGGCCGGGTGGGTCTTTTTCGCCAAGAACGGGGGCGACGTGACCAGCTACGCCCTGATGGTGGCCCGGGCGGCCACCGGCCGGAAGAAGGTGGTCATGATCAAGGGCGGCTACCACGGGGTGGCCCCCTGGGCCCAACTGCCGGGGAACCACGGTCTGACCGAGGAGGATTACCTCAACGGAATCAGGATCGGGTGGAACGACTTCGAGGCCCTGGAGAAGGCCTGGGATCAGAACCCTGACCAGATCGCCGCTTTCATGGCCACCCCCTACCATCACCCCACCTTTGCCGACAGCGAGCTGCCGGCCGAGGGCTACTGGGCCAAGGTGGAGGCTTTCTGCAAAAGGAAAGGGATCGTTCTGATCATCGACGACGTGCGGGCCGGGTTCAGGCTCGATCTCAGAGGCTCCAACGAGTACTTCGGCTTCAAACCGGACCTGATCTGCTTTTGCAAGGCCTTGGCCAACGGCCACCCCATTTCGGCCCTGGTGGGCTCGGAGGCCTTGAAAAGCATTGCGGCCAAGGTCTTCTACACCGGCAGCTACTGGTTCTCGGCCGGGCCCATGGCCGCGGCCCTGGCCACCTTAAAGGAGCTCGAACGGATCGACGGGCCCGGGCTGATGGCCGCGGCCGGCCAAAGGCTGACCGGGGGTCTGAAGGACCTGGCCCGGGCCCACGGTTTCGACCTCAAGGTCTCCGGTCATCCGGCCATGCCCTACTTGAGATTGACCGACGACGAGAGCCTGATGCTCCATCAGGAGTGGTGCGGCGAGTGCACCAGGCGGGGGGCCTATTTCACCTCCCACCACAACTGGTTTCTCTCCGCGGCCCACACCGAGGAGGACATCCAGCGAACCCTGGAGATCGCCGACCAGGCCTTCAAGGCGGTCAAGGAGAGGTTCTAGGCGCGTTCCCTGCTCAGCCGCAGGGAGAAGGCCTTTTCAGGTTAAGACGACGAGGCCGGTCGGTTCTTTTTAAGGGCCTCTGACAACAGATTCAGCCTTGAACCGAACCCGATGATCATCAGACCGCCGAAGATGGCCATTGAGGACAGGATCTCCATCGAACTGAGCTCCTCCCCCAGGAAGAGAACAGCCGAGAAGATTCCGAAGATGGGCACGGTGAGGCCGAAGGGAGCCACCAGGTTGGGGGAGTATCGCCGAAACAAGAGACCCCAGAGCCCAAAGGCCAGGACCGTGGAGACGGGGCCGTTAAAGAGCAACGCCCCCAGGCCGGACCAGGAGAGGTTGAGGAGGGCGGCCTTGTGTCCGCTCTCGAAGAGGAGGGAGAGAAGAAAAAGGGGCAGGGGAGGGACGAGGCTCATCCAGATGACCAGCCTGAACATCTCCTTCTCCCCGGAGACCTTCATGATGATATTCGAGACCGCCCAGGCCAGGCCGGCGGAGACAACCAGAATCAGACCCAGGAAGCTGGTCTGGTCAAACCTCTCTACGGCCAAGGCCCCCATTCCGGCCAGGGCGGTCAGGATCCCTCCGAGCTGCCACCGGTCAGGCGGGCTCTTGAGAAAAAGGCCGGAGAGGAGGAGGGTGAAGACGGCCTGGCTCTGGAGAACCAGGGAGGACAGACCGGCCGGCAACCCGAAATAGATGCCCAGGTATAGCAAACTGAACATGACGATTCCCAGGGTGACCCCGATGGCCAATATCCATCGCCAGGCCACCCCTTTCCTGCCCCAAATGAGCACGGCCGGAAAGGCCGCCACCAGAAACCGGAGGGCCGAGAAGTAAAGGGGAGGGAAGGAGTCCAGGCCGACCTTGATGGCCACGAAGTTGAAGCCCCAGATCATGGCCACCACCAGGGCCAGAAGGAAATCTGTCGGTCTCATGTATTAATCTGCTGATCGCAGTTGCCGGATACCCCTCCCGGACGACCCCCGGGACCGGGGGGGGTTCGTTTGTCAGCCGGGCCGAAAAACCGGGGTTCAGCTCTTCTCCAACTCCTCCAGCCAGGGGGTGTGGAAGGTTCCTTCCCGGTCCAGGCGCCGGTAGCCGTGGGCCCCGAAGTAATCCCGTTGGGCCTGGATCAGGTTGGCCGGCAGCCGGCCGCTCCGGAGGGAGTCGTAGTAGGCCAGGGAGGCGGCCAGGCCCGGGGCGGCGATCCCCAATCCGGCGGCCTGGGCCGTCACCCGGCGGAGGGCCGCTTGGCTCCTCTCCATGGCCCGGGTGAAGAAGGCGGCCAGGAGGAGGTTGCTCAGCTCCGGCTCCGCGGCCAGGGCTCGGTGGACGTCCTCCAGGAAGACGGACCTGATGATGCAGCCGGCCCTCCAGACCTTGGCCGGCGCGGCCAGGTCCAGGCCGAAGCCGTGGGTTTGGTCGGCCGCCCGGAGAAGGTCGAACCCCTGGGCGTAGGAGCAGATCTTGGCCGCGTAGAGGGCCTCCTTGAGGTCGGCCACGACCACCGGACCGGGCCCGGCCGCCTCCGGGCCCGAAAGAGCCCCGGCGGCCCGCTGCCGGAGCTCTCTCCGGGAGGACATTATCCGGGCCTCCACGGCCGCGGTGATGGTCGGAACGGCCACCCCCAGCTCCAGGGCGGTCTGGACGGTCCAGCGGCCGGTGCCCTTCTGGCCGGCCGAGTCGAGGATCATCTCCACCAGGGGTCCGCCACCCTGGTCCTGGACCCGGAAGATGTCGGCCGTGATCTGGATCAGGTAGGAGGACAGCTCGGTCCGGTTCCACTCCTCAAAGATCCGGTGGAGCTCCGAAGCCTCCAGCCCCAGGCCCCGGTGGAGGAGGTCGTAGGCCTCGGCGATGAGCTGCATGTCCCCGTACTCGATCCCGTTGTGGACCATCTTGACCAAGTGGCCGGCCCCGCCCGAGCCCATGTAGCCCACGCAGGGCTCGCCCTCGGCCCGGGCGGCCACGGCCCGGAAGACCGGCTCCATCAATTGGTAGGCCTCCCTGCTCCCGCCGGGCATCATGCTGGGGCCCTTCAGGGCCCCCTCCTCGCCGCCGGAGACGCCCACCCCCAGGTAGAGCAACCCCTGGGCGGTGACCTCCTTGAACCGCCGCTCCGTGTCCAGGAAATGGGAGTTGCCGCCGTCCATGATCAGGTCGCCGGGCGAAAGCAAAGGAACCAGGTCCTGGATGACCGCGTCCACGGCCGGGCCGGCCTTGACCATCAGGAAAACCCGCCGGGGCCGCTCGAGGCCGGCGACCAGGTCCTTGAGGTCATAGCAGGCCCTTAAGCCCGCCTCTTGGCCCCGGTCGGCCATGAAGCGACGGGTGGTCTCCCCGGTCCGGTTGTGGACCGAGACCCGGAAGCCGTGGCCGGCCATGTTGAGGGCCAGGTTTTGGCCCATGACGGCTAGGCCGATCAAACCGATTTCACTTTGATTCATCGTTCCTTCCCTTCCCTCGGTCGGGCGTCCGTCCGCCCTTCAGGGGTCCGATCAGGCGGCAATAGAGCTTCTCCTGCTCTTCCCCGGCCCGCTGATAGAGCAGGTGTCTTTCCGGATCCGGCTCCCGGACCAGAAGGGGTGGGGGGATGGTCCGGGAGAGATCGTCCAGCCGGCCCAGGGCCCTGAAGGCCAGGAGAGCCGCCCCCCTGGCCGTGGCCTCCTCCAGGTCCGGGACCTCCACCGGCCGGCCCAGGGTGTCGGCCATTATCCCCAGCCAGACCGGGGAGTTGGTCAGGGCCCCGCCCGAGGCGACCAGGATGTGGTCCGGGTTGAGAAAGGGCGAGAGGAGGCGGTGGACAGCGGCCAGGCGGAGGGCCACCGCCTCCATGACCGCCCTCAGGATCTGGACCGGCTCGGTGGCCAGGCTGAGGCCGGCGATGCTTCCCCGGGCCTGGCCGGCCCAGCCCGGGGCGCGCTCCCCGGACCAGAAGGGCAGGACGGCAAGGCCGTGGCTGTCCGGCTCCATCTCCTGGAGGACCGCCTGGAGCCGGTCCCCCTCCGGGAGGTTGAAGGTTCGCCGGCACCAGTCGTAAAGACCGCCGCCCTCGGTCAGGGCCCCGCCCAGGAGGGAGCTTTGGTGGTCCACCCGGTAGCAGAACAGCCCCGGGGGAACCCGGCCGGCGGGCGCCTCCATGACCGCCCGGAGGGCGGTGCTGGTTCCCAGGGTCAGGGCCACCCGGTCCGGGCCCAGGCAGCCGGAGCCGATGTTGGCCGCCGCGCCGTCGCCCAGGGCCGGGAACCAGGCCGCCCGGGCCAAGGCCGGCCAGCGCCGGGCGTACTCGGGCTTGAGGCCCTGCCGGGGCCGGTGGAGAGCGGCCAGGGCGGAGAACCGCTCCGGGGTCAGCCCGAGGGTCTCCAAGAGGGGCCTGTCCCAGACCAGCCGGCGGCGGTCCAGGAGCCCGGTCCAGGAGGCGGCCGAGAGGCTGATCTTGGTTTGGCCGAAGAGGGTCAGCTCCAGGTACTCGCCCAGGGAGGCCCACCGGCCGACCCGCCTGAAAAGGCCTGGATCGAGGCCGGCCCAGCGCCGCAGCCGGGCCGGGAGGTAGGAGGGGTGGAGCCGGCAGCCGGTCCGGTCGTGGACCTCTGTCTCGTCCAGCTCGGTCCGCAGCCGGGCCGCCTCCTCCTCGGCGCTGGTGTCGGCGTAGGTGGAGAGAGGGGTCAGGGGGCGGCCTTTGGCGTCCAGCCCCACCAGGTTGGTCACAAAGGTGCAGGGGGCGACCCCCTCGACCCGACCTCCCGGAGGCAACGCCCCTTGGCCGATCCTGCCCTGGAGCTCGTCCAGACAATCGAAGACCAGATCCAGGGTCTCCCTTGGCTCCAGCTCCGAGACCCCGTCGGCCGAGACGTTGATCCTGACCGGCCGGCGGGAGGAGAGACCTTCGACCGGCCGGCCCTGAAGGTCGAAAACCAGGCTCCGGACCGAGGTCGAGCCGATGTCCAAGGCCAGGATCAGGGGGAGCTCGGGCAGAGCCATGTCCATCCTTCTCCGTTGGAGGCCAGGCCGCTCAGGCGCCGGGTCATCAAGGGCTTCCCAAGGGTGAGCCCGGGCCGGGTGCCTAGCGGCAACCGCCCTAGAGTTTATAGCTTGTTTTGGCCGGGTTGTAAGCCGGGTCCCCGGGTTTCTTCCCGCCCGGTCTGGATAGAGGATTAAATTTATTAAAGAAACGGCCTCACCGCAGGGGGTCCGGGGAGGAACCCAGGCCCGGCCTTGCCTCTGTCCGGGTCGGTTCGGGCTTGAAAACAGCCCTTCTCCTGCCTAACCTGCCAGGGCCGGATGATCAGAGCGGACTTGTCAAGAGGTGACCGATGAATGAACGGCAGTTGGAAGTCCTAGTCGAATTGCACCAGGGCCTGGACCGGCTGGGACCCGGAGGAGCGGAGTTCACCCGGCAGGCTTACGACCGCCTGCCCGGCCTGGCCGCCAACCCCCGGATCTTGGACCTGGGCTGCGGCGCCGGAGCCCAGACCCTGGAGCTGGCCAAGCTGAGCCGGGGCTCCATCCTGGCCGTGGACCTCTTCCCGGTCTTTTTGGACCGGCTGGCGGAGAAGGTCCGGGAGGAGGGGCTGGGAGACCGGGTCAGCCTGCTTCGGGCCGACGTGGGAGACCTGGATCTCGAGCCGGAGAGCTTCGACCTGATCTGGTCCGAGGGAGTGATAGACATCATCGGCTTGGAGAAAAGCTTGGCCGCCTGGAGGGCTTGGCTCAAGCCGGGAGGCTTCCTGGCCGTGACCCAGGCCTGCTGGTTCAAGCCCGACCCTCCAGCTGAGATTCAGGACCTCTGGACCCGGGCGGGGGTGGAGATGCGGGATACAGCGGCCTGCCTTGAGGCCCTGGAGCGGGCCGGGTACAAGCCGGTGGGCTCTTTCCGCCTGCCCGAGTCGGCCTGGCGGCAGGGCTACTACGGCCCCCTGGCGGCCAACCTGGCCCGGCATAAGGCAAGTTACTCCGGCGACCAGGAGGCCCTGGAGGTGATCCGGTCCATGGAGGAGGAGATGGCCCTCTACGACAGGTACTCGGTCTATTACGGCTATCTCTTCAACCTGGGGAGAAAACCGGTCGGCGCGGGCCGGGGATAGGGGATAGGGCAGCCGGATTTTCCGGCCGCCCCGGGAGCTGAATCAGCTTAAATCCTGGAACCAGTCCTGGAAGCGGTCGTTCTTGCCGCTGAGGATGTCGTTCATCAGCCCGGCCAGCTTCCGGCTGATGGGACCCGGAGCGTCGGGCAGGGTCCGGTCCTCCAGCCGGCCCACGGGCAGGACCTTGAAGGGGGTGGCCGAGGTGAAGACCTCGTCGGCGTCCATGAACTCCTCCAGAGTGATGGGGGCCTGGACCACCTCTATGCCCAGGGAGGGGGCGGCCTCGATGATTGAGCGGCGGGAGATGGACCTTAAGATCCGGCCGGCCGGCGGGGTCTTGAGAACCCCGTCCTTGACCATGAAGCAGGACTCGATGGAGCCCTCGGCCAGGAAGCCGTCGGTGTCCAGGGTCAGACCCACGTCAAAGCCCCGGCGGATGGCGTCCTGGCGGACCAGGAAGCTGTTGAGGTAGTTGGAGCAGGCCTTGGCCTCCACCGGCACCGAGGCCGGGTGAATCTTGCGCCATTTGGAGATGCAGGCGCTGATGGGCTTGCTCAGGTCCAAGCCCAGGTCGGCCCCGGCCCCGAAGGCGAAGATCCCCAGGTCCAGCTTGGAATCGGGAACCAGGACGGCGAAGGCCTCCTCGGAGTAGTAGGCCATGATCTTGATGAAGCCTTGGGTTAGCCCCGCCTCCCGGACCGTCTCCTTGATCCCCGCCTTCATCTCCTCCCGGGAGTAGGCCAGGTCCATGCCCAGAAGCTTGGTGGACCGGATCAACCGGCTCAGGTGCTCATCCATCCTGAAGGCCACCGGGCCTTTAGGCCGGGGGTGGACCCCAAAGACCTCGAAGATGGCCGAACCCCTGGACAGGGCGTGGGACATCAAATGGACCGTGGCCTTCTCCCAGGGGATCAGCTCGCCGTTTATCCAAACCTTGTTCTCTCCAGCCAAAGTTACCTCCCTCTTAGAGTTTCGCCGGCCGGCCTTCGGCCGGGGAGCAACCTGGATTTTTCAACAACCGGCCCCTTCAATCAAGTCCTAAGGAGCCCCAGGCGGTCGATCTCCCTCCCCCGGTCGAATTCACCGGCTCCGTTCCGGAGGGAACCTCATCCCGGAACCCGCTCCCCGGCCGGCGGTCGAGGGATCCCTTGGGCTGGCGGCCCGCCTCTGCCGGCCACTCCTGTCCTTCCTCCGGGCCGTCCCCTGGACCCCGGGGCGGCCTAAAAATCCAACCCGGCGCAGGGCAGGCCAAAGGCGTCGGCCACGGCCGGGTAGCAGACCTGCCCGCCCACCAGGTTGAGCCCCTTGCGCAGGGCCGGGTCCTCGGCCACGGCCCGCTTCAACCCCTTGTTGGCGATGGCCAGGCCGTAGGTCAGGGTGACGTTGGTCAGGGCGATGGTGGAGGTCCGAGGAACCGCCCCGGGCATATTGGCCACGCAGTAGTGGACCACCCCCTCCTCGATGTAGGTCGGGTTCTCGTGGGTGGTGGCCCGGGTGGTTTCACAGCAGCCGCCCTGGTCCACGGCGATGTCGACGATGGCCGCACCGTCCATCATCCGCTTGACCAGGTCCCGGCTGACCAGCTTGGGGGCCTTGGCCCCGGGGATCAGGACCGAGCCCACCACCAGGTGGGAGTTGAGGCACTCGGCCTCGATGTTGGCCGGGTTGGACATGACCGTCACCAGCCGCCCGCCCATGAGGTCCTCGATGTAGCGCAGCCGCATGGGGTTGACCTCCAGGATGGAGACCTGGGCCCCCATCCCCACGGCCACCACGGCCGCGGCCAGGCCGGCCACCCCGCCGCCGATGACCGCCACCCGTCCCGGCCGGACCCCGGAGACGCCGGAGAGGAGAATCCCCATCCCCCCGTTCTTGGCCTCCAGGCAGAAGGCCCCCACCTGGATGGAGAGGCGACCGGCCACCTCGCTCATGGGGGCCAGAAGGGGCAGGGTCCCGTCGGCCAGCTGGACCGTCTCGTAGGCCAGGCCGGTGACCTGGCGGTCCAGGAGCTTCTGGGTCAGCTCCTGGTCCGCGGCCAGGTGGAGATAGGTGTAGAGGATCTGACCGGGGCGCATCCGCCCGAACTCGGGGCCGATGGGCTCCTTGACCTTGACCACCATCTCCGCCTCGGCCCAGACGTCGTCGGCCGAATCCAGGATCGTGGCCCCGGCCTTCCGGTACTCCTGGTCGCCGAAGCTGGACCCGGCCCCGGCCCCGGCCTCCACAAAGACCTGGTGCCCGTTGTCCACAAAGGCCTTGACCCCGGCCGGGGTGGCGGCCACTCGTTTTTCAGCCTGCTTGATCTCTTTAGGGACGCCGATTTTCATCACGCCTCCAACGTATTCAGGTTTAAGTCAAAACTCCACCGGCCTTGGGCCGGGAAGATCAGCCGCTGGTTGATATCTTGGTCCCGGGGGCCTCGGCCGCTCCGGAAAAATGACGCTCCTCCTCGGCGTGGAGCTCCATGGCCCGGTCAATCTCCGTTGGGTTGCCGGACTTGACGGCCTCCAGGAGGCGGCGGTTGGCCTCCCGGAGGAGGTCCGGACCCTCGGGGAAAAGCTTGTTCAGAAATGGGGGATAACCCTTGAGGACGATGTCGTGGAACATGTTCCAGACGGCGTAGAAGATGGCGTTCTTGGTGGCCAAAGCCAGCTGCTGGTGGAACTCGATGGCCAGGGGAAAGTAGGTGTAGATGTCGGGTCCGCACCCGTCCATCTCGGCCATGATGGCCTCCAGCCTCTCCAGGTCGGCCGGGGTGGCGTTGCGGGCCGCCGAGTGGGCGATGCCGTACTCCACGTACTTGCGGACCTCCCAGAGGTTGTCGATGGTCTTCTCGTCGACCCTGATCAGCCAGGCCAGCTGCTCCCGGACCGCCTCCAGGTACTGGGTGATGTCCACGTCCTTGACCAGGGAGCCCTTGACCCCGGTGTTGATCTCGATCAAGCCCATGATGCTCAGGATCCGGAGGGCCTCCCGGATGGTCGGCCGGCCCACCCCGAAGACCTGGCACAGCTCCCTCTCCGAGGGGAGGGAGTCGCCGGGCTGGAGGGAGCCGTCGAAGATGGCCTGCTTGATCTGCTCGGCCACCTCCTCGTAGAGGCGGGAGCGCTTGAGCCGCTTGAAGGGCAGTCCCGTTGTCATGGCCTCAGAATCGTTTGCTGATGGAATGACCTGATGATGGTAATACCATTCGAACAGGGGTGTCAAGGTGTTCCAATGGGCGGGACGACGGAAAGGGGAGCCCGTGGCCGGCCCGGCCTCCCCACTCCAAGACCAGGCTTACAGAAACCCGCGATCGGGTTTGAGCTCAAGGAAGCCAAGGCAGGGCAACCCCCGGGATTTACGGCCATATCTCGAGGACCGCGCGACCGGTTCAGGCCCCAGGGGAGGTTCTTAAGCCGGTTTTAGGGCGCTTTTTTAACCTGGTAGTGACGGGCTATGGGCTCCACCTTGGAGAGCAGCCGCCGAGCTTCCGGCTCGAAGACCGGGACCTCGTACTCGGAACCGGCAAAGGCCTTGACCGCCTCCAGGGACTCGAACAGGTTCAGGGCCACGAACTCGCTCTCCTCCTCCCCGTCCCGGCGGAGGATGTAGCCGCCGGCGTAGCCGTCAATGTCCTTAAGCTGGGGGTAGACGACCTCCTGGAGCAGCTTCTCGTAGGCGTCGGCGTTCTCGGGGCTGGTCCAGCCTTTCCAAACCCGGGCGATCATGGGGCCTCCTTTCTCTGGCGGGCGGCTCTTTAATCCTTTAATCGAACATGCTTCTGACCCCCTCCAGGATGTCCTCCAGGTCGGCCAGGCAGGCGTTTTCCAGGTCCCGGTTGTAGGGCACGGGGACGTCGACCCCGGCCACCCTCCTGGGCGGGGCTTTGAGCGATCCCCAGGCCAGCTCGGCCACCCGGCCGATCACCTCGGCCCCGAAGCCGTGGGTCAGGCAGCCCGGCTCGGCCACCACCAGCCGGCCGGTCTTGGCCACGGACCGGAGCACCGTCTCCCAATCGCAGGGGATGAGGGTCCTCAGGTCCACCACCTCGAGGCTCAGCCCTTCGGCGGCCAGGATCTCGGCCGCCTCCAGGGCCGGGACCACCAGGGAGCCGAAGGTGACCAGGCTCAGGTCCTCCCCGGCCCGCTTGACCTGGGCCGAGCCCAAGGGGACCAGGTACTCCTCCTCCGGCACGGGGCCGATGGAGGTGTAGAGGAGCTTGTTCTCAAAGAAGAGGACCGGGTTGTTGGACCTGATGGCCGATTTCAGGAGGCCCTTGGCGTCATAGGGGGTCCCGGGGGCGACGATGATCAGGCCGGGGATGCCGGTCAGCCAGGCCTCCAGGCTCTGGGAGTGCTGGGCGGCCATGCCCAGCCCGCCGCCGCCCGGGGTCCGGACGACCAGGGGCAGGGAGTACTGGCCCCCGCTCATGTAGCGGAGCTTGGCCGCCTGGTTGACGATGGGGTCCAGGCAGGTAGTCAGGAAGTCGGAGAAGAGGATCTCCACCACCGGCCTCCGGCCGGTCATAGCCGCGCCCACCGCGGCGCCGACGATGGCCGACTCGCTGATGGGGGTGTCCATGATCCGGCCCGGACCGACCCGGTCCACCAGGCCGGCGGTCACGGCGAAGTAGCCGCCGGTGGTTACGTCCTCGCCCAGGAGAAAGACCCGCTGGTCCGCGGCCATCTCCTCGGCCAGGGCCTCGGCCAGGGCCTTGGAGAAGCTGATCTCCCGGGAGGAGGGAAGGGGGGGCGAGGGCCGGTAGAGGACGGCCGGGTCAGGGGAGTAGACCTCGGTGATAAGCTCGTCCGGGTCCGGCTCCGGGCTCTCCAGGGCGAACCCGACCGCCTCCCTGACCCTTTCCCTGGCCCTGGCCGCCATCTCCTCGGCCTCTCCCGCGGCCAGCAAGCCGGCCGCGGTCAGCTCCTCCTCCAACCGTTTGATGGGGCAGGCCAGCTTCCATCTTTCAACCTCCTCCGGGTCGCGGTAGTCCACCGCCTCGCCCTCCATGTGGCCGTGCCAGCGGTAGGTCAGGCACTCCAGGAGGGTGGGGCCGCCTCCTTCACGGGCCCGCCGGGCGGCCGAGAGCACGGCCCGGTGAACGGCCCAGACGTCGTTGCCGTCCACGGTCTGCCCCGGGATCCGGTAGGCCGCCGCCCGCTCGGAGAGGTGCTCCAGAGTGGCGTGCCGGCTCAAAGGGGTGAACTCGCCGTAGAGGTTGTTCTCGATGACAAAGACCACCGGCAGCCGGAAGACGGCGGCGAAGTTGACCGCCTCGTGGAACATGCCCTGGTTGGTGGCCCCGTCGCCGGCAAAGGCCACCGCCACCTGGCCGCTTTCCCGCTGGGCCGCCGACAGGGCGGCCCCCACCGCGATCAGGAAGGGGGCCCCAACGATGCCGTTGGCCCCCAGGGCCCCCACCGCGGCCTCGGTGACGTGCATGGAGCCGCCCTTGCCCCGGCACAGCCCGGTCCGCTTGCCGTAAAGCTCGGCCATCATTCCCTGGAGATCGGCCCCCTTGGCCAGCATGTGGCCGTGACCCCGGTGGGTGGTGGTGATGTAGTCCTCGGGTTTCAAGGCGTAGCAGACCCCCACGGCCACCGCCTCCTGGCCGACGGAGAGGTGGATGGTCTCGGTGGGCAGCTCCCCTTGAGCGTGGGCCTCGGCCAGGGCCTCCTCAAAGGCCCGGATCAGCCTCATCCCCCGGAGCATCTCCTTTTTCAGGAAGTCCTCTTGGGCCGGCAGCTCCCGGGGGCGGAAAACCATCTCCCCGCTTTCGGCGGCCAGCGACCCGACCAGAGGGATGGGGCTCCTGGCCGGGGGTTCGAAGTCCAGGTCGATCCGCCCGGCCGGACCGGCTCCGGGCCCGCGGCCCAGGAGCCGGGCCAGCAGGCCCTGGCCCTTGACTTTCCTTCTGGTCCTATCCCTGCCGGGCTCCGGGGGGATCATCTCCGAATAACCCAGGTCCCGGAGGACCTGGGCGTAGACCTTGAAGGCCGGCCTGACCGCCGGTAGCAGGGCCAGGGCCTTGGGGACCGAACCCCGGCTGACCACCTTCCGGGTGGCGATGGCCCGGGCCACGTTGAGCCGGCCCAGCCAGAACAGGTGGGCCGTGTCCCCGGACTGGATCATCTCCACGTCCGGTTTCAGGTCCGAGGGGCCGAAGGTGTAGGTGAGGGGGGTCTGCCGCAGATCGATGGTCACCGCCCCCTGGGGCTCCTTGAACCGGAAGCGGACCACCAGGTTGCCCTTGACCAAGCCCTGGGAGAGGTCCGGGTCGGCGGCCACCCGGTCGAAAAGGCGGCCCAGAACCTGGTAGAGGTGCTCGGTGTCGCGGAAGACGGGCATGACTACCTCCATGAGAGTTAAGGAGGCGGCGATGAACGGTTTGGAGACAGGACCCGGAACCGGCCCGGAAGGAGATTATGATCCCCTCCCGGACCTTTTATAGCACAGTTCTTATCGCCTTGCTCAGGACCGCGGGGGGAGGCGCCTCCGGCCGAAGAAGGAGGGCTTCTCCGGCCTGGGGAGCGGCTCCGGCGGGCTTGGGGCCACGGTCAGGAGGAGCCCCTCGACCCGGTGGATGAAGACCTCGTCTCCGGGGCTTAAGCCCTCCCCGCAGACGGCCCGCCAGAGCTCTCCGTCCAGGAAGACCTGGCCCTGGCCTCCCTCCCAGCGGACCACCCGGGCCGATCGGCCGACGAGCTTTTCCAGGGGGCCGGTTCGGGGCCGGGCGCGGTCCCGGATCAGCCAGACCAGGGGGAAGATCAGGTGCTCCACCACCTCGAAGAGAACCAGCCCCAGACCCAGGGCGATGAGGACGTTGGCCAGCATGGAGTGATGAAGGCGGTTCAGCCCGGATATTTCATGGAGACGCTAAAACGGGTTCGATCAGGAATGAGCTGCAAACTGTCACCATGAGTTATTTTTTATAGTAAGCCCTAGGGGCTGTTTCCAAAAAAATGAATAGCATTCATAACTAGACATTGGATTCCAAATATGTTTCATGCTGGAGGATGAGCAGACACGACATATCAGACGAGAAGTGGTTGATTAT